>Ga0247729_10001026_pt1 | contig 10543 bp, 6 predicted proteins | sample UWRJL133311R2_FD_180958 | JGI IMG/M metagenome (GOLD analysis project Ga0247729, IMG submission 180958) | Plant litter microbial communities from Arlington Agricultural Research Station in Wisconsin, United States - UWRJ-L133-311R-2 | ecosystem: Environmental > Terrestrial > Plant litter >... | reverse complement strand
CTCGACGAAGGCGAGCTCGCAAAACGACGGGCGAGCCTGGTCTCGAGTGTCGCTCTTGCAGAAGTGGCCAGGTCGATAGGCCTCGGCGACCACGTGCTTCTCGGCCGCGGCGAAGAACTCACCGGTGGTCGCGACAAGTCGTCGATCCTTGCCGACTCGGTCGAAGCGCTCATCGGTGCTGCGTACATCTCACGGGGTGGTGACGAGGCGACGGAGCTGGTCCTGCGTCTCATCCGCCCGTTGCTCGACAACCCGGAGCGATTCGGCGCGGCCATGGACCCGAAGACAAGCCTCCAGGAACTCTCGGCCCAGCTGGGTCGTGGAGCCCCGAGCTACCAGATCACCGACAGCGGCCCGGACCACCTCAAGCGATTCCACGCGACGGTGCTTCTCGGAACCGAGGCGATCGCAACGGGCGTCGGTTCAAGTAAGAAGCACGCCGAGATGGGTGCCGCGCTCGAAGCGTGGACCATCCTGCACGACCAGGCCTCGGACTAGCCTCCGGTGCCGGAACTTCCCGAGGTCGAGGTTGTCCGCGCCGGCCTCGAACCCGCCGTCACGGGTGCGCGCGTCGAAGCCATCACCGTGTTCGACCAACGCTCGCTTCGCCGCCATGACGGCCCGAGCGAGGACTTCGTCGACCAACTGACCGGCCGCACCATCGTGTCCGCCGAACGCCGGGGAAAGTTCCTCTGGCTTCCTCTCGCCGGCCACGGTCTCGACGCCGGGCCACAGGCACTCGTAGTTCACCTGGGAATGAGTGGCCAGGTGCTGCTTCGGGACCGGGCCACCGACGACAATCTCACCCGCATCCGGATCGAACTGGAGCACGTGGACCACGGCCCGCTTCGACTCAACTTCGTCGACCAGCGCATCTTCGGGTCGATGGCTATCGACTCGCTCGCGCCGACTGTCGACCACCCGGAACAACTCGTGCCCTCGGCCGTCGCGCATATCGCGCGGGATCCCCTGGACGAGCGGTTCGACGACCGGCTGTTCTACGAGCGGCTGTCGCGGCGCAACTCGGGCATCAAGCGCGCTCTTCTCGACCAGACTCTCATCAGCGGCATCGGCAACATCTATGCGGATGAGTCGCTGTGGGCAGCGCGGATCCACTACGAGCAGTCGGCGGCATCGCTGAGCCGGGCCAAGGCGAGACTGTTGCTGGCCGAGGTGCGCCTTGTGCTCGCGAAGGCTCTCGGGGAGGGCGGGACGAGCTTCGATGCGCAATACGTCAATGTCAACGGCGCTTCCGGGTACTTCTCGCATTCGCTCAACGCCTACGGCCAACAGGGCAACCCCTGCCCGCGCTGTGGCACCCTCATTGTGCGCGAGAGCTTCATGAACCGAGGGTCGCACTTCTGCCCGAAGTGCCAGCGACTTCGCTGACGCTGCCCTTTGTTATCAGGGCGGCCGTTTAAACGCCCGCGCTGATAACAAACGCCGCGCTAGTCGAGAACGATCTGCGCGGCACCACCGGTCGACTTCGGCGCCACCACCGCCCCGGAGTACTCGATCGGGAAGACCTCCGGCTTTCCGTCTCGTTCAAAGAGGAAGTCCTTGCCGCTCGCCGTGAATCGCCAGGTCTGGTTGTCGTCAGACACGATGCTCGTGACGGCCATTTCGCTTTTCCCCAGTCGGTCATTCGGCCTGTCGGCGAGGTCGGCGTCGGTCGGGAGGCCATCCGGGCAGGTCGTGCTTGTGAAATTCGACGTGGCGCAGTCCCAGATCACGTCGCTCAGTTCGCTGGTGATGTAGATGGCCACCTGGGCTCGCTCGTCTTCGGTGATGAACGGCAGCGCAGCCGTGGTGCCCGATTCGGCGGCGTCCGATACCACGACCTCGGCGCCGTGTTCCATGCGGTCGGCGAACACCCCGGCCGGATCGCGAACGCCGATGTTGTAGGAGCCGGGAAGAGCGAATGCCTCGAAGGTATCGCCATCCGGGAGCGTCGTCACGCACTCGCCAGCGTCGCTGAAGTTCTCGTCGACGGATACCTGCGCTGCCACATCCGCCGGCACGCTCGCGGAGATCCGGTAGTGCTCCGGGTACTGGATGAGCCAGCTGTCCCCGTCGCGAACGAGGGCGTGGCTGCCCGAGACGTCACGCTCCCCAGTGGAGAGCCCGAGCAACGTGTAGGTGAAAGCGACTTCTGCGGAATCGCCGCTCGCTTTCGCCTGGCCGATCTTCACGCCGTGGACACCCGACGTGTAGACGCCGTAGGTGTCGAACAGGTCGGTGCACGCCGTATCTCCCGCCTGGTCGAACGTGGTGAGGGCGAGCGCTGCCTCGCCGTCCCCCTTCGCCAGCGCGTCGAAGAACTCCTGCTCGACTGCGGCGGCGTTTTCAGCGTCGTGGTTGAGCAGTGCGCAGCCCGAAAGCCCTGCGACTGTCATCGTGACAATCCCGAGCGCGGCTATTGCCCGGAGTGCAGCCGACGTGTGACGCGCGTTTCTCATGATGGTGCCCTCGCTCAGCTGCCACGCACGCTGCGTCGACTGCGCCAACGTTACTGTACATAACTCAGTTACTGCGACGGGCCCGCCTCGCGATCCAGGCTGTCCCTCACAGCCCCAGGACCAGCAGGGTTCTGCCGCGCGGCACCGATCGGCGAGACCATTTTGTGAGCGGTCGAATCCGCGGAAAGAAGGCACTCATGGATATCCGTAACCGCACCGTGCTCATCGTCGGCGGAACCTCGGGAATCGGACTGGGGCTCGCGCGGCGCTTCGCCGCTGCCGGCAGCACCGTCGTGGTCGGGGGACGCTCGACGGGCAGGGATGTCGGGCTCGAGACAGTCGAGATCGATGTCACCGACGCCGACTCCGTGACCAGGGCGCGCGACGAAGTGTTGGACAACCATCCGAACGTGGATGTCGTCGTCACGATGTCGGGAGTCATGCTGATCGAAGACCTGCGAGACCCCGCCCATTTCGACGCGGCCGAGACCACCGTCGACGTCAATCTGCTCGGCACTATCCGTGTGCTCGACGCGTTCACGCCCCACCTGGTTTCCCGCGGTTCAGGCAACATCGTGACCGTGACATCCGGCATCGCTTTTCTGCCGTTCCCCCTCATGCCGACCTACGCGGCATCGAAGGCCGGCGTGCACGCCTATACCGAAGCACTTCGGGCCCAGCTCGTCGGCACGGGAGTCGACGTGACCGAACTCATCCCACCCGCCGTGGCGACCGCCGGCCAGCAGAACGTCAACCCCGCCGCCCTGCCGCTCGAGGGATTCCTCGACGAGGTCATCGCGCTTCTCACTGCAACCCCCACGCCCAACGAGGTTGTCGTCACGGTTGCCCAGCAGCACCGCTGGGCGGAGCGCGACGGGACTTACGACGAGCTGGTCGCCCGCCGCTCCCAGTCGCTGGCATCGCTGCCCGGGCGGTGACTGCGCCCTTTGTTATCAGCGCGGCCGTTTAACCGGCCGCGCTGATAACAAACAGCAGCGGCGGTCAGGCGAGCAACTTCTTCCAGGCGCCCTCGTAACCGATCGGGGTGAACCCGACAGCTTCGTTGACGTCGAGCATGAAGCGGTTCTCCTCGGCGTTCCAGGTGATGACCGACGGATGTCCGGGGTAGTTGCGCTGCAGGTTGTCCAGGTTTGCGACTTTGAGCAGCATGCCGAGCTTGTGGCCGCGGTGGTCTTTGATGACGAGGGTGTCGTCCTGGAAGACCGGGCGCTCGGGCTCCCGTGGAACAGCGAGGGTTGTGTACCCGGCGAGCGTACCGGTGGGGAGGTGCTCGACCGCGGCCGTGACGATGATCCTCGCCTTGGCGTGGTTGGCCTCGTTCTCGATCACACGCTCGACGGTCCACACATCTTCCGGTTCCTCGAGACCAGCGGACGGGGCATCCGTGCTCATCCGGGTGTGCAGCAGCGCCATCTGCTCCAGCCACCGCTCGGGCGTGGCCACAGACCAGTAATGCAGCGCGTAGTCGGGCCCGGAGCGAGCGGATGCCGCATCCAATCGCGCCGTCAGCTCGCCGGAGTCGATCGGTAGGGCCAGCCGGCTCGCCCGCTCCACCTGCTCCAGCGTGAACCCGCGGCCGAGCAGAAAGACGGTCTCTTCGTTGTTGCGGGGTATGGACCCGAAACCGGTGGGGGAGTCGAGCGTCTCGCCCTCGCCCGGCTTCGAGACCGCCCACGAGATGATCTTGACCCGGCCCGCGTCACGAACCAGCGATTCGAGATGGTCGGCGAGAGCGGTTCCGATGCCCTGGCGCCGGTACGCCGGCAGCACTTCGACCTTCGCAAAGGCCGAGGTGTCGTCACTCGTCTGCCAATCGAACACGGCACGCGCCACGAGCTTTCCCTCACGCCGCACACCGAACAATCGGCGGGGGTTTCCCGGGTCCTGGAAAAACGGGAGCACGTCGGTAGCCGACTGCCACAGCTCATCAGTGCCGTACCCCTCGGTCTCGACCAACGACTGGATGGCCACCGCATCGACGAAGTCAGCAGCATCCGCAGCATCGGCGCTCGAGGGGACGACCAACTCGACAATCTCGTATGTACTCATGACCCACAGCTTCCTGCCACCCGCTCACCGGGCAGCCGACCAGATTACCGCGGGCGGCCGCTGCCGTCGAGGATCGAGACCGAAGCGTTGCGTACACAGCGACGCACGTGCAGTCCGGTACCGTAGACCCTGACATTTCGGCACGAGTGAAGGGCGGCGACTTGTATCTCAAGAGCCTCACCCTCAAGGGCTTCAAGTCATTCGCACAACCGACCACGTTCGCGTTCGAACAGGGTGTGACCTGTGTCGTCGGCCCGAACGGGTCGGGCAAGAGCAACGTCGTCGACGCCCTGGCCTGGGTCATGGGCGAGCAGGGCGCGAAGACCCTGCGCGGCGGCAAGATGGAAGACGTCATCTTCGCCGGCACCGCGACCAAGGGCCCCCTCGGTCGTGCCGAAGTGATTCTCACCATCGACAACTCGGATGGCGCACTTCCGATCGACTACACCGAGGTCGCGATCAGTCGCACCCTGTTCCGCAATGGCGGAAGCGAGTACGCCATCAACGGGGAGAGCTGCCGCCTGCTCGACGTGCAGGAACTGCTGAGCGACTCCGGACTCGGCCGCGAGATGCACGTCATCGTCGGCCAGGGCCAGCTCGACAATGTGCTGCGCGCGACCCCCGAAGATCGCCGCGGATTCATCGAAGAAGCCGCCGGCATCCTGAAGCACCGCCGCCGCAAAGAGAAGACGATCCGCAAACTGGATGCGATGCAGGCAAATCTCACGCGACTGTCTGACCTCGCCGGCGAGATTCGTCGCCAACTCAAGCCCCTCGGCCGCCAGGCCGAAGTCGCCAAAGAAGCCCAATCGATCGCCAGCATCGTCCGCGACGCCCGTGCCCGCTTGCTCGCTGACGAGGTCGTCGAACTGCGCACGGCGATCACCAACTCCAGCCGCAACGAGTCCGAACGCAAGACCGAGCGAATCGTGCTGCAAGAACAGCTCGACCAGAACAAACTGCGGATGGCGCGCATCGAACAAGCGCAGGTCGGCGACGCCGTCGACGGGTCTCGCCGCGTCGCCTTCGGCCTCGAACAGGTGCAAGAACGCCTGCGCGGCCTGTACTCGCTCGCCAACCAGCGGCTGTCCCTACTCGGCCAGCAGGCTGAGGTCGCCGAGGCGACGTCCGGCGTGACGAGCTCCATGGTCGCCGATGCCCAGGACGAAGCGGTGCGTCTCAGCGAGACCATCGCCGAAGCCGAACAGCTCTGGCGCGAGGCGCAGGCAGCCACCGCCGAGTCCCGTGCGATGCTCGACGCCCTCGACGAGGAGATCGCGCACCAGAGCTCGCTCGTCTCCCGGCACGACCTCGAGATCTCCAAGCTCACCGGCCAGGCCGACACTGCGGCGTCCCGCCTCGCCGCTGTTCGGGGAGAAGTTCTTCGCCAGCAGAACGCACTGGACGCGGCCCGGGAGCGAGGTGTCGCTGCTGCAGCCAACCTCGCCTCCGTCGAGAGCAACGCGACCCTCGGCGACGAGAGTGAGACCGACCTCGACGCCGTCTACCAGACGGCGCAAGCAGAGGTCGCGTCTGCCGAGACCGAGATCGAGCGCCTGCGTGAGGAGCTCCACGGCCACGAACGCGAACGCGACGCCCTGACCGCGCGAGTCGGCGCTCTGTCGCTTGCCCTCGACCAGAAGGACGGCTCGAGCGCTCTCGTCGCGGCGAGGCTCGACGGCATCCGCGGTCTCGTCGCCGAGCACGTGCAGGTGCAGCCCGGCTACGAAGCCGCGATCGCCGCAGCCCTGGGCTCCCTCGCCGACGCCGTCCTCGCCGACGACCGGGATGCTGCACTGCGGGCCATCGGGCACGCCGAGACCGACCAGCTCGGCCGCGTAGAGCTGCTGCTCGCTGATGCCGGGGGAGAACGCAGCGACTCCGGGGACTTCGGGCCCGGAGCAGCGCTCGCCCAGAACGTTGTCACGGCGCCGGCCGGAGTGCTGGCCTTGCTGTCGGGCGTGGTCATCGCCGACGACCTCGACGTCGCCCGTCGCATCTGGACAGACCTCGCCGCCGAGTGGCCATCCGACCGCACGGTCATCACGCGTGCCGGCGACGTGCTCAGCCAGTTCGTACTTCGCGGTGGCTCCGGTGCCAAGCGCTCCCGACTCGAACTCGTCGCCGACCGCGATGCCGCGAGCGAACGCCTCACCGAGGTCACGTCGCTCATCGAGCGGGCGCGCTTTGCGCTCGCCGAGCAACGCGGAACCGTGCAGGTGGCGAAGGAACAATCGGTCCGTGCCCTCGCGAGCCTGCGCGAATTCGATTCGCAGCTCGCCGCCCAGACCGAGAAACTCAACCGGGCCCGCGTGCAGGTCGAAGCAGCCGACGCCGAAGCCGAGCGCCTCGAACGCGGCCTCGCTCTCGCCGGGGAGACAGTGGCGGATGCCGTATCCGCCGTCGAACGCGCCCAGTCAGAACTCGAGACAGCGCGTTCGCGTCCTCGTCCCATCCTCGATGTCGCGGCTCGTGATGGGCTGTCGGCAGAACTCGACGCTGCTCGCGAACGCGAGGTGGAAGCCCGGCTGCAGGTCGAGACCGCTCGCGAGCGCGTGCGGGCGCAGGAGCTGCGGGCCATCCAGCTCGCCAAACAACTCGACGCCGAACGGGCGGCGGCTGAAGAAGCTGCGCGCCGGGCCGTCATCCGTCGTCGCCAGGTCGAGTCGGCGCAGGGGGTCATTGCCGCGCTGCCGGCCGTGCTCGACGCCGTCGACCGATCGGTCTCTGAAGCACGCGTGAAACTTGCCGCGGCCGAAGCCGAACGCCTGCACCAGAACGAAGAACTGGGCGAGCTCCGCCGCCAGGAGAGCTCGTTGCGCGAGCGCCTCACCGCGGTCAGTGACAGCGTGCACGGGCTCGAGATGCAGATCTACGAGAAGAAACTGCACCTGTCGTCACTGCTCGAGCGCGCGGGCGAAGAACTCGGCCTCGTCGAAGACGTGCTTGTGGCCGAATACGGCCCGGAACAGCTCGTTCCCGTGGATGCCGGTGTCGATGCCGGTGTCGGCGCCGCACCGGTTGTCGCACCGTCGGACGACGACGAGAACGACGACCTCGGCGAGCCCGTGGTCGAGTCGGAGGACGCATCCGACGTGCCCCCGGGAGTCCCCTACGTCAAAGCCGAGCAGCAGGCCCGACTCGCCCGTGCCGAGCGCAAGCTCGCCCAGCTCGGCCGGGTCAACCCGCTCGCGCTCGAAGAGTTTGCGGCCCTCGAGCAGCGGCACAAGTTCCTCACCGAACAGCTCACCGACCTCACGAACACCCGCAAAGACCTGCTCACGATCATCGAAGAGATCGACGAGAAGATGCAGGACATCTTCGCGAGCGCATTCGACGACACCCGCGCCGCGTTCAACAAGGTCTTCCCGGTTCTGTTCCCGGGCGGAACCGGCAGCATTCATCTGACCGACCCCGACAACCTGTTGACCACGGGTATCGAGGTCTCGGTGCGCCCGGCCGGTAAGAAGATCGAGCGGTTGTCGCTGCTGAGCGGTGGTGAGCGGTCACTCGCCGCGGTCGCCCTGCTGATCGCGATCTTCAAGGCCCGCCCGAGCCCGTTCTACATCATGGATGAGGTGGAGGCGGCGCTCGACGACGCCAACCTCGGTCGCCTGCTCGCCATCTTCGAAGACTTGCGCGAGACCTCGCAGCTCATCGTCATCACCCACCAGAAGCGCACGATGGAGATCGCGGATGCGCTCTACGGTGTCTCGATGCGCGCCGACGGCATCAGCGCCGTGGTCGGGCAGCGCGTGGGCAAGGCCGAGGTCGACCAGGCCTAGACGCCAAAAAAGAAGAGCGGATGCAGGGGCATCCGCTCTTCTGGTCTGTGGTCGGGCGACTTAGTCGTCGTCTCCGTGGTCGTCATCGCTGTCGTGGTTGCGGGATTCGTTCGCGTAGACGCGGTCGTTGCCCGATCCACCGGCGAGCTTGTCCTTGCCCGTGCCGCCCTCGATCTTGTCGTTGCCCGAGTCGCCACGGATCGTGTCACGTCCGGATGAACCCTCGAGCTCGTCGTTGCCCTTGCCGCCGCGAATCGAGTCGTTGCCCGCGTCGCCGTCGATCTCGTCTGCGCTGTCATTGCCGTACAGCTTGTCGTTGCCGCGGTCACCGCTGATCTCGTCGCGACCGGCACCGCCGGAAATCCAGTCGTTGCCCGAACCGCCGTCGATCTCGTCGTTCCCGGTGCCGCCGCAGATGATGTCGTTTCCGCCGTTGCCGTCGATCTCGTCGTTGCCCGCCAGGCCGACGATGACGTCGTTGCCCTTGGTCCCCTCGATCTCGTTGTGACCGCTCGTGCCGACGATGGTCGCGGCCTTGCCGTGGCACGTTGCGGTGGCCTGCGTCGTGGGGGCGGCGCTGGCGCTTGCTGTCACGCCGAATGAAATGGTGGCGAGTGCGAGCACGGATGCTGCAACGGCGCTACGGACGAAAGTGTTACGACGGATCATGATGTCTCCAAAGTTCAGAAGTAGTGGTGCGTTGGAATCATTCCATCGGCGCAACATGAGATGAACCCGCGCTGGTGATGAGGGAATTCTCATCTGGTGACCATGTCCACGGGCGGTCTCAGCCGAGGCGCTTGCCTCCGGGCACGAGGACGCGCAACCACAGGAACCCGTAGCCCTCGAGGGCAACGCTGACCCGGCCTTTCGCGTCCGGTACGACGACGTCGCCCTCGACGAGCAGGTCGATGAGCTGGGTACCGAAATCGACTGCTCCGATCGTGAACTCGATCGTGCGCGGCTCGCTGCCGAAGTTGTGCAGGAAGACTGTCCGCTCGTCGAGCGCGTCGAGTGAATGCACCAGCACAGCGGTATCCGGCTGCTCGAGCACAGTGAACGCTCCCCAGCCGATCTCGGGCGACGAGCGATAGCGTGCGATAAGCGTCTGGATGAAGTGAAGCAGCGACGACGGGTCGTGACGCTGTGCGCTCGCGTTGACGTGTTCCGGGGCGAAACCGCCGGTCACGATCGGTGCGACGAGCCGGGACGGGCGAGCGTTGGAGAAGCCTCCGTTCTTGCCGGTGTCCCACTGCATCGGTGTGCGCACGGCCTGGCGGTCGCCCGCTTCGAGATTCTCGCCCATGCCGATCTCCTCGCCATAGAACAGCACGGGGGTTCCCGGAAGTGAGAACAGCAGGCTGTAGACCATGCGGATGCGGCGGGGGTCCCCGCCCAGCATCGGCGGCAACCGGCGCACGATGCCCCGCCCGTAGACCTGCATGTTCTCTTCTGGACCGAACGCCGCGAAGACCTCGTCGCGTTCGGCATCCGTCAATTTATCGAGCGTCAGTTCGTCGTGATTGCGTACGAAGTTCGCCCACTGCGACTCGACCGAGGTGGCCGGGCGCGACATGATCGCAGCGATGAGGGAGGTTACGTCCTCGCGAGCGAGCGACAGGTAGAGGTTCTGCATGGTGATGAAGTCGAACTGCATGGTCAGTGCATCGCCGTCGGTGCCGCCGAAGAACTCCAGCTGGTCGGGGCGCTGCAGGTTCACCTCTCCGAGCATGACCGCATCGCCGGATCGGCGACCGAGGAACGTGCGAAGCGAGCGGAAGAACTCCATGGGATTCGCGAGCTCGCCAGAACCCGGGGTGGCACCCTCGGTGTCGAGCAGAAAAGGCACGGCATCGAGCCGGAATCCCGAAACGCCGAGTTCGAGCCAGAACCCCATGGTCTTGACCATCTCGTCCCGCACGCGCGGGTTGGTGACGTTGAGGTCGGGCTGGAACTTATAAAAGCTGTGAAGGTAGTACTGGCCGGTCTTCTCGTCGAGCTCCCACACGCTGTCTTCCTTGTCGGGAAACACCGGGTCTGGCTGCGACCGCGGTGGGTGGTCCCGCCACACGTAGTAGTCGCGGTAGGGCGAGTCCTTGCTCGAGCGCGAGGCGACGAACCACGGATGCCGGTCAGACGTGTGGTTCACAACGAGGTCGACGATCACGCGCATGCCTTTGTCGCGCGCTGACCGCACCAGCTCGACGAAGTCCCCGTGGTTGCCGAGAC
>Ga0247729_10001025_pt1 | contig 10546 bp, 7 predicted proteins | sample UWRJL133311R2_FD_180958 | JGI IMG/M metagenome (GOLD analysis project Ga0247729, IMG submission 180958) | Plant litter microbial communities from Arlington Agricultural Research Station in Wisconsin, United States - UWRJ-L133-311R-2 | ecosystem: Environmental > Terrestrial > Plant litter >... | reverse complement strand
CCCGACCTGCTGGCTGCCTGGGACGCCATCCGGTGGGCCGACCACCTGGTGTGGGTGCATCCGGTGTGGTGGGGCGGGCTGCCGGCCCTCACCAAAGGCTTCATCGACCGGCTGTTTCTGCCCGGCCGGGCCTTCCGCTACCGCGCCGACTCAGTGTGGTGGGATAAGCTGCTCACGGGCAAGTCGGCCCGCATCATCACTACGCTCGACCAGCCGGGCTGGTACTACTGGTGGTTTTACGGCCGGCCCAGCGTCAACCAGCTTAAAAGGTCGACTCTGGAGTTCTGCGGCGTGCGGCCCGTGGGCGTAACCTACGTGGGGCCCGTGCGCCAGTCCGGGCCGGAGCAGCGGGCGGGGTGGCTGCGGGATGCCGAGCGGGCCGGGAGGCGGCTGAAGTGAAAAAAAGGTCCGGCAGTAGTGCTGCCGGACCTTTTCGTAATGGACGTCGTTTTCTCGCGGAGGTCCGCGGAGGGGTGCGGAGGGGTGCGCAGACGTAGGCAGAGGCGGTTAAAACAACTTCTGCTGCTCGCCGGCTTCGGGAAGGGGCGCGGGGAAGCTGTCGGTGGCCGGGGCTTCTGGCGTTGTCAGGGCTTCATCCGCTTCTCCCGCTTCCGTATTCGTAGGAATCATGGCCAGCAGGTCAGTTTCGGAGATGATGCTGACCTTGAGCTCGGTGGCTTTCTCGCGCTTGGCGGGGCCCATCTTGTCGCCGGCCACGAGGTAGCTGAGCTTCTTGCTGATGGAGCCGGTGATTTTGCCGCCGTTCTGCACGATGAGCTGCTGCAACTCCTCGCGGCTGTGCTGCTCAAACACGCCCGAGAGCACGAACGTGAGGCCGGCCAGCCGGTCGCTCACCGCCTGCGGGGCCTCGCCGGTAAGGGCCAGCTGCACGCCGGCGGCCCGCAGCCGCTCCACCAACTGCCGGTTGCTTTCGTGCGTCACCCAGGCCGCTAGCGACTCGGCAATGACGCCGCCGACTTCGGGCACGGCGGCCAGCTCCGGGGCCGAGGCGGCCATCAGGGCATCCATGGTGCGGTAGTGGGCGGCCAGCTTTTCGGCCACGGTTTCGCCCACGTAGCGGATGCCCAGCCCGAACAGCACCCGGTCGAAGGGCACCTGCTTGCTGGCTTCGATGCCGCCGAGCAAGTTCTGGATGGACTTTTCGCCCAGGCGCTCCAGGCCGGTGAGCTTGTCGGCGGTCAGGTCGTAGATGTCGGCGGGGGTGCGCACCAGCCCCAGGTCGAAGAAGCGGGCCACGGTTTCGGCGCCCAGCCCGTCGATATTCAACGCCTTACGGCTCACGTAGTGCTCCAGGCGGGCCTTGAGTTGGGGCGCGCAGCCCGTGTCGTTGGGGCAGCGGAAGTGGGCCTCGCCCTCGGGCCGGATCAGCGGGGTGCCGCAGGCCGGGCACGCGGTGGGGTACTGGATGGGCTGGCTACCTTCGGGCCGGGCCGAAAGGTCCACGCCGGTGATTTTGGGAATGATTTCGCCGCCTTTCTCCACGAACACCATATCGCCCAGGCGCAGGTCGAGGGCGGCAATCTGGTTGGCGTTGTGCACCGAGGCGCGCTTGACGACGGTGCCGGCCAGGGCCACGGGCGTGAGCAGGGCCACCGGCGTCACGGCCCCAGTGCGGCCCACCTGGTACTGAATTTCGTTGAGGCGGGTGCGGCCGGCCTCGGCGGGGTACTTGTAGGCAATGGCCCAGCGCGGACTCTTGGAGGTGAAGCCTAAGGCTTCCTGCTGCTGAAAGTCGTCAACTTTTATCACGATGCCGTCGGTGGCGACGGGCAGCTCGAAGCGCTTTTTCTCCCAGTAGTGGATGAAGTCCAGCACCTCGTCGAGCGACTTACACTGGCGCCAGGTGTCGGACACGGGCAGGCCCCAGGCCTTGAGGGCTTCCAGGGCGGCGCTGTGCGAGGGAAACACGTTGCGCTCGGGGCTCAGGAAGCTGTAGGCAAAAAAGCGCAGCCGCCGGGCCGCCACCACCGCCGAATCCTGGAGCTTGAGCGTGCCGCTGGCCGCGTTGCGGGGGTTGGCCAGCAGGGCCTCGCCGTTTTGCTCCCGCTCCTTGTTCAGGTCGTCGAATACGGGCAGGGGCAGGAAGATTTCGCCCCGCACCTCGAACTCGGCGGGCTGGCGCGGCCCGGCCGCGCGCAGGTGCAGGGGCAGGTTCTTGATGGTGCGCACGTTGCTGGTCACCACGTCGCCCCGGGTGCCGTCGCCGCGGGTGACGCCCTGGGTGAGCTGGCCGTTCTCGTAAGTCAGGCTCATGGCCACGCCGTCGAACTTCATTTCGCAGACGTAGGCAAACTCGGCACCCTCCAGTCCCTTGCGCACCCGCTCGTCAAACTCGCGCAGGTCGGCCTCGGAGTAGGTGTTGCCCAGGCTGAGCATGGGGTACTTGTGCAGGGCCGTGGGAAACTGCTTGGTGATGGTGCCGCCCACGCGCTGGGTGGGGGAGTTGGGCAGGGCCAGGTCGGGGTACTGCTTTTCCAGCGCCTGCAGCTCGGCCAGCAGCTGGTCGAATTCCTGGTCCGGGATTTCCGAGACGTCGTTCTGGTAGTATTGGTGGTTGAGGTAGTGCAGGCGCTCGGTAAGGGCCTGGAGGCGTTGCTGGGTGGAATCTTGGTCGGGCATGGGGCAAAAATAACCGGCTTCGGGTCAGAACGCGCAGGCTGGGGCGAAGTTTCCGGCCGGACCCGCCAGGCGCCAGCCAGCGGGGCGGGTAGCACGCGCTGAAAAAGAAATAGTCGTGCTACCGATTGGATAGCCTGTGGGAAAAAATAAAGTCTGTGCTACCGATTGGATAGCACGCGCTGAAAAAATAGAAGTCATGCTACCCACTCGGGTGTCACGCATTGAAAAAATAAAAATCATGACACCGTTTGGGTGTCACCCGAGAAAAAAATAAAAAGGTTGATACCCAATCGGTATCAACCACCGAAAAAATAGAAATCGTGACACCCGACTCAGCAGGGTGGCCAGTGCTGCCCGCCAACAAAAAGGCCGCCCCGCGGGCGGCCTTTTTGTTACTCTGTAGTAAGGTGCGGGGCTAGTCCTGCACCAGTACGCCGTCGGCTTCGAAGTTGAGCTGCTCCTCGGGCTTGGTGATGGCGGCAATTTCCTTGGCGGGCTTACCGGCGTCCTTAGCGTAGTGCTGCAGGTCGCCCACCGACACTTCCTCCCGGTGCGCCCAGCCGTTGATGACCACGGTTTTGTCCTTGAGGTCCTTGGGCACGAAAAACGCGTAATCCTTGAAGCGGACCCGCATCTCGCGGCCGTCGGGAGTGGCCATAGTAAGCCAGCAGCCCTTGGCCTGGCACACGCCGGTGGCCTTGCCCACCAGCTTCACCCGGGCCGAATCCTGGCCGCCGAGGGCCTTGCTCAGCTCGCTCATGGGCAGCGCGCCCGCGGCCGTCACGGGCGCGCCGTAGGTTTTGCCGGCGGCAGCTTCCGCCTTGGGCTTGGCCGTGACGGCGGCTTTGTCAGTGGATGGGGCCGACTGGCAGGCGGCCAGGGAGGCCAGAGTAGCGGCCAGAACGAGGGTTTTGAAGCTCATGGGAAAGGTGGCTAACGGTTTGGGCTCCGAAAATACAGCTTTTCCGATGTCCGCTACTTACCCTTGGTAATGGCCGATAGCGTCAGCGTCTCGTCGAGCTTGCCGTTCTTGCCGTAAATCTCAGTTTTGACGACGCCCACGGCGGGGGCGTAGTAGTCGACCACCCGCACCACGGTGCTGAAGGCCACGTCGGCGCGGGCCTTGGTCATGGATTCGCGCTCCGACTCCACCTTGTAGCACTGGAAGGTGCCGGCGGGCGTTTTCACCGGCTCCGGACCGCTCACGATGCGGCGCTTCCGCACCAGGGCCGTCACCTTGGCCAGGTCCACGGCCGAGCTGCGCACCTGCACCTGGCTGCCGCCGCCGGGCAGTGTGCTGCCGACGGTGGGGTGGTTGGGCCAGGCAATATTCAGCGGCGCGTACTCAAAGATCCGGTCGCGAAACGACTTCAGGCTTTCGGGCGCAAACTGGGTCATGCCGTCGGTGAAGGACGTGTCGCGGGAGCAGCGGAAGGTGAGGTCCTGCTGGTGAGTGAGGTGGTTTTTAACGTCGTAGAGGCCACTTTTGAGCAGCACGGTGGTGGTGGCCACGGTTTTCTTCTTGTTCATCTCCGAGCCCAAGCGCACCACGCGGTAGCGCAGCTGGCCGGTGGCCTTGCCGGCCGCGTCGGTGATGTGGTACACCCGCTCCATGTTGTCGTAGAGGCCGAAGGGGTGGGCGCAGGGCGCGGGGGCCGCAGGTGGCTCGGCGGTAGTAGTCACGGTAGCCGAGTCGGCGGGCGGGGGCAGAATCGAGGTTGTCGTCTGGGCACGGGCGGTGAAGGAAGCCAAGGAGGGTATGAGCAGGAGTAGGGCGGCGGAAAGTTTCATAGCGGACGGGGAGAGACTAGCGTTGAGCCGCATACGCAGCCGGCGCGGTTTAGATTCTGGGGCCGGGCGGCGGCCGCGGGGCGGGACAGGCAAAAGTCCGGCCACCGGGGTTTTTGGGCCCGGTATGATCAACCAGCCGCCCGGCCGCGTAACTTGTGCCGCCCGGACCCGTTTTCCGGGTACACAGTTTTGCTCACTCTTACGTACCACCCTCATGGCTGATTCCTCGCAACCCGCCGGCTCCTGGGCCGACACGGCCGCCTCGCTGCTCTCCAAGCTCTCGGGCGGCGTAGAGCTTTCCCTCGCCTTCGACCAGATGGAGCTGCAGGTGCCCAACCCGCAGAACCCCACCAGTACGCCCGCGACCTGGCGCCTGAATGGCTCCTTGCGCATCCGCACCCGCGGCGAAAACCCGTCCGCGGCCCCCTCGCCCCAGCTGCCCCCCGCCAACCCGACTACCGTTGGCTAGCGGCCTCGACATCGAAGCGCGGCTGGTCATCAGCATCGACGGCGACGATATCCAGCTGGCCGGCTCGGGCACCTACCTGATCGTGAACGTGCCGAGCCAGCGCGTGCTCGACAAGCTCACGGCGGGCCCGCCCAAGCCGCCCGGCGAGAAAAAGCCCAAAGCCCCCGGTCCCGACCCGCTCCAGCAGATCAACGACGTGGCCCGGCAGCTCGGGCTGATTCTGGACCTGCGCGTGGGCGGCAAAACCTACGTGACCTTCGGTGCGGGCCGTGGCCCCAAGATTACGCTGAACGCCGTGCTGGGCAAAATAGGCTCGTTTTTCCGCTAGCGGCCAGAATCGGGCCGCCGCCGGGCTTTTTTCGCCGGGTGGTATAGAGGCAGCGCCCCAGCGAAAAAGGCCGCAATATTGGCGCATCGGGGGCGGGGTTTTTGCGTATCTTCCCCGGAAGCCAGCGGGGTTGCCGGAGCAGTCGGGCGCGGAACTTATGGCTCTTTAAATGGTTTGCCAGAAGTACGTTGCTCTCCTCTTCCCCCAATGATGAATTCCGACAAAGAACGCAAAGACAAGGTGGGCGCCGGGCAGCCGGCCTCGGCTTTTGCCCGCATCGAGCGGGTGCCCCCGCTGCTGCTGCTGCTCTACCTGGGCCTGGCCGGCATCACGGTGCTCTTTATCGGGTTGGTGGTGGCGTACGTGTATACCCGGCATCTGAGCGGCCTGCCCACCGGGCTACACCCGCTGCCCCGGTACTTTTCCCTAAGCACCATCGTGCTGCTAGTAAGCAGCTACACGCTCAGCCAGGCCCGGCGCCTCTACCAGCAGGACGACATGACTAGCCTGGCCCGCTGCCTGGGCGCTACCCTGATCCTGGGCTGCATCTTCGCGGGCCTGCAGGTAGTGGGCTGGCGGGAGCTGCTGGCCCACGACGCGCTGATCAAGGGCGAAGCCAGCGGCACCTACGTCTCCCTGATTTCGGCCCTGCACGCGGCGCACCTGCTCGGCGGCATGGTGTTTTTGCTGACGCTGCTGCTGCGCACTCTGCACGCCTCCCGCGACGCGGTGCGCAGCTTGGTCTTCATCCGCAACCCCTACCGCCGGATGCAGCTGCGGATGCTGGGCATCTACTGGCACTTCATCGACGGGCTGTGGGTGGCGCTGTTTGCGCTGTTTTTGTTTCTGTATTAGCCCCGTGTACTGCATAAGGAAAGCCCTGGTCATTCGTCTGGCCAGGGCTTTTCTTATGCAGTACACGGGGCATCAGGGCGCCAGCGTGACGGTACCCTTGAATTTCTTGTCGGTGTATTCGACCAGGTAGAAGTACACGCCTGCCGGCAGGCTGCTGCCGTCCCAGCGGAAGTCCCGGTTGGTGGTGCGGTATACCTCGTTGCCCCAGCGGCTGAAAATCTTGATGCTGGCCAGGCGGGAGGCGCAGAAGTCGGGCGGCAGGTTGGGCAGGGTGAAGTAGTCGTTCAGCTCGTCGCCGTTGGGCGTAAACACGTTGGGTGGCAAAAAGGGCGGCACCGTGGGCGGAATAACTTCCAGGCGCACCGTGCGCGTCTGGGGCTGGGGCCGGCAGGTGGATTCCTGCAGCTGAAACGTAACGTCCAGTCCCCCCAGCCGCACTACCTCGCAGTCGGGGTTCCAGCGGAAGGTGGCGGTGGCGCGGCCGGTACCGTTCCGGGGCGTGAAAGCAATGCCCGCCGCCGCCAGATCAACTTCCTGGCCCGTGGCCGTGAGCACCAGCGGGTTGGGGTCGGCATCCAGACCCAGCAGCGTGGCCTCGTATACCTCGCCCAGGTGCCGTCGGATCACCGGGGGCCGGCCGGCTGAGTCGGGGGGCAGGCTGGTGGTCAGCTCGGGTGGCACGTTGCTGTAGTCAATCTGGATGGGTACCACCAGACTGGCGGCCTGCCGCTCGTTGCAGGGGCTGGCCGCCGCAGCAAACTCAAACTCGAACACCGGCTTGTTTACCGCGTTGCAGTCGACGCGCCAGGTGAAGGTGCCGCGCACCGGGCTACCGGGGCTGGTTTGGGTGAGCTGAGCCCCGTACGCTCCCGGAGCAAAGCCGCGCCCGGTCATTTCGAGCGTTACGGGGTCGTTGTCGGGGTCGGTACCGGTAAGGGTAAACGTGACTAGGTCGCCGGGGCGGGCGTGCAGGGGCAGCCCGGGGCCGGCCGTAGTGCTGATGGTGGGGTCGTGGTTGGGGTCGGGTACGGAGGTAAAGGCCACCCGCACCGTGTCGCGCTTAGGCAGGCTGCACCCATCGTCGGCCACGATGACGTCGAGCAGAAACACCTTGCCGCGGGTGTTGAAGCAGGTCGGGAAGCACAGCTGTGACACCAGCGTATCGGGGGCGCCGGGCGTATGCACCAGTCCCTTGGTAATGGTAAACGCGGGCAGCACGCCCGAGTAGTTCACCGGGTTCAACGACAAACTCAGCGTGGAGGTCGGGTCGGGGTCGGTGAAGCGCAGCGTGATGCAGCGGTTGACGCCGGGCGTGAGGCGCAGCGTGTCGCGGCCGGGGCGGTAGGGCTGCACCCGGCCCGTGGTCAGCACGCTCATGCTGGGGGCCGTGTTGCGCGGGCAGTTGAGCACCTGCAGCTGGAAGTCGCGCCGCACTTCCCCGATTTTTATGCCCCGGCGGTATTCCAAGCACTTGATGCCGAACACGAACAGCCCCAGCTGCGTGGGCAGCACCTGCAGGCGGCCCGTAAGCCGGTCGATGGTCAGCGCCGGATTGCCGGGAATCTGGTTGAGCACGTGCAGGTCCACGCCCCACTGAATCGGGTTGTAGGGGGCCGGGTCGGCGGTGGGCGGCTTAGGCAGGCCCGGCGTCGAGTGGCCGTTCAGGGGCGTCGTCAGCTCGTACACCAGCGAGTCCTGGTCGGCATCCTGGCCGCCGAAGCTGTAGTAGAACAGCTCGCCCCGGCAGGCGTAGTCGCTCAGCGGCGGGAAGATTTTGGGCGTCGAGTTGAGGAACGGCCGCCCGCCGCGCACCACGGCCGGAAACTCCAGGTAGAACGTCTGGCCCGCGTCGCCGGGATTCTGGATGTTGCTGATGCCGTTGTTGCGGCAGCAGCGCTCCACGGCCGCGTAGTAGCCGGCGGGGTTGGTATACACGTTGGCCGGCAGCTCAATCAGGTGGCTATACACCAGCCGCCGGGTGCTCAGGCTAGGCACGGTGCAGGCCACGTTGGAATACGCGACGAACGTATTGCTGGTCAGCGGCAGCGATACGTCCTGCATGCGCCGGTTGGTGCTCTTGTCGAAGATGCTGACGGTTAGGTCCCCGTCGAGGGCCCCGGTGTTGCCGTTGACGGCGTCGAAGTACAGGTTCAGAGAAATGCGGTACTGGCTGCCGCTGACGTGCTGCAGGTCCAGCTCGCCGCCCACGATGTGCGTCGCCCAAGCTCCCGACGCGGCCAGAAGCAGCAGCAGCAGACTCAGGCTGCCTCTCAGAATCAAGTGGATAGATTTGGGCATCAGTAGGGGTGGGGCAGGGAAAGAACGGCGTATTTGTTCCGGGAAAGATACAACCGCCGGCGCGGAACCGGGTTTGGTGGCGGGGAGTTTATCTGGCGGCCTGCGTATCTTGTGAGCCACTTCCGCTGCCGGCCGCCGGCCGGGCTTTTGCCTCTCTACTTGCCCCCTATGAAGCAACTCGTTTACTCTACTCTGCTGGGGCTGCTCCTGGCAGCCCCGGCCTGGGCCCAAAGCCCGGCGTACCGTCCCAAAACCACCGACCTGGCCCCCGACGCGGGCCTGAGCTGCGCCCGCACTCACCAGGCGGCGGCCCTGCGCCAGCCCGCCACCACCGTGCGCCACGCCCAGAAGATGGAGCGCTACGACGTGAAGTACTACAAGCTCGACATTGCCCTGGAAAACAACGCCCGCACGGTGGGCGGGGTGGTGCGCATGCAGGCCCTGGCCAAAGGGCAGGCGCTGGACTCCCTGGCCTTCGAGCTGTACCCCACGTTTATCATCGACTCGGTGGTGGTGAACGGGCGCAAGAGCCCCGGCATGCGCCGCCGCAGCGGCGACGTGACGGCCCGGCTGGCCCAGGATGCGGCGGCCAACACGCTCTTTAACGCCTACATCTACTACCGCGGCACGGCCCCCAACGGCAACTCCGCCGCCATCGGCAACGCCCTCGACACGGATTTTGTGGCCGACTACGGCGTGAATGTGACTTGGAGTCTGAGTGAGCCCTTCAACGCCTACGAGTGGTGGCCCTGCAAGCAGCTGCTGACCGATAAGGCCGACTCCTCCGACGTGTGGGTGACGACGTCCAGTGTTAATAAAGTGGGCTCCAACGGCATTCTGGAGCGTGTCACGCCCCGGCCCAACGGCAAGAGCCGCTACGAGTGGAAGTCGCGCAAGCCCATCGACTACTACCTGATTTCGGTGGCCGTGGCACCCTACATCGAGTACGTCAACTACGCGCACCCCACCGGCGGGCCCACCATCCCAATTGTCAACTACCTCTACAGCGCCGCGGCCAAGACCGATTACCAGGTCGAAATTGACCGCACGCCCGGCTTTATCGAAAACTACTCCACCCTGGTGGGCCTCTACCCGTTTGCCAGTGAGAAGTACGGCCACAGCATGGCGCCCATCGGCGGCGGCATGGAGCACCAGACCATGACCACCCAGGACGGGTTCAGCTTCACGCTCACGGCCCACGAGCTGTTTCACCAGTGGTTCGGCGACAACGTGACCTGCGCCTCCTGGCAGGACATCTGGCTCAACGAAGGCTTCGCGTCTTACGGCGAGTACCTTTCGCTGGAAGCCTTTGCCAGCACTGCGCCCTACACCGGCCGCTACTGGATGGACAACGCCCACGCCAACGTGCTGCAGACCGCCAACGGCAGCATCCGCGTGGCCGACACCACCAACGTAGGCCGCATTTTCAGCAACCGCTACACCTATAAGAAGGGTGCCGCCGTCGTGCACATGCTGCGTTACCTGCTCCACGACGACGTGAAGTTTTTCCGGGCCCTGCGCACCTACCAGACCACTTACGCCGGCAGCACCGCCCGCACCCGCGACCTGCAGCGCATCTTCGAGGCCGAGGCCGGCACCTCGCTCACGTATTTCTTCCAGCAGTGGTACGTGGGCGAAGGCTACCCGACGTTTGCCGTGCGCTGGAACCAAGTGGGTACCAGCCTGTACCTGCGCAACACCGAAACCGTTTCGGCCCCCACGGTCACACCCTTCTTCGACACCGAGCTGGACTACAAGATTACGTTCAGCTCGGGCGCTACCCAAACCGTGCGCCTGCGCCAGAGCCAGCTGGTTTCGTCGTTCACGGTCCCCGTAACGGGCACCGTAGCCAGCATCCAGGTCGACCCCGACCAGTGGGTGCTGAACGGCACCGGCACCGTAGTGCGCGACAACACCCTTATTCTGGCTACCACGGCCGCCGCCCGCCTCGCGCCGCTGAGCGTGTATCCCAACCCCTGCCATGACGTGCTCCAGCTCAACGACCTGAGCTTGCGCGCCGCCCAGGCCGAAGTCACCGACGCCACCGGCCGCGTGCTGCTCCGCCAGGCCGTCAGCGCCGCCCGGCCCCAGCTTGATACGCACGCGCTGGCCCCCGGCCTCTACCACCTGCGCCTCACTACCGCCGAAGGCACCGTGTCCCTGGC
>Ga0247729_10001024_pt1 | contig 10550 bp, 10 predicted proteins | sample UWRJL133311R2_FD_180958 | JGI IMG/M metagenome (GOLD analysis project Ga0247729, IMG submission 180958) | Plant litter microbial communities from Arlington Agricultural Research Station in Wisconsin, United States - UWRJ-L133-311R-2 | ecosystem: Environmental > Terrestrial > Plant litter >... | reverse complement strand
AACCGATCGGTCGGAGCGCAGCACAGCTGACAAGAGGACTCAATGCCAGCGGTGATCCTGGATCGTCATCCGCGGACCGAATGCCGGTTTGCGGAATCCGCTGACCTCGATGAGGCGCATGATGCGTTGGCGCTGGCCAGCCCAGGGCGCGAGCAGCTCGAGCATGCCGTCGTCGTCGACCGGTTTGCCGATCAGGGCCCACCCGACGACAGCGGGCAGGTGGTAGTCACCCACGCTCGGTGAGTCGGGGTCACCGTGCGATCGCTGCGTCGTCTCCGCGGCCGTCCACACTCCGATCCCGACTATCGACCGCAGGCGACGCGCAACTTCGACACCACCTCTGCCGAGGGCCAGAGTGCGCTCGAGGGAATCCGCGACGGGCGCGACCCGCATGACGGTCGCTGAACGCTGCGGCCCGACTCCGGCTCGGTGCCACTCCCATGACGGAATGGCGCGCCAGACGGCCGCCGCGGGGAACACCCGCATTCCTTCGGGAGCCGGGCCCGGCGCTGGCTCACCATATTTGGTGATGAGCACCCGCCACGCGGCACGCGCCTCTTTTCCTGTCACTTTCTGCTCGAGGATCGCCGGAAGGATCGCTTCGAAAACCGCATTGGTGCGCAGCAACCGCAGGCCGGGGGCACGGCGGAGAGCATCCGCGAGAAACGGAGTCGACGACACATCGAGCTCCGACCAGTCGTCCCCGTGCCCGCAGAGTTCGGGCACGCCGGCAAGCGCCGCTTCTGCTCCCGGGCCCCAGGCCCTGGCGTGAATCCCGTCGGGCAGTTGTTCGAGGCGCAGGGTCGCTATGCCTTCGGTGGTGCGCAGAGTGCGCCAGAGCACTCCACCGTCCCAGCGCAACGTCGGATCGAGATAACCACGGCTCAGCGGACGCAGTGTCTGCTTGAGATTGAGCGGATGACGCGGGCGGTACACGGTCTCTGCAACCGCATCCGGATTCGCGTGAACAGTCATCTTCTCGATGGTACGTCGCCCCGCTGACAGGTGCGCTACAGCCAATGCTACAAACCGTAGAGAAGCCTGAGGGCCAACTGTGAGTTACCCAGCGGCAAAAAGAGCAATAGCCCATTTCATATGGGATGCGCAAGTCAAATTGAGAAAAACTAGCTGTATGTACCCCGTATTGGGGTGACTTTCGATCGAGTGGCGTTTTAGACTCTTCCCCGGATTGCTACCCCGAAGCGCGAACCCGAACCGTGCTGGCAGTCCCGAGGACCCCCATGCTTACCCGAAAAGATTCCGTCGCGCCTGCGCGCCGTCGCCAGTGGGGTGCTGAAACCAGCACCACACCATTGCCCACGGTCCACGTCAAGCCATCCGACCGCCAAATAGCGCTGAGCCGACTCGCCATCGTGGTCACCGTATTGCTGTGGGTGATCTACGTCGTCTCGACGATCATCCGCCAGTTCATCGAGACCGCGAGCCAGAACTTCCAGTTCACGATGGAGGCCATCTCTTACCTGGTCGTCGTGACCTTCTTGACGTTCTCGGCGCTCATGTACCTGCTCGCGAGGCAGGGCGCGCTGATCCGTTTCCGCGACCACGTGCGCGTTCCGCGGGCCGAGCTCGATCGCCACTTCGGCACCAATCACTCGACGCTGACGGCACTCATCCCCTCGTACGCCGAAGAGCCACACGTCGTTCGGGCGACGCTGTGGTCGGCAGCCCTGCAGGAGTACCCATCGATGCGTGTCGTGCTGCTGCTCGACGACCCGCCCGCCCCGACGGACCCTGCCGTGAAAGCGAAGCTCGAGGAATCCCGCGCCCTCACCGCCGAGATCGCCGAAGCCCTCTCGGGTCCCCGGGCCCGGTTCAACGACGCCCGGCTGAACTTCGAACTCGACACCATGGAGCACGACGTGCCGAGCATCGACTCGGTACGCCAGCTCGCGTACCAGTACTACTGGGCAACCGACTGGCTCGAGAACATGGCCGAGAACGAGACCCTCGACGACCACGTCGACGAATTCTTCGTCGCCCAGGTGCTGCGCGGGCTCGCGAGCGAATTCTCCCTCGCTGGCGACGCACTGACCGCTGCCGCCGACAACGAAGAGACTCCCTCGCTCGAGCGGATGAACCAGCTCTACCGCCGCCTGGCCTGGACATTCGACGCCGAACTCGCCACCTTCGAGCGCAAGGCCTACGCCTCGCTCTCGCACGAAGCGAACAAGGCAATGAACCTCAACGCCTACATCGGCCTCATGGGCGGCCGCTACCGACGGGAGACCACGCCGAACGGCGTCGTGCTGCGCCCGGTCGCGCTTCCTGAGCCCGCCGATCTCGTTGTGCCTGACTCCACCTTCGTGCTCACGCTCGACGCCGACTCGATCCTGCTGCGCGACTACTGCCTCCGCCTCGTCTACCTGCTCGAGCAGCCGGAGAACGCACGCGTGGCAGTGACCCAGACGCCGTACTCGTCATTCCGCGGCGCGGGCACCCGCATCGAACGTCTCGCCGGGGCGACCACCGACCTGCAGCACATCCTGCACCAGGGCATGTCGTACTACGGCGCCGCGTTCTGGGTCGGCGCCAACGCCGTCATCCGCAAGCGCGCGCTCGAAGACATCGTCGAGGTCGAGCACGTCGGCGGATTCGAGGTCAAGCGTTACGTGCAGGACCGCACGGTCATCGAGGACACCGAGTCGAGCATCGACCTCGGTACGCACGGCTGGACCATCACCAACTACCCCGAGCGCCTGAGCTACAGCGCCACCCCGCCCGACTTCGGCTCGCTTATCGTGCAGCGCCGTCGCTGGGCGAACGGCGGGCTGCTCATCATGCCGAAGTTCTGGCGACAGGTGCGCGAGCGTCGCGCCCGCGGCGAGCGCGTGACAATCGCCGAGATCGCTCTGCGCACGAACTACATGACGTCGATCGCGTGGTCGAGCTTCGGACTCATCTTCCTGCTTGCCTACCCGTACGACTCGCGGCTGCTCAGCGTCGTCGTCCTGCTCGCGGCCCTTCCGTACTTCTTGTCGATGGGCGCCGACCTGCGCTCGACCGGATACCGCTTCAGCGACATCTTCCGGATCTACGGCTTCAACCTCATCCTGCTACCGGTCAACCTCGCCGGCGTGCTCAAGTCGATCGAACAGGCCGTCACGGTCAAGAAGATCCCGTTCAGCCGCACACCGAAGGTCAAGGACCGCACTGCGGCTCCCCTTCTCTATGTAGTCGCACCGTACGCGATAGTCGCTTTCTCGGTGCTGACTCTGGTGCGCGACATCAGCGCGAGCAACTGGGGCAACGCCGCATTCGCTTTCATCAACGCGGCCCTGGCCATGCTCGCCATCCTGCTGTACATCGGCATCCGGAATTCGATTGTCGACATCTGGATCGGCATGACCTCGTGGTTGTTCGTCGACGCGACGAAGCCGAAGAAGTCCGCGGTGAAGAAGGCCAAAAAGGCGGCCGCCACCGAGCCAGTCCCCGAGCTCGACTGGCGCTCGGTGCTGTATTACGGCGAAACCGGCACTGTCGACTTGCGCAGCGAAGAGCTGCGCAACAAGGACGTCGCCTCCATCGCTACCCGGAGCACCCGTACTCCGTCTTCCCCTTCCGCTCCCCAGAGCGCCTCCGAACTGTCGTCGACGACGACCCGCTAACGAAGAAAACTCCCTATGACTACATCTGAAGCATCCGCGCGCCCGGCGAGCACCCGTCGCCTGTCGCCCTGGCGCGTGGTTGTCGCCCTCGTGCTCACCACTGCCGTCATCTCCGGCGGCGTCGTGTTCGCCCAGTCCTGGTGGTCGCAGGCCACCACGACCGTGGCCAAGTCCTGGTTCGCCGGGTACGTCGACGTCACGGCGACCCCGTCGTACGCCTTCGAGGTGCCGGAAACCAAGGCAGGCCGCGATGTCGTGCTGTCCTTCGTCGTCGCCGACAGCGAGAACGCCTGCATCCCGAGCTGGGGTTCGGTCTACACGCTCGATGAGGCGGCCACCAGCCTCGACCTCGACCGCCGCGTCGCCCGTCTCGAACAGCAGGGTGGAGAAGCCATCGTGTCGTTCGGGGGGCAGGCGAACAACGAGCTCGCCACGAACTGCACTGACGAGAACGCACTGCAGCAGGCCTACTCGAGCGTCGTGTCGCGGTACGACTCGTCGACCATCGACCTCGACCTCGAGGGCGAAGCGCTTACGGCGGAGTCCGCCACCCGCCGCGCCACCGCGATCGCCACGCTTCAAGACACCCGCCGTGCAGCGGGCAAGCCGCTCGCCGTCTGGCTGACGCTGCCGGTCACCCCGGCCGGGCTCACCACGGCCGGAACCGATGCGGTCGCCGCCTTCCTCGCGGCAGGCGTCGACATCACCGGCGTCAATGCCATGACGATGGACTACGGCGACAGCCGAGGCGACGAGTCGATGCTCGAGGCGTCCACGGATGCTCTCACCGCCACCCACCGCCAGCTCGGCATCCTCTACAAGGCGGCTGACATCTCGCTGACCGACCGCACCCTGTGGGCGAAGATCGGCGCGACCCCGATGATCGGCCAGAACGACGTCGCCGGGGAGATCTTCACCCTTGCCAACGCGAAGGCCCTCAACGCCTGGGCGATCAAGACCGGTCTCGCGCGCATGTCGATGTGGGCGATGAACCGCGACGCGACCTGCGGGCCGAACTACGCCGATGTCACGCGTGTCTCAGATGCATGCAGCGGCGTCGAGCAGGGCGACGAGTCCTTCGCTACCGTGCTCGGCGCGCGCCTCACCGGACAGCCGAACGCCGGCGGGGCAGTGAAGACCACCTCGGAGGCCATCCCGGCCGCCGTGGAGGACGACCCGGCCACGAGCCCGTACCCGATCTGGTCGGAAGAAGCGACCTACCTCGCGAAGACCAAGGTCGTCTGGCACCGCAACGTCTACGAAGCGAAGTGGTGGACGAAGGGCGACCTTCCCGACAGCCCCGCGCTCGATGCGTATGAGGTCGCCTGGACGCTCATCGGCCCGGTGCTCCCGGGCGAGACCCCGGCACCCGTGGTCACGCTTCCGGCCGACAGCTTCGCCGAGTGGACCGGCAAGTCGGTCTACGAGAAAGGCGACCGCATCATGTACGCCGGACTCGGGTTCGAGGCGAAGTGGTGGACCCAGGGCGACAGCCCCGAAGCGGTGTCGACCAACCCCGATGCCTCACCGTGGACGCCGCTGACCGACGACCAGATCTCCGCGGTCATCGCGGATCAGGCATCCGCCGAATAGACCGCGTAAAATCGCGCGGGTGGCTGTTCCCAAGATCCTGCTCTTCTACGTCTTCACCCCGCTCGCTGACCCGGAGGCGATCCGCCTCTGGCAGCGGACGCTGTGCGACTCGCTCGGACTGAACGGGCGAATCCTGATTTCGGCGGACGGGATGAACGGCACCGTGGGCGGGGACCTTCCCGCGGTCAAGAAGTACGTGCGGGCAACGCGCGAATTCGCCCCCTTCACAAACATCGACTTCAAGTGGAGCGAAGGCACCCTCGGAAACGATGGCGCTCCGGCAGACTTCCCTCGACTATCGGTGCGGGTACGCGACGAGATCGTGAGCTTCGGCGCCCCCGGCGAACTGCGGGTCGACGAGAACGGTGTGGTCGGCGGCGGCACAAAACTCTCGCCAGAACAGCTGCACGAACTCGTCGCCTCTAAAGAGGTCACCTTCTTCGACGGCCGCAATGCGTTCGAAGCCCAGATCGGCAAGTTCACGGACGCCGTGGTGCCTGACGTCAGCAACACTCGCGAATTCGTGGCCGAGCTCGAGAGCGGCAAATACGACCACCTCAAGAACGAGCCCATCGTCACCTACTGCACGGGCGGCATCCGGTGCGAGGTGCTCTCGTCTCTCATGGTCAACCGCGGTTTCAGCGAGGTCTACCAGCTCGACGGCGGCATCGTGAAGTACGGCGAGACCTACGGGGACTCCGGGCTGTGGAATGGCTCGTTGTATGTCTTCGACAACCGGATGTCGATCGATTTCAGCGACGATGCAGCGGTGATCGGCCAGTGCTACGTCTGCGGCACCGCGACGAACCACATGCAGAACTGCGGCGACCTGGCGTGCCGCGAACAACTCGTCGTCTGCGATGAGCATGCTCCGGGCACTGCCTGCGCGGTGCACGCTGCTGCTCTGGCTTCGTAAGCGCCTGCCCCAACGACGCAACGCCCGCTTAACGACGCAACGCCCCGGTCCGAAGACCGAGGCGTTGCGACCTGCTGTGTCCGTGCGAACGGATTACGGGCAGGTGATCGTGGTGGTGCCGCTCTCGAACGTTCCCGAACCGAGCTCTGCACATGCGGAGTTGAAGGCCGCGGCGGTCAGCGCGACGCTCGCGACGATGATGACGATGTACAGGACGGTCAGGATGATACCGACGATGATTCCGGCCTTGGCCGGGGTGTTCTTGAAGCCGGCAGCCTTGGACTGCGAACGGGCGATGATGCTGATGATCAGGCCGACGATCGGAGCCAGGATCGCGAGCACGAGGCCGACGATGCCGAGGGTCTTGCCCGGGTAGGTGGCCGGTGCGAGGGGAGCTGCTGCGGGTACTTCAGACATAGTTTTCTCCTAATGAGAGGGGATTGTGAGTGCTGGTGGGTGACTCTCCCCCACCGCTGGGGAAGTCCGTCGCCCGACTCTACCGGCAGAATCGTGACAAAAGCGAGCTTTTCGGCCCCGCGCCTCGGCACAATGAGTGAATACGGCATGATGAACTCATGAAGATCGGCATCCTGACAAGTGGCGGAGACGCACCCGGACTTAATGCGGTTATCCGCGGAGTTGTGTATACCGGACTGCAAACCGGCAAGTGCGAAGAGTTCGTCGGATTTCGCAACGGGTGGAAGGGAGTCGTCGAGAACGACATCATTCCGCTCGGTCGTCACCAGATCATGGGTATCCACAAGCAGGGTGGAACCATCATCGGGACCTCCCGCACCAACCCCTTCGAGGGCAACGGTGGGCCGGACCGCGTTCGCGAGGTGATGCTGGAGAACGGCATCGACGCGATCATCGCCATCGGCGGGGAGGGCACTCTCGCCGCGGCGAAGCGACTGACCGATGAGGGCATCCGTATCGTCGGTGTTCCGAAGACCGTCGACAACGATCTGGACGCCACCGACTACACGTTCGGGTTCGACACCGCCGTGCAGATCGCCACCGACGCCATGGACCGCCTACGCACGACCGGCGATTCCCACGGCCGCTGCATGATCGCCGAGGTGATGGGCCGCCACGTCGGCTGGATCGCCCTGCACTCGGGCATGGCAGCGGGCGCGCACGCGATCCTCATCCCCGAGCAGAAGACCAGCGTCGACCAGATCGTCGAGTGGGTGACCTCAGCCCACGATCGCGGCCGCGCGCCACTCGTCGTCGTCGCGGAGGGCTTCGCCCTCGACTCGATGGACGACGCACACAGTGAGCGTGGGCTCGACGCCTTCGGCCGCCCCCGCCTCGGCGGAATCGGCGAGCTGCTGGCACCGCTGATCGAAGAACGCACCGGCATCGAGACCCGGGCGACGACCCTGGGACACATCCAGCGCGGTGGAACCCCGAGCGCCTATGACCGCGTGCTCGCGACCCGGCTGGGGATGGCTGCCCTCGAAGCGGCGATCGACGGTCAGTGGGGCCACATGGTCGCCCTGCGCGGGACCGAGATCGTCACGGTGCCATTCTCCGAAGCACTGGGAACACTGAAGGTCGTTCCGCAGGCCCGCTACGACGAGGCCCGCATCCTTTTCGGCTAACCCTCGCCTCGCGCGGAGCCTGGCGTGCTTGGATTGACGCATGAGCGAAGAAGCTGAGCAGAAGACCTGGCGCGGGCTGGTTGTGACCGGCGGCAAGGCCGAGTTACGCGACGACCTGACGGATGCCTACCTCGCCGCTGGCGACGTCACCGTCGATGTCGAGTACTCCAGCATCAACTTCAAAGACGGTCTCGCCCTCACCGGGCGCCCCGGAGTGATCAAAACCGACGAACTCATCGCCGGGATCGACCTGGTCGGCGTTGTCTCGGCGTCCGAGACTCCCGCCTGGAAACCCGGCGACCGGGTGATTCTCAACGGCTGGGGAATCGGCGAGACCCACCACGGCGGGCTCGCCGAGCGCGCCCGGGTGAGCGGCGACTGGCTCGTGGCGCTGCCGCCGGCGTTCAGCCCGAAGCAGGCGGCCGCAATCGGCACCGCCGGGTTCACGGCAATGCTGGCCGTGCTCGCCATCGAGGAGACCGCCGCGCGCGCGGGCGCCCACGACGAGATCCTGGTGACCGGGGCATCCGGGGGCGTCGGCTCGATTGCCATCGCCCTGCTCGCCGGCCTGGGCTTTCCGGTCACGGCGTCGACGGGACGCGAGAGCGAGCACGATTACCTTCGCAGTCTGGGCGCCTCACGCATTGTCGACCGTGCGACGTTGTCGGATGCCGGAAAGCCGCTGCAATCGCAGCAGTGGGTTGCAGCCATCGACTCCGTCGGCAGCACGACCCTCGCAAACGTGCTCGCGCAGACGAAGTACGGCGGGATCGTCGCGTCCTGCGGGCTCGCACAGGGCGCCGACCTGCCGACGACGGTCATGCCCTTCATCCTGCGTGCTGTCACCCTTGCCGGGATCAACTCGGTGCAGTGCCCCCGAGGCAAACGGCAAGAGGCCTGGGACCGCCTGGCAACCGACCTCGATCGTGACCTGCTCGACTCGATGACCGAGACCGTTCCGCTGTCTGGAGCGATCGAGGTGGCCGAGCGGATCATGGCCGGCGGCGTTCGGGGACGCACCGTCGTCGCTCTGTCGCGCTGATGAACCGATGCCTGCCACACTGATCGTATGAATATCGCCTTCCTGGTCATCGGCTCCGTTTTTGTCGGCATCGCCTCGCTCATCCACGTGGTGATCTTCTACTTCGAGTCGATCGTGTGGACTAAGCCGGTCACGTGGAAACGCTTCGGCCTCGAGTCGCAGCAGGACGCAGACGTCGTGAAGCCGATGGCGCTGAACCAGGGTTTCTACAACGCATTCCTCGCCCTGGCGGGAATCCTCGGGCTCATTCTGATCCAGGTCGACGGCCTGCAACAGGCCGGGCTCACGCTTGCGCTCTACGCGACGCTGAGCATGGTGCTCGCGGCGACCGTTCTCATCACGTCGAATCCCAAGCTCGCCCGGGCTGCCGTGACGCAGGGAGCAGCTCCGCTGGTCGCGGTGATCTTCCTGGCGCTCGCGCTCTTCGCGTCGTAGCGCAGAAACTCTAGTGGGCGGCTGTTCCCGACACGTGCTCGACGAGCGCGTCGACGAGTGCCGCTGCTGAGCGCGCCTCGGCGATAACGTGCACCGTGAGTCCGGCGTCACGCGCGTCGAACGCGGTGCGCGGGCCGATGCAGGCAACGATGGTCTCCGCCGGCAGGGGCGCAAGCTGTGCAGCCACCTGGCGGGCGACGCTTCCCGAGGTCACGAGAAGCGCACCGATGCGACCGCTGGCGACATCCGTCCGCACATTTTCGGCGACCGTCACGCCGACCGTCCGGTAGGCGGCGACGTACTCGACCTCGAGCCCGCGCTTGGCGAGGCCGGCGACGAGGGTCGGTTCGGCGAGGTCGGAGTGCGGGATCAGCACCCGGCCGGTATCACCGGCTGACCACTCCTTGACCAGGCCCCGTGCCGAGTTGTCTTTCTCAGGAACGAAGTCGACCCGGTAGCCGGCGAGGGACAGCGCGGCTGCGGTGGTCTCTCCGACCGCCGCAACGCGAGTGCTCTCGGGAATGACCGTCCGCTGGCTCACCAGTACATCGACGGTCGTCGCGCTCGTGATCACCAACCAGTCGAATGAACCGGCTTCGAGGCGCGCCAATGCATCCGTGAGGCCAGCGGCATCTTCGGTGCTCGCGAAGTTGATCATGGGAGCGATGACGGGAACTGCACCGTAGCTACGCAGGGTGGCAGCTACGCCGTCGCCCCATTTTCCGCCTCGCGGCACGAGCACGCGCCAGCCCGAGAGGGGTTTGGCAGTCGGGCTCATGCCCTCTATCCTGCCTCGCCGGAGCGCAACCCGCTAATCGTCGCTCAGAAGCGCCCAGGCGACGACGCCGACAACGACGATCGCAGCGGCGGTGGCGCCGATGATCCACGGCACAGGATTGTCGTCATACGACGCTTTGGCCTTGTCGGCGAGCTTGCTCGCCTGCTTCGGGACGTTGAGCTTGTCCTCGATTGCGTCGAGGGTGTCTTCGAGGTCAGCGCGGGTGGCCGGACGGGTATCTGGGTTTTCTGAGGACATGGTTAGTCTCGCTTTCCTGTTCCCTTGATGACATTGACGTCTTTTTTGATGCTCTTGATCGACTCGGTCGGTGCCGGGGGCACGCCAGCCTTGAGCTTGTTGATTCCCAGAAGTGCCAGGACGAGCGCAATGATCAGCAGCGCCACGGCAACAATGAGCGCGGCAAGCCAGGCAGGCAACGCTGTAGCGATGCCGAGCACAGCTGCTGCGATCAACGTGGCGATAACGAAGAACAGTATGAAAGCTGCTCCGGCCAGCAGGCCGATCCCGATCCCGAGGCTCGCGAGCTTGGTGACGA
>Ga0247729_10001022_pt1 | contig 10560 bp, 9 predicted proteins | sample UWRJL133311R2_FD_180958 | JGI IMG/M metagenome (GOLD analysis project Ga0247729, IMG submission 180958) | Plant litter microbial communities from Arlington Agricultural Research Station in Wisconsin, United States - UWRJ-L133-311R-2 | ecosystem: Environmental > Terrestrial > Plant litter >... | reverse complement strand
GGCGGATTTCTTGGCCGACTTCTTCACGGCCTTGGCCGCTAGCAGAAGCTTCTTTTTGGCCTTTTTGTCCTTCTTGTCTTTTTTGTCCTTTTTGCCTTTAGCCATCGTGATCCTCCTGCTGGCGCCGACCGAGAGCGATCAGGCGTTCAAGTTGTCCGCGTCGGCGCGGGGCCGTTCGTGCTGGCCGATCAGTTCAGCCCGGACGAGGACCGCCTGTCGCCCAATCGAGAAGCTCAATCGTGTGGACTACCGGGACGGACGTCCCGCCGGCGATCTGAACCATGCAGCCGATGTTGCCGGCAGCGATGATATCCGGCTTGACCATGGCGATGTTGGCGACCTTGCGATCACGCAATCGGCGCGCAAGATCAGGCTGGAGAATGTTGTACGTTCCCGCCGAACCGCAACACAAATGGCTCTCCGGTATATCTTTCACCACGAATCCATTCTTGGAAAGCAATTCTTTCGGAGCCTGCGTGATTTTCTGCCCGTGCTGCAGCGAACACGCTGAGTGATAGGCGACCACCAGATCGTTTTGGCCCTGTGCTGCAGGCAGATTCAGGCTGCTGACATATTCGGTGATATCCTTCGCCAGCGCCGACACCTTGGCCGCCGGGCCGGCGAATTCCGGGTCCTCGCGCAGCATGAAACCGTAGTCCTTGATCACTGTGCCGCAGCCCGACGCTGTCACAAGAATCGCATCGAGCCCGCCGCGGTCGGCCTCGCCCAGCCAGACGCCGATATTGCCGCGGGCGCGGGCCAGCGCATCGCCATCGTGGCCGAGGTGATGGGTCAGCGCGCCGCAGCACTGTTCGTCGCGCACCAGCACCACCTCGACGCCGTGCCGGGTCAGCAGCCGGATCGCGGCGTCATTGATGCGCGGCGCCAGCACCTGCTGGGCGCAGCCCTGCAGCAGCGCCACCCGGCCACGCCGCGGGCCGACCGCCGGAAACACGCTGCCGCCGGCCGGGCCCGGCGCCGGCAGCGCCGCCGGCGCCAACAGCAGCATGGCTTTCAGCCGGCTAAGCAGGTTGGGATTGGCCTGCTTGGCCGTCGACGGCAGCAATGCCGCCAGCGGCCGCGCCAAAGCGGCCAGCCGCATGCTCCAGCGAAACACCTCCGGCCGCGGCAGCACCCAGGCCAGCACCGAGCGCAGCGCCCGCTCCGGCCACGGCCGCACGCCGTCGCTCTCGATCTTCACCCGGGCCTGATCGACCAGGTGCATGTAGTTCACGCCGGAGGGACACGTGGTCATGCAGGCCAGGCACGACAGGCAGCGGTCGATATGCTTGACCACTTCCCTCGTCGGCTTCTGGTCCTTTTCCAGCATCTCCTTGATCAAATAGATACGGCCGCGCGGACTATCCAGTTCGTCGCCGAGCAGCACATAGGTCGGGCACGTCGCGGTACAGAACCCGCAATGCACGCAGGCGCGCAAGATTTTGTCGGCCTCGGCGATATCGGGATTGGCGAGCTGGGCCAGCGTAAAGTCCGTTTTCATGCGAGAGGTCCGCGCGACATCCGGCCGCGATTGAGAATGTTGCGGGGATCGAAACTGTTCCGCACCCGCTCGCCTAGCGCGGCGAGGCCGGGCGCCTGCGGATGGAACACATCCACCGCCAGCCGCACCGCTTCCGGCGCGCGGAGCAGCGTGGCGTGGCCGCCGGCGGCATTGACGAGTTTTCGCAGCGGCGCCGCATGGGCATCGGCGGACGGCGGCAGCGCCGCCCAGATCAGCCCGCTGCCCCAGTCGTAAATCACCTCGCCCTGCGAGCCCTTGGCCACCGCCTGCCCCAGCGCGCCGCCCGACGCCGGCGGACAGACGATCCGCCATACCGGCCACAGCGACCGCGGGCCATCAGCCGCGAACGGCACGACGTCGCGGATATCCGCCCACAGTGCCGCAGAGGCGCCATCCTCGACGATGTCCGCCGTACCGAACGCGGCCAGCGCCGTCGCCAGCGAGGCCGCGCGGTGTTTTGCCGACACGGTGATGCCTTCCAGCCGGATCAGCGTGACGGACTCGTCGGGCGACGCGATCTCGCCGAGCGGCCCCTGCGTGGTGCGCAGCGCCGAGCCGGTGAGATGCGCCGCGCCGGAGACGTCGAACGGCGAGCCGAGGGCGGCGATCATCGCCTGGTTAGCTCTGATATCGTCGAGCCCGCGCAGCAGCAGCGTGCGCTCGCTCTCGGCGCGCGGCATCACCTTCAGCGTCACCTCGGTCATGACAGCCAGCGTGCCCCACGAGCCCGCCAGCAGCTTGCAGAGGTCGTAGCCGGTGACGTTCTTCACCACCTTGCCGCCAGCCTTGAAGCTGTCGCCGAAGCCGGACACCGCATGCGCGCCGAGCAGATGGTCGCGCGCGCCGCCGGCCTGGATGCGCCGCGGCCCGGCGAGGCCCGCCGCGATCATGCCGCCGACGGTGCCGATATCGGCCGTGCCAAGCAGGCGCGACGTGTTCATCGGCTCGAACGAGAACTGCTGGTTCTTCGAGTCGATCAGCGACAGCAGGTCGGCCATCGGCGCGCCGGCCTGCACGGTGAGGATCAGTTCGTTCGGCTCATAGGCGGTGACGGCGTTCAGCGCGGAAAGGTCGAGCAGTGCATTGGTGGCGACGGGCTGGCCGACCATCCGCTTCGAGCCATGGCCGACGATCTCGAGCGGTTGCTCGCCGGCGATCGCCGCCCGCACGGCGGCCTCGACGTCGAGAGCGTCGCGTACTTTCAGAATGTCCACGTAAGCCCCGATAAGCTCTGCCCGTCGTCCCCGCGAAAGCGGGGACCCATAACCTCAGGCGTAAAAAAGAAAACTTTGTCTTTGCCAAAACGCGTCGTTGATGATGAAGCGTGTATGGGTCCCCGCTTTCGCGGGGACGACGTGGTTCGAGGCCCGGCGCTGGTACCCATCATCAAAACCGCGGCAATTCCGGGAACGCGAGTTTCCCGCCATGCACGTGCACGCGTCCCAGCTCCGCGCAGCGATGCAGCGTCGGAAACACTTTTCCGGGGTTCAGCAGCCCCTGCGCGTCGAACGCGCATTTCAGCCGCTGCTGCTGGTTGAGGTCGATCTCGCTGAACATCTCGGGCATCAGGTCGCGCTTCTCGATGCCGACGCCATGCTCGCCGGTCAGCACGCCGCCAACCTCCACGCACAGGCGCAAGATGTCCGAACCAAAGTCCTCGGCGCGCTGCAACTCGCCGGGCTTGTTGGCGTCATACAGGATCAACGGATGCAGATTGCCGTCGCCGGCATGAAACACATTCGCCACGCCGAGCCCGTACTTTTGCGACATCTCCTTCATCCGTCGCAGCACCAGTGGCAATGCGGCGCGCGGAATGGTGCCGTCCATGCACAGATAGTCCGGCGAGATGCGGCCGACTGCCGGAAACGCCGCTTTGCGGCCGGACCAGAACAGCAGCCGCTGCTGCTCCGAGGTGGAGATCTGGCAGGTGGTGGAGCCGCAGCCCAATGCGATCGCCTCGACGCGGGTGATCAGCTCGTCGACCTCGACGCCGGGGCCGTCTAGTTCGATGATCAGCAGCGCCTCGACATCGAGCGGATAGCCGGCGTGCACGAAGGCTTCGGCGGCGTGGATCGCCGGCCGGTCCATCATCTCCATGCCGCCCGGGATGATGCCCGCTGTGATGATGTCGGCGACGCATTTGCCGGCCTCTTCCACTTCGGCAAAGCCGATCATCAGCGCGCGCGCGGTCTCCGGCTTCTGCAGGATGCGCACGGTGACTTCGGTGATGACGCCGAGCAGGCCTTCGGAGCCGGTGATGATGCCCAGGAGGTCGTAGCCCGACGGCTCCGCGGCCTTGCCGCCGACCTTGATGATCTCGCCGGACATCAGCACGATCTCGCAGCCGAGCAGGTTGTTGGTGGTCATGCCGTATTTCAGGCAGTGCACGCCGCCGGAATTCTCCGCCACATTGCCGCCGATCGAACAGGCGATCTGCGACGACGGGTCCGGCGCGTAATAGAAGCCGGCATGCGCCACTGCCTGGCTGAGCGCGAGATTGGTGACGCCGGGCTCGGTGACCACCGCGCGGTTGTCGAGATCGATCTCGCGGATCCGCTTGAACTTGCCGAGCCCCAGCAGCACCGCATCCGCCAGCGGCAGCGCGCCGCCCGACAAGGACGTACCGGAGCCGCGCGGCACCACCTTGATGCCGTTATCGAAGCAGTAGCGCAGCACTTTCGAGACCTGCTCGGTCGTATCCGGCAGCACCGCCACCATCGGCGGCTGGCGATAGGCCATCAGCCCGTCGGACTCGTAGGGCAGCATTTCGGCGGCGCTGGAGATCACGCCCTCGCCCGGCACGATCGCGCGCAAGGCGGCCACGATCTGCTCGCGACGCGCCAGCACCGCCTGATCCGCCGCGGGCATTAGGATGGTCATGTCGTCAGCTCCCGCGCGGCGCCGCCCTTCCCGGACGGTGTTGATTATCCTGAATCAAAGCATGTCTGGCGGGCTTTGGGTAGCTCACTAAAGCATGACCGGATCGGGCTGCCCGCGGCGATCAACCCGCTTGTGCCCGGCGCGGCCTGCATGCGACAAAACCGGCTCAGGAAAGCCACCAGCAGAAGAGCCATCCATGAAAAATATCCCCCTCCGCGCTTTGGTCATTGCCGTCGCCGCCGCCGCATCCTCCGCCGCGCTGGCGCAGGACGTCGCCGCCGGCAAGTCGTCCTTCAACAAGTGCCTGGCATGCCATGCGATTGGCGAAGGCGCGAAGAACAAGGTCGGCCCGGAACTGAACGGGCTGAACGGCCGCAAGTCGGGCACCGTGGAGGGCTACTCCTACTCCGACGCCAACAAGAATTCCGGCATCACCTGGGACGAGGCGGTGTTCAAGGAATACATCAAGGACCCCAAGGCCAAGATCCCCGGCACCAAGATGGCCTTCGCCGGCATCAAGAAGGAAACCGAGGTCAACGACCTCTGGGCGTTCCTCGCGCAGTTCGACAAGGACGGCAAGATCGTCGCGAAGTAAGGCCAACTATCCTGCGCGACGGCAGTTGTGTTTTGTCCCCTCCCCCTCGTGGGGGAGGGTGGCGCGAAGCGCCGGGAGAGGGCGAGCCAACAAGCGCTATCGCCTTGGGCACCCTTCCCTGACCCTCCCCCGCAAGGGGGAGGGGACACTGTTGACGAAGCCCGATTAGGACCAAACTATCAATTAAGCCCCCGCCGCCATCCGCGTCGGCAGCACGGCCTGCACCACGAGGCCCCGCGCACGAGCGTCCATCACGCCAACGGCGCGCAGGGCCAGCAGCGTCACGGTCTGTACCGCGTCGCGCAGCTTCGCCTGGTCGTCGAGATTGTCAGGCGCCATCGGCCCAACCAGCGCCTCATGCAGCGCGCCGAGCAGTGCTGCGGCGGCCAGTGCCGTGTCCTGCGCCGGCAGATGCCCGGCGCGGATCGCGGCAGAGATGCGCAATTCGATTTCGCCGGCGATCTCGCGGCGGCTCGCAAGCCGGGATTCGGTGACGTCGACCTCGACCGGCTCCGCCAGAATTCCCCACGACAATTTCCGGTGCGACACCACGTGCACGGCTACCGTGGTGACCGCCGCGGCCAGTGCCGAGGACGGGCCGGGCGCAGCATCGGCGGCGCGGCGGATCGCGGCCAGTTCGTCGCGCGACACGTCGGCGATCAGTTCGGAGATCAGGTCGGCCTTGGACGGAAAATAGCGATACACCGTGCCGGCGGCGACATTGGCGCGGATCGCCACCGGGGCGATCTGCACCGCGGCCATGCCGCCATCGGCGCATGTCTCGCGCGCTGCCGCCAGAATGGCGCTGCGCCGCGCCGCAAGGCGCTTCACGACCTGGGTGGTCCGCCGGTAAACCATGGCGCGTTTCTCATCCCCGGCACTGCAACGTCGGTCAACGGACCGAGCGGAGAAGGTGCACGACTTCAAGGTTTTGAGTGAGTATGTTGCTACTCACCGATAAGAACTGAACACTAGTTCAGAGATGTTGACAAGGTGTTTCGCGCATAGCGGGATACGACGTGTTGCGCATCGGATTCAGCCGCCGAAACCGGCCGCCCGCGCCAATGCGGCAACCGCCATGCCGGTGATGACGGCGATGAAATCGTTGCGCCGGATGATGGTGACGGCCATCGCAGCCAAGATCGCGAACATCACCACCGGCCCGCCATTGACCGCCACCGGCAGGGCCGCCGCAACGATGATCGAGCCCGGCAGCGCATCGAGCATGCGGCGCACCCGCGGCGTCACGTTGACATAGCCCATCAGCCAGTAGCCGCCGAGCCGGGACGCCACGGTGACCGCAGTCATGACCGCGAAAGCGACCATCACGTCGCTGCGCAGAAAATCGTTCATGCCGAGGCCTCGACCGCCGGCTCGTCCATCAGCCCGGCCGAGATCGCGCCCGACAGCGCGCCGGCGATGATGAACCACCAGCCGGGCAGCAGATGATGCACCAGCAGCGCGACCGCGCCGGACACCACCCAGGGAATCGCGCGGCGCGGGCCTTTCCAGGCCGGCACCAGCATCGCTGCGTAGAACGCCGGCATCACCAGGTCGACGCCGTATTTCTTGGGATCGGTGAGCTGCTCGGCGAGCAGGAAGCCGGGGATCGACGACAGCAGCCAGACGAAATACAGCACGATGCCACCGCCGACATAGAACGCGGCATCGGCGCCGCCGCGGTCGCGGTAGCGCATCGCCGCCAGCCAGCCGCCGTCGGTGACCAGCAGCATCGACGGATAGGCCTGCCACGCCGGCAGCGTGCCGAACCACGGCCGCAGCGTGGCGCTCATCAGCATGAAGCGGATGTTGACCGTGGCGGTCAGCAGCGCCAGCGTGGCGATGGACGACGGCGTGAGGTGGTCCGGCCAGGACTGCACCGCAACAAACTGCGAGAGCCCGCCATAGACGGTGGCCATCATCAGTTCGACCTCGAGAAGCGAAAAATGCTTCTGCGCGCACAGCGCACCGAAGGCCATGCCGAATGCCAGCGTGCCCGGCAGCATCGGTCCGATGGCGACGATGCCCGGCACGATGGCGGCCCGCGACCAGTAGGCGCGCGCTTTCGGAATGTGAGTGGAGTGCATGGCCTGAATCCGCGTGGAATGCATGCGTGCAAGCTGTCGGCGATCCCGTCAAGCCATGCCCCGTCATGCACGCTATGCGCAGGCTCTGCCGTGGCCCTTAGCGGTGCACTCAGATGCTGCGAAAACTGCCGCGGTACTGGCTTGGCGTCACGCCGAGCCGGCGCACGAACACCTGGCGCATGTGTTCGGCGGTGCTGAAGCCGCATTCATAGGCTACCACCTTGAGCGGCAGGTCGCCGCCCTCCAGCCGGTTACGCGCCGCATCGATCCGGGCGCCCTCGACGAAATCGGCGGGCGTCATTTTCGTCTCCTGCTTGAACGTCCGGGCAAAACTGCGCGCGCTCATCCCCGCCACATCGGCCAACACCTCGACGTGATGATTTTCGCGAAGATGCGCTATCACATGAGCATGGACGCGGGCGACCGGGGAATCCTTCCCGGCCTGCGGCACTAGATGAGGGCTGAACTGCGACTGCCCGCCCTGGCGCTGCGCCACCACCACCAGCCGTTTGGCCACCGCCAGCGCCACGTCCGGCCCGTGATCCTCCTGCACCAGCGCCAGCCCGAGATCGATACCGGCTGTGACGCCCGCCGAGGTCACCAGCGCGCCGTCGCGGCTGTAGATGCGGTCGTATTCGACGCGCGCTCTGGGAAAGCGCTGCGCCAGCAAGGCGGCGTTCTGCCAGTGTGTGGTCACGGTCTTGTCGTCGATCAGCCCGGCATGGCCGAGCGCGAACGCACCGGTGCACACCGAGCCGTAGCGCGCGCAACGCGGGGCCATGTCGGCGAGCCACCCGGTGAACGCTGGATCGGCGTCCGCCGTCGGCAGGCCTGGGCCGCCGGCCACCAGCAACAAGTCGTAGGATTTCGCGGCCTCGCTAAATGATATATCGGCAGATATGCGCAGGCCGTTGGAGGCGCGCAGCGGCGCGCGGTCGGCGGCCACCAGCGTCAGCTCATATCCGGCGCCATCGGCCACAAAGCCATTGGCTTCCATGAACACGTCGAGGGGTCCCGCGACGTCCAGCGCCTGGACACCCGGGAAGATCGCAAGCGCAACGGTTTTCATGAAAACAACGACTCATCGGCGGGATTGAACGGCATCCCGGACAGATAGCCACGATCCGGCAGGAAACCACGGGCGATTGGCGGTTTTGCGGGGAGCGGTTCGATTGAAGCGCGCCGCGGCCAGGACCACACAGGGGACACCGACTTTCAACTTCAGGAACATCCCATGAGCAAGATCATTGCCGGCATCACCGTCCCCGACAGCCAGCTGGCGCGCGAGGTCGACGAACTGGTGCGCGATACCGAGAGCGAGCTGTTGTATCACCATTCCAACCGCGTGTTCCTGTTCGGCGCGCTGGCCGGCCAGCGCAAGGCCCTCAAGGTCGATGCCGAACTGCTCTATGTCGGCGCCATGTTCCACGACATGGGCCTGCAGCCGCCCTATGCCAGCGCGGACGAGCGCTTCGAGGTGGACGGCGCCAATGCCGCCGCAGATTTCCTGCGCAGCCGCGCCATCGACGAACGCGACATCGACGATGTCTGGGATTCCATCGCCCTGCACACCACGCCGGGCATCCCGAAGCACAAGCGTCCGGTGGTGGCGCTGGTCACTGCGGGCGTCGAGATGGACGTGCTCGGCCTCGACTTCGATGCCTTCACCGCCGTGCAGCGCCACGAAGTCTGCGCCTGCCATCCGCGCGGCCGCGACTTCAAGAACGGCATCATCGACGCCTTCGCCAAGGGCACCATCGACAAGCCCGACACCACCTTCGGCAACGTCAAGGCCGACGTGCTCGAACTGCGCGACCCCAGCTACAAACGCGGAAATTTCTGCAGCGTGATCCTGGCTTCGAAGTGGGAAGAATAGCTATCTCGCCGTCATTCCGGGGCAGGAGCCGCGCCAGCGGCGAGTGAACCCGGAATCCCGAGATGGTGATGAACATCTCGGGATTCCGGGTTTGCGCTCCGATCGGCTTCGCCGCTCGAAGCCCATCCCGGAATGACAACCGCGTGGCGTTGCCACATCGCACTGCACCGGGAATTTTTCCCGAACTATCCGCCAAACATTCCCGCCGCTTCGGCGGTATTTTCGTTTGCGAAAGCTTTTGCCCTCCCGCAGTCTTTGGCCAACGCGCAGAGACGCGAAAAGACATCGGGGGGACACGATGGGGATTCGATTTGTATCAACGGTGGTGGCAACCGCCGGCGCGGCGGCGCTGCTATCCGTTCCGGCCTCGGCGCAGGAGCGGCTGCCGGAAATCCAGGTGATCTCCAACACGCCGGTGCAGGGGCCGGGCGTCGATCGCGACAAGATCCCGTCGCTGACCTCCACGGTCACCGCAGAGGATTTCCAGCGCAGCTACTCGCAGAACATCACCGACACCCTGTTCCAGCGCGTGCCCGGCGTGTCGCTGTCCGACCCCAACGGCAACGGCGCGCAGCAGGAAATCCGCTACCGCGGCTTTGCGGCTTCGCCGCTGCAGGGCACGCCGCAGGGCATCGCGGTGTACATGAACGGCATCCGCCTCAACGAATCCTTCGGCGACACCGTGAACTGGGACCTGATCCCCACCAACGCGATCTCGCGCGCCGACATCTTCACCAACAACCCGGTGTTCGGCCTCAACGCGCTGGGCGGCGCCGTCAGCCTGCAGACCAAGAACGGCTTTACGTACAAGGGTCTCGAAGTCGAGGGCCAGGGCGGCTCCTACGGCCGCGGCCAGGGCGGCGTGCAGTACGGCGCCGAGATGGGCAACTGGGGCATCTACATCGCCGCCCTGGGCCTCACCGATAGTGGCTGGCGCAGGGAATCGCCGACCAGGCTCGGCCGCTTCTACGGCGACATCGGCTATCGCGATGACCGCGCCGAATTCCACCTCTACGGCGCGGTGGCCAACACCTCGTTCGGTGTCGCGGCGGCGACGCCGGTGCAACTGCTGGCGCGCGACTGGGGCGCGATCTACACCACGCCGCAGACCACCGACAACAAGATGGCGCTGGTCGGCGTCAACGGCAAATACGCCGTCACCGACACCTGGTCGCTGCAGGGCAACCTGTACGGCCGGTTCTTCCGGCAGGACCATGTCGACGGCAACGACGCCGAGATCGAACGCTGTAGCGCGGCGTCGTCTTTCGCCAATCGGCTCTGCCTGGAGGACGACGGCTTCCCGCGGCCGGTGCCGTTCACCGGCGCCGCGGCGCTCGCGTTCCGCAACCAGTTCGCCATCCTGGACGCCAACAACGTCGCGATCCCCTGCCCGCCCGGCGCCGGCAATACCTGCTCGCCGGTCCCCTACGGCACCATCGACCGCACCAGGACGGATTCCAACACCTATGGCGGCTCGCTGCAGGCCACTAATGACGACAGGATCTTCGGCCATGGCAACCACTTCGTGGTCGGCGGCAGCGTCGATCGCGGCGCCACCAATTTCGCGGCGACCTCGACGCTGGGGTACATCAACCCGGAC
>Ga0247729_10001021_pt1 | contig 10562 bp, 10 predicted proteins | sample UWRJL133311R2_FD_180958 | JGI IMG/M metagenome (GOLD analysis project Ga0247729, IMG submission 180958) | Plant litter microbial communities from Arlington Agricultural Research Station in Wisconsin, United States - UWRJ-L133-311R-2 | ecosystem: Environmental > Terrestrial > Plant litter >... | reverse complement strand
GGGTTATGAATTGGTATGTTGTCGCTGCAGACGAACAGCGAAAACCTTTCCAACTACTTGTGTGCCGTTTGGGCTCGCGACTGAGCGGCTTGAGACAATAGTGAGGTATCCATTCGGATGCAATGTATCTATTATAGCACAAGTCAGATGAAATTACTAGAGGTGAGGTTAACTTTTTAATACGGCTTGAGGAAGGGATACTATAAACTCGGCGCCTGTAGGCAGCTGTTTAGCGCGAATTTTTCCTTTGAATTGATTTTCTACAATCTGTTTAGTAATGTATAACCCAATTCCAAGACCGTTTGGTTTTGCACTCTTGTGTGGCTGGAATAAATTGTGTGTAGTTCCTCTAATTCCCGGCCCGTTATCTATTACGGATATACTTAACGTATTAATTGATTCGCTTACTGAAATTTGTATTGTGGAATTTTCATTTGAAACACAAGCATCGAAGGCATTATTGAGTAATATAGTGATTACGTGAGATAGATTTAATGGATCTCCGGAAACTACAAACGACATTCGTTTGGGAATGTGTTTATGTAAGACGACATTTTTCGAATTGAGTTTTGATTGTATCTCAACTACCGCTCTTTCGATAATCGGTATAGCATTAAAACGAATAAGCTCTTGATTTTCTTGTAGTTGTTTTCTAGTCTGACGTACAAGCAGGTTTATGCTCTCGATTCCTTCTTTTGCGTTTTGGATAGCTTTGGACTGGCGATGGCGTAGCTGTAAGTCATCTATATCTAATGTAAGGATGCTAAGCTGATTTGATAACTCGTGAAGAGTCGCCGTCGTAGATTGGCCAATTGAAGCAAATTTGTATAAATTAGCCATTTCTTTTAATTGAGTTTGCCTAAGGGCGATAGATTGTTCATTTAGCTTTTGAACAAGATTTAACTTTTCGCCTTTAATTTTCATTTCTGCTTTTAAGGCTCTTTGAATAGAATGTTCGGTTTGTTTGCCAGCGAGCCATGATATAAGAGCGAATATTCCTATAATAGTTGCGTAGGCCAACACATCCATAAAATGAGATTGTTTTGATAGCGCCGATAAATCGGGTGTTACTAAATCAACATAATGAATGGACTGTATGGAAAATAAAATTAAAATAGAGCCAACTGTCACAGCTGAGATATATTTAGTTCCCAAAAGCGTCCCAGCTAGAAAGACAGTAAAGCCTATTGTTAATATGCCAATTGAAGCATTCAAGCTCCATGTTAGTAAGACTATCGTGGCAAGGCTAGCATAAAGAATAATTAACATCCATGCTGCGACGAGGAACTTTTTATATTGAACAAATATTTCTGCAAATATTAAATACGCCGCAATAAGCGTACCTATAATAATTCTTGCTGTTTGAATATTTCCCACAAGAATACCATTAATTATAAGTAACAAAACAAGCGTTGCAGTTAGTAGTAATGTTCCACGTAGAACAATCGCGGTCATTCGTTTCCTGCCATAGGGTGCGTTAATAATACTCGGGAATGGGTTGAGTATCCACAATTTTACAGGATGATCGACTTTTGCATTACTATCAGATTTAGAACGCATTAATATAGCGTTTAAATTTTCATTCATGATTCGTATCTTCGGGAGTGTTAATTGAGTAACCAACACCGTAGGTCGTTTTGATAATAGGGACCCGAAATGGGCGATCTATCTTATCTCGGAGCTGTTTAATGTGAACATCTACAGAACCGGTCCAAGCTGCACTTGTAGATATCCAAGCATGATTAATAATCATCTGTCTCGAAAGTACTCGGCCCTTGTTTTTTAACAGATATTCAAGAATGTCGAATTCTTTCCGACGAAGGTTAACTTCTACACCATTTCTTGTGACGGTGCGTTTTGCAGGACTTAAGATAAGATCCTGAGCCCTCAGATTTTCTTCTAGTGGTGTACGATTTCGTCGCCTTTCAAGCGCGTTAATTCTTGCCTTAAGTTCATTTGCGTCAAACGGTTTAGTCATATAATCGTCAGCTCCGGCGTCGAGTAAATCCACTTTTGTTGGAATATCATCCACTCCTGTCAGTACAAGTATTGGAGCTGCAACACCAAGTTCGCGAATCTTTTGGCAGACTTCGAGCCCGTTCATGTCGGGAAGTCCTAAATCTAAAAGAATTATATCGGTTGTTTGTGCTGTGGCAATAGATATTGCCTCATCGCCAGAACTCGCTAGTTCAATTAAATAATATCTTTGTAGTAGATTTTTAATTCTGTCGGCTAGTCTCGGGTTGTCTTCAATAACGAGTACTTTCATAACGCATTGCTTATCCGCTTATGTTTATATAATTTACTTTACGCCTAGATTATTAAAAACCTATGAACTTTCTTTGAGTTTTTCATAAGCCCTAGCGTTTTCCCTAAAAGCAGGTCTATAATATATACACATGGCAGAAAACTTCCTCGTCCACCTTATAGCCGATTACCTCGTCTTCGCAATTGTTCTAATTGGTGCCTGGGCAATCTTATTCAAAGTGCCAAAAGGCCAACGCTTCAAAGCCTACTCGCGCATCCTCATGGCTGGTCTAACGGCTTACTTACTCGCCAAGTTCTTAGCAACTATCTATCAACCATCCGACCTGCGTCCGTTTGAGTTACTTGGTGTAAACCCAGGTGCGTCATACCTCGATAACCCCGGCTTCCCATCCGACCATGCGTTATTTGTAACAGCTATCGCCGCTGCAGTCTGGTTCGAAACTCGCATGAAGAAATTATCTATCGTTCTAGCTGTATTAGTAGTGCTGGTATGTGTCGGCCGAGTGGTCGCGTTGGTCCACACGCCATTCGATGTTTTAGCGGGGGTGGGAATTGCGCTCATAGGGGCTTTATGGTACAGTAACCAACCAAGAACGAACAATCAGAATGGGGAGATACACGGACATGGCAAAAGTCATAACAGACGAACGAGTAGTAGTCGTAAAACCGTGGTGGGCGAGAGTTAGAATAGTCTTTATAGGGGCAGTCCTCGGTTTAATTTGGTGGGTACTTACAACGCTCCTTCGCGTGTATGTCATTGAACCAATCGCATGTCGCGATTTGGCTAACGCCGCAACCTGTGTTGACGGAAGTGGTGTTGCTGGAAGCATCGCAACTATCATCGTTGCTATTATTGGTGCCTTTGTACTAGTGCGCACCTTACAGCCTCGTCCAATTATTATCGCCGTCGCCTCTGCGGCAGTGCTATGGGTGCTTGGTCAATATCTTAGTGGCCTTGCTTGGTACGAATCGCTTCTTTGGGCAGTGGTACTATACGCTGTCACGTATGTATTATTCGGTTTAACTGCGCGTATCGTGTGGTTCCCGGGTGCGGTTATTGCAGCTGTCGTAACGGCAGTGGCTATCCGCCTTCTTCTCGCTATCTAGTGATATACTAAAACCATGGAAATGGTTGTGGTTATCTTACTTATTATTGTTACCGCCGGTATGGGTGCGGGGTTGTTTATTATCTCTCAGCGGCTGCGCGATTTAAAAACGGGCAGTAGCGTTGAACTTATTAAATCGGATGTCACGGAATTAAACCGGACTATTACGAATTTGCAAACGGTACTGGGCGATAAATTAGAGCGCAACGCTACAAACATGCAAACCTCTATGCAACAACAGCTTGGTCAAAGTATGAAGCTGGTGAATGATGTATCGCAGCGCCTAACTAAACTAGACGAAACCAATAGGCGAGTGGTAGATGTTGCCGATGAACTCAAGACACTCCAAAACGTTTTGCAAAACCCAAAGCAGCGCGGGGTGTTTGGTGAGTATTACTTAGAATCAGTACTGGCGAATATTCTGCCAACGAAGAACTTCAAAATGCAGTACGCCTTTAACGATGGACAAATTGCCGATGCTGTGGTGTTTCTTGATAAAGGCCAAATACTGGCAATCGATAGTAAGTTCAGTTTAGAAAACTATAACCGTATGGTGTCATCGAAAACCAAGCCCGAGCGTGAAGAATGGTTGAAGAAAGTTCGTAACGACCTTAAGGGTCGTATTGATGAAACTGCCAAATATATTCGGCCAGCGGAAAACACTATGGAATTTGCCTTTATGTTTATTCCAAGCGAATCGCTGTACTACGACCTACTTATCGGCGATGTTGGTACGGGTTCAAGCGCCCGCGACCTTATTGAATACGGCTTCCGCGAGAAGAAAGTCATTATTGTCAGCCCAACGAGCTTCATGGCCTACCTTCAAACCGTTCTGCAAGGCCTCCGTAGCCTTCAAATTGAAGAGCAAGCAAAAGATATTCAAATTCAAGTGGGTAAGCTAGGGCGCCATATAGCGACCTTTGATGATTACATGGGTAAGCTAGGTAAATCACTCGGTACAACCGTGGGGCATTATAACAATGCGCATAAAGAACTTGGCAAGATTGATACGGACGTAACGAAGATTGCTGGGAACAATAAGAGTATTGAACCGCTGCTTTTGGATAAGCCACAACAGGACGAAGAGTAAAAAAATAACTCCCGTTAAGGAGTTGTATATAAGCAGAGAGAATAGGTGGTGCGGGGGTGGCAAGTATTCTCACCACCCCCGCTACCCCTAGCGGCTAACGCTACGTAGCCGGACGACGTGGTCTTTGTACAGGTCCAGGTCGGCCTTATGCGGGAAGATTGTGCCGGCCAATAGGTTTACCACGATTTGCTCAGGCGTCTTCAACGGGTACTGGAGCGTGGACAGGTCTTGTTCGTACGAGAACTGTTCCGAAACCGGATACTCGATGACAACATCCTCTGTCCAACTGAAGGCTTCCTTCAGTGCGGCTATGAACTGTACTTCAATCTGCTTGAGACCGTAGTACACCGAGCCGCCTGTTTGGGAGAGGTACATATCGAGCGCGCCCTGGAAAGGATGCGCCTTGACCTCATCTTTGAATCTTTCGGCAAACACATCTTTCGTCTCGTTCTCGCTAAACACGAAGAGTGGAAACTGCGGTATGGCAGGTCCTTCATGCTCTGACGATGCATTGCGGGAGTCGACCGAGAAGATGTGCGTGATGATCGTTCTTGCGTCGCCGTATCGAACGGCTCTAATAAGTTGAGTCATGATGATTCTCTCTGCTTGTGAGGTGCGCTATTCGCACATCCAGTGTATGGGTGGCGAACTGCAGTGTATTATATTAGAACATTTATTATAAAATGTCAATTAAAAACCCGCTCTAGCAAGCGGGTTTTTAATTGTTCTAGTAGTTAAACTAGATAACTTCTTTTGTACGAACCAAGTCGTGGATGATGAAGCCAAGAACACCACCGATAACTGGTGCAAGTGCGTATACCGCGTAAGCCCATACAACAGGTGTGTAAGCTTGCAGCGCAAGTGCGACAGCAGGGTTGATGATTGCACTTCCAGAAACGTATCCAGCAGCAGTAACGGTAATCATCAACGCTGTGAAGATACCAAGACCAATGGTGAATGCGCCAGTAAGGCGGTCGATAGTTCGAGTTGCGCTTGCAACTGCGAAACCAAGGATTGCAGTACCGAGAAGCTCAGAGAAGAATATAAACCATTCTTTACCAGCAATATTAGCAATATCAACTGCAGCAAACAAAGTTGGAGCAGTTTGGCCGTAAAGTTGTTGTTGTTCAGATACTGCACCAGCACCACCGATGAATGCGTTGAAAACAACGTAAGCAACAGCTGCACCTAGGAATTGTACAACAATGTATCCAACTGCACGGAGCCATCCGATACGACGAGTTGCCCAAGCACCAATAGTGATAGCTGGGTTAACGTGTGCACCAGAGATTGCACCAATCAATAGGACGATACCAACAAGTGCGAATAGCACGAAGATTGGCTGACCTTGACCAGCGATGATTACTGCAGCAAGTAGGAATGTACCGATGAACTCAGCGGCTAATGCGCGCCAAAGTTTTGCTGAACGTAGTGATGTAACGATGTGAGAACTAAGTCCGGTCTGTGAAGCTGATGCTGACACAGAGACGGTTTTGACAGTCTTGACAGTCGTTTTCGCTGTCGATGAAGTGCTAGCTTTCACCGGAGCTTTCTTATTAGTAGAAGCGGCCTTCTTAGTTGCCATATTGTATTTCCCTCCTTATGGTAAATATGCCATCAGTATACCATAAACGATTCGAGTCAACACTTAAGAATCCCCTTAGTATTAAATGAGAGTGTATAGTAGAGATATGGGATTATATGTAAAACAAAGCGACACACGTTCGCAACTTCAAGAAAAACTTGCTCAAGAGCTACAAGACCGGGCCCGCGAAAAGGCGAAGCAAGCTGATTTGCCGGATGGCGTAGATGACTCAGCCTATATAGAAGGCACGACCTTAACTTCGAAGTTCGGTTGGGTTTGGATTGTTGTGATTGCAGCAATTATTGCCGCTGGCATTATTTGGTACTTGGTTACTTCTTCTAATTAATAGCGTGAATTTCTCGCTTACACGCTAGCTGTAGCGTATAATGGATATTAATTATGTCTAGCTATGATGTCCAGGGTGTTCTTGAAGGTTTGCTACAGCAAGTTGCTGCGAGCGACACTCCGCGTGAAGTTTTAAAAGCGCCTGAGTTTAAAGAAATGTATAGCGCTATTGCGACGCTTCCACCTGAGGAGCGTGGTGCTTTTGGGCGCCAAGTAAATGAAGTAAAGGTCGCGGTTGAAAACGCAGTTGAAGCCCGCCAAGAACAATTAGAATCTGCGGATGTTATTGCGCTTGACGTTACTGCACCGTGGTCAGTGAATGGCAAAAAGCCAGAACTACTCCCAACCGAACAGGGGACACAGCACCCACTCACGAAAGAACTTGAAAACGTTATCGATATCTTTACCCGTATGGGCTTCGACGCTGTTGAATCTCGTCAAATTGACGATGACCACCACATGTTTGGTACATTAAACTTCCCCGAAGACCACCCGGCGCGCGATGGCTACGACACATTCCGTACTGAAGAAGGTTTTATTCCTCCTGCGCACACATCGACAATGCAAAACCGTATTTTGATTGATGGTAAGGAAAAATTGGAAGCTGGTGGTGAAATTGCTGCAATTAGCTACGGTCGTGTATTCCGTAACGAAGACGTTGATGCAACCCACGAACACACGTTCTACCAAGTTGAAGGCGTATTCGTTAGTAAAACTGCTAACCTTGGACAAATGCTTGGGACGCTTCGTAGCTTTTTCGAAACGTACTATGGCCAAACGCTCCGCGTGAAAACCCAACCAGCATACTTCCCATTTACTGAACCTGGTTTGGAATTCCTTATTGAAAAGCCTGCCGCTATTGGTGGCAAACCAGGCGAGTGGTTAGAAATGCTTGGTTGTGGCATGATTCACCCGAATGTTCTTGAAGCAGCGGGCATCGACCCAACCCAGTACCGTGGCTTTGCCTGGGGTGGTGGTGTTGAGCGACTTGTGATGCTGAAGTATGGCATTGAAGATTTACGCCACTTTGAATCTGGTAAATTGGCATTTTTAAGAAAGTTTGAATCATGATTATCTCTGTAAATTGGCTCAAGAAATTCACCGACATTGACATGCCGGTTGATGAGCTCGCAACCCTTATTGGTGCGCGTCTTGTTGAAATTGAAGGCGTTGAGCACATTGGCGCGAAATATAACGACGTTATTGTTGCTAAAGTTGTTACCTGCGAACCAATTGAAGGTACTGACCACCTAAACGTCACCAAAATTGATGATGGTGGTGTCGCCCAAAACGTAGCCCGCGATGAAAATGGTTTAGTACAGGTTGTCTGTGGTGCACCAAACGTGCGTGCAGGCATTATGGTTGCTTGGTTGCCGCCACAAAGTACCGTGCCGGAAACGTTTAACGACGCAGAACCGTTTGTATTAAGTGTTCGTCCACTTCGCGGAGTGGATAGTAACGGTATGCTTGCTAGCGCTAAAGAACTTGATTTATTTGATGACCACACCGGCATTTTAGTTATTGATAAAGATTGTGCACCTGGTACAAACTTTGCAGAATTATATGAACTAGACGATTATTTGCTTGAAGTTGAAAACAAATCGTTAACTCACCGGCCTGATGCCTTTGGGGTTATTGGTTTTGCACGAGAAGTTGCAGGTATTCAAGGTAAGCCTTTTAATACACCTGATTGGTTGAATAATATCGTTCCTCACTTCAGCGCAGATAATTCACTTGAAGCGCCCGAAGTTATTATTGAAGACTCAACGTTATCTGACCGATTTACTTCAATTGTACTCACTGGTGTTGATGAAAAAGCGCAATCACCTGTACAACTACAGACGTACTTGGCACGCAGCGGTGTTCGCCCAATTAGCGCTTCTGTTGACGTATCAAATTACTTAATGCTTCTCACTGGCCAACCATCACACACCTACGACTACGATAAATTCAAAGCACTCGCTGGTGATGATTTTAGTATCCGCGTTCGTTCGGCGCGTGCGGATGAAAAGCTCACATTACTTGATGGCAAAGAAATTACTATGGACCCAGCTGATATTGTTATTGCCGCTGGTAATGTTGCCGTTGGTCTTGCTGGTGCAATGGGCGGCGCAAACACTATTGTTGACGAAAACACTAAGAATGTTTTGCTGGAAGTTGCCACATTCGACTTGTATCACCTTCGTTCAACCCAAATGCGACACGGGATTTTCTCTGAAGCGATTACTCGTTTTACGAAAGGCGTACCTGCGCCACTTGCTGGCCCAGTACTTGCTGAAGCGGTTGACCAACTCACAGAATATACTGGCGCAACTGTTTCAAGCGATATTGCTGAAGCGTATCCTGGTGTACGCGAACAAATTACCGTAAAGGTAGGTGAGTGTCATATTAACGAAACACTTGGTACGCACTTTAGTGCCAGTGACATTGGTGAATTGCTACAAAATGTTGGCTTTGGCGTTAGTTTCGACGAACTTCATGCAACTGTTACTGTTCCATACTGGCGCGAAGATATTCATATTGCCGAGGACATTATTGAAGAAGTTGGCCGCTTGGCTGGGTTTGATTCAATTAACGCAACATTGCCGCGCCGCGACTTCATTGCAACGCGCCCAAGCAGCTTCGATTCATTGCGTTCCCAAGTCCGTTCATTGCTGGTACGTGCAGGCGCAAACGAAGTGTTAACCTATAGCTTCGTTCACGGTGATATCTTGAAAAAGGTTGGCCAAAACCCTGAAGATGCTTATCGAATTACGAATAGTATTAGCCCTGACCTTCAATACTACCGCCAAAGCTTAACACCAAATTTGTTGACGCTTGTTAACCCAAACCGTAAAGCGGGCTACGATGAATTTGCTGTGTTTGAATGCAATAAAGTACACCGAAAATCTGCAGGTCAAACCGAAGAAGGTGTGCCAGTTGAATTTGACAGTATTGCTTTAGTGATTGCCCGTGCGAAAACCAAAGGCGACGCATATTACGACGCTAAAAATTACCTTGAATACGTTACTGATATTCTTGGCTTGAAACTTCGCTACGAAACCTTCAGCGATGGCGACGCAACATCAGCTCCGTTTGAACCTGCACGAAGTGCTGCAGTGTTTGACGCTCAATCAGGTGTTTACCTGGGCGTCGTTGGTGAGTACCGTAAAGCGGTCCAGAAAAGTTTCAAACTGCCTGAATATACTGCTGGGTTTGAAATTAACCCGCGTGCATTACAGGAAGCTGTGTCGCAAGTCGGCTACTTATACCAACCTTTGAGCCGCTACCCAAGTACTGAACGAGATATTACGTTCCAGACACCTGCAGACATTTCATTCCAAACAATTGTAAACGAAGCATCGAGTGCTTTAAATGAAACTGAATTGGTAACTTCCGTTGAACCGCTAGCGATTTATCAAGCAGAGGGAAGTGACGAGAAAAACAACACAGTTAGAATTAAGCTTGTGGCGTATAATAAGACACTGACAAACGAAGAAGTAACGGCTGTAATTGATGGCGTGATTTCACGCGTACTGGAAGCTACTAAAGGGAGAGTAATCTAATGGCTGCAACTAAAACACAACGTATCGGCATATGGATTATTGCCGGATTTATGCTGGTAGGAACTATCGGTTCATTCGTTGCGATTGTACTAGGAAATAGTAATCAACAAACCGATAAAGAACGTGCTCAAACTGAGTATGCAAAATACCAAAAAGAAGTTTCTGACCAACAAACAGAACTTTCAAAAAAATACTTCGATACTTTTAACCAGTACGCAAACCGCCCAGCTGCATTTGATGCTGCGAGCGTAACTGAACTGAAAACTAATGACATTGTTGTCGGTGATGGTGACACACTTACTGCAGAATCAAGCTTTACTGCTTATTATCTCGGTTGGAACCCAGCGGGAAAAGTATTTGATGGCTCTATCGATGGCAATACTTTAAAAGCACCATTTAGTGTCACCCCTGGCGGCGTCATTGAAGGCTGGACAAAGGGTGCTGTCGGCATGAAAGTTGGCGGCGTGCGTGAACTAACTATCCCAGCTGCACAGGCCTATGGCGAAACTGGTAGCGGTGAAGATATTCCACCAAACACACCAATCAAGTTTATTATTATGGTGATTCCAACACCTAAACAAGTTCAACCATCAGAACAATTAATTAAATATTATAACGCAGGA
>Ga0247729_10001020_pt1 | contig 10577 bp, 8 predicted proteins | sample UWRJL133311R2_FD_180958 | JGI IMG/M metagenome (GOLD analysis project Ga0247729, IMG submission 180958) | Plant litter microbial communities from Arlington Agricultural Research Station in Wisconsin, United States - UWRJ-L133-311R-2 | ecosystem: Environmental > Terrestrial > Plant litter >... | reverse complement strand
GTTTCCCGTCGCCGATCTCCGTCTCGGCGAAAAAGTCTGCCTCGCGGTGATCGCCGCCGATGGCCAAGCCATCGAAGCCCAAGACATGCTGCAACATCTCGCCGCCGAGGGCCTGTCGAAATTCGACATGCCGGAATATTTCATGGCGCTGCCGGAGATGCCGACCACGGCCAGCGGCAAGATTCTCAAGCGCGAACTCACCGAGATGGTCCGCGCCGGCACGCTGGCCCCCGAACCGGTGCGCTACCGCGCCGCCTCCTGATAGAGAGCATTTATCCATGACACTCGAAACGGCACGGGCGGCCGCAGTCCTGAAGGATCGTATTGCGATCATCACCGGCGCCGCGTCCGGCATCGGCCGGGCCCAGGCCCGGCTCTACGCGGCGGCCGGCGCCCGCGTCGTCGCGGTGGATCGCAATGCGGAAGGTGTTGCGGAGGTGATCGCGGAGATCGCGTCCGAAGGCGGCGAGAGCCTCGGCATCGCGGCCGACCTGACGCGCCCCGACGATATCGCGCGCGTGGTTGCCGGGACGATCGCCAAATTCGGACGGATCGATATTCTCGGCAACACCGCCGGCCTGCATGACGGCTACATCCGCTCGCTGGAGACCAGCGACGAGATCTGGGACCGCGTATTCGCGGTCAATGTCACCGCGGTGTTCCGGCTGACCAATGCCGTGCTTCCCGGCATGCTGGCGCAGGGCCACGGCGTGATCGTGAATGTCGCGTCCGTCTCGAGCTTCATCGCCGGTGGCGGCGGGCCCGCGTACACGGCGAGCAAGCACGCCGTGCTTGGTTACACGCGGCAGATCGCGCATGAATATGGTCGCAAGGGCATTCGCGCCAATGCGGTCTGCCCCGGCATGGTCGAGACCGGCATGACGCGCGACGTGCTGGCGGACCCCGCCTCGCGCATGGTCAAGGCCGTGACCGCGGTGCCGGCCGGACGCTATGCGCAGCCCGACGATATCGCCGAGGTCGCGCTGTTTCTCGCCAGCGATGCCGCCGGCTTCATGCATGGCGCAGGCGTGCTGGTCGATGGCGGGCTGACGGTGCGATGAACGGCGGGAAGGATTCGCATGGCCATCGCCTATGACGCCTTGAAGGCCCGCGTCTTCCCCGACGTCACCCACAGCTACGGGCCGAAGGACAGCATCCTCTACGCGCTCGGCGTCGGCGTCGGCATGCATGCGACCGATCCGGCGGAGCTGCGCTTCGTCCATGAGGACGGGCTGCAGGCGCTGCCGACCATGGCCGTCGTGTTGGGCTATCCCGGCTTCTGGCTGAAGGCGCCGGACACCGGGCTCGACTGGAAGACCGTGCTGCATGTCAGCCAGGAAATCGTGCTGCACCAGCCACTGCAAAGTCAGGGCCGGGTGATCGGCCGCAACGCGATCGAGGAAATCTACGATCGCGGCCCCGGCAAGGGCGCGCTGATGATCACGCGGCGCGACATCGTCGACGCCGAAAGCGGCGCGGCGATCGCGACCGTCCGCACCGGCGAATATTGCCGCGGCGAAAGCGGCTTCGGCGGACCGCCGGCGCCGGCCACGGTGCGGCTGGCATTTCCCGACCGGCCGCCCGACTTCGTGATCGACCTGCCGAGTTCACCGCAGGCCGCGCTGATCTACCGCCTCAGCGGCGACGACAATGCGCTGCATGTGCTTCCGGCGGTCGCGCGCGAGGCGGGGTTTGCAGGGCCTATCCTGCATGGGCTGTCGACCTTCGGCATGGCCGGCTTCGCCGTGGTCAGGACCTTGTGCGGCGGCGATGCAAGACGGCTGCGCGCGCTGCGGACGCGGCTGACGTCGCCGGTCACGCCCGGCGAGACGCTGCGCGCGGAGATCTGGCGTACGGCCGCCGGCGCCGGCGCGTATCGTGTCAGGGCGACCAGCGACCAGCGCCTCGTGCTCGACCATGGCGACGTGGAATTCGACCCGGAATGATTGACCGATGACAGGAGACCGCGCTTTGACACATGACATCCGGGATCAGGACAGCGACGCCGCGCTAATCGCGCGCACCACCTGGCATCCGTCCGAAGCAATCCGTCGCGACGCCAACTGGACCAGGTTCATTGCCCATGCGGGCCTACCCGACTATCCGGCGCTGGAACGCAAGGCGGCGGCAGAGCCGCGCTGGTTCTGGGAAACCCTGATCGCATTTCTCGACGTCCGCTTCGCCACGCCGTTTAGCAACGTGCTGGATCTGAAAGACGGTCCGTCGCGGCCGAACTGGTGCGTCGGCGGACGCATGAACATGACCCAAACGCTGCTCGACCGGCATCTGGAAGCCGGGCGCGGCGCGCATCCCGCGCTGGTATGGGCCAGCGAAAGCGGCGCGACGCGGCAGCTCAGCTATGCCGAGACCGCTGCCGCAGTGGACGACCTCGCGCGCGGCCTCGTTGCGGATGGGCTGAAGCCCGGCGACGTGGTCGGGCTGTTCATGCCGATGATCCCGGAGACGGCCATCGCATTCCTGGCCATCGCGCGCGCCGGCGGCGTCGTGTTGCCGCTGTTCTCCGGCTTCGGCGACAATGCCATTGCATCGCGGCTGCAGGATGCTTCCGCAACGGTCGTCATCGCAGCAGAAGGCACCATGCGCCGGGGCAAGCCCAGCTCGATGAAGACCACGCTGGATTCAGCCCTGACGCAGGTCCCGTCGGTTCGCCGCGTGATCGTGGTGCCGACCCTGGCCACGGCCGCGATGACACCGGGCCGCGATCTGTGGTGGGGCGACGTCTGCCAACCGGGCCCGGCCTTCCCTGCCGTCATCGTCGATGCCGAACATCCGATGATGGTGATCTACACCTCCGGCACCACCGGCAAGTCAAAAGGCACGGTACACACCCATTGCGGATTCACCGTCAAGACGGGTCAGGATTATCAGCTCTGCTTCGATCTCAAAGCGGATGACCGCTGGGTGTGGATGAGCGATATCGGCTGGCTGATCGGTCCGATCCAGATCGTCGCCAACTTCATGGCGGGCTCGACGCTGATACTGGTCGAGGGCGGCCCCGATTATCCCGACACCGGCCGGCTGTGGCGACTGGTTCAGGAGCACCGCATCACGCTGCTCGGCCTCAGCCCGACTATCGCGCGGCTAATGAAATCCCACGGCGTCGATGCGTCGGACCAATACGACCTGACGACGTTGCGCGGCGTCCTATCTACTGGCGAGCCCTGGGACCTGTCGTCATGGGCCTGGCTGTACGAGACCGTCTTGAAGAAGCGCGCGCCGATCATGAACAATATCGGCGGCACCGAACTCGGCGGCATCCTCGCCACCAACGTGCTGTACCCGATCAAGCCGCGCAGTTTTCGTGGCGGAATCCTGGGGACCGGTGCCGACATTGTCGATGACAGCGGCGCCAGCGTGCCGGTGGGCGAAGTCGGCGAGCTGGTGATGCGCACGCCGTGCATCGGCATCACACGCGGCCTGTGGAATAACGATCCGCGCTATGCGGATTACTGGAGTCGCTTTCCCGGCATCTGGACCCATGGCGACTTCGCGTCACGCGATGCTGACGGCGACTGGTACATCCACGGGCGTTCCGACGACACCATCAAGATCGCCGGCAAGCGCACCGGCCCCGCGGAGATCGAAGCGCTGCTGCTCGCCACCGGGCGCGTGAGGGATGCGGCTGCGGTGGGCGTGCCGGATCCGATCAAGGGCTCTGCGATCATCTGTGCGGTGATTGCGCAGCCGGGCGAAACGGTCGATGCCGCGCTGGAAGCGCTGCTCACGACCTCGATCACCGCCGGCCTCGGCGCGCCGTTCAAGCCGCGGCGGATCCTGTTCGTGACGGACCTGCCGCGCACCCGCAACCTGAAGGTCATGCGACGCGTCATCCGTGCCGTCCTGACCGGGACTTCGCCCGGCGACGTGACGGCGCTGGTCAATCCGGAAAGCCTGGACGAACTGCGCGCGCAGTCGGATTCCGCCGACCGGCCGGCATAGCGCGATGAAGCGCAATGCCTATCGGTGCCGGAATGATCGTGAATGCATCCTCGCGTAGCCGAGGAGCAGGCAATAGATGACGCCGGCGGCCATGCTGGTATGGCCGCTGAACATGACGAGCCCGAGGCCCCAGCCTTGCCATGCGACAAGAATGCCGAGCGCCAGCAGCAAGGCGCAGGCACCGGTGACGCGAAGGAGATATGTGGTGGCCAGCCGCAGGGAACTGCCGATGATATCGCGCTGCTGGCGACGCGTTGAAAGCGCCAATGCGGCAAAGCCCGCCAGACACAGCACAAAAGCGAGCAGGTGAATCATGCGCGTCCTTCGCCGGGCGCGATGGCGGCTGGATTCAGCTGAGGCGTCGTGCGTCGGGATCGGGCCTCAACTTGCCGGGCCGCGCGTATCGCCAGCACGGCGTGCAGCACCGCGAGCGCGCAGCACGTCAGATCCACGCCGGCGAATATCCAGTCGCCTTCGGCCAGGCTGCGCCATAGCGGGCGTTGCGTTGTCAGTGCGTTGAGAACCGGTACCAGAAACAGTAGCGCCGCTGCCGCCCACAGTTGCTCTACCCAGGCCGATCTGGCCGGACGCACTACGGCATGCAGCAGCGTAAGCGCCCAAACGATGAAGAATGCATGGATCTCCCAGTCGGCGCGCCCCTCCAGCGGCCGCGGGAGAAGCCGATTGCCCCACAGGAATGCCGTCATCGCGATCGACAGCCCGGCAATGCTCGCAATATTCAGCCGTTCTACCAGGCCAAAGCCAAAATAGGGGCGCGCCGGATCCGGCAGCTTCTGCCTTCGCTTGACGGTCCACATGACCAGGCCGGTGCCGACCATCGCCGTCCCCATAAAACTGACCAGAAAGTAGAGCCATCGAGTCGCGGTGTCGCTGAAGCGACCCAGGTGAAGTGCGTAGAGTACGCCGCGCGTCTCCGCCGCGGCCCCCACGTTCTCGCGCACCGTCAGCAGCTTGCCCGTAACGCCATCGAACTCCATGTATTGCGGGCTCATGGAGACCCGGCCGGGATCTCCTCGCGACACGGCGACACGCGCCGCGGCATCGCCGGGATTAACCGCATTGACGCGCCCCACATTGTCCCGCCCCCAGCGCTCCTGAGCCTGACGTACCATATCCTCGATCGAGGCCAGCGGCGCGTTCTGCCCGCTGGGCTTGCCCGGCTGAATGAAGGCACTGAGTTCGGCCGTGATCTGCTGGCGCTCTGCCGGGCTCTTGAACGCCGCGCGTTCGCCCCACGGCATGTACATGGCCATCATCGTCACCAGGCCGGTGTAGGTGATCATGAGATGGAATGGCAGGCCGAACACCGACAAAGCGTTGTGCGCGTCGAGCCACGAGCGCTGCCCTTTGCCCCAGCGAAACGTGAAGAAGTCGATGAAGATCTTCTTGTGGGTAATGACGCCGCTGACAATTGCAATCAGCATGAACATCGCCGCCACGCCGGCCAGCCATCTGCCCCACAGGACGGACATGTAGTGGAACTGGAAGTGGAAACGGAAAAAGAATTCGCCGCCCAGGGTATCGCGCGCGACAACCTTCTGGCCGGTTAGGGGATCGAAGTTGGCTTCAGCGAAACCGCGCTGCCCCGCGCCGCGTGCGGACGTTCGCCAGAAAGCATAGACGCTGTTGTTGCGCGCATCGGGGAGCCGCACGCTCCATTGCGTGCTGCCGGCCGCGATCTTACCGAGTTCGTCCGCGATGCGCTGGGCCACTACGGCCTGATCGGGAATTTCCGAAAGACGCGCCAGTTCCGGCCGCATCCATTGCGACAGTTCGTCCTTGAAATAGGACACGGTACCGGTGAGGAACATGGCATAGAGAACCCAGCCAAGCAGAAGGCCAACCCACGTATGCAGGCTGGACATGCTCTGCCGCATGCCGCGGCCGGAAGGTTGCAGGTCGTTGTCCGTCTTCACGCATCGACCCTTTGTCAGGAGACAGACCACGCCGCGAGCAACAGCGGCGCCGCCACGATGATCAACCCGAGCCAGGCTTTCAGCGCACTACGCACGGCGAACACCCAGATCACGGCCCCCGTATATATCGCAAAGCTCGCCAGCATGCCGGTCAGCACGGCCTGAGGCTTGCTCAATGGCAAAGCGAGCACGGCGACGCTGCCGAGCGCGGCAAGCGCGTAGCCGCCAAACAGCGCAGCGACAATGCGCGAGATCAGCGGGCCCGTCGAAAGGACCCGATGCATCACTGAGTTCATTTGTTCGGAGTTGCCGGCGGGCCCGGGGGAATGGGCGCGAGACCGTTGGCACCCACATAGGTCACCGTGGTGGCATAGCTTACGGCATCGTACTTCTCGGCGCCGCTGGCACCCGCGCGCTCGCCGGCGGTGCGGTCATTGAAGCTGACTTCCGCCACATAGGTGCCCTTCCAGGGCATATCGAATTTCACAAGACCCTGCTCATCGGTGTGAGCTTCCTTGGACCAGCCGGATTCCGTCACCAACGTCACTTTGGTCTTGGCTTTCGGCTTATCCTTGAAGACGAGCTTGAACTGGCCGTCCTGGCCGGTCGGCACCAGATCGAGCACGAGCTTGGGCTGCTGCGCGGCAAAATCCATGATCAGGCGCGCGGCGGGGAAGTACCAGTTTTTGGTTTCCTTGTCCTGATACTTGCCGTTGTAGAGTGGGTAGTTCGCGTCCTCCGCCACGATGCCGTCGCCGGGTTCCGCCTTGAACGGCAGCGTGAAGCCGTTCGCGGTCTTGGTGGCGTCGGACTTCTGCTCGCCCTTGACGGAGATGAGCGTGCCGGTCGGCTTGCCGAACTTGTCGAGCAGGCCGGGCGAAGCTTCGCGCAGGTTCTCGCCGAACTCACCGAAGCGAACCACGGCATTCTGGCCATCCGGCTGCTCGATCCAGATCTGGTGGGCTTGCGCAGACGTCGCCATGGCAAGCAGGGCAATTGCAGCGAAAGAGAGCTTTGTCATGCGAACACCTCAGGAGATCCGGTCTGAAACCCGTGCGCGCTGGAGCCGTAAAGGATCCAGCGCGCACGCATCTTGCAACAAAGTCAGCTCGATCAGAAGTCGAACGCAGCCGACACGACGTAGGTTCGCGGATTGCCGACCGTCACGAATGTGCCGGTGGTCAGCCAGTAGTTCTCGCCGCCCACGTTCTCGATATTGGCGCGGATCGTGACCGGCTTGCCGGTGATCGCCGTGGTCACATAGCGCGCGCCGATATCGACGCGGGTCCAGTCGGCAAACTTCTGGTTCGGCAGATTGGCCGCCGTGAGGTAGGAGCCGCCCGTGTAGATCACGCGCCCGTTGAGCGCGAGGCCCTGCACCCATGGCGTGTCCCAGTCGAGGCCGGCGGAGAAGGTCTTGTCCGGCACGCCGGGGGCATCGTTGCCGATTTCCAGAGGATTGGCCGTGCTGGTCAGTTCCGGCTTCAGGAAGGTCGCACTGACCAGACCGCGCAGGCCCGGCAGCAGCACGCCGTAGGCGTTCAGTTCGAGACCGCGGTTACGCTGCTCGCCGTCATAGCCCAGCGTGTTGGCTGCAGACACGAGCGAAGAGGGACGCATGATCTGGAACACGGCCGCGGTCGTGGTGACGAAGCCCCAGTCCACCTTGACGCCGGCCTCCTGCTGCTTCGATTTGTACGGCGCGAGAACTTCGCCGCGATTGGCATAGGTCGGGCCGACGACTGTTCCCGCGGAAAGTCCTTCTGCGTAGTTCGCGTAGAGCGACACGTTGTGCCAGGGCTTGAGGACGATGCCGGCGAGCGGCGTCGTCGCTTCCGAGCCATAGCTGCCGGTCAGCGCGCCGGTGGCGATGTTGAAGCTGTCCTGTTTCACCATCTGGTGACGGGCGCCGAGGGTCAGCAAGATCCTGTCGTCCAGGAATGACAGCGTGTCGGAAACCGCGACGCTGGTCAGCGTGGTATCGGAGCTGGGGCCCTGGGTCGGACGACCTCCCGCGATCGGGGGAAGCGCCACGGGATTGTAGATATTCGAGAGGATGACGCCGGGGGCGGGATTTCCGACCGATGTCACATAGCCGTAGCCGAGTTCCTGATTGTAGCCGGTGTAGGCAACATTGACCGAGTGACCGACAAAACCAGTGTCGAACTTCGCCCGCACGCCGACGTTGCCGCTGACGGTCTTGGTGGAGGCGTCATAGTACGCGTTATAAGCCGCGAAATTGCCGAACTGGTTCAACCCGCTCTGCACGCCCGTCACGCGGGAATCCGCGAGGTTCTGCTCGCTCGTGCCGTCACGATAACCGACGCCTGCGTAGGCCGTCAGCCAGTTGGTCAGGTCGTATTCGAAGCCCGAGGCGATCGTGTTGTCACGCTGCTTCAGGTTCGCGCCCGGATACCAGTTGCTGCGCGCGTCGGGTGGCGCAGGAATGAACGGCACCGTGCTCTGGATGGTCATCTGCGGGCGGATGTTCTTGGTGTCGTCGTTCTGCGAGATGACATCCATCGTCCAGCGGAAGCGTTCGCCACGATAGTCGACTGCCAGAGCGCCGGTGCCGGTGCGCCAGTTTCCGCCATCGATCGACGCTTCGCCGTTGCGCACGACGCCGTTGAAGCGGACGCCCCACTCCGCATTCTCACCGAAACGGCGGCTGGTCTCGAGACGCAGGCCGTAATTCGCGGAACTCATGAAGAACGGCGTCAGCCGCGCAAATGGCACGTCGGTGGCGCGCTTGGTGACGATGTTGATGGCACCGCCGACGGCGCCGCTGGGGGCGATGCCGTTGATGAGGGCACCGGGGCCCTTGAGCAGTTCGATCCGCTCGATGATCTCGGCAGGCACGTGATTGGACGCCACCAGACCGTAGAGGCCGTTGAGCCCGACGTCCTGCGCACTGACCGTAAAGCCGCGAATCTGGAACGTGTCGTCGAAGCCATTGGCGCCGGTGGTGAGTCGCACGGAGGCGTCGTTGATCAACGTGTCGGCGGCCGTGCGCGCCTGCTGGTTTTCAATCAGCTGCGACGTGTAGTTGACCGTGCTGAACGGCGTGTTCATGACGTTCGTGCTGCCGAGCAGGCCGAGCGTGCCGCCCGTCGCGACCTGGCCGCCGGCATAGGCCGGGGCCGGTGCGCCGATGGTGCGGGTGGTGCCCATGGTCGGGGGCGCGGTGGGCGCCGGAGGAGGCTCGGTCGGCTGGCGCGTCACGACGCGCGCGGAACGCTGGGACGCGGCGCGAGGACGCACCGTCGGTGCCACGCGCGCACGCTGGCGAGGTGCATCGACGGACACCGGAGGCAAGGCCTGCGACGCTGCGCTCTGCGCGCTGCCTTGCGAAGCTCCCATGCCGGTCAGACACAACGAAACAACACCCGTCGCCACACCAGCGAACACACGACTCTTATGATTCTTGAAAATGCTCACAAAACGCCCCCATCTAGTCGCAGTGTGACTAGGAAATTAGAGACGTGGAAGCAACGGAACCTGTTTAGAATCCTTGTAGACGCGTTGTCGCGCTCCGCATTCGATTAAAGAATATCGAAAAAATATCGAGATCGCGACAATCTGACGCGATGCAGATTTGATCCCCGTGGAAATAAAAATCAGCGCGCGGCTGATGTCAGGAGCTGCCGCAGCGTCGCGCAGGCCGGCTCAATCAATTCGTCCGTCAGGTTGGTGATGCTGAGCAAAAGCCCGGGGCGCCGCCGCTCCGCGTCACTGTACCACGGCGACAACGGCGTCGGCGCTATGCCGAGCTCCGGTCCGCATCTGGCGATCGCAACGTCGTCGGTCCCCGGCGGTAGTTGCAGGATAATGGCGAGACCCGCGGTTGTCTGCTGGCCGATGCTGTCGTTCATGAGGCTCAGGTAGGCATCGCGTCGTACGGTGTAGAGACGCTTCATGCGTCTCAAGTGGCGAAGATAATGGCCGTCTGCGATGAAGGTCGCCAACGCCGCATGAGCCGTCTGGTTGAAGGCGGGAGACAGGCAGGCCGCGACCTCGCCGAAGCGCTCCGCGAGCTGTAGGGGTGCCACGACGAAGCCGAGACCGAGGGATGGTTTCAGCGTCTTGCTGAAGCTGCCGATATGGATGACGCGACCGTCGGGATCGTTGGCGGCGAGCGCCGGGGCCGCGCGACCGTCCAGCTGCAGCTCGCTGAGGTAATCATCCTCGATGATCCAGCCGCCTTCCCGCGCAGCCCACTGCAGCAAAGCCTGCCGGCGCTGCACTGAAAGCGTGGCCCCGGTGGGCGCCTGCTGGCCCGGCGTCACCACCGCCATGACGGCATCCGGCGCCAGCGCGATCCCGCGCTCGACGTCCATGCCGAACGCATCGACGGGGACCGGCACAAGTTTCATGTTGGCCAGTTCGAGCGCCCATCGCGTCACCGGGAAGCTGGGATCTTCGATCAGGACCGCGCGCCCGCCGGCATTCAGTGTGCGGATGGCCAGGCCCAGACCATCCCGAAAACCGTTCGTCACAATGATCTGGTCGGGAATGCAACGGATGCCGCGTGCGATCGCCAGATAACTCGCGATTTGGGCGCGCAATTCCGGGCTGCCCCGCGGATCGGGATAAGTGGTCGGCCCCACGGCCTCATCGCGAACCGCGCGAATGTGAATGCGCGCCCACAGCTTGGCGGGAAAGGCGTCGCGTGCCGGCACG
>Ga0247729_10001019_pt1 | contig 10580 bp, 6 predicted proteins | sample UWRJL133311R2_FD_180958 | JGI IMG/M metagenome (GOLD analysis project Ga0247729, IMG submission 180958) | Plant litter microbial communities from Arlington Agricultural Research Station in Wisconsin, United States - UWRJ-L133-311R-2 | ecosystem: Environmental > Terrestrial > Plant litter >... | reverse complement strand
GTGTCTGGTTTGCGTGGAAGTAGCCGATGCCTTCGTTGTCGCCGGTGTTGAAATCGGAGGTGTGGCGAATCCCCATTTCCGCCGCGGCATGGCCGACCGCGTCGAGCACCGGCCAGGACAGCCGCGCTGCCTCGATGCGCCAGCCGCCGCCGCTGCCGTGATGTTCGCTTGCGCCGAGGAAATGATCTTCCAGCCCCTTGAACGCCGGCAGCACGTCATCCCAGCCCCAGCCGGTGAGGCCGAGCTGCCGCCAGTGGTCGTAATCCGCGGCCTGGCCGCGCATGGAGATCATGGCGTTGATGGCCGACGAGCCGCCGATCACTTTGCCGCGGGGGTAGGCCAGCGAACGACCGTTGAGGCCGGGCTCCGGCTCGGTGCGAAACATCCAGTCGGCGCGCGGATTGCCGATCGCAAACAGGTAGCCGACCGGGATGTGAAACCAGATCCAGTTGTCGCGGCCGCCGGCTTCCAGCAGCAGGACGCGCTTTGCGGGATCGGCCGACAGCCGGTTGGCAACGATGCAGCCGGCGGTGCCGGCGCCGACCACGATATAATCGAAATCCCCCTCGAGCCGTGCCGCCATCGTCCCTCGCTTGATCCACGGTCTCGGCGCCGTGCCCAACCGCTCTAGCCTCACGTGGCCGCCCTGTACAGCGCCCGGGTTGGGTGGCTGGCACGCGGCGTGCTAGACAGGAGCCACCTGTCACTGACCATTCGAGACCTGATCCATGCCCATCATCAATCGCGTCGCCGATCTGCAGCCGGACATCCAGGCCTGGCGCCGGGACCTCCATGCCCATCCCGAGGTGATGTATGACGTGCACCGCACGGCGGCCTTCGTGGCCGAGCAGTTGCGCGCCTTTGGCTGCGACGAGGTGGCGACCGGCCTCGGCCAGACCGGCGTGGTCGGCGTCATCAAGGGCCGCAAGCCAGGCGGCAAGGGCGGCGTGATCGGCCTGCGCGCCGACATGGACGCGCTGCCCATCGAGGAAGAGACCAACCTGCCGTACGCCTCCAAGACCCCGGGCAAGATGCACGCCTGCGGCCATGACGGCCACACCGCCATGCTGCTGGGCGCGGCGCAATATCTCGCCGAGACCCGCAACTTCAGCGGCGACGCGGTGGTGATCTTCCAGCCCGCGGAAGAGGGCGGCGCCGGCGCGCTGGCGATGATCAAGGACGGCCTGATGGACCGTTTCAAGATCGAGCAGGTCTACGGCATGCATAATGGCCCGGGGATGCCGATCGGCTCGTTCGCGACGCGGCCCGGCCCGCTGATGGCGGCGATGGACCGCATCTCGATCCAGATCGAGGGCGTCGGCGGCCACGCCGCCTATCCGCACAAGACCATCGATCCGGTTCTCGCCGGCTCGCAGCTGGTGGTGGCGCTGCAGGGCATTGTCGGGCGCAGCGTCAACCCGCTGGAATCCGCGGTGCTGTCAATCTGCGAGTTCCATGCCGGCCACGCCAGCAACGTGATCCCGTCGTCCGCCGAGCTGAAGGGCACCGTTCGCACGCTGAAGGCCGAGGTCCGCGACCTCATGGAGAAGCGCATGAACGAGGTCTGCGCCGGCGTGGCGCTGGCTACCGGCACCAAGATCACGCTCGACTATGACCGCGGCTATCCGGTGGTGGTCAACCACGCGGCGGAAACCGCCATGGCGGCGCGGGTCGCCGGCGAGATCGCGGGCGCGACCAATGTCAGCCTCGACATGACCCCGATCATGGGCGCCGAGGATTTTGCCTACATGCTGGAAGCCCGCCCCGGCGCCTTCATCTTCTGCGGCAATGGCGACAGCGCCGGGCTGCATCACCCCGCCTATAACTTCAACGACGACGCCATTGTGTTCGGCACGTCGTACTGGGTGAAGCTGGTGGAGACCACGCTGGCGGCTTGATAGTTGGTGCGGCGCATAAGTTGGAAAAGCGACTCCGGTTGTCGAAATTGTGCGCCGCTATCACGAAGCCGGGAACAAGGTTTGTGGCATCACGTTGGAGGGGCGGGAAGCATCCCTTACCTGCAACGGAGTATGTCATGGCCACCAAGGACAAAGACCTCAACGACCTGTTTCTCGATACGCTGAAGGACATCTACTTCGCCGAGAAGCAGATCCTGAAGGCGCTGCCGAAGATGGCGAAGGCGGCCACCTCGGACAAGCTGACCGCCGCTTTCGAGAAGCATGAAGTGGAAACCGAAGGCCAGATCGAGCGCCTCGAGCAGATCTTCGAATTGCTCGGCAAGCCGGCCCGCGGCAAGACCTGCGATGCCATCATGGGCATCCTGGACGAGGGCAAGGAAATCATGGACGAATACAAGGGCACCAGCGCACTCGACGCCGGCTTGCTCGCTGCGGCGCAGGCCGTGGAGCATTACGAAATCTCCCGCTATGGCACGCTGAAGACCTGGGCTTCCGAGCTCGGCATGAAGGAAGCCGTCAAGCTGCTCGACGAGACCCTGAAGCAGGAAAAAACCACCGACGAGTCGCTGTCGAAGCTGGCGGTGAGCGCCGTGAATCTCGCCGCCGCCGCGTAGCGATTGCGGGACGCACCGCCGGCTTCGTAAGTCGGCGGTGTAGCTCAAGCCTATCGGACGTCGTCCCCGCGAAGGCGGGGACCCATAACCGCTGTAGATGTGAAAGAACGCTGTGGATTCCACGGCGTTCTTTTTTGTGACACGGGGGCTATGGGTCCCCGCCTTCGCGGGGACGACACATAGCGCCCGATCTACTCCGCCGCCTGTGCGTAATCTTCCATCGGCGGGCACGAGCACACCAGGTTGCGATCGCCATAAACATTGTCGACGCGTCCGACCGGGCACCAGTATTTGTCGGTGCGCGACGAGCCGGCCGGAAAACAGCCTTCCGCCCGCGAATAGGCCCGCTGCCAGTTGTCATCGGCGATATCGTGCACCGTATGCGGCGCATGGCGCAGCGGCGAGGCCTCCACTTTCCAGCGGCCGCTTTCGATCTCGGCGATCTCCTGCCGGATGGCGATCATCGCGTCACAGAAGCGGTCGATCTCGCCCTTGGATTCCGACTCGGTCGGCTCGATCATCAGCGTGCCCACCACCGGGAAGCTCATGGTCGGCGCGTGAAAGCCGTAGTCGATCAGCCGCTTGGCGATGTCGTCCACCGTCACGCCGGCGGATGACTTGAAGCCGCGGGGATCGACGATGCATTCGTGCGCGACGCGGCCCTTTTCATTGCGGTACAGCACCGGAAAATGCGGATGCAGCCGTGTCGCGATGTAGTTCGCGTTGAGGATCGCGATTTCGGTGGCAGTGGTCAGCCCCGCGCCGCCCATCATCAGGATGTAGATGTAGGAGATTGTCAGGATCGACGCCGAGCCGAACGGCGCGGCCGACACCGGCCCCACCGGCGTCTCGCCATTGGCCGCGGGATGGCCGGGCAGGAACGTCGCCAGATGCGCCTTGACGCCGATCGGACCCATGCCCGGTCCGCCGCCGCCGTGCGGGATGCAGAACGTCTTGTGCAGGTTGAGATGGCTGACATCGGCGCCGTAGTCGCCCGGGCGCGACAGGCCGACCTGCGCATTCATGTTGGCACCGTCGAGATAGACCTGCCCGCCATGCTCGTGGACGATGTCGCAGATCTCGCGGATGTGCTCCTCGAACACGCCGTGCGTGGAGGGATAGGTGATCATGATCGCCGCGAGATTGGCGCTATGCTTCTCCGCCTTGGTACGCAGATCGTGCACATCGACGTCGCCGCGCGCATCGCACGCCACCACCACCACATCCATGCCGACCATGCTGGCCGAGGCCGGATTGGTGCCGTGCGCGGAGGAGGGGATCAGGCAGATGGTGCGATGGGAATCGCCGCGCGCGGCATGGTAGCCGCGGATCGCCAGCAGCCCGGCATATTCGCCCTGCGCGCCCGAATTGGGCTGCAGCGACACCGCGTCATAGCCGGTGATGTCGCACAGCCATTTTTCCAGCGTCGTGAACAGCTGACGATAGCCGCGCGCCTGGTCGGCCGGCACGAACGGGTGCAGGCTGCCGAAGCCCGGCCAAGTCAGCGGGATCATCTCGGTGGTGGCGTTGAGCTTCATGGTGCACGAGCCCAGCGGAATCATCGCGCGGTCGAGCGCGAGATCGCGGTCGCTGAGTTTGCGCATGTAGCGCAGCAGTTCGGTTTCCGAGCGATGCGCATGGAATACCGCATTGGTGAGAAACGCCGTCTTGCGCTTCAGCGCAGCGGGCAGGCTGTCGCTGACGCCATGCTCGATTTCCGAATAGACCAGATGGCCGCCGAAGGCACGCCACAGCGCTTCCACGGTTTCCGGCGTGGTGGTCTCGTCAAGCGCAATGCCGAGCGTACTGCTGCCGATCCGCAGGTTAATCTTTTCCCCCAGCGCGCGGGCGACGATGTCGCCTTGCTTGTCGCCGACGTCAATCGAAAGCGTATCGAAGAACGTCTCGCTGCCGAGCGTGAAGCCGAGCTTCTTCAGCCCGGCAGCCAGCACAACCGCGCGGCGACGGGTGCTGCGCGCGATATGGGTCAGGCCTTCCGGCCCGTGATACACCGCGTACATCGAGGCAATCACCGCCAGCAGTACCTGCGCGGTGCAGATGTTCGACGTCGCCTTTTCGCGGCGGATGTGCTGTTCGCGGGTCTGCAGCGCCAGCCGATAGGCCGGCTCGCCGCGCGAATCCACGGAGAGGCCGACAAGGCGGCCGGGCATCAGGCGCTTCAGGCCGTCGCGTACCGCCATGTAGGCGGCGTGCGGCCCGCCATAGCCCATCGGCACACCGAAGCGCTGCGCCGAACCGATGGCGATGTCCGCGCCGAGTTCGCCGGGCGAGGCCAACAGCGTCAGCGCGAGCAGGTCGGCAGCGACGATGGCCAGCGCGCCCTTGCTCTTCAGCGTGGCAATTGCGCCGCGGAAATCGCGCACAGCGCCGGTGGTGCCGGGATATTGCAGCAGCGCGCCGAGCACGTCGGCGCCATCGAGATCGGTGAGGGGATCGCCGACCACCAGCTTCCAGCCGAGCGGCTCGGCACGGGTGCGCAGCACCGCCAGGGTCTGCGGATGCACCTCGTGATCAACGAAGAACGATTTGGTTTTGACCGACGACGACCGCTCCGCCAGCGCCATGGCTTCCGCCGCTGCGGTGGCTTCATCGAGCAGTGACGCGTTGGCGACGTCGAGCCCGGTGAGGTCGCAGATCATGGTCTGGAAGTTGAACAGGGCTTCCAGCCGGCCCTGGCTGATCTCCGGCTGGTACGGCGTATAGGCCGTGTACCACGCCGGGTTCTCCAGAATGTTGCGCTGGATCACCGCCGGCAGCACTGTGCCGGAATAGCCCTGACCGATCAGCGAGGTGAACACCGCGTTCTTCGCCGCCATCTCCGTCATGTGCGCCAGCGCCTCGGTCTCGCTGAGCGCGCGGCCGAGGTCGAGCGGCTGCTGCTGCCGGATCGAGGCGGGCAGCGTCTCGCCCATCAGCGCCGACAGCGATTTGGCGCCGACCGTGTCCAGCATCGCCGCGATGTCGGAGGGGGAGGGGCCGATATGGCGACGGACGAAATCGGTGGCGACGTCAGGGGCGGCTTTCGCGGTCATGCAACAATCCTCAGGCCGTGTGGGTCGCGTAGGCGGCGGCGTCCATCAGGCCGTCGAGCTCGCTTCTGTCGGCGATTTTGATCTTGAAGAACCAGGCCTTGCCGTCGGCATCGGAATTCACCAGCGCCGGCTCGGCGGCCAGCGCCTCGTTGATTTCCAGCACTTCGCCGGTGATCGGCGCGTAGACGTCGGACGCGGCCTTGACGGATTCGACCACGGCGGCGGCTTCGGCCTTCTTCAGCGCGCGGCCGACCTTCGGCAGTTCGACGAACACGACATCGCCGAGCTGCGACTGCGCGTAGTCGGTGATTCCCACGGTGACGACGTCGCCGTCGACGGCAAGCCATTCGTGATCTTCGGTGTACAGGGTGGTCATATCAATTCCTCAACGCTGGTAGCTGTGGGGGACGAAGGGCATGGCGCAGACGCGCAGCGGCAACCGCTGGCCGCGCAATTCGGCATACACAATGCCGCCGATGGTGGCATGGGTGGCGGACAGGTAGCCCATGGCGAGCGGCGCGCTGATGCTCGGGCCGAAACCGCCGGAGGTGACGCTGCCGATCTGCTCCGGCGAATTGGCGGCGGCGAACAAAGCGACGCCCTCGCGCACCGGGGCGCGGCCCTCCGGCTGCAGCCCGACGCGGCGGCGCGTGGTGCCGTTGTCGATCTGCGCCAGGATCTTGTCGCTGCCGAGAAAGCCGCCAGGCCGCGCGCCGCCATGGCGCCGGCTCTTCTGGATCGACCAGCCCAGTCCGGCTTCCACCGGCGTAGTGGCGGTGTGGATGTCATGGCCATAGAGGCACAGCCCGGCTTCGAGCCGCAGGCTGTCGCGGGCGCCGAGCCCGATCGGCAGCGCGCCGGCATCGAGCAATGCGGTCGCCAGCGTCTCGGCCTGGTACGCCGGCACGGAAATCTCGTAGCCGTCCTCGCCGGTGTAGCCGGAGCGTGACACGAAACAGGCGATGCCGTGCACGGTGTGCGGGCCGGCATCCATGAAGCGCATCGATGGTGCTTCGGGGCAGAGCGTCCCCAGCAGTTCGGCGGCGGCAGGACCCTGCAGCGCCAGCAGCGCGCGGTCGGGCAGTGGCTCGATATCGCAGGTCTCCGACAGATGCGCGCGCAGATGCGCCTCGTCGGCGTCCTTGCAGGCGGCGTTGACCACCAGGAACAGGTGGTCGCCGAAGTTCGCCACCATCAGATCGTCGAGAATGCCGCCGGCTTCGTTGGTGAACTGCGCGTAACGCTGCCGACCCGGCGCCAGCGCCAGAATGTCCTGCGGCAGCAGTTTTTCCAGCGCGCGGGCGGCGTCCGCGATCTCTCCGGATTTCGCCCGCAGCACGATCTGGCCCATATGGGAGACGTCGAACAGGCCGGCGCCGGTGCGGGTCTGCAGATGTTCCTTGAGCACGCCGGCGGGATATTGCACCGGCATGTCATAGCCGGCGAACGGCACCATCTTGCCGCCGCGGGCGAGGTGCAGCGCGTGCAGGGGTGTTTTCTTCAAGGCCGGAGACGTGTCGGGATCGAGCATGCAGACGGGTCCTCGCGGTTCCCCGGGACCATCCCGAAAAACCTCCAAGCCCCATCTGTCGCTGTGCCTGAGAGTATTATCCCGTCGGCGGATACCACGGCCCGTTCGGGCTCAGCGGCGTCTCTTTCCAGATGCTAACGCGTCACGCGGTCCGTTTGCCTGAGAGTTTCCGGGGCGGTTGCTCCTTCGGCGCCGGCCTCGTTCACCGAACTGGCCGATCTCTCCCGACGTGACGTCTCAACAGGGCGACCAGAACACGGCCGCCCCGAATCTGTCAACGCGGTTCGAGCCCCGTCCACGGCTCTGTGCTGCCGCGGCAAGCCCATGATCTCCTTGAGGGATCGGCTGCACACTTTCTGGACAGGGCCGGCCCCCTTGTCTAAAAGCGTTGCGCTGGGAAATGGCGATCCCGGGCGCGCTTTTGAGCGCTGCCGGGACGATTTTGGTGCGATTGGGATTGATATGAGCGGCGTCAACGAGATCAGGTCGGCCTTTCTGAATTACTTTGCGGCCGAAGGCCACGAGATCGTGTCGTCGTCGCCGCTGGTGCCGCGCAACGATCCGACGCTGATGTTCACCAATGCCGGCATGGTGCAGTTCAAGAACGTTTTTACCGGCCTGGAGAAGCGCCCCTACCAGCGCGCCACCACCTCGCAGAAATGCGTCCGCGCCGGCGGCAAGCACAACGACCTCGACAATGTCGGCTACACCGCGCGCCATCACACCTTCTTCGAGATGCTCGGCAATTTTTCGTTCGGCGACTATTTCAAGGAACGCGCCATCGAGCTGGCGTGGAATCTGATCACCAAGGAATATGGCCTGCCGAAGGACCGCCTGCTGGTCACGGTCTATTCCGAGGACGACGAGGCGTTCGCGCTGTGGAAGAAGATCGGCCTGCCGGATTCCAAGATCATCCGGATTCCGACCTCGGACAATTTCTGGCAGATGGGCGACACCGGCCCGTGCGGCCCGTGCTCGGAAATCTTCTTCGACCACGGCGACAAGATTCCCGGCGGTCCTCCCGGTTCGCCGGACGAAGACGGCGACCGCTTCATCGAGATCTGGAATCTCGTCTTCATGCAGTTCGACCAGTTGTCGCCCGGCAACCGCATCGCGCTGCCGAAGCCGTCGATCGACACCGGCATGGGGCTGGAGCGCATCGCCGCCGTGCTGCAAGGCAAGCACGACAACTACGACATCGACCTGTTCGTCTCGCTGATCCGCGCCATCGCCGACCTCACCGGCGCCGATCCGCAGGGCCCGATGAAGGCGTCGCTGCGCGTCATTGCCGACCATCTGCGCGCCTCGTCGTTCCTGATCGCCGATGGCGTGCTGCCGTCCAACGAAGGCCGCGGCTATGTGCTGCGCCGGATCATGCGCCGCGCCATGCGCCACGGACAGCTGCTCGGTGCCAAGGAGCCGCTGATGTGGCGGCTGGTATGGGCGCTGGTGCGCGAGATGGGCCAGGCCTATCCCGAACTGGTGCGCGCGGAATCGCTGATCGAGGAAACGCTGCGCCTCGAAGAGACCCGCTTCCGCAAGACGCTGGACCGTGGTCTCACCATTCTCGACGACAAGAGCGCCGGCCTGAAGCAGGGCGACATGTTCGACGGTGAGACCGCGTTTACGCTGTACGACACGTTCGGCTTCCCGCTCGATCTGACCCAGGATGCTTTGCGCAACCGCGGCATCTCGGTGGACATCGCGTCCTTCACCGATGCCATGGAGAAGCAGAAGCAGAAGGCCCGCGCGGCGCGCTTCTCGTCCGGCGAGACCGCCACCGAGGCGGTGTGGTTCGAACTGCGCGAGAAGCTCGGCGCGACGGAATTCCTCGGCTACGAGACCGAGACCGCCGAAGGCGTGGTCGGCGCGCTGGTCAAGGATGGCGCGGAAGTGGAGAGCCTGAAGACCGGCGAGTCCGGCGCCATCGTGCTGAACCAGACGCCGTTCTATGCGGAGTCCGGCGGCCAGGTCGGCGACCTCGGCACCATCACTGGCGACAGCGTGGTGTTCAAGGTCACCGATACGCAGAAGCGCGCGGGCGACCTGTTCGTGCATCTAGGCACCGTTGAAGAGGGTACACTGAAAGTCGGCGCGCCGCTGGCACTGAACGTCGATCACGCCAGGCGCTCGTCGATCCGCGCGCATCACTCCGCGACCCATCTGCTGCACGAGGCGCTGCGCCAGGTGCTCGGCGACCACATCGCGCAACGCGGCTCGCTGGTGGCGCCCGATCGCCTGCGCTTCGACTTCGTGCACCAGAAGCCGATCACGGCGGATGAGTTGCGCCGCGTCGAGGACATCGCCAATAACATCGTGCTGGAAAACGACGAAGTCACCACGCGGCTGATGGGCGTCGACGATGCCCGCGACGCCGGTGCGCGCGCGTTGTTCGGTGAGAAATACGGCGACGAGGTGCGCGTCGTGTCCATGGGCAAGACCGCGCGTGAACACGGCGGCAATGCGCTCGGCTGGTCCGTCGAACTGTGCGGCGGCACCCATGTTCGCCGCACCGGCGACATCGGCATGATCTCGGTGACCGGCGAGAGCGCGGTATCGTCCGGCGTGCGCCGCATCGAAGCACTGACCGGCAACCACGCGCGGCATCACGCCAACGAGACCATGCAGTTGGCCAAGACGGCGGCCGGTGAATTGCGCACCACGCTGGAAGACATGCCGGCGCGCATCGCGGCGCTGATGGAAGAGCGCAAGAAGCTGGAGCGCGATCTGTCCGACGCGCGCAAGCGCCTCGCTATGGGCGGCGGCGGTGCGGCAGGCGCCACCGATGCAGGCCCGGTCGGCGTGCGCGAGGTCGCGGGCGTCAAGCTGATGGCGCGCGCGGTGGAAGGCATCGAGATCAAGGATCTCAAGAGCCTGGTCGACCAGGGCAAGAAGGAGCTCGTCTCCGGCGTGGTGGCCTTGATCGCCACCAGCGAGGACGGCAAGGCCAGCGTGGTGGTCGGCGTCACCGCCGATCTGGTGACGCGCTTCTCCGCCGTGGACCTGGTTCGAAAAGCCTCCGAAGTGCTCGGCGGCAAAGGCGGCGGCGGCAAGCCCGACATGGCGCAGGCCGGCGGCCCCGATGGCGCCAAGGCGGGTGAAGCGCTGGATGCGATCGCAGCGGCGATGGCGGGTTAGTCTGTAGCCCGGATGAAGCGAAGCGAAATCCGGGACCAGCCACGCCACGACCTCTGAATCCCGGATTGCGCCGAGGCTCGCGCTTGCGCGCGATCATCGGCTCCATCCGGGCTACACCCAGCGCAACCCCGCCTCGCCAACACGTGACCGCATTCACGTGCGGCGATGGGTAGCCATCGCGCGGGTTTCATCGCCGGGCCATCCGCGGCAAAATGCGGCATGAGCCATAACACCCCGTTGATTTCCACCGTCGTGGTCGGCCTCGTGCTGGCTTTCATCCTCGGCACCATCGCGCATCGCATCCGCGTCTCGCCGCTGGTCGGCT
>Ga0247729_10001018_pt1 | contig 10583 bp, 15 predicted proteins | sample UWRJL133311R2_FD_180958 | JGI IMG/M metagenome (GOLD analysis project Ga0247729, IMG submission 180958) | Plant litter microbial communities from Arlington Agricultural Research Station in Wisconsin, United States - UWRJ-L133-311R-2 | ecosystem: Environmental > Terrestrial > Plant litter >... | reverse complement strand
TGTGGCACAGCTGAGACTTCCCGGTCCTAAATTCGCCAAACATCTCGGTAATCGCACCAGTCTCGATTCCACCTGTTGTACAACAAAATCAGAATATATGCGATTTCAACCTGACTGAAACTGACCTCCCAAGAGTGCATCCAGCTGCTTTGAGCCAGTGGTGATATGGACTAGTTCTGAACGGCGCGCATGCACCTCAGTAGCGCTTTGAAAACCCAAAGGAACGATCTTCTGAGCTATAGCATGAGTCAGCACATGGCCTTGCCTCGTGTTGCAGTGCGTTACACACCTTCTGCCAGAATTTTGTCTGCTTTCTGCTCAGAGATACCTTTTATAGTCAAAAGATGCTTCTTGGGTGTGAATGCTACAGCTTCAACGGTATTCAAGCCAGCATCCGCTAGCTTCTTGATATCGTTGGGATGAATACCAGCCTCCTGAAGCTTGTTGACAAGCAAAGGTCCAGTCATCTGGAATTCCTCCTCTTCCTCTTGTTGTTGCGATGCTGGTTGAGACATGGTGGCTGAGATCTGAGGGTGGTTAGGGCCTGACAAATGTGGCTGCTGCTTGGTGAGTCAAGGAGCAAGACGGTTGTTGTGTCAGATTTCCCACGCGAATAAACGCGCAACGCGTCGATGTCACGTGTGCGTGTTTGGTTCAGGCAATACTGAACACCATCGTCACTCCTCGTAGGCTACTAGTACGTAGCCACCCAATCTCTAGCTTTCGAATGCAAAAGATCGTAGCAAAAGCCGAAGCAGAGGTATCTTACAGTACTTTGGGGAAAGTAAGCCTCGCGATCACGATGCCATCTCTGCAGTACTCATCTAGTGGCTTCAGAAAGCGACGATGGCACGCAGTCCTTCGAGGTCCTATATTCTCCAACTTCATGAAGATATCATCATTGAGATCTTCAAATTGGCACTACTCGATCTTACCCTAAAAGAAGTGAACATTCCAATCCAATATGTTCTATGCACTGTTTGCCGTACCTGGAGAGAGCTCATCCTACACACCCCAGTTCTTTGGACGGACATCCACATTCCCACAAGCGCACCTTTTGACAACTTTATTTTCTTCGAGAGGTCATCCCCAGCATTGATCGATGTCACGTTCTCTTCTGTTTCCACTTGGGCCAGCGCCGTGATGCATCTCCATGCTCGCGTCTCTGACCTCATCTCAAAGCATATCCACCGCCTGAGGAGTCTTACTATCTGCATTTTGAGCCCTCAAGAGCTCGCCCCCTTACTGCAGTCATGGAAGCAGCAAGACGCTCCAAACTTCCAGCATCTCAGCATCGATACGTTGGCCGGCCATCCTGCACACGAGGTTGTCCTCTCCCAACCTAATGTGAATGCTCTACGATACCTTAACCTCGATGAATTCGACTTCTATGGCTTTCCAAGCCTCCCTTGCCTGACAAACCTGGAAGTCTCGCGAATGAACCCAACCCCTCGGGAAATGAGGACTCTATTCACAAGCTGCCCAATTTTGGACACACTCGTCATTCGTCGAATGGGATCCCCCGAAAAATCGCGCGATGACCCAACGGAGATGTCTCAGGTCGACGCACCGTCTCTCAGGTCGCTGGCATTCAATCTCGACAGTGATCACGACAACACATGCAATTGCGCGTTTCCTTATCTTTCTACCCCAAATCTCGAATATCTTGAGATTTCTTACCTCTGGGCCACGGTTACCGAACACCACAGCGCTATTCTGTCGCTGTCAAAAAATCTCCCCCGCTTACAACGACTTCGTATGCAAAGTATCTCGCTTTGGCAACATGATCTATCATTCCTGTCTTGCCTACCAAGCACTACAAACCTAGAGATCATTGGATTTTCCAAAGCCGACAGTCCCACTCTGATTTTGATTTTGAAACACTCGAATCTCAAATCCATTACAATTGACTTATCATCTCAAAAACGTCCAAAGCACTGGCTCGACCTGCCTACGCTTCACGAAGTCTTCTCTACTCTCACTCCGACCTTACGTTGCCCAACTGTTCTCTGTCTCAAAGATGAGGACGAACTGGTGGTCAAATTGAAGCAACTGTTGGGTGAACATTTCTCGTATCAAATGACACCGACACAACCGGGACTTCTTCATGATTTTCTGGAGCGACAAAGGTTCGACGACGATGAGGACTTTCTCGAAAGATTAATGGGCGGGTCACAGGATGACGAGTTCGAAGATTACTTGGAGGGCGATTTTGACGACTACTACGACGAGCCGGAGTTCGATTTCGAGGAGGTTGAAGATGATTACTTCTTGAATGATGAGGATTAGGACGCTGGCCAGGTTGTCCAATGCATTGTCATTAATTCTAGCATTTTTGGCTTAGTAGAGTCCGAGGAATATGTTTGTATAGTACGTAGAATAGATAAATATTAAGAATCGGCAGACTGAGCTGGTGTAGCCTCTCCAACAGCCTCTTCAAGGATAGGCGCGGGGACAATTGGAACGTTGTCTTTCTTGAGGGTGCGTTCAAAATAATCAACCGCCTTCAGATCGAGCACTACTCTCTCCCAGTTAACCAGCTCATAAACATTCACCTCGTCCGACCTGACCAACTGCACCATTGGGATGTTTCTGATAGCTCTTTCCAGCCCCTCGTGAACGGTTTCTTCGCCAGTGATGAAAAGAGTCTTCCGTAGCCCCAATGCGTCGACTCGTTGCGACAGAAATTTCGTCTTCCCGTTAGGCCAATACAGCCGGCTCATGACTCCTAGCTTCTCTTCCCTAAGCTTCGCACTCAATGCAACCCGCATGCCCATCTCAATGACCTTCCTAGGTAGCTTGGTACTAAAGTCGCGTGGTTTTGGGCCAAAAGCAACACCGCCTCCTCGTAGCATAGGACTCTGAGCATCACCGAGACGTGCCTTTCCCGATCCTTTCTGACGACGAACTTTGATGCCAGAGCCGCGGACTTCCCCACGCGTTTTGGTATTGGCAGAGCCTTGTCGTAGAGAGTCGAGATGGTGGATTACGCAGAGGTGAAGAATGTCTCGTCGAATGGGGTGTCTGAAAACTGTTGGTTCGAGAATAGCAACACTCTTGTCTGCTGGTGGATCCCAACGACCTTTCCTGAGAGCGGGTGTCAACCCCAAATAAACAGGTTCAACGATGGAAGGAACTACAGCAAAATTGAGCATCTTAATGTCATGAACCATGTAGAACGGACCTTCTACAGCCACTGTTGGGCGTGGCCGCACATTGACGGAAGGCGTCATAGCGCACTGACCGAGTCGGCTAGCCTTGTTACGCGTAACAACGCGTGAAACCTAAGTCGATAGGTTAGAGAGAAGCTTAACAATAAAGCACAAAACTTACACGAGATGCACCCTTTCGCAACATGTCTTCTACAGTGGTAAGCCCTACGACGAGCAAAGTCACGGTTCGGGCGGAGAAGGTACGGCGGCTGTTCGGGAGAACAAATTTGGCTTAGTAAGCAATTCGGCCGGCTGGAAAGTGCCGGTAAAACTGGGTAGGTGATCCAAGCCACAGTTGCCATCATAGGATTGTCGACGCTGGCCTCAACGACCTCAAGAACAAGGTGAGCTCGCCATTCGACTCGTACAACGCCTGAGGCTCATCCCGCGACTCCCTAGATCTCTCTTACCCGTCCTTATCGTTGGGACTATCCTCAAAAATGGCTTCAGCAGTGAAGGCCGTACAAACATTCGGCAAAAAGAAGGTGAGTTCCGCAGATTCTTGGGATAGATAAGTCCACTAATTTCATGATTCAGACTGCAACAGCAGTTGCCCATGCGAGGGAGGGCCGCGGCATTATTCGCGTCAACGGATCTCCCATCAATCTCGTACAACCTGAAATCTTGCGTCTTAAAGTGTATGAGCCCGTTCTCGTAGCTGGCGAGGATTCCTTCTCGGTTCTTGATATCCGTGTACGGGTGAAAGGAGGAGGCCACACATCGCAAGTTTACGCCATCCGCCAGGCAATCGCGAAGGCTCTTATTGCATACTACGCCAAGTACGTCGATGCGTACAGCGCAATGGAGTTGAAGAAGAAGTTGGTGGCCTACGACAGGACACTCCTGATCGCTGACCCCAGACGGATGGAGCCCAAGAAGTTCGGTGGTCATGGTGCTCGTGCTCGCAGACAGAAGAGGTGTGTTATCTTGAGCCTAATCCGTAAAACGTCGTCTGACTATGTTCCTCCTTATCCAGTTACCGTTGAATTATATTTCTTCTACTCTATGCAATGCATCCTGTCATGTTCGCTACTTCATTCTCTCATGCACGCAATGCAATTCTATGAACATGGTCACGCAAATTGCAGTTTCAAGGTGAGAGCCAGGTGGCTCTCACCCGTTACCCCGGCGACCCTTACACCTTGGTATAATGAGGAAGGATGACTGACTGCAGGCGCAGCTTGCTTGTAGCTAGAGAATGCACAAAAATAATTGTCTATGAGAAACTTTAACTTCGTGAGAGCTATTGTGAACCTTCATATTTGTGACGTATGTGTGACAGCTGATTGGATCAGGGCCACTGGCAGGTGTGCTGCTCCCAACTTTGAATTTGCCTGGAGCGAGCATCCAGTTCTTGACTGCGCTAGGGGACTTTCGTCTTTTTCTTTTCTGTTCCGCCTCCATGTCAGTCATGGATCCTCCGCCACCGACGCAGACCCAGCCAGTTGTGAAGTCTACGCTCTTTACCCAAGCAGACGGCACACCGTTGCACGTTTTCACCCAGCCTACCGATCTGTTTGGTCGAGTCAAACTCGTGAAGGACTTGAAGGTTGGTTGTCCTCCATCTCGTTAGGACTCGTTTTTAAAGAAATTTCCTCCAACTAGTCAAATGGAGCGCTAATTTCCTCGCAAGCGAGTGATGCTCAGATCATGTTGGTTGACCCGGATAGTGATTCGGGCATCGTGTTCATTCGCGACTGGGGCAAGGACAGCAACAAGAAGGTGTTGAGTTACACCTGGGTGAGGAAGTCCATCACAGCAGGGAAACCATTGCTGGAAGAAGATCAATGGGGCGGCTGCTTGGCTCAGGATAATGGTCATGCCATCGATAATGGGAACGAGGATGGTGACGATGATGATGAAGTAGCAACAAAGTCAGTACAGTTCCCTTCTTCTCTCTGAATTAAAGTCTCAGCATCCGTCAACAAGAAGTCCTTTGCCAACACCTCGCGTAACACCAGATGAGATCGCCAAGTCGCGTTCGAAAGGACCACCTACTGCCGCACACCACCGGCGAACAAGTTCGTCTAAGAAAGTAGACGTGGACCATACTTCGCTGCCTCCACCTAGTCCCAGTCCGGTTCCTTCTGCTGTTAGCTTAGTCACACCTGCCGCATCCCAGCCATCTTTCAATCCTGGAATACCTCCCTTGAACGGAATAGCTCCTTTTATGTTCCCTCAGAACGCTGCTATTATGGGGAACATGGTTAACCCGATGCAAAACGCGATGGTGCCGGGGTTGACACAACAACAACAATTGGCGATGTACATGATGGCAGCGCTCCCCCCTAATTACCAGCAACAAGACTTTTCTGCGGTCCTCAACGATGTCATCTCAAGAATGCCATCTTCACAATTCAATGGTCTTGCTATGCAACCTGGATCCCAATTGCAGCAGCCCGGAATGATCAATGGCGCACAAGCAATCCAACCAATGCAAAACCCGCCTGTTCCATACCCGAAGGTGCCTTCATCGTCTTCAGAAGGACCACGCAAGCGTCCAAAGAAACACGATCAATTTACGTCACCCTCACCTTTCTTGGGCCCGTCGATTTCACGTCGCACTGCAACGTCCCCTGATAGGGGCTCCCCAAAACCTTCAGCCTCGTCCAAGGGGAAAGCAAAGGCGCCTATTTCATCAGGAAAAATATTCATCTCAAAAGGAAAAGAATTGCGCTTTTACGTTCAAATTGATATTCACCATCGTAAAGCGGTGGTCGACGCTATCAAGGTCAGCGATGCCCAATATTTACTGTGATGACAAACTTATTCTTGGTGACATGTAGAAAAACGGTGGCAAGATTGTTAATGGCGACAGTGCTCGAGATTATGTGATCATTCATTCGTCGAAGGATGAGAAGGGATTCAACGATTTACTTTCGACTGCTCAGGTCAACGGCGAGATCCCTGTACCCCCGAAGTTCGTCCATGATTGCGTGGCTGAGGACAGGCTGCTCGACGCTACGTCTTACGCATACGGATCCGCCGTGAAAAAGAAGAGAAAACGGAATAGCTCTCCGGTACTTGAATCTTCCTCTGACGAAGAGTCTCTTGATGCGGCAGAGAAGAAACGACTCGCGAAGAATCAAAAGGAGGCAGAAAGGAGAAAACGACTTATGTCCGAGAAGGACACTGCGAAGTCCAAGGCGACTCCTAAGCCTTCATCTTCCCAACCCGTAGCCTTACCGGCCAGGACACCAAAGCCCATTCCCAAGGTTAGGAAAAAGGCAGCTGTGTCAACCTCCGGCCCTCGTGCACCGACACCTCCTGGTGAACACACCCGGGAAATTTGGGGTCCTGGTTATAAATTTTCTCCTGCAGAAGATGAATATGCTTTACGATATGCAAAAATACTCATCGACCATGACCACGTAATATCTCTTTCGGCAATTGGAAAAGCAGTATTCGAGCAGGTGAGTAATTGCATTATCTTCGTGACTGCTTCTGAATCTTCTCGCAGATGCCTCACCACAGTCTCGCATCGTGGAGGCAGCATTTGGCTACGACTGCGAACGATATGGACAAGTGGCGCAAGCGTGCTGGGATCGCATATAGGAAGGCTCAGAGCCTCAAGAGCGACACTGAAGCAACGCCCACCGAACATGTGATGCCTGATTCAGATGTCATGGACGAGGATCCTGAACCTGGCCCGTCTCGCATTTCAAGCGACAATCTGCAATTTGCGACTGAGTGGGAGGACGATATGAACACAGTCGTTCGTTTCTTCGTTGAGGGTGGCGATCGCGACCCAGACGAACCTGAAGACATGGTGTGGGCAAGATTAGCTTCTCAGGTAAGTAACTTCTACAGACTTTTAATTTCATGTTCAACTCACTAAATGTACTACAGTCAACATGTAAGACGGAAGAAAGCTGGGCCGACTTTTATCAGAAATATTCTGAAGAAGCAGGCCGCCGGTATGCTGAACATGTACAACAGGAGAAGGAGCAGGAATGAGGTCTGTTGGATCAAATCCAATATATTACAGACCCTCTCCGTAGCACTGATTTAGATACCCTCGAATAATTCGAGCTCAGATATGTCTGATAACTCAACTTTTTCAACTGCATATAATTAGTGACATGTACGGGATGTTTCGTCGCGACTGCACGGGTGTGAGGAGTTAAGAAGCAGTCTATTATAAAAAGTTTCGATTCTGCCAGGGGCCAGTTACTCGTTAGAAGACTGTCTGTCTATTAGAGGCTTAGGTGGAGTTTTGAAGAATTTCCTCCGCTTCTCCTCTCGTGTCTCTGTTGAGCCTGTAACCTCTCCAGCATAGTCATATAAACCGACGGCGCCACCCAACATTACGCAGCTTCCAAGAGCCATAGGGAGGGAACGTCCTGGTAGGTTTATTAGCACTATACTGACACAACAGCCACTTCAACACGCACTTTTAATACCCAGCAGGAAACCGGCAGCGCATCCACCAGCGAATCCGTTGGCCGCATCGTCCTTCTCCCTCTGGTTCGCGACGAATGTTTCCGTAAATGCGAAAGTGGCTCCAACAGCAGCTGAATTCCAGAGAAAACAGAGAATATATAATGAATATAGGAAGTCCAAAGGGTGAGTGGTACGCACCAAAGTACCCGATTGTCCCTCCCGTTCTTGTCAACACGCCCATTGCGCCGTACGAGTGTTTCCCAAGAGCATTTTGGATGGCGCTGACGGCGAGACCCACGGTGCCTGCCTGGAGACCAACGGTGGCAGCTGCACCGACTGCAGACTTTGCTTCGAATGCGGATGATGTGTTGTCGGCGGCTGGCTCTGCCATGGTTGTTTTTCGAACGGCGGCAAGCGGATTGGACAACGGAAAGGTGTAGTGATCGATTGCCTTTTTGGGAACACGCACTTCACGCCCATCAGCCACCACACTTTTCTCACAATGACCACCATCTACACTCCCTCGTACGAGTGAATTCCTAGGCTGTTTAATGGATACAACCATGTTTGAACATCTCCGAGAGGAGGAAGAGGAAGAAGAGGAGATGCCCTGGTATCGAGATCCAAATCAAGCGCATCCGTTCAATCTCACCAGAAAAATAAGCGTTGGTACTTGCATTTCTAGGGCTATCTACCTGGGAACTAAGGCAACACTCTTTTATGATGCTAGCAAGAGAGAGCGGACGCCCCGGCATTTCGTACTGTGGCTATGTTCCCCTGGAATGTTGATTCTCTAAGTAATCTCTGGAGTGGAACCCTCAATACGGTCGATCACCTCGAGCCTTGGAAAAACATGATATCTGAGTACTGGGATGCTGTCGCTGTGGGATCTGCCTCTCACCTCTACGTGTTCTTTACTCACAAGAAGAAAGCCCCTCTCTGTGTTAAGCTTCCAGACGAAAAGTTGACAAAGGCAAGTTCTTATTCATTGTCAATCCCGCAAGCTCAAAATATCAATGGCTCTCTATCCTAGGGTGAAAAAAGTAGTCTCATCGACGCAGACGTTATGTGTGTTGCATGGGGCTTGAGCCCCAATGCTCCTCTTGAGCCAGTGATTTACTTTTCTCGCGGAAGCGTTCTATACGTTTACAACATCGGCCGCATGGGAATCGCCGGATACATACGTGGACATGGTGGTGTATGCAGCAAATCGCTTTCTGTGCTTTCGCATGATTGATACTTTGCATAGGCTATAACATCTATTGCTGTCCATCCAACCCGAGCGGATTTGTTCTGCACCACATCTCGTGATTTAACAACTCGTATCTACGATTTGAAGCTTGACGCGAAACTTGGGAAACTTGAAAAGAAAGGGAAGAAGAAGAAGAATGATAAAGTTCCAAACCCTCATTGGCCACCTAACAAGACACCAAGTCTGGCAGGAGCTGCCCATGGGCTTCGACTGCCTCACTCAGATCATGAAGGTACTGGTGCCGGGCGATGCATTGTCGTTCTTATGGGCGGAAGGTCTGGCGGACACCAAGCTCCGGTCTTGGGGGCTGTAACTAATTTCGCCCAGTCCGCATCAGCTATTTCCTAACGAATGCTTTCTAGGCCTTTCACCCGACATATCCACTGGTTGCTACATGCGGGGTAGGCCATTGATCCTAGAGTCGTACCTTTGGAAACTAATGAATGGCACCCATCTAGATGGACAGATGCGTGAAAATCTGGGTCGTACGTCCAGCAAATGATCGTGAAATTAAACGAGAAGACAAGCCGCTTTTTACAAGCAGTCGCGTGCATAAAGCACGCGTTTTATCTATTTCTTGGTATGACCTCAAAGCATTTCTTGAAAGTACGCATTCTCATCAGCAAAATACCAAGGCTGCAAGATGATCTCCTGTTAACGCATAGTGCCCCTGCTATCATGAAGAAGCGGCCTCTCGACCCCAAGAGCAAATCGACCTACATCGAACCAGGAGAACTAATTATCTGGCGCTGGCTGAGCGTTGATCGATTTTTTCCTCCTCGGCCTGGTCAAGAAGACGACCCAGTACCGCTGAGTACAATCCGCGGTTGCTCAGCAGTAAGCAAGCTACCTATCTCCGTCTCAAGTGACTCTAACGCCTCCCGTTATCTATGCTTCCTTCTATAGGATTATCAAGAGAGCTGTAAGTAGTTGAACTGCGCTATTCGCCACTGGAAAGTTTATCTAGATCTCTTTCCCAACCAGCATCCTTCAAACTTATCTCCGTCCACCGCTTCCCAGATGCAACAGACCAATACCAAGTACCGAACATGTCCCTCTTCAAGTCACCCACCCACGACCCCATAGCTCTTTTCGTTTACCCAGGCGCCTCGGACTTGGTCATGCTCAATCTCTCCCATCTCTCGCCAAGGAAGCGTCCACCGTTTCCGGCCGAGCATCTAAAAGATGGGAATGACGCTGGGCTGGGTGGTGCCACGCAACAAATGCATATTGGTGGTGAAGATGACGACGAAGAAGAACAAGAGGAGAAGGACGATGATGACGACGAAGACCAAGAGGACGGAGAGCAATCTGATGGAAGTAAAGAGGAGGATGATGAACGAAAGAGGATAGAGCAACAGCCTGCGGTGTTATCTGTGAGATCACAGGTCATTCCGCCTCCTTTGACTGGATGGCAGCTTGGCATTAATGATGAGGGTAAGACTATCCATAGCTGTGTGATGGGTGTGGGTGGCAGAATGATTGTTGCTGTTGGGTCGAAGGGCAGTTTGTGGGTTTGGAGGAGCGATCTTGCACCATCCTGATCTGAAGGATTGAGTTGTTGTCTCTTGCTGTCAATTATTTCACAGTTTGCGAGAATTGAAAACGCCAATGTATTGTTGTATGCTGATGATGTATGTAGGTAGGTATGCAATTGGTATAAGCAGATGTAATTATCTTGTTGAGAGAAAGAGAAAAGTGACGTATGCTGATGAGAAGAATTTAGTACCGTATCC
>Ga0247729_10001017_pt1 | contig 10586 bp, 13 predicted proteins | sample UWRJL133311R2_FD_180958 | JGI IMG/M metagenome (GOLD analysis project Ga0247729, IMG submission 180958) | Plant litter microbial communities from Arlington Agricultural Research Station in Wisconsin, United States - UWRJ-L133-311R-2 | ecosystem: Environmental > Terrestrial > Plant litter >... | reverse complement strand
CATTCCTACAATTCACGTCTTACTCCCCAATTTGCTGATGTATGTGGTATGGAGTTTTACTTGAGATATGAGCTAAATAAAGTGGCTGTTCATATACTGCAAATTATTGAAATTATTTTGAAGAAAAATGTTATCTCGAAATAAGAGATAAGTATGCGAGCTTAACGATGAGCTCGCATCAAAAGTGACGGCGGGCAAATATCCCAGGTCTGAATGCGGATGAACTGCCGACTCGTGCGCCCGATGCGGCCGGTTATCTGCATGGACTGGCGGGAATAATGGGTCCCATGGGCCGTCATAATCAAAATATATTCGTATTATGATTAGACCAGTGTCCCCTCGGGCGACGAATATCTTGCTTGCTCACTAACTCAATTTTGAAATAAAGAAACTGGTCCATATATTGCCTTGCTATCTACACTATTTAGTCTACGTAAATTGGATCAAGATCTAGAGGCACCTACCCGCCCCAACCATTTGGTTTTCTTCGACGAACGGCATCATTTTTATGTCTCTTTCTCCATTGAGATACGCTAACTGAGCTAAAAATAGAGGACATTGGTGATAAATGTTTGCGGGACTATGGGGATACAACCGTGGCGTCTTTCGCTGGGATGAACTAGTGGCTCAGCGCGAAAGTAACTAGAGCTAATGCGCTTTTTGGCGTAAATTTTCAGCGGTCAGGTGTAATGAAACGGCCGTTCATGTCGTAGGCGGGAAATTATACGTGTCTACGAGGTTGTCACATGTCTCAGCTAGTTTGGGTGGATCATTGGCGACTCGAAATTAAGAGGTTACACGTCCGTTATTGAAGTGAATATTTCCAGGGAGAGTCCCGGCCTGAAAGATGATTACTTCAGTTTGAGACATGGAAAGTTCTCCATCAGCATTCATGGGATGAGCCAGCAGCCATCGTAACTGGAGCTCGTTCGAGCGTAGCCTTGTTATTGGAGGACTTGTTATTATCGACAACAGCAGCAGCAACATGGTAAATTTTACCCAATAGGCTGCCTGGGCAGAGTCTCATTACAAGCCAGTATCTCTGACTCGGAATGATTCGCAGAGTCGCCTCGAGCTTAACAACATCCAAGCTTTAAAGTTCAGACAAGACTTTTCCGAGTCATTTCAAGTTGAAGGCGATATTGGAGGCGTTCGGTAGTGATTCTATGACTTCCACTGAGAGTACTTAGATTGCGAGGCAGACATAAGTAGTTCAGTAACGGCATACACGAGAATTGAGGTCGACAATGTATTGGCAGGATCGGTTGAGTGACCAAAACATCAGTCTGAAGAAGATAAAGACTTGGGCGAGATGAGGTCACCACACGTGACAGCGGTGGTGACAAGTTATGGTCCAGGTTTCAGGTCTGCTAATTCCAATTGAATTTCTCTTTCAACCGTTATATGCATCCATCATGGCTTCAGATATCGCAATGCATCTCGCCACCGGCTGTTTCTCTTCAAAGACGGTCGTAATGGTTGACTCGGTCATAACACAAAGTCTCTTTCTCAATACCAAACGATGCAAGCGTCCCGTTGGAATGAGCTCTGTAGAACCCTTAGCCGTCAACTTCAGCCTTGAGGAAGAGCAGCGCGAACGGGTCTATAACGCCATCAGCAAAGGCCTCAAAGAAAAGAAAACGGGCATGACCATGACAGCTGCGTATCTTGCAAGCGCAAATCAATCTGCCATAGAAATACAGGCTACTGACAGTGTACTCAAACAACTGGGAGAGGAAGGACGGTCGTGTATTTCTTGGTGAGTGCTTGTGAGACGTTCTATGCACCAAATTAGCTCAGCTGTCAGAATAGGTGTCTTGCATCGTACTTGATGCCCTTCAATCCTGGGTCATGCGTCACGCGCTCTTCTATAACCATAGGCTCGAGTCGACGATATGGGATACTCGCAACGAGGGACATCAAGAAAAACGATATCATTTACGAACTCATTGGGTTAATGCCAATAGATAATGATACGCCTCATACCCGCATGTCAGAAATCACAGCGAACCCCTGTCAGAATCAACCGATAGATGCATTACGCATTCTGTTTGGGCCTATGCGACTCGTGAATCACTCGTGTACGAAAAGCAACGCTGCGGTATGCGACCATCCATTTCGATTCCCTCTTCTATTAGCACCAATTTGATGTTGCCTTCGTTTCTGCTTCCAGTATGCCGCGGAAAACAACACGTCCGCCTTCTTTGTCTACGCGCTTCGCGACATTGCTTCAGGCGAGGAGGTTACCGTCGACTATGGCCAGCTCTATTCTCCAGCGGGGTGCACTTGTCTCTCTTGCAGTGGCCCATTGGAATTGCAGGATGCTGCCGAAGAAACTGAGGGCCAACGGAAAAGGAGGCGGCCAGATGCAACCGAGGAACCCGTTGAAGAACCTGCCAAAGCCCAATTGGACCACCAGAAAATGGGAATCGATCCTGAAGGGAAGCTAGAGGAGCCTGGGACAGAGGTCCAGCGTACTAGGAGAAATCAAAAGAAGAAAGATAGGAAGAGAGAAAAGAGGAGAGAAAAGGCAGCAGCCGAGAAGGCCGCCCTAGGCCTCGGGCTTCAAAGCTTCACTTTTACATTCTAGCTTATTGTCTCTTACTTCACTTGCCTGTTCAACTCGCTGTCGAGTCGATTGGTCGTGAAGCGAAGGGTCTTGATAGTGAGTGAGAAAAATCTAGTTTATAATATTGAATGTGTTCCAGACGTTATGGCCTTAGCATTTGGACAGCTATTGACCTCCAACTGTTGGCGTCATTCTTGGGGCTACGACCACACCTGTGTGGACCTCACAGACCTTCGGGCCAGGGACTTTATGCTGTTGGCGCCATTTTCGGATCCATTGCCTGCCTTTGCCTAGTTATGCGCAGCTATTTCTGTGTCCATAGACGTTGCTTACATTGAGTGACTGGGACTTAAATAAATTGTGACATTTATAGAACCTCTCACCGACGAGAAGAAGAACTGGTATTGATCTTCTACCATCATATATTCTTTCTGTCATACCCTACAACTGGACCATAGTCACACGACAAGATCAGATGCTCAAAGTAGTTATTCAGTAAAGTGTATTTACGCCCAGCAGGAATCAGATGCGGGCGTAGCCTGATATAAAAAGCTACATCTTCAGGCTGCTCTAAACTGTCGCTCTTTACCTTCCCCCTTGATCGACACCTGCTCATGCCCCAGTCTCCTCCCTCCCCACTGTCAGCAACCGCTCTCTTCGCACCTCCTGCCGGTATTGGACGATAAAAGCCGGGTTTCTTTCCCCGGATGTCATGGGCGTGATTAAAAGGAGCTCCCTGATTGGCTGTTTCGGAGTCACCGAGTGCTTTTCTTGGCTTTTGCCGGAAGGACAGGAAATCGTATCAACACGGGTCCTAGAGCTATAAGCTTTCTGTGCAATTATAAATGGCTTCATGATCTGGAAATGCAATTGATCACGGTACTGGAGTCACCGATTACGAGGCCTGAACCGAGCAGGAAAGTTTCTAGGGCGGAGTTGATAGTTAAAATATTTAGGAAGAGGCACAACGTGTCTCATCCAAACTCTCTCTGTAACCACCACCACGATTGGTACAATGTCGTTCAGCGCGCTCCGCACTCCTCTTCGTAGCGCTGCTGCCAACCCTCTGCGTAGGGCCGCTCAGCTGCCAAAAGGTCAGTTCAGGTCGAACTTCAACCGCAAGTTCTCGACACCACCACCACCGCCGCCTGCCAAATCATCGACGGGTCTATACCTTGGTGTCGGTGCACTCGCTGCAGCCGGTCTTGGATACTACTTTTATGCCACCGAGAGTGGAAAAGAGGCTGCTACAGCCGGCAAATCAGGCTTGCAAGCAGCCAAGGTCAAGGCCAACTTTGTGCCGACAAAGGAGGATTACATCAAGGTTGTTATAGGCTCACTTCTGCGACATTAACTCTTGAAACTTACTTATTGGATAGGTTTACAATCGCATTGCTCAAGTCATTGATGATGCTGGAGAATACGATGGTACGTCAAAATTCTCGACGATCATAAACACGACATGAACCATATACGCATTAGATGGCTCTTACGGGCCTGTTATCGTTCGTCTTGCCTGGCACGCGTCCGGAACCTACGACAAAGAATCTAAAACTGGTGGAAGGTATGTGGTCTATCATTCTTTGGGTCCAAATGTCTCAATTTCTGGTGTAACTCAGCAACTACGCCACCATGCGTTTCGAACCCGAAGCCCTGCATGGCGCTAACGCTGGACTGAATGTCGCTCGTGCGCTCATGGAGAAGGTCAAGGAGGAGTTCCCTTGGATCAGCTACGGTGACCTGTGGACTCTTGCTGGTGTTGCCGCCATCCAGGAGATGGCTGGCCCCCACATCCCCTGGCGCCCTGGTCGCATTGACGGTTTTGCTGTCAACGCCACTCCAGACGGTCGTCTGCCAGACGCGACTCAGGGAGCTGACCACCTGAGAAACATCTTCTACCGCATGGGGTGTGTCCATACTCCGGCTCTTTAGTGCTTCATGAACCTTATGCCATTATAGCTTCAACGACCAGGAAATCGTTGCTCTCTCCGGTGCGCACGCCCTTGGTCGCTGCCATCGCGACCGCTCTGGCTTTGATGGACCTTGGACCTTCTCTCCTACGACAGTCACAAACGACTTCTTCAAGCTTCTCTTTGACGAGAAGTGGGTGTGGAAGAAGTGGGAAGGACCTAAGCAACTTGAAGATAAGAAGACACGCTCTTTGATGATGTTGCCGTAAGTTCTTCGCCTTTAGGGTTCCATCTTATCTATTCTATTCGGCCGAGCTAACGACTTCCATAGCACCGACTACGTCCTCATTCAGGACAAGTCGTTCAAGAAGCACGCGAAGGCGTATGCTGATAGCCAGGATCTGTGGTTCAAGGATTTCTCGAGCGCCGTGGCTCGTCTTTTTGAGCTCGGTGTTCCTACAGAGCAATTCGTCTCTCCCGAGCCCTGGGTCATTCCCACTGTCGAGGAACAGGGCAAGGGCAAGAAGGACTAGATGCTTCTTCTCAAATTCCATGAATGATATCTTTATCTTTCTGCCTCTAAGATTGCTTCTTAATACGGGGAACTAGATGGGTTCAAAGCTCTAGATTTTGAATAGATGAGTTCATGCTGCAATCTTGTCGCCTATGTTTTTGAAATAGTGATATTGTTCTGAAAGTTTGTTTATATATTGACTGGTCTTCACTAGTTTTCATGAGTGCCCACTAACTGGTGGACAAGTATCCGAACGCAAACATATTCGATACTCCAGTTATTGAAGATTTGACACAAGATATTATGCTCTAAAGCCAATTGATTCAAGGAAGGGTTAAATACACGTAGATAAACATGCAAGATGGACAGATAAACTAATAAATCAGGCGAGAGATGAAAAATTATGCCCCACAGCCTGAGGATTCAAGTCCTGCGAGCAGGATCATTGGCCCAGATTCCACCGTGGTCATGAGTGGCCTCTCAGCAGCTACTTCTGTTTCTTCTGCTGCCTCTTCGGAGACTGTCCCCAGAGAACGACAGGGTCGATCAAGGTCTTCAGCGGACAGTGGCATCGACCTCGACCTCCGGGTTCTTCACTGATTCTGCAATGGCAATTGAGCCAATAGCACGATGCGCGCCGCTACTCGCACTTGTGGGTCCGCATCCATGCATGTCGACATCACTAGTCAATAAAACGAATTCTTGGGGCTCCCCTCTTCGCATTCTTGACCTTGGGATCATTAACCTTGTCCGCGACCTTTCGCCTTTTTCTTACTCTAGCAGTGTAGCCAGTCTCGTAATCCTTGCAGAGTTCCCTCCTGTACCCACCATCCTTGAAACAGTCAACGTCTTCATCGTGAATGGTCCAAGCAGTTTTGCTTGTCGGACGGTTTGAAGGTACCTTACGGAAAACGGCAGTGACGCTGAGGGTGGAGCGAACACCGTTCATCCAGGTTGTTTCGCGGCGGTTGCCGAGTTTGTAGTGTGGGTACACCGTCGCGATCCACTCGTAAATTTCTGAGGTCGAGAGCTGATGGTCTGGAGCGGATAAGATTGCTTGACCAACGAGTGCGGCATAGGGACCCTCTGGTTTGTTGGTAGAGTAAGGCCCGGGAGGGAGTTTATAGGGCAAATCTTCTTCTGGTTCTTCCGACTCTTGGCGGGTCGCACTAGGCGAGGAGGACATGAAGCGATCTGATGAAGCAGGAGAGGATGACGAAAGAGGTGACACTGTCCTTTTAGAAGGAGCTGGTGTACGTTGTTGTTGTGCTGTGCCAGAATTTGCGGACGAGCTTGCTTGCGCATGCTTATGGAGGATCGGACGTGTAGATGTGGGTGTCTCGGTTTTAAATATCACATCCTATATGGTTGTTAAGCCCGTTTCGTCGCACAGGAAGAATGTGCATACCTTTGGTGGCTGAGACTGCGCGCTATGAATGATGTGTTCCAGAGAGTCCTGTTTTTCTGGGGTCACTGAGGGTGGCTGTAGATCGAGTTCCTTTTCAGAGTCGATTGTATCGTCTTGGTCGTCCAGTTGGGCTCTGACAAGTTCTTCAGAGTCGCTTGAATCTCGCCGCTTCCTTTTTCTCTGCCCCTCAGTTCTCTCGACAGCGTCCTGAGATTCGAGTGAACCACTACAAGACGCACAAGTGCACCCAGCTTGAGAGTAGAGCTGACCGTAGTCAACGGTAACCTCTTCGCCTGAAGCGATGTCGCGAAGCGCGTAAACAAAGAAGGCAGATGTGTTGTTTTCCGCAGCATACTAGAAGCAGCAGCTGAATCAATATCAGAGGAAATGCGTGACAGAGGGGGTGGCTTACCGAAGCGTTGCTGTTACTGCATAGATGATTCACAAATCGCATAGGGCCAAATAAAATGCGTAATGCATCTGTCGGTTGATTCTGTCCAGAGCTCGGTGTGATTTCTGAAATGCGGGTATGCGGAGTCTCATTATCCATTGGCATTAATCCAATGAGTTCATGGATGATATCGTTCTTCTTGATCTCCCTTGCAGCGCGTATCCCAAATCGTCGTTTGGAACCTACGTCTACAGCAGAAAGCTTGACAGATGCCCCAGGATTGATGAGCATCAAATACGACGCAAGACACCTAGCCTAACATGAATCAACTTGAATAAAATCTATAGGGCAGCGCGAGCACCCACCAAGATATACACGGTCGTCCTTCCTCTCCCAATTGTTGAAGCCTGGTGCAAACGGCCTGTACATGTAGGGCAAGACTATCTGCGCTGGAAAGATACTCAGCGGATTTCAGATTGAATCTCTTTCTTTCTCCAAAGCTCTTGTAGGCATCTTGAATCCTTTTGATTTGCTCTTCCTCAAGGTTAAAGTCGACAGCCAAGGTTTTCATGTTCGCCGCACGATCGCAGTCACGTAACTGGGATTGGATCGTAGCAAAGATGCTTTGCGTAATTATTGAGTCCACCTCTACGACCATCTTCGAAGAGAAACGGCCAGTGGAAAGTTGCATTGCAATGTCTGAAGCCATGGTGGATGCATAAAAGGAAAGGAGTTGATCGTCGTGTCCGGATTCAACAACTTAACACAGCCACTTCCCACCCTCAGTCCTTGCCAACTACCACGGGTCTGTTTTGCATCTCTACTCTGCACCTATTTTTTGTTTTGTTTGGCGGACCATCCTCTATGCTGAGAACTTGCGAGACCTCATTGACACATGTTACTGCAAACCACGAACCTTGGGTCTTTCTAACATATGAGACTTGAGCATAACTGTCTAAATGGTTCTATCAGCTCAGCCATCGACTTTTACGCCTCCCTATTGGCGCATTTTGGTCGATACCAACTCGTTTTCAACGATATGAGTTCCCTCACACCTCTGAACGGTACTGACCCCTCGTAATCCAATCGCACTCGATATGAAATCATAATTGTGTTGGATCGGTATTGACTGTTCAATATAGCTGAACTATGCAGTGTGTGGTCCTTGGCGATTGGCCACCCGCTTCTTTCCTACCATACGCGCTGAAGCGAGCACAACGCAGTGGGCGTGTCTACCTCAATTGCATAGGTCTTCTCAATACGAAGCGAGGGCGCGACATGTAAGTCTCAGTGCTCACTCGCGACATCAACTAATTATAATCTCGATGAATTTGACCACCAGACGACAGCTATGCTCCATGTCGTTCGCCTCAGGTCTGCAAACCCCCCGCGTTCCGGTTTGAGTCACTTTCAGCTCGATGCACCGTCACGGTTGCTTTCTCTTCTCCGCCAACGCCACCTCGAGCGCCTCCGCATCGTTCATGCGGCCCAGGTCGTTATACATGGCTATAAGGACTTCCATACTCTTGAGAGTGTCAGGATGACTGTCTCCTAATACCTGCTTCCTCCTGTCCACCACTGTTTCCTGGAGCGTCATCGCATTGTCCAGGCGGCCCTGGTCCCTGTATGTGTTGGCGAGATTTGCCATGTTCCCAAGGGTCCAAATATGGTCCTCCCCCAGCACCCGCCTCGTCTTCTCCATCATCGCCACTTGAAGCACCTCCGCATCCTGCAAGCGTCCCTGTCTCCCATATGTGACCGCAAGGTTCGACTCAGCCTTCAGGGTGAAAGGGTGTTCGTCACCCAGCAATTGCTTCCTCTTCTCCGATACCAACACTTCGAGCGCTTCCGCATCTTTTAAGTAGCCCTGCTTCCTGTGCGTAACAGCAAGGTTGCCCATGGCCACCAGGGTCTCCGGATGGTCATCTCCCAACAATAGCTTCCTCTTCTCTAATACCAACAGCTCGAGTGCTCCCGCATCCCCTAAACGGCCTTGATCCGAGTAGGTAGAAGCAAGGTTACCCATGGCTAACAGGGTATCCGGGTGGTCATCTCCCAGTAATTGCTTCGTCCTCTCCATTACCACGACCTCAAGCGCCTCTGAGTCCTTTAATCGGCCCTGAACCCAATATATGCGCCCAAGATTCCCCATGCTCACGAGGGTGTCAGGATGGTCCTCTCCCAGAAATCGCTTGCTCTTCGCCATCACCACCACCAGAAGTGCCTCTGCCTCCTTCCAGCGACCCTGGGACCAGTATGCCATGGCAAGTGTCCCCATGCTCCCGAGGGTGTCGGGATGATCATCTCCTAGCACCGACTTTCTCTTTTCCGAAACCACGAGGTAGAGTGCTTCTGCCTCACTCCAGCGGCCTTGGTACCCGTACGTTTTTGCAAGACGCATTATACTTGCAAGGGTGTCGGGATGGTCATCTCCGAGCACACACTTCCTCTTCTCCATGACCATCACCTCGAGCGCCTCTGTTTCCTTAAAGCGACCTGCTTCGTCATAGATTTGTGCTATTTGCATCCCGACCAATGGATTAATATCCTCCGGCTTAATTGATGCTATGGAGTTGGTGGTATGTTTCAACAGCTTGCGTCGATATTTCATGTCCTCGTCGGCGCGTGTCAAAGAACATGATAGCCCAATGATAGCCAGGATGAGCTTCTGCATGTCATATCGATTTCCTATAATGGTGCCGCTCCAGTGATGTACCAGCGGATGAATGCTATAGGTATGATTTTGGTGATCGTATTCGATGAGAGAATGTGAACTCAGGCGCATGATGACCTTCCGGAACGCCCAGGAACTCCAGCGCGAATCTTGTTTCCCTAACTGACTCAACAACTTTGTCACTTCATCCTGGAGTTCCGAATCCTCCAGCTGCAGTTGGGACAGCGCCGCTCTTTCGAACATATCCTCCGAAATTCCTTCATGATGCAATAAGGAGCAAACTTGGAGGAAAGACATCGCCGGTCCATCGAGTTTGTCGTAGCTTAGTCTCCATGTTGAATACACCGCTAATTCGTATGGATCCTGTCCTTGGATCTCTTCGTTCTGCAGCATATTGTCTTGTTCACGTCGGTAGAGCTCTCGATATTGACTCAAGGATGAGTGACAATGAATAAAGGCACCAGCTTGTGCAACTGCCAACGCAAAGCAATGGAGTTCCTGTATTTTATGTTAGCTTAAATTCCGTACAATGTGTTTTAAAATTTACCAGCACAATCATTTCCGCTAGTTTATTATTTTCCACATTGCCCTCTGCCCGTGCCTGAACCAGGAGCAGTTTTTTGGCGTCTTCGAGATCCATCCCTTTAACATCCGCATCCGCATCTTTAGTAGTGTAATGGCGAAGCTCTCGGTTGCGTGTTGTAATAAGAATGTTTCCAAACGAGCAGGAAGGAAAAAACTTTTTCAGCTTCAGGTCAACATTGTCCGCGTTATCGAAGACGAGGAGCCAGCTTCCATTTGGCCTGATCGCAAGCCATCGCAGACTCGCATCTACGCTTTGCCCTGAATTCTCAGGAGCAATGGCCTCGAGATCCGTTTGAAGAGTCCGCTCATCCGTGGCGTCGACGTAGAAGATATCAGAGAAGCTAAACACCACATCTTCAGTAAATCACAATCTGATTATTTTGACCACACTGGCATACCGTTTGCCTTTGGATTGTTCGATGAACTTGAATGCTAGTTGGCTCTTTCCTGCCCCTCCAAGACCATACAACACGAAGACGCGCTGACAAGGACTATCGACATTGGAGTCGAAATATCTGCATATCTTATCGAGGAT
>Ga0247729_10001016_pt1 | contig 10590 bp, 19 predicted proteins | sample UWRJL133311R2_FD_180958 | JGI IMG/M metagenome (GOLD analysis project Ga0247729, IMG submission 180958) | Plant litter microbial communities from Arlington Agricultural Research Station in Wisconsin, United States - UWRJ-L133-311R-2 | ecosystem: Environmental > Terrestrial > Plant litter >... | reverse complement strand
CTGCGGCTTGGAGGCACAGTCTGGCGTGGTCGAGTTTGGACATTGTTTTGGCCTTTCAATAGCTAACGGTCCGTGCCCAGAGGCAGCAGACCGTGATGATGGTGAGGGCAAATAGGAAGCCCAGGAGGATGAATCGGTGTGGGGTCATCTGGTTGCCATCCAGAGCCAGCAGATTGCCCAGCCGAGTGCGATGATGCCGACAATGAATGCACCGTCTTTGATCCACGGCCACACAGCCCGAACCCGTGCCCTGACCCTGGCTTCGTCGGCTTCATGTTGGGCGATGATCCGGGCAACACGGTCACGCGGGATCGTGGTCATGAGGTGGCCTGTACGTGCTGCGAGTGGATCGGGTTGCGGAATAGTTCCCAGTCGCCGTCTTCGTTGGGGCGAACGGTGATCCCTTTTCGCGCGGCTGCTTTACGTTCAGCCACCGTCTCGTAGTGGTCGTTCCATGCCTGTGTCGGTGTTGCCAGGATGATGTCTCCCTGATCTGCAAGCGACGATCCGACAGGGCATCCGCATGGGAGCACGAACGTCCAGAACTTCGGGTAGGTGACTGTCTTCTCTTCACTCATAGTTCGTCTTCCGTTTCTTCAAGTCGTTGTTTTCTGCGGTCGTCGTCATCGGGTTCTTGTATCCCTGCCGCACGAATACGGGTAAGGAAATCGGTGATCGTGCCGGGAGGCGGGATTGGGCGGGTGCTGGTCATCGATGGGGCCGTGTGCACTCGGGTCGGCATGATGGCCACGACTGTCCGTTGCGAGCCTCAAAGTCGGCTCTCTCATGCATCCACGCCCGGTGATATACCCAGCCGAACGTCTCCCTCGTAAGCAGGTAGTAGAGGATGCCGTGGATTGGGAAGCCGCTGACGTAGCCGAAGCTGAAATGCCACAGCCATGAACGCTTCCGAAGAACACCCGAACCAAGCCGGATGCGTTCACCCGAAACGGTCGCATCCTTGCCACCCCACCCGACGTAATGGAGCGTTACCTTTTCGTCACTCATGGCGTTCTTTCCGGTGCAGCAACCACATGCAAGCAATAAGGGGGAGGGCGATGAGGAGAGGTAGGAGGTCGATGTGCATCACGAGAGGCCCTTTGCCTCTTCATTGCGGCGTATCGCTTCATCCGTGTAGTCCGCGTCAAGACTTCGGAGGTCTTTGGACTCGACCTTCTTCACGATGCTCATCAACAGGTCATAGCGGGGGTCAGACGGGTCATTCACCCCATCGCCATCGATTAGGTCGTAGAGGACGTCGATTTCGCTATTCTTCAAACTGATGGTGACGCTCATGTCATTTCTCCTTGCGTGACTTGCCACACCTGTGTCCGTCGTTTCCCGGCAGTGAGTCGGTCGAATCCGGCGTATTCGATCAGTCCGGCCTCCTGCATCTCATGCCTGGCCGTCCGAATCCGGGATGGTGAGTAGTCCTTGATGCGTTCCACCAACTCGTGATCCGCAAGAGGACCGGACATCGAGAGGGTTAGGAGGACGGATACTTGCGAACCGTGGACATCGTTCGTATCGGCCGCTTCATGGGATGTGAGCGGGTCTGATCTCCTAGTCCGCGCCGTGTCGTCGCGGAGAATCTGGGGTGCAGTCGTGGTCAAAACTCATCACCGCTTAGGTCGGTGCCGTTCGCGAATGCGTCATCCCACATGCGCCGCTCAGCCTCGTAATCGCGCTCCATCTCCGACTTGTGCCAGCCACGGACTGCGGCAAGACCGGCCTTGATGGTGTCGAAGTAGTGGTTGCGGTTCGGGCCGAAAACGTAGGAGTAGACCTCCACACCAGGCTTGTATGTCCCCCGGTCGTCGTCACGGTCGAAGAAGTTGCCGAAGTTCACGCTCACGTAACCCTCAGACGACTTGTGACCACCGTCACCATTCGCGAGGTAGTGGGTGAATGCTTCGTCGTGCAGCCGCTGAATCTCCATCAGATCGGCAATGTCAACATCAGTTAGCTCTACGGTCGTCATCGTTGTTCTCCTTTATCTGTTTCGTTTGCGGAGTCGTTGAACCTCACGCGTTTGATGCGGTTTCGTCGACTCACGACCCGGCAAAGCAGGTAGTTGCTGATCGGCGGCAAGATCGGATGCGCGCGCCCAAATGACAGTCATCAACGTCGGCGTCTCGTCATCCGAAAGCACCAACGTGATACGGCCACGCGTCAAATACCAGGCGTTGGACTTACCCGACTGGATCGCTGCCAAAGGTCTTTCGAACGCCGCACGCACCTCATCCGGGGAGATCGCCATATCCAGGATTCGCTCACACGCATGACGAGACACAATGAACGGGTTAGGCATCATCAGCCCCCTATCTGTTGGGTTGCGGGCACACCAAACGGTGGGACCGGAGAAGTAGATATGTGGTGCCCCTGAGCGGGTTTGCGCCGCTACATCCCTGGAATCAGCACAGGGGCCGTTGATCTGGCTACTGAAGTCGGACGCCTTCGAGCCAAGTCGGTGGCTCTTCGTTGTTCACCATCTGTCCCTCCCGGTGCCCAGTAGCGAACCACCAACGGCCCCGCTGAGATGACGCGGCGTCCAAGTACTCCTGGGCGCTAGCTCTGTCATCGCCATTGCCCAACGTTTCATCGAGCCACTTACTTACGGCAGCCTTCGCATCTCTCGGACCAGAAGCGCCCTGAACAAACCAGCAGTCGCCGTCCTCACCCAACTCCCAAACGGTCAGTTCCGTTTTATCCATTTGCTTCCTCCTTCTATCGATCCACATGTGCGGGCTGGCAAACGCCAGACCCGTGAGTGAACCTGCCGGCTTTGACCCCGACAGGCCCTAGCGCCCCGTGATCCTCCCGAAACTGTCAGGACCACAAGCAAAGGTCAGCCCGTCCTAGACACCCGCAGCGCTCCTACGCCCGACATGTGCCCGTGTAGCACCACAACCGCCCGTAAAGGCATGGAGAAGTTGTGGCCCCGTACTGCTGACCCAAAACATTTGGCGCGGGGACTCAAACCCCGCAGTTCATCTACCGCACCTCGCGGCAGGCGCTCATTCCCACAAGACCGACACGGGTAAACCCGACCAGTGAGGAGGCAAAGCCACTATGGAATTGTCAAAAAACACTCGTGCAGCACCCCACCTGCAGGCGCGACGAATAAGCACCCCCGACCGGTCCGTGACTCGGAGGCTGAGCTTGTTGGCTCGGAAGGACTCGTAGGGCTTCGGGCGAGCTACGAGGCCAGGAAGATGGAGGCCGTCAACAACGGCGGACCAGGGCGAACACACACAACAGCGGGGTCAGGTTGCGGTAGACGCGAGAGGTTGCTGCGGGAGTACCAGGAGGCGGGGCGGGGATCATGCTGCGACCGCCTTTGCTTCCTCGATGCGCCGCAAGTAGTGGCTCTCGTAACGGACCAGGGAGTCGTAACGCATGTCGTTGATGCGTCCGTACTTGGAGGTGATGTCCTTCGGTTCGTCATGACGGATCGACGTCTTCGCGAACTCGAGAAGTTCCGGTGCTGGCAGGAACCATTCATGTCCGATCGCGAACTCCGCAAACCGTGCATGCATTTCGCGCTCAACCTTGGGTCCGCCGCGCACCCAACCAAGCAAGGTCATTGATGACCAACGCTGGTTGCTCAGCGCGTACAGGCGGTTCGGGACGCAAGTGGAGAAGCCGATCTTGACTTCAGCGTTGCGGTCACACTGGGCGAAGTAGACGGCGGCTTTGGACATGTGCTTCAACTCTTTACGCACAGTCATCAGTGCGCGCTCGAAGCGGGCGATGTCGTTCATGCCGCATCCCCCTCGGAAACGACAGAAGCCCCCGCATGAGGAGCATCCGTGGACGTTCTTCTTGCGGGGGCTATCTGGTCGAGAGAAAGTTTGAGGGCAGTCACATCAGCGCGGTTGAAAACGAAAGCGCCGCGAACGCCGGAGAACCTTGTGACTGGCTTGAGCTCGCCGGCTTTTACTCTTCTGGTGACGTTCTTGACGGACTCTCCGAGGATCTCGGAGGCCTCCTTCGTCAATACGAGGTCGAGGTGTGTGGTTGACATGTGTCAAAGCTTGGCACACGCCACCGACATAAGTCAACTTATGACATCTGATTATTTGATTGCAGTTTTCAGGGCTTGGACGGTACGCAGTTGCGGGCATATGTCATAGCCTGGTCATATGACAATCTCACCGGATACACGACGAGTGCCTCAGTTCGAACTCAGCCACCGCCTACAACGCGCGCGCGAGGTCGCGGGCATGGATCAATTCGCCATGGCCGCCGTACTGGGCGTGGGCCGCTCAACGATCAGTAACTACGAGACGGGCACAACGCGCCCAGGAAAGCTCGCGATCAACGCGTGGGCGGTCGCCACGGGTGTGGATGTCGAATGGCTGAAGACGGGCGCGGCCCAGGGGGACGGCCCCAGAGGTGGCGTGAACGGTCAGCCTTCAGATTACTCAGCCGACTATCTAGCACCCATTGTCCCATTGTTCAGAGAGACATGGACATTCGGCCCCAGCGCGGCGTGACGAAATGAGCGTCGATAATCGGTGGTTGGCATTAGTTTCCGGTGAGAACGAATCACCAACGGGGGAACTAATGGACGACGACGCCATTTTGGAATACTGGGGAGCTTTCCAAACAGCTGAAAGCTGCACACTGAACACCATCAAGGAACGATCGATCTGTGTCCGAGCATTGCTCCGCAGATCAGGTAAAACGCTCCTGACGATCACCCGGCACGACCTAATTGCCGATCTTGCCCGCCCGCTGTCGCCAAAGACTCGGCAGAACTACAAGTCGCTGTACCACACCCTTTTCACCTGGATTCAGGACGAACAATTCCGGCTCGACAACCCAGCCGCACGACTGCCGAAGACACGGGTGCCGAAAGGCGAAGCCGACCCCGTAACGACAGCCGAGATCGAATACCTACTGAACTCCGGCGTATACGCAAAGACGCGCATGTACATCCTGCTGTACGCCTACCAGGGGTTCCGGGCAATCGAGATAGCAGCAGTCGCGGGCGAAACGATCGACTGGGAACGTCAACGCATACTCTCGGCCGAGGGGAAGGGAGGCAAGGAAGTATGGCGGCCGATCCACTCCATCGTGTGGGAGGAACTGCGGAAGTACCCGACAACCGGGTTCCTATTCCCCTCCCCCACCAAGGAAGGACACATCTCCCGCAAGACCGTATCGAACGTGCTGTCCAAGGCGTTCAAGCGTGCGGGAGTTGAGCATCGCCCACACCAACTCCGCGCATGGCATGCAACGGAACTGATCGCCTCTGGTGCGTCGACAATCGTCGCCCAGCACTCGATGCGGCACTCCGACCTGCAATCCCTCAACCGGTACGTAAAAGTGCCGGAGCAGACCATACGTGACGCGATGGAGATGCTTCCCGGCGTGCTGGTCCCGGTCAGATCAGGGCGGATCGCCGTCGCGCACCGAGAAGAAGCCTGCGGGGTCGCCTAGTACCCTTGAGGTTGACATCCCCCCGTAGCTCAGTGGATAGAGCAGAGGCCTTCTAATCCTTTTGTCGCGCGTTCGAATCGCGCCGGGGGGACCCAGCTAACGCGAAACGGCGTCCGCGATCAGGTCAAGGTCGGAATCAACGGCGGCTATATAGCCCATCGTCGTCGTGAGCGAGTCGTGACCCATCGCGTTTGCGATCGACGTCGCCGGGACGCCGGCCTCAGCAGACTTGAACCCGAACCGGTGCCGCAGCTTGTGGAAGGTGGCGTCAACACCAGCGTTCTTGATTGCCGCATTGACTTTCATTTGCAGGTAATGGCCGTCGTGCTCGAGCCCGCCCGCGGTGACAACGTTGCCGCCGCTCACGGGCAGGAGGATGTTGAGCAGGGTGAATGACAGGCCCACACTGCGTTCTTTGTCGCCTTTCCCGCGGACGATCATGCGCCGCTGGTCTTGGTCCACGTCCCGCCAGTCAAGGCTTGCCGCTTCGGAGACTCTAAGTCCGCCGTACGCGCCCAGAGCGACGGCCCTGCGAAGGTCCGGCTGCAGAGTAGAGAGAAGCTTCTGCAGGTCATCGTTGCCGACGAAGCGCGAAATCCTCTTCTGTCTGCTGAGCAGATCCAACCGCACTGTCGGGTCGTCGGCCCTGCGCTCGAACCTCTGCGCCCACTTGTAGAAGCTTCGGATAGCGGACAGCTCGTTGTTCCGCGCGCTGTGTGGCCGCGGGCTTCCGTCAGCGCCAACCGCTCGCCGTCGCCACCACGCTTCGAGGTCTTCGCGCGATGCCTCGATCAGTGGAACCTCAACCGACCGCGCGCTGCGTGCGTAGGTCGCGATGGTGTTCTTGGCCCTCCCCCGGTCTTCGCTAAGCCAGGTGAGCCATTCCGCTTCGTCGCTCATTTAGTTACCATTTTCGTCTATAACAAAAGTTATAGCCTATGTTATCATGCGCGATATCAAGCCGCCTGGATTGATTCCGAACTGATCAACCCGCGATGGTTTATTGGCTTTAGTGCGGTTTATCTGATTGCGATAAAGCTGCTCTGTTGTTGTAAGCCGTTTTGCATGTTGCTGGGATGTGTAAATAATCGGGCGGATTTTTTACATGTCGGCGTGCAGTCGTACGCTCGTGAGTGCAGAAGGCCGGTCTGCTCCCAGCAGTTAGGAGCCAGCCATCGCCCACAATTGGACGCCCATGCATGCGGTGCAGCGGTCGATTCGTCCGGGTGAGTGGTTCATGGTTGACAATGGGCGGAAGATTGCGATCCTGCTCGAGGTGAAGACGAAGCCGCATGACGTGAAGATGATCCGTGCTGTGACGTATCAGCCCAGGTCAGAGGATCGTGCGCTGATCGGTTACTTCCCCGACATGCAGACGGCGGCGTATGTGACGTGGGGTGAATGGGTGCGAGCAACGAGAACAAGCCCCGCCCAGTCCGAAGACTGAGCGGGGCTGTGTTAGGTGATGCGGAATGTGCCGGCAAGGTCTACTGGCCGTTCGGGGAGATCGGTTACGCGGGTCCAAACCCAGTGATCACCGACCGAGTACCCGTCAACCATGAACCCGATCTTTCCCTCAAGGACGACGGCGGCGATCCATGTGGAAGGTCGTATCCCACGTTCGGTGATGGCGATCTCAACCCCGCTCGTTACCAGGGCACCGTCCACTGTCACGATGACTTCTTGGAACTCCACTGTTTCGCGTTGAAAGTTAGGCAAGGTGGGCTCCGTAACGTCGCGAGGTGAGTGATGCTGTTTTGTTCCGTGGTGCGAGAGTCGCGGTGACAGTGATGTCGCGGGCAACTTGGTCTGACTCCACATTCCACGTCGTCAGCAGTGCCCGGTTTACCCGGTTGCGTGCAGCCCATCTTGTGAGCAGCAGCAGCGCTACTACCGTTGCGACTGTGGCCCAGCTTGTGGATGTGGTCTTGGTTGCGACTTTCTGCCGCACTGCCCATGTGGTTGCGTTCGGGCGCGTCACAATAGTGCGCACCTTCCAGCTCGTAGCTGAGGTTTTGCTGACGGCTGAGCGAACCCGCCAATTCGTTGAGTTGCTCTTCGACGTTGCAATGCGCACTGCCCAGATCGCCTGAGCAGTCTTCGGGGTTACGGCCGTGATTGCACCACTTGAATTGACGTTCCATGTCGTCAGCAGAGTCCTGGTGACACTGTTGCGCACGCTCCATGCGTTCGCTTGAGTCTTCGGGCTTGTCCGGGTTCGCACTGCCCATGCTGTGGCATTCGTCTTGGTTGCCGCGCCGCGAACCGACCATGTGGTTGTGGCAGTTTTTGCCGCTGCTGATCGGACTGCCCATGACGTGGAATTTGTTTTGACGGTTGGCGACCGTACTGACCAAGCCGTGGCCAGGGTCTTCGTCGCGGAGGTGCGCACCTTCCATGTCGTGGCGGTGGTCTTCGGGGTGACGGGGGTTGTGGTCGCGGGCAGAGCGGCGATGGTGTTGGTTGCGAAGGTGGCGTGACCGGTTTGGGTCATGTGGATGCCGTCACCGATTTTCGGCAATGCGTCGATGGAGAATCCGCCGACGTACGTTTTGCTCCGACTTGCGACAGCAGCAGCCACTGCGGCCTGAACGGATGTCTGCGAATCTGCGGTGGAGTTCGTTACGTAAACGGTCGAGACACCAGCGGTTGTTGCCGCGTCGATGATCCCTTCGAGGATCGCCTGCACACCGGTGCCGGTGGAGTCGTTGCGGCCACCACCGACCATGAGCATGGTTGCCCCGGATTTGGCAATGTCCACGGCTCGAGTGTCAAAGGAGTTGTCCACACCACCGGTGTCGGTGATGTATCCGGTGCCACCGATTCCGTCCGCGAAGACGTTGCTGACACCGATCGCGTCAGCGAACTGCCACACCCATGTTTCGACAACGTTCGCACCAGCGGATGCGTTACCACCAGCACCACCCATGTAGCTGTCGCCAAGGAACATGAGCACGTCGCCGAGGGGTGCGGTCGGTTTAGCGACTGTGTAGCCAGTGGCGACGTCGACCCCACCGAAACGGCCCTCATCGTTGTTGAACCCGATGATCTTGATCGTTCGTGCTGCGGCACTCGGGAAGGTGAATAGCACTTCCGTTCCAGCGCCAGCGGTAGCCGTCACAGTCTGCGCGGGGTGGTTGGTCGAGATGGGTAGACCGTTGACGTAGATGCGCCCGAGTCGCGGGTTCGTTGCGACAGCGTTGAACCGGATCGATACCTGCGGCGACGACGTAACGAACTCGACCGCGAACAGGTACCGGGCGTTCTGTGACGAACCATTCGGTTTGAAGTTCGTGGAGATATACCCGCCAGTATTCGACGCTGTGGGGGCAACAAAGTCGCCGTGCATGCCGGGGTAGCGGTACCTAGTTGACCCGGTGAGGTCGAGAGAGTTGGGGCTTGACTGCGCGACACCAACAGCAGTCTCCGCAACCCCAGAGCGTTTCTCGCGGGCGTAACCGACCGAAGCCCCACCCATCAGGGCGGACTTGAGAATGCTGGCCCCAAGTCCGCCACTGGTGATCGTTGGCTGGTCTGCGGTGGGGGCGATCGTCAGAGCAGCCACGGTTTCTCCTTATTGAGTTCGAGTTACGCGGCGGTGTCGCAGCCGATTCCGAGGGTGAACCCGTCAGAGTCGAGAGCAGCGGAGTTAGCTGCGGTCCGGCGAACCCACACGGCCTTTACAGAGCCTGCGGGGATATCACCCAGGGCAATGCCCGTGCCGACCGCGGTGGGGCTCGAGTAGGTCAGCGGACCTGCCGGAGCGGTGTTCTCATCCGCCACCGTGAGCGCTTGTGCAGTCGAACTGCCCTTCGCGCTGATCGCGGTTGAATCTGCGGCCAGCGCGACCGAAGCCCCACCTGAAACCTCAGACGAGATGTAGGCCACCGTGCTGAGCATCGTCAGAGTGGCGTGGTTGTTGAGTACGAAGATGCACCGGTACTCAACATCGTTTGCCGCATTCTCAGCCCCGGTGATGTCGTCAAATAGCGAGTTGGTGCCCGCCGCCCAGACCGTGGATGAGACGTACTTGCCGAGGGAGGCTGCCGCCGTGCTTGCCGTGCTGTCACCAGCGGAACCGGCTGTGGTCGAGAGGCGCAGGACAATGTCTGATGTTGCGATGGCCATGACGGCCTCCTATTCGCTGTGTGTGCATGAGTCGCAGACGTTTTCGCAGCGACATTCGGGTGTGGTGCAGTGGTGACGGCAAGCGCACATTCTCATGCCGCCCTATTTCGCATTCGTTCGGATTGGCGAGCACGGCGTTCCGGCGTCCAACCGGCAGCTTCGCCGCGCTTGCCCTTGGTCCAGGTATCGCGCCCTTTGGCTTTCGCGCCAATCAGCGCCCTGCTCTCGGGAGCCATCGAGTTCAACCGACCATCTCTGGACAGGCGATTGACAAGTGGGTGCCCCTCATCGAGGAACTGTTTGATGACCGAAGCCTCTAGGGCTTCTCTTGTCGAAGGATCATGCTCTCTGGCTACGACGACCACCGAAATCGATTCCAGCGGGACACTACGCATCCATTGATAGACCGGAGACGGGTGACCGGCTCGAGCCCTTGAGATGTGCTCCCACAGCCGTGTTGTCGCGTTCTGAGAAGTAGATCCGACGTAACGAATCTGCCCGTCACCCGCGAGCAGTGCATACACTGCGGGGTCTTTGAGTTTGTTCATGTTGACCATGCGTGCTCCCTTTTGCGGGGGCGCGACATGTCTACGAATAGAATTGCCGAAGCTCCCCGCTAGCTAGTACCTATCGGTGGAGTCAGAGGGCCGCTTGGTGTTTCCGCACCAGCGGCCCTCGTCCTATTTGAACTTGTGTCACCAGATTACTGCGAGCGACCGACTTTTCGGGGCCCTTTGGCAGCTTTCGCACCAGAGGTCGTCCATCGGGTCGACGGGGACTTGGTATTCGTCGTCCGGGGTCACTTGAGAAGACCCTCACCAGCGCCGTAAGGAGGCGTTGCGGGGATGGCGGACTTCGGCACCGAGCCAAGTCCAATCTTCGTGAGGGAGACGTTCACGGCCGGGATTGCCATGATGCGGGTGATCGCACCAGCCACCGCGGTGACGATTGCCGCAGCAGCGACCAGCCACAGTCGAACGGACGAGTCGACGGGCAGGCCGGCCGCTTCGATGA
>Ga0247729_10001014_pt1 | contig 10592 bp, 6 predicted proteins | sample UWRJL133311R2_FD_180958 | JGI IMG/M metagenome (GOLD analysis project Ga0247729, IMG submission 180958) | Plant litter microbial communities from Arlington Agricultural Research Station in Wisconsin, United States - UWRJ-L133-311R-2 | ecosystem: Environmental > Terrestrial > Plant litter >... | reverse complement strand
TCATCCGCCGACTCCACCCAGTCGGCTGAGCCAAAAGCGCTCGAAGCACCGGCGATCAAAGAAGGCCAGGCGAAGCGCATCATCGCCGATGTCGCCGCGGTCGCTGCCAAGGCAGACAAGGCGAACAACGCCAAGGTGCTGGCTGCGCGCTTCAGCGGGCCCGCGCTCGAACGTCGCACCGCCGCGTACAAAATCCACAAGGCAGACGACAAGCAGGACCCGGTTCTGGCGATCCCGGCCGGCCCGGTCAAGGTGACGCTTCCGTCGCAGAGCGACCTCTGGCCGCGCACCGTCTTTGCCGTGGTGCAGGGCGACGATGCCGAAAAGGTTCCGACTGTCGCGTTCATGCTCATCCAGGACGACGCTCGCTCGCAATACAAGGTGCACTATGTGATGAACCTCGAGCCCGGTTCGGTGTTGCCGGAACTCGCTTCGGCATCCGTCGGTACCGCGCGTGTTCCCGAGGACTTCAAGTTCCTCACCCTGCAGCCCGACCAGGTGGCCGCCGCGTACGGCGACATCCTCATGAAGGGCAAGAAGAGCAAGTCGTTCTCGCTGTTCGATGCAGAGGGTGACACCCTGCGTACCGCAGTCGGTGTCGAAGCCAAGAAGGCCCGCCAGAAGAAGCTTCCGGATACCGCCAAGCTGACATTCGCGACGGGTGTCGGAATCGGTCAGACCGTGGTCATGACGACCAACGATTCCGGAGCGATCGTCGCCGTCGAGCTCACCGAGAGCGAGACGGTCAAGCCGGTCGAGTCGGGCGCTGCTGTCAACGCGCCGAAGGACGTCAAGGCGCTGCTGGGCAAGTCCCAGAGCACCAAGGGCATCCAGGCCACCTATGCTGACCAGTTGTTGTTCTACGTTCCCTCGCTCGCTGCCGGCGGCACGATCAAGCTGCTCGGTTACAGCCAGGGACTCATCGCCGCATCGGAGCTGAAGAAGAAGTGACCCACGTTCCCCCAGGCAACCTCCGTGGTGCCGTAGACCTGTCGTCCCTCGTGAACCCACCCAAGCGACCGGCCGAGCCGGCAGCGGGCGGGGCATCGTCGCTGGTCGTCGCCGCAACGGACGCGACCTTCTCGAGCATCCTCGAGCTGTCGAACAGCGTGCCTGTTGTCGTGGAATTCCACGGCAACGGTGTGGAGCCGTCCTTGTCCGGTGTCATCGCGACCTTCGGCGGGCGTCTCGTTCTCGCCACGGTCGACGGCGCGAGCAACCCGCAGTTGGCACAGGCTTTCCAGGTCACCGAAGTGCCGACCGTGGCGGCCGTCATCGCCGGGCGCCCGGTGCAGCTCTTCGTCGGCATCCCGGCCGAAGAAGAACTCAAGGCTGTTCTCGACCAGGTACTGCAACTCGCCGCCCAGCAGGGTGTGACCGGAAGCGTTCCCGCCCCGGCCGAAGGCGCTGCGGATGCCGTGTCCGAGCCGGTCGAAGAGCCGCTGCCGCCGCATCACCAGGAGGCGTACGACGCCATCGCCGAGGGTGACTACGCCACGGCGATCGCCGAGTACACGACGGCGATCGCGCAGGATCCGCGCGACCACCTTGCCGTGGCTGGGCTCGCCCAGGTCTCGCTGCTGCACCGCCTCGACGGCGTGACGATGGACCGGGTGCGCAGCGCTGCTGCCGCAGCGCCGTCGGATGTCGACGCGCAGCTCGCCGTCGCTGACCTCGATGTCTCAGGTGGCCACGTCGAAGACGCGCTCGACGGCCTGCTGACACTGTTCCCGACTCTGGACGCCGCGGGCAAGAACGCCGTGCGCACGCGCGTGCTCGACTACTTCGAGATCGCCGGTGCCGAAGACCCCCGCGTCATCGCCGGTCGTCGTCGACTGACGGGCCTGCTCTACTAGCCTCAACCCGGCTCGCATTACACGTGACACGGCCCCTCACACCCGCATTGGCGGTGTGAGGGGCCGTTTCACGTGGATACGGGTGTCAGCCGAGGTACTTGAGGTACAGGCCGCCCAGCGGCGGCAGGGTGACCTCGGCGGATGCCGGACGCCCTCCCCATGGCTCGTTGGTCGCCGTAACCGAGCCGTAGTTGCCGACTCCGCTTCCGCCGAACTCGGTGGCATCCGTGTTGATGAGCTCCTGCCACTCTCCGGCGAAGGGGAGGCCGACCTTGTACGGGCCGATCGGCTTGCCGGAGAAGTTCATGAGCACGGCGATCGGGTTGCCGTGGTTGTCCCAGCGCAGGAATGAAATCGCGCTGTTCTGCGCGTCGTTGCCGTTCAGCCACTCCGTGCCGCCGTCTTCGTTGTCGCGCAGCCAGAGGGCGGGTTCGTCACGGTAGACGCGGTTGAGCTGTCCCACCAGGCGCAGGAGCGCCGCGTGCACGGGCTGGTCGAGGATCCACCAGTCGAGGCCGCGTTCTTCGCTCCACTCGGACGGCTGCCCGAACTCGCTGCCCATGAACAACAGCTGCTTGCCGGGGTGCGCCCACATGTAGGCGAGGTACGCGCGCACGTTGGCGAGCTTCTGCCACTGGTCACCGGGCATCTTGGTGAGCAGCGAACCCTTGCCGTGCACGACCTCGTCGTGACTGATCGGCAGCAGGAAGCTCTCGCTGTTCGCGTATACGAACGAGAAGGTGATCTCGTTGTGGTGGTGCGAACGGTACATCGGGTCACGCTCGATGTACTGCAGCGAGTCGTGCATCCAGCCCATGTTCCACTTGAGGCCGAAACCGAGCCCGCCACCGGCGGTCGGCTTGGTCACGCCGGGGAACGACGTCGATTCCTCGGCGATGATGACAGCGCCGGGGTTGCGCTTGTAGGCGGTCGCGTTGACTTCCTGGAGGAAGCTGATCGCCTCGAGGTTCTCGCGGCCGCCGTAGATGTTGGGCAGCCACTCGCCCTCTTCGCGGGAGTAGTCGAGGTAGAGCATCGAAGCCACGGCGTCGACCCGCAGGCCGTCGATGTGGAACTCCTCGAGCCAGTACAGGGCGTTCGACACGAGGAAGTTGCGTACCTGCGACTGGCCGAAGTCGAAGATCAGGGTTCCCCAGTCCATCTGCTCGCCGCGGCGCGGATCGGAGTGCTCGTAGAGCGCCTGGCCGTCGAACTTCGCGAGCGCCCACTCGTCCTTGGGGAAGTGGCCGGGAACCCAGTCCATGAGCACACCGATGTTGGCCTGGTGCAGGCGGTCGATCAGGTACTTGAGGTCGTCGGCGTTGCCGAACCGCGCGGTCGGGGCGAAGTAGCCGGTGACCTGGTATCCCCACGAACCGCCGAACGGGTGCTCCGCGAGCGGCATGAACTCGACGTGCGTGAACCCGGTCTCGTGGATGTAGTCGATGAGCTGGTCGGCGGCGTCGCGGTAGCTGAGCCCCGGGCGCCATGAGCCGAAGTGCATTTCGTACACGCTCATCGGGCTGTTGTGCGGGTCGCGCGCCGCGCGCTCCGTCATCCAGTCGGTGTCGCCCCAGGTGTGCTCGGAGTGGCCGACCTTCGACCCCGTGGCCGGGGCGATCTCGGTCGACCGGGCCATCGGATCCGCTCGCTGCACCCAGTCGCCGGCAGCGGTGAGGATCTCGAACTTGTAGGTGTTGCCGGGCGTGAGGCCGGGAACGAAGATCTCCCAGACGCCGTTGTCGTCGAGGCGACGCATGGCATGACCGAGGCCGTACCAGCCGTTGAAGTCGCCGATCAGACGCACGGCGCGAGCGTGGGGTGCCCAGACCGAGAACGAGGTCCCCGCGATGTCTTCGTGCGGGCGGAAGTGAGCCCCGAGCACGTGCCAGAGCTGCTCGTGGCGACCTTCGCCCCACAGGTAGAGGTCGATCTCGCCGACTGAGGGAACAAATCGGTACGGGTCGTCCGCAACCCAGTCCGGGCCGTTGTCGTAGCTCGTGGTGATGCTGTAGGCCTGCCCGGGGCCCTTCTTCCAGCCCTGCCAGAGACCGTCGGCGGTGTGGGCGAGTTCGACCTTCTTGCCGTCGGCGCGCACGATGGTGACAGACGAGGCGAGCGGGCGGATGACGCGGTACAGCATGCCGCCGTCGAATTCGTGCTGGCCGAGGGTCGCGTGCGGCTGCGGGTGTGCGCCCGCGACGAGAGACGCGATGTGGTCGGGGTGCAACTCGGGAAGTGCTGGTGCCTTAGCCATCAGATGCCTTTCGAAAAGTCGACGTGCAAGATGTGCACGGGTTCGGTGAAAGCGTCGAGACGCACGTAGTTGTCGGTGGACCATTCGTAGGTGCCGCCGGTGATGAGGTCGGTGACGCTGAACGGCGTGCCCGGCTCGAGCCCGATCTTGGTCAGGTCGAGGTGCACCATCGTCTCGCGCACCGAGTGCGGGTCGACGTTGGCCACCACGATGATCGCGTCGGCGCTGCCCGTGCCGGTGTGCTCCGCAGCGAGGTACTTCGTGTAGACGAGCATCGAGTCGTCGTCGGCCCAGTGCACGTCGAGGTTGCGCAGCTGGCGCAGGGCGGGGTGGGCTGCCCGGATGAGGTTGAGGCGGGTCAGGTACGGTGCGAGTGAGCGGCCTGCCTGCTCGGCCGCAGCGAAATCGCGCGGCTTGTACTCGTACTTCTCATTGTCGATGTTCTCTTCCGAGCCCGGGCGAGCGACGTTCTCGTACAGCTCGTAGCCGGAGTACACGCCCCAGCTCGGGCTCGCCGTCGCGGCGAGTGCGGCACGGATCTTGTACGCCGCGGGCCCGCCGAACTGCAGGTACTCGGTGAGGATGTCCTGCGTGTTGACGAAGAAGTTCGGGCGGAAGTGCGTGCTCGAGACGTGGGAGATCTCCTCGAAGTACTCCTCGAGTTCGACCTTGGTATTGCGCCAGGTGAAGTACGTGTACGACTGCTGGAATCCCGCCGCGGCGAGGCCCTGCATCATTGCCGGGCGAGTGAATGCTTCGGCGAGGAAGACGACGTCTGGGAACTCGTCGTTGATCTCTTTGATCAGCCACTCCCAGAACTCGAGTGGCTTGGTGTGCGGGTTGTCGACCCGGAAGATGTTCACGCCGACGCTGATCCAGTACTTCACCACGCGAAGCACCTCGGCGTAGATACCCGCCGGGTCGATGTCGAAGTTGATCGGGTAGATGTCCTGGTACTTCTTCGGCGGGTTCTCGGCGTAGGCGATCGAGCCGTCGGGAAGCGTGGTGAACCACTCCGGGTGCGCCGTGACCCACGGGTGGTCGGGCGAGCACTGCAGGGCCAGGTCGAGCGCTATCTCGATGTTGTTCTTCTTGGCCTGGGCCAGGAAGTACTTGAAATCCTTCTCCGTGCCGAGCGCCGGGTGGATGGCGTCGTGGCCGCCCTCGACCGAGCCGATCGCCCAGGGCGACCCCGGGTCATTCGGGCCGGCGACGAGCGTGTTGTTCGGTCCCTTGCGAAAGCTGTGGCCGATCGGATGGATCGGCGGCAGGTAGAGCACGTCGAAGCCCATCTCCGCGACACCGGGCAGGCGCTTGGCTGCCGTGCGGAAGTTTCCGGACACCCAGCTGCCATCCTTGCGTTGCTTGGCACCTTCGCTCCGCGGGAAGAACTCGTACCAGGCACCGACACCGGCGCGCGTGCGCTCGACGCGCAACTGCTGGGTCTTGCTGAAGGTCTCCAGGCTGTCGATGGGGGAGTCCGCGATGAGAGCCGCGAGCCGCGGGGCGTGAGCAGCGGCGAGCCGCTCTGCTGGGTCGAGAGCCTCGTCGGCGATGACGCGGGCGGCATCCGTGAGGATCTTGCGGTTCGACAGGCGCTTCTCGACGGCGGCGAGCTGTGCCGAGCGGGTCAGCAGCTGGGTACCCATGGCGAACATGAGTTCGACATCGATACCGGCGGGGATCTTGATCTCGGCATTGTGCAGCCAGGTGGCCCAGTCATCGCTGTAGGCGCGGATGCGCCAGGTCCAGGTGCCGACGGAGTCTACGACAGCTGATGCGTGCCAGCGGTCGGTCCCCGTGGCGCCGGGCGTCATCAAGTGAACGGATGTCGCCCCGGCGGGGCTCGTCAGGTGCAGTTGCGCACCGAGCAGGTCGTGTCCCTCGCGGAAGACGGTGGCCGCAAACGGCACCACTTCACCCGAGTACGCCTTTGCCGGCCAGCGGTTTTCGGGCTCCTGGGGAGACAGGTGGCGGATCGGAATCCGCCCTATTTTCGTGGCCTTTCCGGGGATGCCCGCGGTCTGGCCGTTGGATGTCGGAGTCGTCTCGGCTGCTTCGCCGTTGTCTACAGTCAGCACGTTTCGACCGTACCCCCTTTGGGGTGTGCGCCACGTGTGTGCTGAGCGTTTGGTGAGACTGTTTACGAGACCGACTCGTGATCAACTCGGTCTGTCGGCACTATGGGGGACACATGTCGGCACTAAGGGGGACAGGTCTGTACCCCCTGTTTTGGGTGTCTGAAATATCCTTATTTCGATTGTTTGTGCGTTCGCATCGATGTAACGTCATTTGTGGGGATTGGCTTTACCTCGACCTGAGCGACACCTAGCAGTCCGTTCTTCTCGTTTTGAAGTTCTCTCACCCGATCACCACATATTCCGTGTGGTGCTCATAACTGTGAAACGCAGACTCCCTCTCAACTACCCAAACCAGCACCCTCTGGTTGTTGATTCGTCTGCGTACGGTGTGCTTTTGTGCGCCCTGAGAAAGGAACTTCAAATGAACAAGCTCGTAAAGGGTTCTATTGCCGGCGGACTCGGCATCGCGCTCCTCCTTGGTGGCGCAAGCACCTTCGCACTGTGGAACGACGCAGTGACCACCCCGGCCGGCACCATCACCAGCGGTGAGCTGAAGATCGTCGACAAGACTGCGGCCGACGGCGTCTGGACCGACGTGTCCACGACGGGCCAGATCGGCACCACCGTTGTCACGGGCAAGAAGATGGTTCCCGGCGACACCTGGCGCTACACCGACACGATCACGGTCACCACGACGGGTAAGAACCTGCTCGCGGACCTCGGCTTCGACGCGTCCTCGATCACGGCTGCTGCCGGTCTCTCGGGCTTGACCCCGAACGAGCTCACCTACTCACTCGGTGCAACCCCCGTCGCGGCTTCGGGCGCTTCGACCCTCACCAGCAACGGCACCGGAACCAACTCGTTCCGCATCACGCCGGGTACCGCGGCAACCACTGACGTCACCGTCACCTTCGACGTGACCTACGTCAACATCACCACCGGTGCGACGGCCGTCAACAACAACTCGGGCCAGAACAAGGCGATCGACGTAACCGGCCTCAAGTTCACCCTCAAGCAGGTTCGCGGCGCGTAACACCCGCCGACAGTGCGCCGGTCCATCGGGCCGGCGCACTGCGCTAGCGCGCATCGTTTTACACGTCTTGGGCGCATCCCTTTCTTCGCGACATCCCTGCCATCGGCACGGGCTCTCTCGCGCGCATCTTTATACGTAACTAGCAGCCTCGGGAGGTGACCGTGGGCACACACTTCTTCTCAGTATCCAAGCGCAAACGTCTCACCGGCCCAATCCAGGCCCTCGGAATGATCCTCGTCACGATCGTCGTCGTCATCGTGATCTCCAACGCGACTCCCGGCCAGACCTACGCTCTGATGAGTACGTCGGCAACGGTCAACGCAGGCTCCATCTCGACAGGTAACGCCACCCTCACTATCCAGGGTGAAACCGACCATATCTTCAGCGGCCTCGCGGTCAACCAGCTGCTTCCCGGTCGCTCGACTGTCACCGGTCAGCCGCTCAACCTGCAGAACACCGGCACGGTGCCGCTGCTCGTCACGGTCGGAACGACGACGTTCTCCACCGGTAGCGCAGACCTCACCTCGAACCTTCAATTCGTCGTGAAGCAGGCCACGACCTGCACGATCACGTCGGACACGACCGCCTTCCCCACGTCATCCGCGACGATCTCGATTGCCGCCGGTCAGACCTTGCCGATCTGCATCGAGATCGGAATGAAGGCCGACGCCCCCTCGACGGTGCAGGGCAAGACGGCCACATTCACCATTCCTCTCACCGCAGTGCAGGTGAGACCCTGATGAACCGCAACCGACTTCTTCTCGCCGCGTGCATCGTGGTCGTTTTACTCGTTGCCGGCGCAACGTCAGCATCGGCGCTCTGGCGTACCCAGGTCACGGCAACGACGACCGTCACGGCTGCATCGCTCGAAGACTCCTGCACCGACGTCACCGCAGTGAAAAATGCCAGCTTCGAAGAACCGATCATCGCGAACATGACCGGATCCCCCTCGATCAGCCAGACGCCGGACAACCTCGTTCCCGGATGGATCTCCACGCCTGAGCGCATCATCGAGATCTGGAACCAGAACAATTACCTCGGCATCGCTCCCCAGGTCGGAAACCAGTTCGTCGAACTCAACGCGTCTGAAGCCGGCACGCTATCCCAGTCGATCGACACCGTCGCTGGCCAGGTGGTCCAATGGTCGCTGCTCCACCGTGGACGCGCGGGCGTCGACACCATGCAGGTGCTTATCGGCCCGGCAGGCGGAGCTTCGAGCACGCAGGTCTCCCAGGGCAACATCTCCGATGGCATGGGCGCGTGGGTCCGATACTCGGGGACCTACGTTGTTCCCGCGGGGCAGGCCTCTACCCAGTTGAGCTTCAAGGCCGTGTCGACAGGCGGCAACGGCGACAAGAGCATCGGCAACTTCATGGACGACGTGTCGTTCGGGTCCGGGCCATGCCTCGAGGTGTCATCGGTCGCATCGAAGTTCCCCGCGGGAGCCGACACGGTCATCCGTGCCGGGGACACCGTCGAATACGCGACGACGATCAAGAACATCGGCAGCAGCCCCTCTTTCCGAACGGTTCTCACCAACCTCATCCCCGCCGGTCTCAGCTACACCGCCTCCAGCGTCAAGATCGGCGCAACGCTCGCAGCGGCACGTGCGTCGACATCGCTTTCTGACGCGAGTGACACGGATGTCGGAAAAGTCGTCGACAAAGCTATAACGGTGAGCTTGGGCACCACTGCGACCCCGACAGTCGGCGGGTCGATAGCTCAGGGCTCGCAGGTCGTACTTCGGTTCCTCGTGGTCGCTCCGTCTACAACCACCAACGGCACCTCCTTCGACTACACACCCACCGTCACGTACGTCAATAACCTGGCCCCACAGTGGACCAAGACGACGATCTCGCCCAACGCACCGATCTCAGTGATGAACGGCGCAGACTTGGCCCTCACCGCGAGTGCACCCGCCACGGTCAATGTCGGAAGCGCGGCGAACTACGTATTCACCGTGCTGAACTCCGGGCCTCAGGCGGCAACTGGCGTTGCCGTGCGGCTGACCTTCTCCAAGGCTTTCGAGACCGCGAAGATCCCCAACGTCACAAACCAGTACAACTGTGTGATCGAATCGGGCACGACCCAGCTCTGCACCTTTGTTGCAGCGGCGACGTTCCCCCTCAACCAGGCCCGCTCGATCTCATTCACACGTACGCCCGCGGACGGCACGGCAGCAGGACTCGAGTCAGTCGTCACCGGAACCGTTCTGTCGACCAGCACCGATCCCGTGGCGTCTAACAACTCGGCAGCCGTCACTACGACGACCAAGGATGACGAAGTTCCGACCCAACCCGGTCAGCTTGTCGTCACTGCGGCCACGGCAACGCAGATTTCCCTGACCGGCTCGACCGGCTCGACCGACAACGTCGGCGTGGTCTCCTACAACCTGTACCGGGGCACGGTTCTCATTGCGAATGTTCCCGCAACGGCGACCAACTACACCGACACGGGCCTTCTGCCGTCGACCACCTATACCTATACGGCCCGTGCGCTGGACGCGGCGGGCAACCTCGGCGCCGCATCGCCGGTGCTCACGCGGTCCACAGCCACCTCGGCTGCCGTCGGTACCTACAAGATCGTGGGAGCGAACGGCCTGTGCGCGGCGTACACCGGCACCAATGGCACAACTCAGGGGTCTGCCTTGGTTCAGAACACCTGTGCGACCGTGGCGGGGCAGCGCTGGAAGATCGCAACGTCCACCGGTGAGACTCTCTACAACTCGATGATTCCTTCGAACTCGACGACCCTCAGCTGGGAGACTGTCGACAACGGGTTCCAGGCGAACCCGCGTTACCGCACTGTTCTGAACACTTACACGGGCGCGGACACGGAGGACTGGCGTGCAATCCAAGATGACGATGCACTCACCTATCATTTTGTGAGCAAATCAGCTCTGACCCGGTGCCTGACGGCGCCGAGCAACACCGTCGGGGCACAGTTGACCGCCACGACCTGCACAGGCGCCGCGAACCAGTCGTTCACGGTTACGGCCAACTAATGACTGCGTCGCGCAGGACGTTACTGCCGCGGCTGGTGCTTGCCATAGTCATGAGCATCGCGCTGTTGGGGAGTGGCGTCGGCGCCGCACCCGCGAGCGCCGCCGACACCAAGATCCTGATGAGCATGGACGGTGCCAAGTGGAGCAGCAAGTTGCCGCGCGGTCTGTTCGACAACGTGGGACTTCTCGTCCCGCTCGACGTGGCAACTGCCAGCCTGTGGGTGAAGAACCCCACTGACCGCCAGACATCCATGCGTGTCTCGGTCAGCAAGATGAGCGCCGATTCACCTATTTTCGCGACCACCGTGATGCTCACGGCCTATGACTCCGTTTCCGAGAACCTCGAGGAGTCCGAACTGGG
>Ga0247729_10001011_pt1 | contig 10605 bp, 16 predicted proteins | sample UWRJL133311R2_FD_180958 | JGI IMG/M metagenome (GOLD analysis project Ga0247729, IMG submission 180958) | Plant litter microbial communities from Arlington Agricultural Research Station in Wisconsin, United States - UWRJ-L133-311R-2 | ecosystem: Environmental > Terrestrial > Plant litter >... | reverse complement strand
ATGAATAAAGATGAATCAGCAAGTACCCGTCCTATTCGCGCGTTAGTAGTGTCCAAGAGCCGACAAGTAAGGCGTTTGGGCTTACCGGGACATATTCTAGAGTAGGGCGATGTGAGAACGGCTCAACCTCCTGGACTGAGAACACACGACTTACCTCCTTCCAAATCCAAAGCAGATATCTCGTGGGTCTGGTTCAGGGGTATTGCCCAGGAAACGCTCAGGCTTGAATGTAAAAGGATCGGCATAAACATCTGGATCGTGGGACATCTTCCTGTAAGTTGAAAAAGTATCGTCGCCGTTAGCAATTGTGGGGTTCTTTTGTCGCGTCGTGAGTCGGCACTAACCATGTATTGGAGATGACGAAAGAGCCCTTGGGTATCAGATACCCGTCATGAAGGTTATCTTCCGTCACACGATGGGGAACGCCTATCAATTGAGATCGTTAGACATTGTTACGAGATCGGCTGATGCGCATGTACGCACTGGTGGGAACAACTGCATGCCATCGAAGGACTTCGAGCACAAGGGCGTTCGTGTATGGCAGGCTTTTTCGGTCCGAGAAAGCAGGTAACCTATCGTGTCCAACCACATCGTCAATCTCTTGTTGGGCCCTCCTTTGGGCCTCGGGATGCAGCACCATCGCGAGGAAGAATGCGTAGATGGAAGACACGGTCTATGCATGGCGTAATTAGTGCGCTTGATATGCACTGAGAGGGAAAAGAGGACGTACAGTATCCGCGCCGCCGGAATAGAGCGAAGCGGCGGCCCATTTGATCTCATGCTCGCGCTCGTTTGTCAAGTTTGGTTCCTCCAGTAGGCGAGATGAGAACGACGCCGCTGCGGTTCCCCTAGACTGCAATAGGGAGGTGTTAACGATCTGCGCAAGGAACGTCAATTGTAGTAATCACCATTTGGTCTTTAACGAATTGATGTGGGCCGTCCGCCATTCTCGCCAGTGTATCTGCCCATGAAGCTGCAGTCCTCTTCCAACTAGTGCCAGGGAACCAATCTGGCACATGTCGCACTAAATGATATTCGGAACCGGTCAATGGACTCCCTGGACAAGATGGCGACGGTAACTTACAGGCAGGAATGAGATTTACTATAAAACCGCCCGGAGCGGTGGACTGCGAGAACTGCTCTGTCGCTTCATCGGCAATCTTCACAAATGGGTCTTCGGTCTCTGCAATTTCATACCCATGCGATATTTGGAGGATGATCGACCCTGCCGTCCTATTATTAAAGACGAATGAGCAATATGTTGACGCCGATATCTGAAGAAAACGAAACGCACCGCCGCACGTGGTCTGGAAGCGCATCAGGATTCGCCAGTACCCTCTTTAGAAAGCCATGTGTTTCTCTTTCTTCGATAGGATGGAAGTTCGCCATGGCAGAGTGGGTGCCAATCACTTGATGGAACAGTTTGCGGTAGGTTCGGAAACGGTCGCCGTACGGCGTAAGCACGAGTGTGTTCTTCCATCCTACGATCTCGCCACCCATTTGCATGACCGGTCTATCAGAATAGATTGTGCTTTTCTTGTCCAGCATCTCCACCGCAGCTTTTGCCGAGTTGAGGATTATTAATTGTTGTCCAAAGATTGACACGGAGGCGATGTCACCTGAGGAGACTTGTCGTCAGAGGCATGGAACACTTGCTCCTAGCATTACGTACCATATTTCTCGCCCCAGTCGCCGAAGGTAAGCCACTCGTGGCTTGCAGGCATATCGAGTAGATTTTCAAGCACAGGAAGCTTAGGTGGGCCTGGTGGAAGAGGTGCAGATTTCTTGGAGAACATTTTCTTTAGGAGGACGAGGGTGACCGCCAAAAGCGCGAAGTCGAGACATATGAGAAGTCCAGGCATAGCGGGAAAAAAGTAATATCCTTAAGGGAAGGAGGGGTCAGGAACCAGGAGCCAGAATTAACGTCTGCAGATCCACCAGCCTGATTATATAGTATATCAGCAAGGCCAATCCGGTGATTTAAAGGCCCAATATTGGCTTTGGCAACCTGGCCGTTGTCAGCCTCTTGGGTAATCAGCTAACTCCTCGGAAACCCTGGTTTGGATCCACCAGCGAGGCTACCGACTGATGGGGAAACTGCGCCAATCCACTTGGTGCTACGGTGCCGCTATTGAAGAATCAGCGCCAGCAAACTTTTCGTCCGTCGTCCGGAGTTGAAATACGTTGTAGGTACTCTAACCCACCGAGCAAGCGTACCGCGATAGTATGCCTCGGAGTGATTCCGTTTAGAGGTTCGAAAGTGTCGGGTTGCGGGCATGCTTCAAGCCGAGAGCGTGCATGTATATTCGTCTGGGCCGACCGCATCCCTAGGTCTGTGGACTATATCCTGAGATTTCAGATTCCGGACCAATAATCGACAAAAATCGCACAAGTGACACAGTCTCGCCTGCCCTGACGAGATCTAGTCCCACAGAATGTTGATAAGGAAGCTTCAGTCAAGTAGGCCTCAGGGTGACTTTGACTTACCGTCAGGTTTCCACATCAATCGCAACAGAAAAGGCTGTCTGAAGGAGTAGAGCATGTCCGTTGACTCTTAACCTCCGCCTAAAATCGGCAAGCCACAACACATGTTCAATGGTTTCGTGAAAGGTTCCTTCTTGGTACTGGAGCAGTGCCGTAATCGGGCATCTGACGCATATAATAACCATTTCAATATGAAAGCTCGGGGATGCAAAAATAAGATGGTGGTTCAAGAGAACTTGAAGAAGGCTGGGCCTCCGTACTAGCACGCTCAAGAATTTCCCACGCACAGTAATGATGATATCGTTCACAGAGCCTATGAACTCGTTCAGCTTCATACTGCATGGTTCCGAGTTCTAGTGGTGCGAAGAACTGCTGAAACGTAACCCAAAATGTCAAGCGAAAAATGGGTTCTTTCAGTCACCACCATATTATTTCTGTGGAATATTTCGCGGGCCTTCCAGCGCTTTCCATGAGATTTACGTAAGTTCAGCGGTCTGAATATAACTTGGACAACCTCAAATCGTAGCGCACGTTCTAAGTTCGCGTTCTCGAGAATTTCTGCTGGTATCATTATCAAGTCAGAACAAAGGCTCTAATGTCGAAGGACCAACGCCCACTCACCTTCTTCGATATCACCGTCGGCGACAAGCCGATTGGAAGGATCGTATTCTCTCTTTACATTGATCTTGTACCGAAGACCGCTGAGAACTTTCGTAAGTTTATCCTTTCATTATAAGGAACAAATAGATCTCACCAGGCACTACATAGGTCAACTATGCACTGGTGAAGCAGGAATAGGGCGATCAGGAAAGGCTCTGTGGTTCAAGGGCTCTGGATTTCATCGTGTCATCAAAGGGTGCAGCTTGCAATTTTAAGGTACCAATGGAGACTTATAATGCCGCTCGTAGGTTCATGTGCCAGGGTGGTGATTTTACTGCTGGAAACGGTTCGTATCGCGCTGTGCAGGGCCAGACAGGTATATTGATGCGTATAAAGGTACTGGAGGCGAATCAATTTACGGAGAGAAATTTGAGGATGAGGCTTTCAAGGTCGAACACACGAAACCTTTCCTGCTGTCTATGGTGCGTTTCTTCTGTAGCTCTCCATTGAGTTCAAGGTTGATCAGATTTGCAGGCAAACGCGGGCCCTAATACCAATGGATCGCAATTCTTCATCACGGTCGCGCCGACACCCCATCTGGACGGAAAGCATGTAGTTTTTGGCGAGGTCCTCTCGGGCAAGTCTATAGGTGGGTAGCACGTCGATTTTCCCTACGAGTCTGTTGGATTCCGCTGACCTTGCCCCAGTCCGCCAGATTGAAAATTATCCAACCGCCTCTGGCGATGTTCCCACTGATCCTATCATCATCGCAGACTGTGGCGTCCTGGCCCCTGACGACCCATCTCTGCACGAAAGCATGAACCAAGACGGTGACATTTACGAGGATTATCCCGTGGACGAAGACCGCGACACGGAAAACCCAGAAGTAGCTCTTCAAATTGCCAAAGTCGTTAGGGAAGTGGGCAATAAATTGTTTAAGGAGGGCAAGATAGAAGCGGCACTGCAAAAGTACCAGAGTAAGTGGCGGTACCATCCATTATAGATGTCACTGATTGTATCGGTGGTTATAGAATCGATCCGTTACTTGGATGTACATCCCGTCCTTCCAGAAGGATCTCCCCCAGAACTCCAGGATAGCTACGATGCTCTGCTCGCTCCTCTTCTCCTCAATTCTGCACTTGCAGCCATCCGTGCCCAACCTCAATCTACTGCAAACGCGTTGACCGCAATTAGCAGCGCTACTCGGGCATTAAACAAGCTTTCTCTCAATGATGCCGACAAGGGTAAGATCTTACACGGCAATGTCAGAGATACCTTGGCTGATCGTGGGCTATCCGCAGCGAAAGCTTTGTATCGTAGATCCATGGCTCATGCCTTCTTGAAGGATGAGGAGAAGGCAGAGCAGGATCTCGTAGAAGCTAGTGCCCTCGTTCCTACTGACGCAGCCATATCCGCAGAGCTATCCAAAATCCGACAAGCTAGGAAGGAGAAGAGAGAGAAAGAGAAGAAGCAATTCAAGAAGATGTTCTCCTGAATATAGAATTAAATGAATGAACGCAAAATACATTATTCGTACTCTAAGTAGACGGGGGAAGTAGCCCCTATCTTAGATTGGCCTCAGGGTGCCGTGCCACACAGCTTGGTTCTTGACGTCCATGACCTACGCCCATCATCGTCCATTTTCTCAATCATAACCGTTGGCCTAAGGTGCCATGGCTGCCATGGATTTGGTTCAGGACCTGCTCAAGTCTCCAGACGAGGTCAAGGCTATACTCGAGGTCACACAGTTTTTGGCATCCACCACCAACGACGAGCCGGCTCCAGACGCGAGACGCGATGCACATAATAGACGCGTATTGGCGATCATCTCGCATAAGGATGATTGGGACTTGACCGAGGAGGGATGGTATGTACCTTTTGAGAACCCATCAAGCGAGAGTTGACGAGATGCGGATAACAGTCTGTTCGTGTGCAAATTCAAGACCTTGAAGGGCGCTGGGGGTCAGGCTGAGGAATTGGAAATACAGAGGGTCTTTCCGATTTATGGACACTTTGCGACTCTCATGAGCCAAATGAGGAGGAATGCGGATGGACAACATGGTTCATCAGCGAAGTCTGTTCTGAACCAGCCGCGCTCTGGTGAGGACCGTGATGCCAAAATCCAACTTTTCGGTTTGGAAAGTTGAACAGGGTTTTCAGCGATCGCATTGAGTATCACTCCCGCTGAAGGGCAACCGCACGACACTCTACCTCCAAGATTCCTCACACACGACGTGCAAGGTCTCAAGCACTTGGTGGCACAATGTAGACGTCTTAAGGAAGTCTCGGGTTCGTGCTGTGCCCGAATCATCGTTTTATATATGCTGATTGCCCTCTACTTGATCCTTCTCGCCATGTCAACGCGTTTGTCCCGACCTTCAATAACCTCTCCATTATCTATCTATACATCACGCATCCTCAAACTTCGGCGTCGACCGCATCCAATAGACGTGGAGGCCAATGCTGTAGTCAACCTCGCCCAATCAACCACCCACTTTAGCTGGCTCAAGGCCTACATCGCAAAACGGACAACTATCAGCTCCCGTAAGTTTTATCTATAAATGGGTTGCTGCTTTGTGCTCTGACAGTCTTGAACTTCTTAGTTACATCTATGCCTCAGGATTTACGTCAAATTAACCGGTCACTACTTGACCGCCTGTCGCCAGCATGTGCTGGAATAACAGCAGATGACCATTCTGATGTTGAGATCATAAAAAATGACTGGATTCGTATCAAAGCGCAGGAGGCGTCGAGGAAAGGAAGAAGAAAGCTCACGTGAGTACGAGGTCTCGTCCGCTGAGCCTCGTCGATTGATGCGTCTCAGGTTGCGACTAGGAACTTTCAATGTCAATGGCAAGATGCCGACCCAGGATTTATCTGCTTGGATACAAGGCAACGTTCAAGAAAAGGGAAAATCCGAGAAGGCAGCATCGCCGAGCCTTCCACCAGTCAAGGGCGTATCACCTTTGTCCATGGGAGGAAATAACCCTTTTGACTGGAGTGCGTCACTAATCTACTTGATCATGCTCAAAGACCTTTAACTTTGAGTGGCGTAGTTACCCGCAGGTCGAAATCGAATCCGCAGGTTGAGGTCCACAAGGATGAAGAGCCTGCAACCAGAGTGGACCTATCCCATCCCGAAGATCCCGATATGCTTGTACTGGGATTTCAAGAGCTTGACCTATCGACGGAGGCCCTACTTTACTCGACAAGCACTGTGAGAGAGGATGCGTGGTGTCATGCCGTCTTCGCAGCCTTAGGAGAAAAGGCAGTGGAATACGAAAAGGTCTCGCAAACTCCACTACACCCCTCTGCCTACAAGCTAACGATCTTCTTCAAAATTTCAGCTTGTTTCCAAGCAACTTGTCGGCATGCTCATACTTGTTGTCGTGAAGAAGTCCCTCAAGGATTGCTTCAGAGATGTGACTACCTCCGTAGCTGGCGCTGGGATCCTCGGCGTCATGGTGCGCCATCTACCACTCAGTTAACTACCGACTCATCTCATTCATCTGGCCGTAAAATAACAGGGAAACAAAGGTGCTACTGCCGTCCGCTTTTCGTTTACTCCTCCAGCGCCCACAGCATCAGAAGGTGCAACTCCGTGGTATATTCATTCACCGGGATCCACAAGTCTCACATTTGTCAACGCCCACTTGGCTGCTTTCGATGAAATGTATGAGAAGCGAAATTCGGATTTTCAGGATTTGTCGAAGCGGCTTGGTTTTGAGAATAACCTACCTAAGCGGTCCGCATCGCCTGTTTCCTCGGACCCTGGACATGGCGGTGATGGCGATCCGACGCAGACTAGTCCGGACATAGCTGCCATGGTGGTGGGACTGAAGCCGCCGCTTAGCGTCTATGAGACGGATGCCCTGTTTTGGATGGTGGGTCCCAAAGTATTTCGGAATACGTATTCAAATGCTCACAACTGGCCACTTAGGGAGGTTAGTCGAGCTCCTCAGTGTGAGAGTCTTTCTCCTTCACGTATGAATTGCAGACTTGAACTATCGCGTCGATGTTCCCGATCTGGAGATGAGAAGAATCCTGCGGGATAAAGACTGGGATAATGGACCAAAATTTGAAGCCCTACTTCGCTTTGATCAGGCAAGCGACCTAATAATTACGACAATATTCCCTCTGATTCGTGTCTACAGCTTAAGAACGCCATGAAGTCTAAAAAAGCGTTTGTAGGCTTTCAAGAGTCTCCAATTACGCATATGCCGTTCGTTTTTACCCTTCGTAACTTGGCTTCCGCATCTTGACCCCTTCTACTGCGCCTCAGAACATATCGGTTTAGTCCTGGATTGATGATGGATAAGCTCGGCTACGATATGAAGTAAGCGTCGAGGCTTCCTCAAGCTCAATCCTTCTGACTCGATCTTAGACGGAAACCGGCTTGGACGGATCGCATACTCTACATGCATGGGCCGGCTTGTCTTATCAACCAAGTATCTTATACTGGATATTCTCAAATCATGATGAGCGACCACCGACCAGTGGCTGCTGACTTCATCGTTGATGTATCATCTATATTTTGTCTCTTTTTGGCTCTATCTCATCATGATACGCCTAGATCGACCTCTATGACACCGAGGATCACCAGGCCCACATCCATAGGCTTTACGATGACGTCAGCCTTCTTGAAAGTGAAAGCACTCCGGATAGACACAGTCTCAAGGTCGAGGACTCATTCATTGACTTTGAGAAAATCAGGTACCTCTTTTGTCTTGTTATGATGGTACGCAACTGATTAGATCAATAGCTATGGTGAAGCTGTGGAAAAGACCCTTATCGTTAGGAACACCGGAAAGGTTTTTTTGTGTTCCTTGGAGATTCCTTTGTGATCTTCTCATCCCCCATTTCTTGAAAGTTGCCTTGCGCTTTTCGATTCGTTCCTGTGCAGCTAGACTCACCCATTCGTACGTGTTTCCAGTATTCAACGCACTTGGACGTTGCTAAACGTAGCCATCAGACCCCGAATGGATGAGTATTCATCCCATGACAGTTCGTCCAGTTTGCCATCCATGACTCGATTGAAGTTGCTCTAAATTGTGTTCTTAGGGTCTTCTTTTGCCAGCGGAGGCTACGGACATTATATTGAGAGCCGAGGTTGACAATCCCACGGCCGCCATACTCAATTTAAGGCCCAAAGACCTTAGTGGGACGCTGATACTGCGTACAGTCCTCGGGAAGGATCATTTCGTGTCAATCTCGGGAGAGTACCGTGAGTCACCCCAGGCGATCTAAAATTTAAGGATGACCCTCGAGCGGACCCACTGAACTCAACATATGTGATAGAACACACCTGTTTTGCCAACAAACTTCCGCAGTTGACTCGGTTACGTGGGCCCATTCGCTTAATGGAATCGCCTAATGATCTCCTACCTGAGAATAATTCTATCAATGCGCCTAGGGAGATAATGCGTCTTGTGAACTGGATGATGACGAATTCTGTCAATATTGTGGGTGATCCAGCTATTTAGCCTTCGCATCTGATGTCGGACAACCCTCAGGATGCCATGTTTATTACCGCGGGCAACGAGAGCGCAATCGTTACCATTCGCGAGGTAAGAAACTCCATTCGAGTGAGGGTGAAACGTATACTTTGCCCTGCTAATGTCTACTGGGGCAGTGCCTTGACACAGGGAAAGACTTCCCGTTCACCCCAGGTGAATCTGACCCCCAGAATTGTTTGGCATTCGCGACCACCCTACTTCGATTTTTGGAATCTCTACCTGATCCGGTTGTGCCATCTAATTTGCATTCACGATGTGCAGAGATGTCTAATCGTGACGAGGCTTTTGAGGTATGTTTTGTCCTTTGACATCGAATGAACCATTTCTCTCATCACTCCGATTATTAGTTGCTGGACGAACTGCCGCCAGTATCTGTAAACGTTTGTATTTTTTTCCCTTCAAGTTGGAGCCCCTCCAAATGGCCCGGCAATGCTCAATATATTGGTTACAATAGGTTTGGATTTCGATCACGGCTTTTTTGCATTTTATTTGCCAATCTACCAAGGACCCAGTGGACCAAGCATCGAGAATTGGTCAGTTGCTGTCTCTCTTTGTTAAAGCTATTGTTTATCGTTATTGTTAGCTTCAATTTTGGCGCCAGTCCTCCTTCGTGATGACAAAAGCTCGCCAACCCCACCGATATCACCACAGGCTAAATCTAAATTTTTGTCGTATTTTATTAGTTGAATCTCTCCCCGAACTATACCTTGAAGCCTCCATGTGTGACTTAACTATTAGACTGGCCAAACACTGCCTATGGTCGATGGTCAAAACTGGGCATCATCACATCTAATAATCGTGAAGACTTTATCTAGCATCGCTCACTCGTCTTGATGCCACTACTTTCTTTCTTCCACAACGGCTTTAGGATCAGTTCTGGCATCTCGGTCTCATACCCAAGGAGAGAAATTTCCTTCCAGTGTTCTACGTGATGTGGTTTACTGGGTATGTACCAATCCTTCAACACCAGCAAAGACTTATCCTATGTAATCCTCCTCGCATTACATCATTCTTCACGGTAAATAAAGTCCAGCCAGCTTCACCCTCATAAGCTCGGGATTTAGATCAGTTGCTTTCCGCCACCCAGGGGAAATGGTCAAAGGCAGTGGAGATGAGCTTTACCTAGTCTCCGAGAGGAACTGGAGCACTTGTATCCTCACGAAAACGTTCACAATGGACTTGGGCTAGCTTTTCGCGGGCTTCGACCTCGACGAACCAGCCGACCTCATGATTGCCTCGTTCAGGCGGGTTACGAGTCCCATTTATGGGATTCGTTCTTATATGCCGCAGTGGATGCGGATTTCGCAGGACCGGCTGTAACTCTTCGGTATCCGGATATACTATAGCCGGTAGGTATCCCACGGTCACTGGTGCAGGTGCGCCGTTGTAACTGTTGCTTGTCCGGCTATTACGGCACAGTAGCCGGTACCGGCTTCCCGGAATGACGTCACTGTTTCTGTAGCAGATTGCTTATGTAATGGAAGAATCATTTTGCGCCCTCGCGCACTGGCATCAAGTTACGGTGGATTATAAGGGGGGACTCGTACTTGCCGTGAGTACCGACGGCCCTCACCTCAAGTGATTTGATGGTCGACATGCGGCGAAGCCAAACATCGAGCGTGCAGTTCAGCTTTTCATACAACTATGAACTGAGTATTGAGGAGGCCTATTATCTAAGTAAGTACTCGAGAAAACAACGACTGCCGAGCACCAATTCCACATCTGACCACTCGAAGCGCTTCAGATGATGCGCCCTTGCCCCGCCCTTGAGCGCGTGTTGTATGGACAGTAACGGCGAAATAGCAGGTGCTTTGTCGGTCAGGGAGACCATTCATACTAACAGCTAAGGGCTTTAGAGATTACTGGAGTTGCTAAAGGAAGCAGCTTCAGATAATCCTTGGAACTATGCTCCGAGTCGTATGTATACCACATTGCACTTTGAGCCTGATTGGAAGATCATTCAACAGGAGTTTATTCCACCTCGTTCAATCAGAGTAATGCCCGC
>Ga0247729_10001010_pt1 | contig 10611 bp, 9 predicted proteins | sample UWRJL133311R2_FD_180958 | JGI IMG/M metagenome (GOLD analysis project Ga0247729, IMG submission 180958) | Plant litter microbial communities from Arlington Agricultural Research Station in Wisconsin, United States - UWRJ-L133-311R-2 | ecosystem: Environmental > Terrestrial > Plant litter >... | reverse complement strand
GTGAGACCGCGGTACTCGGTGAGCAGAACGGCGTTCGAGTTACGGAACTTGTCCGTAAGCTCGGCGACCGATGCTTCCTTGTTCGCCATGGCTCTCCTTAATTGATGATGGTGTTGAGCCAAGAACCGCGGGAAAACTAAAAAAGCCCCACGCAGTTGCGCGGAGCTTGTCTCTGACGAGAAGAACTTCGAACACCTGCGCTGGATTTATGGAATCGCTCCGGTGAGGGCGCGAGACAACCTGCGGTCTTTGGCTTCGTCGACAGTACCACAGGTTTCGATACGCGGCCTCCTTCGTCGGCTGCTACTCAACCAGCGGAGGTCCCGCTGTCGCGCCAGCTGTGCTGCGGCTCGTAGCCGAGCACGCGCCTGGCCTTGTCGATCGACAGCAGCGTCTCGGTGCCCGCCACCTCGCGGGTGAGCTCGACGCCCGGGAACTCGGCCGCCGCCAGCTCGGCGCTCGGCGTGCGCATCACGGTGTCGGCCGCCGCGATGATGAAGCGGTCGAAGCCGGGCGCCCCGAGCTCCAGCGCCTTGAGCACCGCCTGCGCGCCGTCGCGGGAGTCGATGTAGCCCCAGGCGTTCCAGCGGCGCATGGCCGCGTCGCCCTGATAGTCCTCGAAGCCGGCGTAGTCCGCGTCGTCCATCACGTTGGAGAAGCGCAGCGCCGTGATGCTCAGCTCCGGGTCCCAGCGCACCAGCTTCTGCGCGAGCTCCTCCTCGAGGTGCTTCACCACCGCGTACATCGACTCCGGGCGGGAGGCGTACTCCTCGTCGATCGGCAGGTACGGCGGGTCGATCACGAAGGGGATGCCGAGCAGCGTCTCGCTCGAGGCGTAGACGATCCGCGAGATCCCCGCGCGACGGGCCGCCTGGAACACGTTGAAGGTGGCGTTCATGTTGTTGTGGAAGGTGGCGGAGTCGGCCTGCAGTCCGCCCGCGGGGATGGCCGCCAGGTGCACCACGGCATCCGCCCCCTCATGCCTGCTGTCGACCGAGAAGAAGGCGTCAACGACCTGCCCGTAGTCGGTGAGGTCGATGCGGGTGAACCCGTCGCCGCGCTCCCCCACCGCGTCGAGGTTGAGAACCGTGTGACCGGCCTCGGCGAGCGTGCGGACGACCTGGCTGCCGAGCTTGCCGGAGCCACCGGTGAGGAGAATGCGCATGCGGTCAGTCTGCCAGTGGCAGCGAAACGGTGAATGCGGTTGCGCCGGGCACGCTCTCGACCCACACTGTGCCGCCGTGCGCCTCCACGATCGCCGCCACGATCGCGAGCCCCAGCCCGGTGCTGCCCGCCACCCGGGAGCGCGAGCTGTCGCCGCGGGCGAAGCGCTCGAACACCGTCTCCAGCACGGCGGGGTCGATGCCCGGGCCGTTGTCGCGCACGGTGATCTGCGCGGCGTGGGCGGCGAGGGTGACGGATGCCGTCACGTCGGAACCCGCGGGAGTGTGCACCCGGGCGTTCGCGAGCAGGTTCGCGACCACCTGGTGCAGGCGGGCGGCGTCGCCCGGCACCAGCACCCGCTCCTCCGGCAGCTCGAGGCTCCACTCGTGGTCGGGTCCCGCGGCGTAGGCGTCGCTGACCGCGTCGGTGAGCAGCCGGCCGAGGTCGACGGGGGCGCTCTCCAGGCTGCGGCCGTCGTCGAGGCGCGCGAGCAGCAGCAGGTCCTCCACGAGGGAGGTCATCCTGACCGACTCCGACTCCACCCGCGCCAGGGCGTGCACGACATCGTCCGGCAGGTCGTGGCCGCCGCGGCGGGTGAGTTCGGCATAGCCGCGGATCGACGCGAGGGGCGTTCGCAGCTCGTGGCTGGCATCCGCTACGAAGGTGCGCACCTTGCGCTCGCTCGCCTCGCGGGCGGTGAGGGCGGCGGAGATGTGGCCGAGCATGCGGTTGATGGCCGAGCCGACCTGGCCCACCTCGGTGCGCGGGTCGGAGTCGTCGTCGGGCACACGCACGGCGAGCGCCACCTCGCCGCGCTCCAGCGGGAGCTCGGCCACGTGCGAGGCGGTCGCCACCACGCGCTGCAGCGGGCGCAGGGCCACCCGCACGATCGCGGTTCCGGCGAGGAAGGCGGCGAGCAGCGCCACCAGGGTGACCACCGCGATCACGATGACCAGCTGGCGCACGGTGGTATCGACCGCCGCCAGCGACATCCCGATCACCACGTACTGGCCGTTGCCGGCGTCGGTGACGAGCACGCGGTACTCGCCGAGCTCGCCGCCGAGATCGACCGACGTGGGCACGGGCTCGGTGGAGAGGCCGAGCAGCACCTCGTTCTGCGCGGCGGTGAGCGCGGTGGAGCCGAGCTGCTCGTCGAGCACGGCGCTGGTGATGCTGCCGCTGCGCACGAAGGCGGCGACGGTGCCGGGCAGCAGGCCGGCGACCGGGAGCACGTCTCCGGGGCCGGGGCGCCCGCCGTCGGTCTGCCCCGGACGGTTCGGGCCGTCGGCGACCCCCTGGAACCGCGAGCTCGAGGTGGTCAGCTGGGTGTCGAGCTGGGTGACCAGCGAGCTCTGCAGGGCCAGCACCGCCACCGTGCCGATGACCAGGCTGGCCGCGGCGAGCAGCGCCACGATGCCGACGACGAGCCGGCGGCGCAGGGTCCACCGCGCCCGCTCGCGGCGCATCAGTTGGCCGGCTTCAGAACGTAGCCGACCCCGCGCACGGTGTGGATCATCGGGGCGCCGAGCGAGTCGACCTTCTTGCGCAGGTATGAGATGTAGAGCTCCACGACGCTGGACTTGCCGCCGAAGTCGTAGCTCCAGACCCGGTCGAGGATCTGGCTCTTGCTGAGCACCCGGCGCGGATTGCGCATCAGGTAGCGCAGCAGCTCGAACTCGGTGGCCGTGAGCTCGATCACTGATCCGGCCCGCTGCACCTCGTAGGAGTCCTCGTCGAGGCTGAGGTCGCCCACCTCGATGAAGGAGTCGTCCGTCTCGCTCACCACGAGCGTGGAGCGGCGGATGAGCCCGCGCAGGCGGGCCACCAGCTCCTCGAGGCTGAACGGCTTGGTCACGTAGTCGTCGCCGCCCACCGTGAGGCCGATGATGCGGTCGTCGAGCGAGTCCTTGGCGGTGAGGAAGAGGATGGGGGTGTTGATGCCGTCCGCGCGCAGCCGGGTGAGCACCTGCAGGCCGTCGATGTCGGGCAGCATGATGTCGAGCACGATCACGTCGGGCCGGAACTCGCGGGTGATCGCCATCGCGGACTGCCCGTTCGAGGCGATCTTCACGTCCCAGCCCTCGTAGCGCAGGGCCATGGAGAGCAGGTCGGTGAGCGAGTCCTCGTCGTCGACAACGACCACGCGGATCGGGGTGCCGTCGGCGCGGGTCATGCGGGGAGGCTGCGCCGCGCGTCGGGTCTCACCGCTGGTGGGGTGCTCAGTGCTCATGCTCCCATTATTGGGAGTTTTCTATGTCCCAGCTGTGAGCGGTCGATATCAGTCCCGGTTCGAGAAGGCGGCGTCGAAGCTCTGCTCCGGCAGCCCCCAGAGCAGCGAGCGCACGAACTCCTGCGCCTCGGCCGCGCCGTGCAGGCGGTCCATGCCGGCGTCCTCCCACTCCACCGAGATCGGGCCGGCGTAGCCGATCGACCGCAGCGCGCGGAAGGAGTCCTCCCACGGCACGTCGCCGTGCCCGGTGGAGACGAAGTCCCAGCCGCGCCGCGGGTCGCCCCACGGCAGGTGCGAGCCGAGGATCCCGGCGCGCCCGTTCCGCGGCCGCAGCCGGGTGTCCTTGCAGTCCACGTGGTAGATCCGGTCGGCGAAGTCGACGATGAACCCCACCGGGTCGACCCCCTGCCACATCATGTGACTCGGGTCCCAGTTGAATCCGAATGCCTCGCGGTGCCCGACCGCCTCCAGCGCCCGCACCGAGCTGTAGTAGTCGTAGGCGATCTCGCTCGGATGCACCTCGTGGGCGAACCGCACGCCCTCGGCGTCGAAGACGTCGAGGATCGGGTTCCACCGGTCGGCGAAGTCCTGGAAGCCCGCCTCGATCACGTCCGCCCCCACCGGCGGGAACATGGCCACGTACTGCCAGATGCTCGACCCGGTGAAGCCGACCACGGTGTCGACGCCGAGCAGCCGCGCCACCGTCGCGGTCTGCTTCAGCTCCTCGGCCGCGCGGCGCCGCACGCCCTCCGCCTCGCCGTCGCCCCAGACCCGGGGGCGCACGATGGCCTCGTGGCGGAAGTCGATCGGGTCGTCGCACACCGCCTGGGAATTCAGGTGGTTCGAGATCGCGTAGACCTCGAGCCCGTGGCGCTCGAGGATCTCCCGCCGCCCGCGCAGGTACGCCGGATCCTCCAGCGCGCGGGCCACGTCGAGGTGCTCGCCCGAGCAGGCGATCTCGAGCCCGTCGTAGCCCCAGCCGCTCGCCAGCGCCGCCACCTCCTCGAGCGGGAGGTCGGCCCACTGGCCGGTGAACAGGGTGACGGGGTGCGTGGATGTCTGCGTCATGTACTCAGTCTCTCGTTCTGCAGGGCTGTGAGGAAGTCGAGGGTGCGGCGGGCGAGGGCGTCCTGGCTCTCGGCGAGCGGCCGCCAGATGGAGGCGGCGGTGGCGATCGTGTCGTTGTGCGCGGTGAAGCTCTCGAGATTCAGCGGCCCGGCGTACCCGGCGTCGTCGAGCGCGTCGAGGAAGCCGGGCCAGTCGCCGTGATCGTCGCCCACCGCGCCGCGGTCGGTGCCGCACAGCTGCACGTGGGCGATGTGCCCGGCGGCGGCCCGCACGGCGTCGAGCGGGCGCTTCTCCTCGATGTTCAGGTGGTAGCTGTCGAGCGCGAGCCCCAGGCCGGGCCCGAGCAGCGGCTCGAGGGCGTCGAGCGCCTGCTCGACGGTGTTCAGCAGGCTCGTCTCGTAGCGGTTGAGCGGCTCGATCGCGAGGGTCACCCCCGCGACGAGCGCCGCCTCGACCACCGGCTCGAGGGATCGCCGCAGCTCCCCGACCGTTCGCGCCCGCTCCCCCGCGTCCTCCCGCCAGGTGCGCCCGGTGCTCGCGTAGAAGGGACCGGCGACCACCGGCGACCCGAGCCGCTGCGCCAGGCGGATGCAGTGCACCAGATAGTCCTGCGTTCTCGCGATGGTCTGTGGTGCGGCCCGCACGAGCTCGCGGCCCTCCGCCATGGCACCGACGACGTAGGGCGCGAGGCCCAGCTCGCCGAGCAGGATGGCGGCGGCCTCCGGATCCCAGTCCCCCGGGTTCTCCACCGGCAGCTCGATCGCGTCGAAGCCCATGTCGGCCGCCGTGCGGGCGATCCGCGCGAGGGAGCCGTCGTCGAGCGGCGACGTCCAGACCCAGGTGTTCACCCCGAGCATCCTCTTCATGGCGTTCCCGTCTCCTGTGCGGTGGGCGTCCCGTGGGAGTCGGCCGGGCATCCGCTCGGACACCCGGCCGACCGCCGCCTACGGGATGATGCGCTCCTGCCAGACGGTCGGGTAGCCGGGCAGGTCCTCGCCGCCGAAGCGGGCGTAGTGGCCGTCGGGCATGCCGTCGTTCGCGAACAGCGCGTCCTGCAGCTCGTCCTCTCGGATGGAGCGCTGCGGGAGCACCCACTCCTTCGGGATCTGCTCGCCCGCGAAGATCTTCTGCATCGCGAGCAGCGGGGTGCGCCACTGGAAGTTGGAGTACACCGTGCCGAGGCCGGTGAGGCCGGTCTCGTCCCACTTGCGGAGGAAGCTCAGCTCGTCCTCCCCGGTCATCACCGGATAGTCCACGCCGGCGTCCTCGAAGGCCTCGATGGCGGCGACGGCGCCGTCGCCGGCGTCCATCCACACCCCCTGCACGTCGCCCTTCGCGAGCTCGTCGGAGATGATCTTCTTGATCTCGCTCGGGTCGGCCCCGGTGAAGTAGTCCACCGCCTCGATGCCGCTGTCGTCGAACAGCCGCTCGGCCGCGGCCCAGCGCTGCTCGAGCACGTCGACCCCGGGCAGGATGCGGAGGGCCACGACCTTGTCGCCCTCCTCGAGGTTGTCGATCAGGAAGTTCGCCGACTCGATGCCCCAGGCGAAGCCGCCGACCGGGTGGATGAAGGTGGTCTGGCAGTCGGTCTGCACCCCGCGGTCGAAGACGATCACCGGCTTGCCCGTGTCGCAGGCCCGCTCCACCGCCGGCGTCATCGCCGCCGTGCTGTTCGGAGAGATGATGTACGCGTCGCAGCCGCCCTCCTCGATGAAGTAGTCGATGTCGGCGATCTGGGTGTCGTCGCTGTCCTGCGCGTCGCGGGTCTCCATCTCGGAGATGGCGCCGGAGGCCTGCAGTACCTTCAGCTGCTCGTTCATCGTGATCCAGCCGGTCTGCCGCCACGGGTTGCCGATCGAGGCGTTGGAGAAGCACGCCTTCTTGGCGCCCGGGCTCGCGTACTGGGCGGTGTCGATCATCTCCGGGTCGATGTACTGCAGGTAGGGCTCGCCCTCCGGCCCCTCGGGGTCGGCCTCCAGCTGCGAGAGCTGGCGGTCGTAGACCTCCTGGTCGAACCACTCCACGGAGTCGGCGTCGCCGCCGCCCGTTCCCGGCTCGTCGACCGTCGGGTCGGTGGTACACCCGGTCAGGGCGAAGAGCGCTGCCGCGCCCGTCATCGCCACGGTCATGCTGGTGCGTCGTCGCATCACTCAACCTCCATTGGTTCGTGTGTTCAGGAATCGATTGCAGGTGCTCACCCGCTGGCGTCCCCGGCGGGTACCTTCTCCTCGGCCGGAGAAGCGTGGGCCGTGCGCACCCGGCGGCGCGAACGGAAGGCGGCGGCCGAGTAGGCGACCGCGAGGATGATGATGGCGCCCTGGATGGCGTCGCGCAGCGTGGAGGGTACCCCGGCCACGTTGAGCAGGGTGAACAGGGTCTCGAGCGCGAAGGCACCGGCCACCGCCGAGACCACCCAGCCGCGCCCGCCGCCGAGCACCACGCCGCCGAGCACGACCGCGGTGATGGCGATGAACTCGTAGCCGCGCCCCACCGAGGGGTGCACCCCCGCGTAGCCCACCAGCAGCACGCCGGCCACCGTGGCGCTCAGGCTCGAGATGACGAACGCCGCGGTCTTCACCCACCAGACCCGGGCGCCCGCGAAACGGGCCGTCGTCACGTTGTCGCCGACGGCCACCAGCGTGCGGCCGAAGGGACGCCGCGAGAACCAGATCGCGAAGGCGAGCACCGCCGCGAGGATGATCACCGACCAGGGGATGATGTCGACGACGGGCACGTCGCGGATGCCGCCGCGGCCGATCTGCCGGAAGCCGTCTGCGGGGTTGCCGGTGGCCGCGCCTCCGGTCCAGAACAGCACCCCTCCCAGCAGGGCGAGCATCATGCCGAGCGTCACGATGAACGACGGCACCCGCAGCATGGTGGTGATCAGGCCGTTCACCAGCCCGACGGCCGCGCCGAAGACCACCATGAGCGCGAGCACGGGCACGCTCCTCGACTCGTCCTGCCCGACGAGGTTGCCGGCGATCACCACCTGGGCGGTGATCAGCGAGCCCATCGAGAGGTCGAACTCGCCGCAGACGATCACGAAGTACTGGCCGGTGGCCACGATCGCCACGGGCGCGACGCGCTGCACGAAGCGGATGAACTGGCCGGGCTCGGCGAAGTTGGGGTTGAGCAGGGTGACGGCGACCAGCAGGATCGCGAGCAGCAGGAACACGGCGCCGCGCGGGCTCAGCAGGGCGAGGGCGGCGGACGCCAGCCGGGAGGTCTGCCGCGTGGCGGCCGGCGTGCTCATCGGGCCGCCTCCGCCGGGTCGAGACCGGGGCCGGCGGAGGGGCCGGGGCCGGAATCGGAGCGCGTCGTGTGGAAGCCCTTCGCGCCGAAGCGCGGGCGGCGGCGCTCGAGCGCGCGTCCGGTGTAGACCGCCACCGCCGCCACGATCACGACGCCGCGCACGACGTCTTTGAGGAAGGGGTTCACCTGCATCACGCTCATGACGCTGTCGAGCACCGCGAAGATCGCGACGCCCCCGATGGTGCCCCAGATGGTGCCGCGGCCGCCGGCGAGCACCGTTCCGCCGAGCACGACCGCGGCGATCGAGAGCAGGTCGTAGCCGCCCTGGCTGCCGACCGTCGGGCTGCCGACGCCGAGCCGGCTCGCCAGCAGCAGCCCGGCGAGCGCCGCGGTGACCGAGCAGAGCACGTGGGCCACGATCACCGGGCGGGCGGTGTGCAGCCCGGACAGCCGCGCCACGTCGACGCTCCCGCCCACGGCGTAGATGTGGTGCCCGGTGCGGGTCCTGCGCAGGAAGAGGAAGACGAGCGCGGCCACGGCCAGCATGATGATCGTGGAGACCGGCACCGGCCCCAGCCCGGTGGCGCCGATCAGCTGGAACTCCCGGGGCACGCTGCCCGCGCTCCCCTTGTACACGGTGTCGAGGTAGCCCTTGACGATCAGGCCGACGCCGAGCGTGGCGATGAAGCCGTTCACCCGCAGCTTCGTGACGATCAGGCCGTTGCCCAGGCCGATCAGCGCCGCGACGCCGAGGGCCAGCAGCACGCCCTGCGCGATGTTCGCCGGGTTGCCGCGCATGGTCTCGGCGGCGAGCAGGCTGGACAGGCTGACCACGTAGGGCACGGAGAGGTCGAGCGACCCGGTGAGGATCACCAGCGTCTGCCCCACCGCGACGAAGCCCAGCACACTCATGCCGGTGAGGATGTCGCGGATGTTGCCGTCGCTGAAGAAGTTGCGGCCCACGGAGCCCACGAGCACGGCGCCCACGACGATCACCCCGAGCAGCGCGAGGTAGACGATCGCGGTGCTGCCCAGGCGCACCCGCCGCCGCGCCCTCGTCGCCGTTGCGCTCACAGCACAGCCTCCCCCCGGGTGTCGGTGAGGGTGCCCGTGGCGGCCGCGAGCACGGACTCCTCGCTGGAGCCCGCGTCGAGCTCGGCCTCGAGCCGGCCGTCGCGCATCACCAGGATGCGGTCGGACATGCCGATCACCTCCGGCAGCTCCGACGAGATCATCAGGATCGCCACCCCGTCGCGGGCGAGCTCGCGCATCAGCGTATAGACCGCCACCTTCGCGCCCACGTCGATGCCGCGCGTCGGCTCGTCGAGGATCACCACGCGCGGTTTCGTCGCGAGCCACTTCGCGAGCACGACCTTCTGCTGGTTGCCCCCGGAGAGGTACTGCACCTCCTGGTCGAGCCCGCGCGAGCTGATCTCGAGCGAGGAGAGCACGCCGGGCACCGACCGGCGGGCGGCGCGGGTGCGCCCGGGGAAGACGCTGCGGATGACGAGCAGCGCGTTGTCGCGCACCGACTGGCCCAGCGCGAGCCCCTGGGCCTTGCGGTCCTCCGTGATCAACGCGACCCCGGCCCGCACGGCCGCGCGCGGCGAGCGGAGCGGCATCCGCTCACCTCCCAGAACGAGCTCGCCACGGCTGAAGGGCACCGCGCCGAAGAAGGCCTCGGCCAGCTCGGTGCGCCCGCTGCCCTGCAGCCCCGCGATGCCCACCACCTCGCCGGCGCGCAGGTCGAGGTCGATGTCGGTGACGTAGTGGTTGCCGCCGCCGCGCACCGCGACGACCGGCTCGCCCACCACCGTGCCGGGCAGCGCCCGCGGGAAGTACGTGGAGATCGACCGGCCCACCATGCGGCGCACCAGCTCGTCGGTGCCGAGGCCGGAGGCGGGACCGCTGGAGACGAGCGCGCCGTCCTTCAGCACGGTGATGGTGTCGCAGAGGTCGAAGATCTCCTTGAGCCGGTGCGAGACGTAGAGGATCGCCACCCCGCGCGCCTTGAGCCGCCCGATGATGCCGTAGAGCAGCTCGACCTCGTTGTCGGCGAGGGCGGCGGTCGGCTCGTCCATGGAGATCACCCTCGCGTCGAAGGAGAGCGCCTTCGTGATCTCCACGATCTGCTGCTCGGCCACGCTGAGCGAGGAGACCCGGGAGTCGGGGTCGATGAAGCCGATGCCGAGCTCGGCGAGCAGCGCGGCGGTCTGCCTGGCCATCGCGCGGGTGTCGACGAAGCCGCGCGACCGCGGCTCCCTGCCGAGGAAGACGTTCTCGGCCACGCTGCGCTCCGGCAGCAGGTTGAACTCCTGGAATACCGTGGCCACCCCGGCGCGCATCGCCTGCAGCGGGTGCGTGAACTCCACGGGCTCGCCCGCGAGCTCGAGCGTGCCGTCGTCGCGGCTGTAGACCCCGGCGATGATCTTCATCAGCGTCGACTTGCCCGCCCCGTTCTCGCCGACCAGACCGTGCACCTCGCCCGGGTACAGCTCGAGCCCGACGCCCTTCAGCACAGTGACGCCGAAGAAGCTCTTGCTCAGCCCTGCCGCCGAGAGGATCGGCCCGCTCGACTCGCTCACAGCGCCACCGCCTCCCCGGCGACCTCGACCCAGTCGCCGCCCGCCGCCGCCTCGAGCACCGCGTCGGTGATGCGCACCGCGCGCAGCCCGTCGGCGAAGGTGGGGAGACCGTCCGACGTCTCGCCCGCGACGGCCGCGTAGACGTCGGCGACGAAGGCGGCGAAGGCGTCGTGATAGCCGAGCGGATGCCCCGCCGGCAGCACCGAGAGACGCGCCGCGTCCGCGGTCAGCGAGCGGGCATCGCGCTGCAGCAGCTCCGAGCCGCTGCGCCGCCCCAGCCAGATCGACTCCGGGTGCTCCTGGTCGAAGACG
>Ga0247729_10001009_pt1 | contig 10620 bp, 7 predicted proteins | sample UWRJL133311R2_FD_180958 | JGI IMG/M metagenome (GOLD analysis project Ga0247729, IMG submission 180958) | Plant litter microbial communities from Arlington Agricultural Research Station in Wisconsin, United States - UWRJ-L133-311R-2 | ecosystem: Environmental > Terrestrial > Plant litter >... | reverse complement strand
TACCTGAGCCTCGCCGGTCGCTACTGCGTGCTGATGCCGAACACGTCGCACGGCGGCGGCATTTCGCGGAAGATCAGCAACGCGGGCGATCGCAAGCGTCTCAAGACGATCATGGCCGACATGCAGTTGCCGCCGTCGATGGGCTGCATCGTCCGCACCGCGGGCCTCCAGCGCTCGAAGGTCGAGATCAAGCGCGACTTCGATTACCTCGCCCGCCTGTGGGACGGCATCCGCGAAGCCACGCTCAAGGCGTCGGCCCCCGCGCTCGTCTACGGCGACAGCGACCTGATCAAGCGCGCGATCCGCGACATCTACAACAAGGAAATCGAAGAGGTCATCGTCGAGGGCGAGGACGGCTATCGCCAGGCGCGCGAATTCATGCGCCTGCTGATGCCGACGCACGCGCGCCGCATCAAGCATTACGCCGACCCCGTGCCGCTGTTCCAGCGCGCCGGCGTCGAGGATCAGCTTGCCGCGATGTACCACCCCGTCGTCCAGCTGAAGTCGGGCGGCTACCTCGTCATCAACCCGACCGAGGCGCTCGTCTCGATCGACATCAACTCGGGCCGTTCGACGCGCGAGCATTCGATCGAGCAGACCGCGACCGCGACCAACCTCGAAGCAGCCCAGGAAATCGGCCGCCAGCTCCGCCTGCGCGACATGGCCGGGCTCGTCGTCATCGACTTCATCGACATGGATAACAATTCCAACGTCCGTAAGGTCGAGAAGGCGATGAAGGAGGCGCTCAAGAACGATCGCGCGCGCATCCAGATCGGCCGCATCTCGTCGTTCGGCCTCATGGAAATGAGCCGCCAGCGCCTGCGTACCGGCGTGCTCGAAGCGTCGACGCGCGCCTGCCCGCATTGCGAGGGCACCGGGCTGGTCCGCACCGCATCGTCGTCGGGCATCTCCGCACTTCGCCTCATCGAGGACGAGGCCGCCCGCGGTCGCGGTTCGCTGCTCACCCTGCGCGCGAGCCAGGAAGCGGCGGTCTACATCCTCAACCGCAAGCGCGCCGACATCGCCGAGATCGAGGATCGCTACGGCGTGATCGTCGAGATCATCCCCGGCCAGGACGAGGAAGGCGCGCACATGACGGTCGAGGCCAGTGGCCCGCCGCCCGCGCACGCCCCGAAGTTCGTCCAGATCATCGAGGAAGACGAGGACGACCTCCCCGAGGAGATCGAGGACGAGATCGAGGAAGAGGAGGTCGAGGAGGCCGAAGCCGAGCAGCCGCGCCGTCGTGAAGGCGGTCGTGAGCCCCGCGAAGGCAATGGCGAGCAGCGTGCGCCGCGTGAGGCTCGCGATGCGGATGGTGAAGGCGGCAAGAAGCGCCGCCGTCGTCGCGGTCGTCGCGGTCGTGCACGTCCCGGTGAGGAAGGTGCAGCAGAGGGCGTCAACGAGGACGGCACGTTCGAGGACGCCGACACCAACGTCGAGGAGATCGACGAGGTCGAGGGCGACATCGTCGAAGTCGGCGGTGGCGAAATGGTCTCGGCTGGTGCGCCATCCGAGCAGGGTGTCGAGCATTCGGGCGGCGCAGAGAGCGAAGGCCGTCGTCGTCGCGGTCGTCGGGGACGTCGTGGCGGTCGCCGCAACGAGCAGGGTGCCGAGAACGGCCAGTCGGTCGCCGTCAGCAGCATCGACGACGCCCAGCTGATCGCCGAGGCGCCCGAGCCGGAAGCCTATGAGCCGGTCGAGTCGACCTATGCCGAGCCGCCTTACGAGCCGGCATTCGAGCCAGTCGTCGAGGAAGCCCCGGCGGCGGAAGTCGCCGAGGGTCCGAAGATGCGCCGTCGTCCGCGTGCCCGTGCGGCAGCCGCAGCGGCGAACATCGCCGAGGCGGTGGCCGATGCAGCACCCAAGGCACGCCGTGGTCGCAAGCCACGCGCGGTCGAAGCAGAAACCGAGACGGTTGCACCGGAGCCAGTGGTTCCGGCACCGATCGCTCCGGAGCCCGTCGCGGCCGAGCCGGCTGCACCGAAGCCCGGTCGTCGCCGTCGCGAGGCGGTTGCGGAAGCCACGATGGACGAGGTGAGCGCAACGCCCGCCGAGACCATCGAAGCGTCGGCGCCCAAGCCCAAGCGTGCGCGTCGTAAGGCGTCGGACGCGGTGGTCGAAGCCCCGGTAGTCGAGGAAGCGGTCGTCGAGGAAGCGCCGGTGAAGATCGCCAAGCCCCGCGGTCGCCCACGGAAGACGCCGATCGTCGAAGCCGGCGACGCTGTGCCGACCAGCGAGCCCCTCGCCGAGCCGATCGAAACCGTCCCGCCCAAGGCCGAAGTCCAGCCACAGGACATCGCAACCTCGGACACAAACGACGGCGCCAACGACGACCCCGACGGCGCCCCCCGCCGCGGCTGGTGGCAGCGCACCTTCGGCTAACCCCGAACGCTGAGACCAAAGAACGGGCGCGACCGAAAGGCCGCGCCCGTTTTCGTTTGTAGGGGGCGGGAAGGGCGTGAGACCGCACGCTATCCGTCAGCATCCAAAGCTTCGCGTGGTAACGGCGAACGGCAAAAAAGCTTGTATCCCCGCGAAGGCGGGGACCCAGACTGGGCACCCGCCTTCGCGGGTGAACACGACAGGAGGGCGGTGCGAGGCTTAGGTTCCAGCGCCCAAAGTGAGACACTTCGGCTTCCCCCACCCACCACCACCCCGGCGAAGGCCGGGGCCCAGTTGGAAAGGTGGCAATAACGGAACGCTACCCTCAGTTAGCGACGTGTCCCAACTGGACCCCGGCCTCCGCCGGGGAGGTGCCACATCATGGCGGCCCGAATCCCGAGAGCGCAGGCAAATACGAGCGAGCCGCGCCACAGCGCCCCCCCTCAAACCCTTGTCCTACACACCCAAACACTGCTCCCCTCCCCAAATGCCCCCCACACTCCCACCAACCGCAAAACCGCTCCCAGCGTCTGCACTTCCTATACTTCACTCCACCGCACGCCCGGCCGCACGACCATTGCCCCCCCGCCCCCAATCGACGATACCCCGTAATATGAAGCGTCTAGTAGCCGCCGCAGCCACCGCCCTCCTCCTCTGGACGACGCCCCTCCAGGCCCAGTCGATCCTCCGCGACGCCGAGACCGAAACCATGTTCGCGGAGATGTCCAACCCGCTGATCAAGGCGGCCGGGCTCTCGACGCGCGATGTGAAGGTCGTGCTCATCAACGACGACTCGATCAACGCGTTCGTCGCCGGCGGCCAGACCGTGTACGTCCATTCAGGGCTCATCCAGGCCGCCGACAACGCCAACGAAGTCCAGGGCGTCATCGCGCACGAGCTAGGCCACATCGCCGACGGCCACGTCGTCCTCGCCGACCGCGGCACCAAGCCCGCAATGGGCATGTACCTCCTGTCTATGGTCCTCGGCCTCGCCGCGATGGCGGCCGGCAGCGGCGAAGCAGGCGCCGGCATCATGGCGGCGGGCCAGCAGGCAGCGATGGGCAGCTACCTCTCGTTCAGCCGCGTCCAGGAATCGACCGCCGACGCGACCGGCGCGAAGTTCCTCCGCGAGGCGAACGTCTCGGGCCGCGGGATGCTCAGCTTCTTCAAGAAATTGCAGCAGCAGGAATACCGCTTCGGCACCGCCAACATCGATCCGTTCATGCAGTCGCATCCGCTCTCCGGCGAACGCGTCGCGACGCTCACCGCCGACCTCCAAGCTTCCCCCGCCTGGGCCAACAAACCCGACGCCGCGCTGGAGGAACGCTTCCGCCGCGTGAAGGCCAAGCTCGCCGGCTACGTAATGCCTGCCGACCAGACGCTCCAAGCCTACCCGCCCTCAAACCAGTCGATCTACGCCCACTACGCCCGCGCCTACGCATATCACAAAGCCGGCTACCCCGACAAAGCCGATGCCGAAGCCAATGCACTGGTGAAGGCCGAACCCACCGACCCGTATTTCCTCGAGATCAAGGGCCAGATCCTGCTCGAAGCCGGCAAGCCGACCGAGTCGCTCGTCCCCTTGCGCGAAGCCACGGAGGGCTCCCGCAACAACCCGCTGATCGCCACAACCTTCGGCCACGCGCTGATCGCGACCGAGAACAAGGCGAACTACCCCGAGGCGACCAAGGTCCTGCGCACCGCAGTCGGCCGCGACGACCAGAACCCGTTCGCCTGGATGCAGCTCGGCACCGTCTACGAACTGACGGGCGATACCGCGCGCGCCGCGCTCGCCACCGCCGAGCGCGCCAGCATGGGCGGCGACATGCGGACCGCCTCGGCGAGCGCGCAATATGCCCTCGCGAACATCCCGGCGAACACCACCGACTGGATCCGCGCGCAGGATATCGCGATGGCCGCGCAGAACGAGATGGACGACAATCCCAAGCAGTATAAGCGCCGCAAATGAGCAAACTTACATTCCCGGCGATAGCTATTGCTGGCGCCGTCATCGGAGGCCTCGCAGTCTGGGGCTATGACCGCCAAGGCGGCGGCGTCGAGCGTGCGCAGGTCGAATCGATCGTCCACGACTATGTCCTGGCGCACCCCGAGATCCTCCCCGAGGCAATGGAGAAACTGCGCGACCGCGAGTCGGGCAAGACCGTCACCGCGAACCGCGACGCGATCGTCACGCCGTTCGGCAGCGCCTGGGCCGGCAACCCCAAGGGCGACGTCACGCTCGTCGAGTATTTCGATTACAATTGCGGATACTGCCGAGCGAGCCTGCCGATGATCGCCAAGCTGATCGCCGCCGACCCCAAGGTCCGTGTGGTCTTCCGCGAACTCCCGATCCTCAGCGCCGAAAGCCGCGTCGCTGCCCGCGCGAGCCTCGCCGCGGCGCAACAGGGCAAGTTCGCCACCTTCCACGACGCGCTCTACGCCGGCGGCCCGGTCAGCGACGCCTCGATCGCCGCCGCGGCGGGCAAGGCCGGGGTCGACACCACGCAGGCCAGCTTCACCAAGACCGCCGAAGCCGAGATCGCCAAAAACATGGAAACAGCCGCCAAGCTCGGCATGACTGGCACCCCCAGCTGGGTAGTCGGCGACCGAGTCCTGTCCGGCGCGTTGCCGCTCGAAGACCTCCAGAAAGCCGTAGCAGCCGCCCGCGCCGGTTGACGCTCCTCTCCTTGTTTCCCCGCGAAGGCGGGGACCCAGTCTGGGCTCCCGCCTTCGCGGGAGAACAAGAAGGCGCGGGAAGGCCTATCATTCACGTCCCACCACCCCCATCTTCCCCTCACAAAAAGGGGTGCCAATGACCGAACCGATCCTGTCCATCGCGGGCGTCACCAAGACCTACAAGAGCGGCACCACCGCCCTCCACCCCGTCGACCTCAACATCCAGAAAGGCGAAATTTTCGCCCTCCTCGGCCCCAACGGCGCGGGCAAGACGACGCTCATCAGCATCATCTGCGGGATCGTCACGCCGTCCGCCGGCACGATCAAGGTCGCCGGCTACGACGCGATCCGCGACTATAAGCAGGCCCGCAGCCGCATCGGCCTCGTCCCGCAGGAACTCAACGTCGACATGTTCGAGACGGTGCTCGCCACTGTCACCTTCAGCCGCCGCCTGTTCGGCCGCTCGGGGCACAGCGCATACATCGAACAGGTGCTCCGAGACCTCTCGCTCTGGGACAAGCGCGACGCGAAGATCCGCGAACTCTCCGGCGGGATGAAGCGCCGCGTGCTGATCGCGAAGGCGCTCGCCCACGAACCCGAAATCCTGTTCCTCGACGAGCCCACCGCGGGCGTCGACGTCGCATTGCGTCGCGACATGTGGAAGCTCGTCCACCGCCTCCGCGAAGGCGGCACGACGATCATCCTGACGACGCATTACATCGAGGAAGCCGAGGAAATGGCCGACCGCGTCGGCGTCATAAACAAGGGCAAGCTGCTCCTCGTAGACGACAAGGCGTCGCTGATGAAGAAGCTCGGCAAGCGCGAACTCGACATCGCGCTCCAGGACCCGATGACGACGATCCCCGCAGACCTTGCCGACTGGGATGTGTCACTGGAAGACGACGGCAAACGCCTCCGCTACGTGTTCGACGCACAGGCCGACCACACCGGCATCCCGTCGCTGCTGCGCAAACTCAGCGAACTCGGTATCGGCTTCAAGGACCTCGAAACCAGCAAATCGAGCCTCGAAGACATCTTCGTCGATCTCGTCGGAGAACGCGCATGAATACCCACGGCATTTGGGCGATCTACCGCTTCGAAATGGCGCGCGCGCTGCGCACCCTGTGGCAGAGCCTCGTCACGCCCGTTCTCACCACCTCGCTGTATTTCATCGTTTTCGGCGGCGCGATCGGCAGCCGCATGCAGCAGGTCGGCGGCGTCGGTTACGGCAGCTTCATCGTCCCCGGCCTGATCATGCTGTCGCTGCTCACGCAGAGCATCTCGAACGCGTCGATCGGCATCTACTTCCCGAAGTTCACCGGCACGATCTACGAACTGCTGTCGGCGCCCGTCTCGGCGATGGAGATGGTGATCGGCTATGTCGGCGCGGCGACCACCAAGTCGGTGATCCTCGGGCTGATCATCCTCGCCACCGCGTCGTTCTTCGTGCCGCTGCGGATCGAGCACCCGTTCGCGATGATCGCGTTCCTGATCCTCACCGCGGTCGCGTTCAGCCTGTTCGGGTTTATCATCGGCGTCTGGGCCAACGGCTTCGAGCAGTTGAACTTCGTCCCTGCGCTGCTGATCACGCCGCTGACCTTCCTCGGCGGCGCGTTCTACTCGATCGACATGCTGCCCCAGCCCTGGCGGACGTTCAGCCTGTTCAACCCGGTCGTCTATTTGGTGAGCGGCTTCCGCTGGAGCTTCTTCGGGGTCGGCGACGTCGCGGTCGGGGTCAGCCTCGCGGTGACCGCCGGCTTCCTCGCGGTATGCCTGATCGCAATCGCATGGATCTTCAAGACCGGCTGGCGGATGAAGAACTAACTGGAGAGAGAGCACCACCCCGGCGGAGGCCGGGGCCCAGTTGGGGGACGGTAATAACGAAGGACCGCGCTCCGTTACCTCGACCTTTCCAACTGGGCCCCGGCCTCCGCCGGGGTGGGCAGCTGTCCACAGACCCTACCGCATGACCGGCAACGTGATCCGCGACCCTGCGCAGACCTTCTGCGTCGCCTTCACAAAATCCCCCGCCTTCGCCCGCCCGATGTTCGCCACGAACGACTGCGGGTTGCGGTCGATCATCGGGAACCAGCTCGACTGGATTTGCACCATGATCCGGTGCCCCGCCTTGAACACATGGTCATGGTCACGCAACGGCACGTCCCACGCGACGACCTTCCCCGGTACCAGCGGCTGCGGCGCCGTATCGCTCGCCAGGAACCGCCCGCGCCGCACATCCATCGCGATCGGCAACTGATAGCCGTTCAAGGTCTTCGCGTAGTCGCCAGGCCCGGCCTGAGACTTGTCGAACGCCTCTGTATCGTCGGGCAGCACGTCGATCAGCTTCACCACGAAATCGCTGTCCGTCCCGCTGGTCGACGCCTGCAACGTCGCCGACAGCGCCCCCGTCACGGTCAGGTCGGCAGTCAGAGGCTCCGACACATACCCCAGCACGTCGGGCCGGTGATCGACGAAACGCTGGTCGTCAGCCTCCCACCACGCCCAGTCCGGGCTGGCATACGTCGCCGACATCGGTCGCCGACGGAACGGCACCGGATTCGCCGGATCGGAGACGTAGTCGCGACACGCCTCGCCAACGGCCGGCGCGGTGAACGACAGGCTGCCGTCCGCATGCAGGTACAAGTCGGTCGCTTTCGCACCGGTCGGAGGCCACGCGGCGTAGGTCTTCCACGCGTTCGAGCCCGACTGAAACATCTTAGCCGCAAAGTCCGGCCGCGGGCCCTTGCCGTGCAGCCAATAGGCGAAGAACGGTGCCTGGATTTGCTCCTGGAACTGCGTGCCACTCGCCGCCCCAAGCGGGATCGGCCCAAGATGATCGGCCACCCCCTGCCACCCGCCATGCCGCCACGGCCCCGCCACCATCTGCGCCAAGTGATTCGGATCGTTGCGCTTCTGCTTGGCGTAGATCTGCCACGAGCCCCACGGATCCTCCTGATCCCAGAATCCGGCGACGTTCAGCGTCGGCACGGTCGTCTTGCCGAGCGCATCGGTCCAGCGTTGCGCAGTATAGAACGCATCATGATTGGGGTGATCGAGCAGCGACGTGAACATCGGCACGCGCCCCTTGAACACGGTCCGGTCGATCGCCTCCGCCGAGCCCGCCTTCAGGAAATAGTCGTACGTATCGCTCGGATACGCAAAGTCGGAATTCTTCGTCTTGTCGAGTTGCAGCGACGACACCCAGTCGGTCGCATAGCTCAGCCGCAGCGCGCCGTTGCGGTGGAGATCGTCCGACTGCCAGTAATCGATCCACGCCGCCTGCGGGGATACCGCCTTCAACGCCGGATGCGGGTTCGCCAGCGCGACGGCGGCAGCGAAACCGGGGTAGGACACGCCCCACATGCCGACCTTGCCAGTGTTGGCGGGGACGTTCTTCACCAGCCAGCCGACGGTGTCGTACGCGTCCGTAGCCTCGTCGACCGCTTTCGGATCGCCCGGGTGGACCGCGGTCGAGAGCGTGAAGACGCCGTCGGACTTGAACCGCCCCCGCATCGACTGGAACACGAACACATAGCCGTCCTTCATCAACGGCGCGAAGCGATCGGCGGTGGGAAACGGCGCATCGGGCACGCCGTAGGGCGTTCGCTGGAGCAGGATCGGCAGCGGCCCGGTCATCCCGCGCGGCCGCATGATCACCGTCTGCAACTTCGCCCCGTCACGCATCGGCACCATCACCTCTTCGAACGTGAAGGGCGACCGGGTCACGGTTTGCGGCGCTGTCTGCGCGAGCGTGGCGGCCGGGGCGGCTGCGGTGACTGCAAGCGCGAGCAAGAAAGCGTTACGCGACATGGAATTCCCTTCGTGGACCGTGCCGCGATTGGACGAACCCACACGCGTGAAGTCAAGCCGCGCGCCACGCTCCGGTCAACATCGGGCGCAATACCAGCGAGTTGAGATCGATCAGCGCGTGCAGGACCATCGCCAGCCACAGCTCCCCGGTCATCAGGTACACCGCCGCCATCAGCGCGCCGACGAGCGTGGTCGCGATCACGCCCGCCCGCCCCTGATACACGTGCATCGCGCCGAACGCCGCGACCGCGGCGCCGAATGCGACGAACGCGCTGCCCGATACGAGCGCGACCAGAAGCGGCAGGAACAGGCGGAAGGCGAGCTCCTCGGACACGCCCGCCGCGATCGACATGGCGGCGGCATGCGCGATCTCCGGCCGGTTGCGCGGGAGCAGCGAGCCGACGTTGCCGATCGTCTTGAGGACGCGCCAGTTACGCCGCGTCGCGAGCACCGCGCCGATGACCAGGCCACCGAGCGCGCTGCCGCCGATCATGCCGAGCAGTTCCGCGCGGCTGTCGGCTTGGAAGCTGGGAAGGAGCGTGCGGAGGGTGTCGAACTCGGGCGGCACTGTGAGGAGCGCGTCGAGGCGGCCGAGCAGCGCGAGTCCGATCACCGCCGGCAGGACGAAGGCGATCGCGGCTTTGGCGATCCAAAGGCGGTAGGTCTTCTGGCGCGACGCGGTGTCGGGGAGGCGCTTGATACGGCGGTAGCTGAGGAGGTCGCCCTTGAGGAACCAGACGAGACTCATGATCGTGACGAGGAGAAAGGCGTTGGGAAGGATCATGCCGACACTTCGCCCTTCCCGCGTTCCACCGCTCGTCCTGCTTGTTCTCCCGCGAAGGCTGGAGCCCAGTCTGGGTCCCCGCCTTCGCGGGTACACAAGGTGGTTGGGTCACCACCCTAACCCATCGCTCCACCCCGGCGAAGGCCGGGGCCCAATTGGAACGTCCAGAGTAACTAAGCGCATCGCTCCGTTAGCGACGTTCCCCAATTGGGCCCCGGCCTTCGCCGGGGTGGAGCTTACTTTCCAACTGCGATGGTCGCCCAATCAATCAGTCCGATGCTCACCCTTGACCCAACGTACGGTCCCCGAAGACGCGCGCATCACAACACTCTCCGTCGTCATCTTGCCCTTCTTCCGCTTCACGCCGGCCAGCAGCGACCCATCGGTAACCCCGGTCGCCGCAAAGATGCAGTCGCCCTTCGCCAGTTCCGACAGGTCATACTGCTTGTCGAGATCGGTAATCCCCCACTTCGCCGCACGCCCACGCTCGTCGTCGTTGCGGAACAACAACCGCCCCTTGAACTGCCCACCGACGCAGCGCAGTGCCGCGCAGGCGAGCACGCCCTCGGGCGCGCCGCCGGAGCCCATGTACACGTCGACGGTCGTCTCGGGATCCGACGTCGCGATCACGCCGGCAACGTCGCCGTCACCGATCAGCATGATCCCGCAACCGACCTGGCGCAGTTCGGCGATCAGCGCCTCGTGACGCGGACGATCGAGCACGCACACGATCAGGTCGCGCGCGGGCACGCCCTTGGCAGCGGCGACCGCGTTGATGTTCTCGGTCGGTGTCTTGTCGAGATCGATGATGCCCTCGGGATAGCCCGGCCCGACCGCGATCTTGTCCATGTAGACGTCGGGCGCGTTAAGCAGCCCGCCCTCCTCGGCGATCGCCAGCACGGCGAGGCTGTTCGGCCCCGCGGTCGCGCAGATCGTCGTGCCTTCCAGCGGATCGAGCGCGATGTCGA
>Ga0247729_10001008_pt1 | contig 10631 bp, 5 predicted proteins | sample UWRJL133311R2_FD_180958 | JGI IMG/M metagenome (GOLD analysis project Ga0247729, IMG submission 180958) | Plant litter microbial communities from Arlington Agricultural Research Station in Wisconsin, United States - UWRJ-L133-311R-2 | ecosystem: Environmental > Terrestrial > Plant litter >... | reverse complement strand
GTCGCCGCGGCCGACTTCATCCCCGAGTACATCGCTACCACCAGTTCGTACCGGGAAAACCAGTTCGACTCTGCCGAGATCGCCCGCTACGCGGTGGCCGCCCTCGACGCCCGCACTGCCGGCGATCGCGTCGATCGCCTGCGCCTGGTCGTGGTCGACGACCTGCAGGAGGCGACGGAGTCAACGCTGTCGATCCTTCGGGGATTTGCCCGGCGGGGAGTCTCGATCGTCGTCGCCGGAGACCCGGACGTCGCCACCAACGCCTTCCGGGGCGGGGAGCCGGACGCGCTCGGGCGCCTCGGGACCGTTCTCGGGCTTCCCCTGGTCGAGACCCTCACGCTCTCGACCGCGCACCGGCAGGGCGAAGAGCTCCGGCAGTTCACCAGCACCATCACGAGTCGCATCGGCACCGCCGCGGCAGGGCGCCAGCGCCGCGCGATAGCCGGGCGCACCGAGGGTTCCGTCGTCCGCGACGTCAGCGATGCCCGCACGCCGACCCCTCCCGCGGTATCGATCATCGAAGCACAGTCGCCGGCGCGCCAATGGGCCGCGGTTGCACGCCAGCTGCGCGAACAACACCTCATGCACGGTGTGCCCTGGGGGCGCATCGCCGTCGTGGTGCGCTCCAGCGAACAGATCTCCGGCATCCGGCGCTCGCTCGCCCTCGCCGAGGTGCCGGCGCGCCAGGTGGTCGGCGGTACTGCCCTGCGCGACGATCGTGCGGCCCGGGCGTTGCTCAGCCTCGTCGACCTCGGCATCAAACGCTCCCCGCTGACCGCCGAAGCCGCGAGCGACCTGCTTCTCGGGCCGTTCGGTGGCCTCGACCGGCTGGCGCTGCGTCGACTCCGGCTCGCGCTGCGGGCCGAGGAGCTCGCGGATGACGGCTTCCGGTCGAGCGACGAGTTGCTCGTCGAAGCCCTGGCCACCCCGGGCCGATTCGCGGCCATCGACCACCGGGTGGGTCGTGCAGCGGAACGCCTCAGCCTCACCCTGTTCGAGATCGAGAAACGTGCACTGGCCGGCGGGACCATCGAAGAGCTGCTCTGGCTCGGCTGGGAGCGCAGCGGTCTCGCGAAGACCTGGTTCGACCAGGCCCTCAGCGCCGGTATCACCGCGGCCGAGGCGAACACCAACCTCGACGGCATCGTCGCCCTGTTCACCGCCGCGCGTCGATTCGCCGAGCGCAAGCCCGGCGACCCCGCCTCGGTATTCCTCGACAATGTGCTCGAGGCCGAGGTGCCCGAAGACACCCTGTCGCCACAGCCAGCCGACGATGCCGTGCTCGTGACCACGCCATCCGGAACCGTGGGTCTCGAGTTCGATGTCGTGGTTGTCGCCGCGCTGCAAGACGGCGCGTGGCCCAACCTGCGGCTGCGTGGTTCTCTGCTCGGCCCGGCCGACCTCGTGCGGGTCGTGACCGGCGTCGACACCGCGAACCTCGACGAACGGCGACTGGTACTCGAAGACGAATTGCGGATGTTCGCGCTCGCCGTATCGCGGGCCACCACGCGCGTCATCCTCTCGGCCGTGGCCAACGAAGACGAGGCCCCGAGCGTCTTCCTCTCACTCGCTCCAAAGGGCAGCCCGGTGCTGCCTACAGCCGGCCTCGCCCCGATGTCCCTTCGCGGGCTCACCGGGCGCCTACGTCGCGAGCTCGTGCTCGGCGGTCGCACGCTCGCCGACCGCTCGGCCGCAGCGTCGGCGCTCGCCAGGCTCGCCCGGGAGCGCGTGCCCGGCGCCGATCCTGACGACTGGCACGGGCTGCTGCCCATTTCTACCGACGCCGCGATCTTCGGGGAGGACGAGCGGGTTCCGGTGTCGCCGTCACGCCTGGAGAGATTCGAAGAGTCACCGGTCGACTGGTTCATCGAAACCGTGTCGGGTTCGCAGTCGTCGACGGCCATGGGCCTCGGCACGATCCTGCACTGGGCGATGGAGACGGCCGCGACCCCGGATCTCGATGATCTCTGGACGAGCGTTGAGTCACGCTGGAAAGAACTGCTGTTCGAATCACCGTGGATGGCCGAGAGCCAGAAACGGGCTGCCCGCCTACTCGCTGCCGGCATCGCCGAATACCTGGCCGATTTCGCGCGCGAGGGCAAGGTCCTGGTCGGAGCCGAGAGCAGGTTCACGATCCAGGTGGACCGGGCGGACGTCAACGGGTCCATCGACCGTGTCGAGCGCGGCGCTAACGGCCAGGTGGTGATCGTCGACCTGAAGACCGGAACGCCGATCACCAAACAGGACGCCATAGACGCACACCCGCAGCTCGGGGTGTACCAGCTCGCCTACGCCAGCGGGGTGCTCGACGAGTACCTCGCCGAACTCGGCGACCACAGCCCGGGAGGCGCGAAGCTGTTGTACGTCAAGAAGGGCATCAAGTCGAAGCTCTACCGCGAGTCGGTGCAGGCGGCACTGGACGAGGAACAACTCGAGGCGTTCCGCACGCGGATCCGGGTTGCGGCGATGGGTATGGCTAGTGCGGAGTTCCAGGGCGCGATCGAGCTCGCATCCCGCGGGCCGAGCGGCCCGTCGGAACTCGCTATCCACCGCGTTCGGGCGGTGTCGAGTGACTGACCAGGACACCCGCATGGTGAGCGCCTACGACATCGCCGACGCACTCGGCCTGCCGCGGCCGACCGACCAGCAGCGGCTCGTCATCGAATCCGACCTCACCCCGGCGCTCGTCGTCGCCGGTGCCGGGAGCGGCAAGACCGAGACCATGGCGAGCCGGGTGCTCTGGCTCATCGCCAACGGCAAGGTGACCCCCGGGCAGATCCTCGGGCTCACCTTCACGCGCAAGGCTGCCGGCGAACTGGCCACGCGCATCCGGGAACGCATCGACCAGCTCGCCGACCACGGGTTGGTCCCCGAGGGGGCGGAGCACGACGAATTCGATAAGCCGACTGTCGCTACCTACAACTCCTTCGCGAACCTCATCTACCGCGACAACGCCATACTCATCGGGCGTGAGAGCGATGGGGCCGTTCTCGGCGAGGCATCCGCGTGGCAACTGGCCCGTTCGATAGTCGTCGACAGCAGCGACGATCGTCTGCCCGGTCTCGGCAAATCGGTCGACACCATCACCAAGGCCGTGCTCGAACTCAGCCACGCCGTGAGCGAGAACATCGCGGATGCCATCGAAATCCGCGCCATGGCCGCAGATTTCCGGGCACTCGCCGACCTGCCCGCTGGCGGACGCGGAGCCTACGCAGAGGTCGAGACCCTGGCGAACACCGTCGGCAACCTCGACGTGCTGCTCGGCCTCGCCGAGGAGTTCCAGCGCGCAAAGACCGAGCGCGGGTTCGTCGAATACTCCGACCAGGTTGCCCTCGCGCTGCGGATCGTGCGCACGATTCCCCGGGTTCGCGAGGAATTCCGGTCGCAGTACAGGGTCGTGCTGCTCGACGAGTACCAGGACACCAGCGTCGTGCAGACCTGGCTGCTTGCCGAGTTGTTCGCCGCGCACCCTGTGATGGCGGTCGGCGACCCGAACCAGTCGATCTACGGATGGCGCGGTGCGAGCGCCGCGAACCTCGAGGAGTTCGCCAACCAGTTCGGTGGGGGAGTCGTCGAGAACTTCAGCCTCACCACGAGCTGGCGCAACGGCCACAGGATCCTCGCGGTGGCCAATGCGATCGTCGCGCCGCTCGTCGGAGAGACCCGCGTGCGCGTGGACAAGCTCGAAGCCGGGTTCAACGCGAGCAACCTGCCCGTCGACGTGGCGATCGAGGAGAGCCTCATCGCAGAGGCGGCCACTGCTGCCGCGTGGCTGAAGAAGCACCTCGCGGTGCCCGACCCGAAGACCGGTGAGCCACCGACCGCCGCGATGCTGTTCCGGGCCCGCAAGACCCAGTCGGTGTTCATCGCCGCCCTGCGCGAGGCCGAGATCCCGTTCCACGTGCTCGGCATCGGCGGACTCCTGGCCGAACCAGAGATCGCCGACCTGGTCAGTGCACTGCGCGTCGCCGGCGATCCCACCGCGGGCAACGATCTCATCCGGCTGCTGTCCGGGTCCCGCTGGCGGATCGGGCCCCGCGACCTGAAAGTGCTGCGACAGGTCGCGGCCTGGCTCATCAAGCGCGACTACGCCCAGCGACCACTCGAGGCCGACGTCACCGAGGCGCTGCGCAACTCGGTAGCCGAGGGCGAGGGCGGGTCGATCATCGACGCCCTCGATTTCGTCGCGACGGCCCGACCGGGGCACTCCGAACTCGCGAACTTCAGCGAGATCGGCCTCGAGCGACTTCGCGAAGCCGGACGGCTGTTCGCCCGGGTCCGGTCGAGGTCCGGGCTCGATCTGCTCGACTTCGTCACTATCGTCGAACAAGAGCTGCAGCTCGACATCGAAGTACTCGCCAACGAATACCGGGAGAGCGGCGGGGCGAACCGCGAGGCGTTCTTCGATGCCCTTTCCGGCTACCTCGCGGTGGTGGACTTTCCCAATCTCTCCGGCTTCCTCGGCTGGTTGCGCGAAGCGGAGTGGCGCGACAACCTCGCCCCCCGGCCCGAGAGGGCCGAGCCGGGGACCGTGCAACTGCTCACCGTCCACGGGTCGAAAGGCCTCGAATGGGATCTCGTCGTGGTTCCGCGATGTGTCGAAGACGAGCTGCCGAGCAAACTGCGCGAGGGGTCGAGCGGCTGGCTGTCGTTCGGAGCCTTGCCCTGGTCGTTCCGCGGTGACTCATCAGAGCTGCCCGAGCTCGAGTGGCGCACGGCCGAAACCCGCAAGGACTTCCTCGACGCGAAAGCCGAATTCGGCGAGAAAGTGCTCTACCGTCACGTGCTCGAGGAGCGCCGTCTCGCGTACGTCGCCGTCACGCGCGCGCGCCACTCGCTGCTGCTCACCGGGTCGTTCTGGGCGACTCAGACGTCACCTCGTCGGCCAAGCCCGTTCTTGCGCGAGCTCGAGGCCGCCGGGGTGATCGGCCCGCTTCCCGAGGCGAGCGAGTTCGAGGCCAACCCGACTCCCGGCGACGATTCGACCTTCACCTGGCCGCTGGATCCACTCGGCAACCGCCGCTCGCGCGTCGAAGCCGCCGCCGCCCTCGTGCGCGAGGGCGAGACAGTGGCTGCGGGACGCTGGCAACGCGAGCTCGACCTGCTGCTCGCGGAGCGGGAGGCCCGGTTGGGAGCTGCCGAGACGGTCGATCTGCCGACCCGCGTGCCGGCATCCCGGTTCAAGGACTTCGTGTCAGATGCCGCAGCCGTCGCCTCGTCGTTGCGCCGCCCGATGCCGGAACGGCCGTACCGCGCCACCCGGCTCGGCACGCTGTTCCACAGTTGGGTAGAAAATCGCTATGGCGCCGACGGCACGAGTGAAGAGCTCGATTCCCTGTCGACCGAACTGGATCTCGGTGACACGGTCGGTGGCCTGGACGCCGATGCTGACGAGAGTGAACTGGCCCGCCTGAAGTCGACCTTCGAGCACTCGCCATGGGCTACCCGCAAGCCCGTCGAAGTCGAACGGGAGATCCACCTCGTGCTGGACGGCCAGGTGATCGTCTGCAAGATCGACGCCGTCTACCAAGCCGACGACGGCCGGTTCCAGGTCGTCGACTGGAAGACCGGCAAGGCACCCAAGAGCGCCGCAGATCTCGAGGCGAAGCAACTGCAGCTCGCCCTGTACCGGCTCGCGTACGCGCAGTGGAGAGGCATCGACCCGGGTCTGATCGACGCGGTCTTCTATTTCGTCTCAGACGATCGCATCGTCACGCCGGAGCGCCTGTTCGACGAAGACGAGCTGGTTGCGCTGTGGCGCAGTTCGCTACGCGCGGATGGCGGCGACGGCCTCGTCGTATAGGTCGGCGGCGTCGGCGGTGCCCCCCGATTCGCGCCACGCGTCGATCGCGGTGTCGAGGGCCGCGAGCGAGGCGGCGATGACCGCGCGGGCGCGCGGATCCGGGCCTACTCCTCCATCACTCCGCGGGCCGAGCCGCCGTTCGATGTCCGGCGCAAAAAGAGCTTGCCAGCGAAGGTGTTTCTCGAGGTGACGGGCACGAAGCGACGGCGCATCGAAGTACAGTTGCGCGACGGTGAGCTCGGAGTTGTGCGGCCCCTGGAGCGTTGAGAGCGCAGCACGCAGGGCGTCCCACGCGGACATCGACTCCGGCTGCGCCTCGAGCGCAACTCGCACGCTCTCGCCGAGCGCGACCATGTCGCCGAGCACCACGTCTTCTTTGCTGCCGAAGTAGTGGAAGAACGAGCGGCGGGAGATGCCGGCGGCTTCCGCGATCTGGTCGACGGTCGTCGCGTCGAAACCCTTCTCCGCGAATAGAGCCATCGCCGCCGCGGTGATCTCGGCGTGCACGGCGCGGCGCGTACGTTCACGCATCGAGGGCACTGGAGGTGGGTGGACCATCCGATGAGTCTACCTTTCTTTGCGCTGGGTGTATTAGCTTGCACTAAGTGCAAGTTCGTGCGTAGAGTGCAGCTATGAAACCTGTCGACTACACAAACCAGACCATCCTCGTCACCGGTGCGAGCTCCGGAATCGGTGCCGCGTTCGCACGTGCGCTCGCCGGGCGCGGGGCGAACCTCGTCCTCGTCGCGCGGCGCCTCGACCGCCTCGAGACCCTCGCCAGCGAGCTCACGGCCGCGTACGGCATCCGTGCGACGCCCATCGGGCTCGATCTCGGTCAGCCCGCCGCCGGTCGCGCGCTCAAGGAGAAAACCGATGCCCTCGGTCTCTCGGTCACCGGCGTGATCAACAATGCCGGGTTCGGCACCGACGGCGCCTTCCACGACGAGGACGCTGCGATGCTCGCCCAGGAGATCGCGGTGGACATCACCACCCTGGTCGACATCTCCCGTGCGTACATCGAGCCGCTGCGTGAGGCTGGCGTCGGAGTGCTCGTCAACGTCTCGAGCATGGCCGGTCACCAGCCGATCCCGGGCATGGCCGTCTATTCGGCCAGCAAGGCGTTTGTGCTGAATTTCACCGAGGCGCTCTGGCACGAGTCACGCTCGACGGGCCTGCGGGTGCTCGCCCTGTCGCCCGGGCTCACCACGACAGAGTTCTTCGACGCCCTCGACTCCGAGCAGTACAAGGGCAACTACCAGACGCCGGAACAAGTTGTGCAGACCGCTCTCGACGCCCTCGATCGCAATCGCCGGCCGAGCATCACCTCCGGCCGCGTCAACGCACTGACGACATCGGCGTCGAGGTTGCTCTCGCGCAAACGTACGGTGATCGTCGCCGCGTCATTCGGGGCCTCCGCGAGCGGCGCAGCCTAAGCGTCGAACTGGGCAGATCGCCGTCCTGGCTAGATCGCTCGCTCACTGCGGGAGAGGAACTCCTCGACTTCTTCCACGGCCATCGACGGCATGGTCTGCGCGCCGATCGGGTTCATGACGTCGTTCTCGACAGAGTCGACCAAGCCGGCGAGCATCTCGACGGCGTCGTCGACGATAGCCGTCGACCGCACCTCGGTGCCGTGCAGCAGCCACTTGGCGATCTCGAGTTCGGCGTACAGCAGCGCGCGTTGGGTGACCTGGCGATCACCCGGCCGCACGGCGAGGTAGGCCTCGAAGGCGCTGTCGGCGACTTCATCTCCACGGGCGCCGAGCAGCCAGGCCAGGTCGCGGGCCGGATCACCGACGCGCAGGTCCTGCCATCCGAGCAGGCCCGAGATCGAGCCATCGGACAGCAGGAAGCTGTCCGCGCCCAGCGCGTTGTTGATGACGGTCGGCTGGAACTGCCACAGGGCGGAGTCCTCGGTGGCTTTCTCCCAGCGGGCGAGCAGTGACATCGGCACGAGCCCGGTTGCGGCTGATCGGTCCATGACCGTGACCGCCGAGCGCAGGCACTCACCCGATCCGAGAATCGGGAGCCCGGCATCCGCTACGAAGCTCGTCGGCAGGTTGTGGATTGCGGCGATCGCCCGGCCCACGGATGCGGCGAGGCCGTCGCTGCCGGGGTCGAGATCGTCGAGGGTCGCCTTGGTGCCATAGACGAAGTCGTAGACAACAGCGCGTGTGCTGTCGATCGGGGTCTGCCCGGCGTAGCTCGAGATCGTGAAGGGAAGCCGGCTGCGAATACCCGCGCTCAGGGCGCGCAGCGCGACCAGGTCGGCGGACTGGGTCGCCTCGGCCGCCTCGGACCTGGGCACGCGAATGATCCAGTGACGGCCGTCGCGGCCGGTGAGCAGCGCGGAATCGAATTCGGCGTCGCCCGAACCGCCGATGGGTGCCGCCCCCGCAAGGTCGAGACCGGCAACAGCCGAAGTGGCGAGCGCGGCTAGAGTGAGATGAGATCTGGCCATACCCAACAGGGTAGGTTGCGTATCTGTCGCAACCGTCGTACGCCACGCACTTCTGATGGGTCACGAATGTCTCAGCCATTTTTCGATCGCTTGCCGCTCTCGCGGTACGACCTCGATCGGGACTACCTCGCACGCGAAAAACCCGCGTTGTTCGAGGAGCTCTTCGCCGACCCCGCGACCCGCGTCCTGCCCCTGTTCTCCGGGGCCGCGATGCTGAAATCGCCGACTGAGCTCGCGCTCGTGGCGCCCACGGCGATCCCGTCGGCCGAGTTGCTCGTCTACCTCGGCCGCACAACTACATCGACAGCCACCGAACCGGCAGGGACGCCGATTGTCGCGGCTGTCCTCAACGACGCCGGGCACCTCGCCGAAGCCGACTGGGGGAGCCTGCGCAGCCTCGGAACCGTCCTGAGCGACCGTGATGCCGGCCTGTTCACCGAAGCGCTCGGCATCGTCAACTGGCACGATTCGCACCGCTTCTCGCCCAAGACCGGCGAGGCGACCATCCCCGCGAAGGGCGGCTGGGTGCGGGTCGACCCGGCTGGTGCCGAGATCTATCCGCGCACTGATGCGGCGATCATCGTGGGAATCACGGATGCCGACGACCGCCTGCTGCTCGGACGCAACGCGATGTGGGAGAGCAACCGGTACTCGCTGCTCGCCGGTTTTGTCGAACCCGGTGAGTCGCTCGAGAACGCGGTGAAGCGCGAGGTCTTCGAGGAATCCGGACTCCGTGTAGTCGACCCGGTCTACCTCGGCAGCCAGCCCTGGCCGTTTCCCGCCTCGCTCATGCTCGGATTCACCGCGAAGCTCGACCCGGCGAGCGACGGTATCGGGGCGCCCGACGGCACCGAGATCCTCGAGGTGCGCTGGTTCGGCCGCGACGAACTCGCCGCGTCCCTCGACGAGATCATGCTTCCCGGCTACACCTCGATCGCTCGAGCAATCATCGAAGAGTGGTTCGGCGGACCGATCGCCGACGGCGCATGAGCGACGCGATTTCTTCGGAGCCGGCGACCGGCGCCGAATCCCTGCTCGACAACCTCGACGAGCAGCAGCGGGTCGCCGCCGAGACACTGCTCGGCCCGGTCTGCCTGCTCGCGGGCGCCGGAACCGGCAAGACCCGGGCAATCACGCACCGCATCGCCTACGGGGTGCAGACCGGCGTCTACCCTCCTGGCCGGGTCATGGCACTGACCTTCACGACGCGGGCTGCCGGTGAGCTGCGCACACGGTTGCGCCAGCTGGGCGCCGGGGGAGTGTCGGCGCGTACTTTCCACGCATCCGCCCTGTCGCAGCTCAACTTCTTCTGGCCGCAGGTTGTCGGTGGCACTATGCCGCGGCTCATCGACAACAAGGCGAGGTTGCTCGCGCACGCCGCGGACTCGCTGAGGTTCAAGCTCGACACGGCGACCCTGCGCGACCTGTCGGCAGAGATCGAGTGGCGCAAGGTCTCGAAGCTGAGCATCGACGCGTACGGTCGCGCTGCCGAGAAGCGCACTCTGCCGCCGTCGATCACCGTCGACAAGGCCGTGGCGCTGCTCCAGGCCTACGAGAATGTGAAAGACGAACGTCGCCAACTCGACTTCGAAGACGTGCTGCTGGCTGCTGCCGGCATGATCGAGACCGAACCGCGCGTCGCCCAGCAGGTGCGTGAGCAGTACCGCTTCTTCGTCGTCGACGAGTACCAGGACGTCTCGCCGCTGCAGAACGAGTTGCTGCAGCTCTGGCTGGGGGAGCGTAACGACGTCTGTGTTGTCGGAGATGCGAGCCAGACCATCTACTCGTTCGCCGGGGCAAGCCCGGACTACCTGCTGCGTTTTGCAGCGACCTACGACGACGCGGTTGTGCTGCGGCTCGAGCAGAACTACCGGTCGACGCCGTCGATCGTCGAGTCGGCCAACCGCCTGATGCGCGGTCGCCAGGGTGCTCTGTCGCTGCACGCCGTGGCAGAAACGGGCTCTTCGCGCCCGCCGTCGATCTCGGTCCACCCCACCGACAGCGCAGAAGCCCGCGCGGTCGCCGCGGCTATCGTCGCCGAGATCGAGTCGGGAACGAAGCCGGAAGACATCGCGATCCTGTACCGGATGAACGTGCAGGCCGCCGCGATCGGAGCGGCACTCGACGACGCCGGGGTGAACCACCAGCTACGGGGCGGAACCCGGTTCTTCGACCAGCGCGAGATCAAGGAAGCCCTCATGCTGCTCAAGGGCGCATCGGTGAATACCGCGATGGAGCCGCTGTTCAAGACCGTGAGCGACGTGCTGCGCTCGATCGGCTGGACCCAGGACCCGCCAGAGACCCGCGGGGCGGTGCGGGACAAGTGGGAGTCGCTCAACGCGCTCATGCAGCTCGCCGAGGAAGCCG
>Ga0247729_10001007_pt1 | contig 10640 bp, 7 predicted proteins | sample UWRJL133311R2_FD_180958 | JGI IMG/M metagenome (GOLD analysis project Ga0247729, IMG submission 180958) | Plant litter microbial communities from Arlington Agricultural Research Station in Wisconsin, United States - UWRJ-L133-311R-2 | ecosystem: Environmental > Terrestrial > Plant litter >... | reverse complement strand
CCTGCTGCCGCTGGTCGACTTCGTCAAGCTCGACGTGAACGACATGGCGCAATCGACGCTGGCGCGCCTGGCGCCGCTATGGCGCAGCGCCGGCAAGAAGCTGGTGGCCGAAAAAGTCGAAACGCGCGATGAATACAAGCTGTGCATGGACCTCGGCTTCGATTACTTCCAGGGTTATCACTTCGCCAAGCCGGCCGTCATCGGCGGGCGCAAGCTGTCGCCGTCGCAGCTGGCGGTGCTCGAGCTGATGAACATGGTCACTTCGGACGTGGAAAACAACGTCATCGAGAAGGCCGTCAAAAAGGATGCCTCGCTGGCGCTGAACCTGCTGCGCCTGGTGAACACGCCGGCCGTGGGCGCGCGCCAGCGTATCGATTCGCTGGGCCAGGCGTTGCTGCTGCTGGGCCGGCGCCAGCTGCAGCGCTGGCTGCAAATTGTGCTGTACGCCGATCCCGGCGCGCGCGGCCATACGCTGAGCCCCTTGCTGATGCTGGCCACCACGCGCGGGCGCCTGATGGAACTGCTGGCCCAGCGCCTGCGTCCAGGGCAGCGCAACCTTGCCGAAATCGCGTTCACGGTGGGCATGATGTCGTTGATGGATGTGCTGTTCGAAGTGCGCATGGACGACCTGATGGAGCAGATTCCCATGATCGACGAAGTGTCGGAAGCACTGCTGCACCGCAGCGGCTTTTTTGGCGAGCTGCTCAAGCTGGCCGAATCGATCGAGCGCATGGACGACGCCGCCATTGAAGTGACGCCGACGCTCAAAACGCTGGCCATTTCCAGCGACGATTTGTTGGAGCTGGAAGTGGCGGCGTTCGAATGGTCGGACAGCGTGGTGCGTTACGCGATCTGAAAAAAACGCGAACCGGGGTTCGCGTTTTTTAGCGGTGGCCTGGCGCGTCAACCCGCCGTGCCGGTACCGCGCCATTGCCGGTGCAGTTCGGGATCGCTGCGCAGTTCCCACAACCCCAGCACCACGGTGGCCACGCCGCTGACGATCAGGCTGGCCATCATCGTGCGGTCCTGCAGCAGGCCGATGACCCACGGCGAGACCGCCACCCACGCCCCCACGACCATATTGAGCACGACGGCCCAGACGTAGGTCTTGTACAGGTCGAATGCCGCCAGTGCCGCGATGATGATGCCGGCGACGACGGCGTTGGTGGTGGGCGGGGCATTGCCCGGATAACCCATCACCCAGGGCGAAGCAATCAGCCACAGGCCGAGTAGCAGGATCAGCTGATCCTGCCAGCGTTTGGTCGAATAATGCAGTGCCATGATGTTTTCCTCCATATCGAGGGCATGCGCCCGACTATTAGAAACCACCAGTGGCAAAAAGTTCGGTTCAACAGTGCGCCGCCATGCCGGCCCTGCGAGGCGGTCCGCCTGCCTGTGCTAGACTTTTGGCACTTGCCGCCTTTTCGAATCGACCCCATGTTTTTCAATCTGCTCATCGTGCTGCTCACCGTCGTCGCCATGGAGGTGTTCTCCGTCCTGGCGCACAAGCACATCATGCATGGCTTCGGCTGGAACTGGCACAAGTCGCACCACGAGCCGCGTACCGGCTGGTTCGAAAAAAACGATTTATATGCGGTGTTTTTTGCCGGCGTGGCGATCCTGCTGATCTGGTTGGGCACGGAAGGGCGCCATCCACTCGAGTGGATCGGCGCCGGCATGACGGCCTACGGTTTTCTCTACTTCGTCGCGCACGACGGCCTGGTGCACCGCCGCTGGCCCTTCAGGTATGTGCCGAAGAGCGGCTATCTGAAGCGGCTCTACCAGGCCCATCTGCTGCACCACGCGGTGGAAAGCAAGGCGGGCGCCGTGTCGTTCGGCTTTCTGTACGCCCCGCCGGTGGCCGCGGTCAAGGCGCAGTTGCGCAAGTTGCACCAGGGCCCGCTGCCGGGCCGGGGCGCTGCCAAAGTCCCCGCGGACGAGCAGGCGCCGTCGTCAGGCGCGACGCCAGCGCCTTGAGTCCCCCCATTGCCAGCAAGCGCAGCTTGGTCGCTTTCGACGTGCTGACGCGATGGTCCCACGCATGCGCGCCCCGCGCGCGCACGTCGATGCCGATCTGGCGGTAAACGCCGTGGGCGGTGGCAATCGCCCACGCCGAGCGCAGCGGCAGCGCGTGAATGCCGCCGCTGGCCGACCGGTAATACGGCTCGGCTTCGGCCACCAGGCGCTCTGCCACCGCGGCCAGCGCGGGCAGGTAATCCGGCAACTGCGCCAGCGCGACGCCGGCCGGAATGCCCGCTTCGCGCAGCCACTGCGCCGGCACGTAACAGCGCCCCACCCGGGCGTCTTCCACGATGTCGCGTGCGATATTCGTCAGCTGGAACGCCATGCCCAGGTCGCAGGCCCGGTCGAGCACCGCGTCGTCCTGCGCGCCCATGATCTGGGCCATCATCAGGCCCACGACGCCGGCCACGTGGTAGCAGTAGCGCAGCGTGTCGCCGAGCGTCTCGTAGCGGGCGTCGTGGACATCCATCGCGAAGCCGGCCAGGTGGTCGAGGGCGTAGCGCTGCGCGATGTGGTGGTGGCGCACGACCTCCTGGAAGGCGGCAAACGCCGGCACCGTCATCGGGTGGCCGGCATAGGCGCGCGCGGTCTCGCGCTGCAGCGCGTCTAGCGCCGCCGCCGCATCGTGTGCGGTGGCGCCGGCATTGTTGAAGCCCAGTTCCTGGTTGTCGATGACGTCGTCGCAGTGGCGGCACCACGCGTACAGCATCAGTACGCTGCGCCGCGTTGCTGGTTCGAACAGCCTGGCGGCGGCGGCAAAGCTTTTCGAGCCGACCGCGATCGTTTCGGTCGCGTGTGCCAGCAGTTGTTTATCGCCTGCGTCGCTCACGAGCGCATATCCTCGATCATCAGGCCGGCCGTGGCCTTGGCCGAGCCGACCACGCCGGGCACGCCGGCGCCCGGATGCGTACCGGCGCCGACCAGGTACAGATTCTGGATCTGGCTGTCGCGGTTGTGCGGGCGGAACCACGCGCTTTGCGTGAGGATCGGTTCGAGCGAAAACGCCGAGCCGACGTGGGCATTTAACTGGTCGCGGAAATCGAACGGCGTAAAGAAACGGCTGGTGACCAGCTGGCTGCGCAGCCCCGGCATGTAGCGCTGCTCCAGGTAGTCGAAGATGCGGTCGCGGTAACGCGGGCCTTCTTCTTCCCAGTCGATCTCGGCATTGCCCAGGTGCGGTACGGGCGCGAGCACGTAATGGCTGCCGCAGCCGGGGGGCGCGAGCGACGGATCGGTGACGCATGGCGCGTGCAGGTACAGCGAAAAATCGGTCGGCAGCGCCTTGGCGTTGAAGATGTCCTGGATCAGGCCCTGGTAGCGCGGCCCGAAGCACACGGTGTGATGCTGCAGCTGTTCGTGGTGTTTGTCGAGGCCGAAGTACAGCACGAACAGCGAATTGGAAAAGCGTTTTTTGGTCAGCGACTTGCCCTTGTCGACGCCGCGCGGATGGTCTTTCAACAAGCCGGCGTAGGTATGCACCACGTCGGCGTTCGACGCCACGGCGGTGGCCGGAAAGTGGCGGCCATCCTTCAGGCGCACGCCGGTCGCTGCATTGCCCGCCATGTCGATTTTGGCGACGGATGCATTCAGTTCGATGGTGCCGCCGATATCCTGGAACAGCCTGACCATGCCATTGACGAGCGCCCCGGTGCCGCCGCGCGGGAACCACACGCCCCATTTGCGCTCCAGTGCATGGATCAGCGTGTAGATCGACGAGGTCGCAAACGGATTGCCGCCCACCAGCAGCGAGTGGAACGAGAACACCTGGCGCAGCTTGTCGTTCTTGACGAAGCGCGAGACCATGCCGTACACGCTTTTCCAGGCTTCCAGCCTGGCCAGCTGCGGACCGGCGGCGATCATGTCGCGAAACGACAGGAAGGGCACGGCGCCCAGCTTCAGGTAGCCTTCCGCGAACACGGCTTCCGAATAGGCCAGGAAGCGGCGGTAGCCGGCCACGTCGTCGGGGTTCATCGCGTGGATCTGGCGGTCGATGGCGTCCTGGTCGTTGGCGTAGTCGAAGTGCGTGCCGTCTTCCCAGCACAGGCGGTAAAACGGCGCGACCGGCAGCATCTCGACGTAATCGCTCATCTTCTTGCCGGCGGCGGCGAACAGCTCTTCCAGCGCGGACGGATCGGTGATGACGGTGGGGCCAGCGTCGAAGGTAAAGCCCTGGTCTTCGTAGACGTAGGCCCGCCCGCCCGGCTTGTCGCGTTGTTCGAGCAGCGTGGTGGGGATGCCGCTGGCCTGCAGGCGGATGGCCAGCGCCAGGCCGCCGAAGCCGGCGCCAATCACGACGGCCTTGTTATGGTTGTTCATGCGCGTGTCCAGAGAAGTGAATGTGTGTGGGGTGGGTCTTGCGCGCCGCAGTAATCGCTTCCATGACGGGCACCGGCGGCTTGCCGGAGACCAGGCGCAGCTTGTCGAGCGTGGTCAATGTGCCGGCATAGAAGCGGGCAATGAGCGGCCCGCGCAAATGGTAAAAGCGCTGCATCACGCGCCAGCGCCGGTCGGCGCGGCCGGCCAGGAACAGCATGCGGTTGAGCAGGCGGAAAAATCCCTGGCCGCGCCATGCGCGCGCCGCTTCGTCACGGATGGCGGCAAACAGCGCCGGCGCCGCCAGGTCCGGCAAGGCCGCGACGTGCTCGGCCAGGCGTACCGCGTGCGCCAGCGAATAGCCGGTGGTCGGATGGAACAGGCCGGCGCGCAGGCCGGAGCACGGTTGTCCTGCGCGCTCGCGCCAGTACGCATCGAAGTCGCCGGCCAGCGTGATGGGCAGCGAGCCGCGCTCCTCGCGCAGTACGTCGACGACGTCCCACCGATGCGCCTGTGCATACGCCGCGATATTGGCGCGCAGGCGGGCGGGATCGATGTGGCCCTGGTCGACGTAGTGGGTGTCTTCGATCAGCAGCGTGTCGGGCGCGAACGGCAGCACGTAGACGAAGCGGTAGCCGCCGTCCTGCGCGACGGTGGCGTCCATGATGATCGGCCGTTGCAGGCCGTGCGGCGCGGCCAGCCGCACTTCCTGGCCGAGAAAGGTCTGGTAGCCGAGGGCGACGCTGGCGCTGGCGCACACGCCGCGGCCATCGATGACGGCGCCGGCATGAAGGACGTCACCGGTGGCCAGGGTGACCGTGGTGGGCGTGACGCCGGTGACCGCGCAGTCCAGGCGCAGGCGCGCGCCGAGCGCCGCTGCGATCACGCGCGCGAAATCGCTTGAAGCGATGCTGTTGTAGCCGCCGGCGAGCGCGCGCTCGAGGTCCGGGAACCGCACTTCATAGCCCGGCCAACGGTGCGTCACGAGCGGCGCGATCCACGCGCGCTGGGCGGCGGTGAGATCGCTGTCATGAAACGACCAGGTGTGGTTGCCGCCCATCGTGGCGCCCTGTTCCAGGACCAGGATGCGCAAGTCGGGCCGCGCCGCCGTCAGGCGCCAGGCGACGAGGCCATTGGCAAGGCCGGCGCCGACCAGGATGACATCCCACGCCGGTGTCTTCACCGCAGCACTTGTCCGATGATGTCCGCTGCGCGCGTGGCGCCGCCGCCCTGTTCGACCTCGATGGCGAGCCGGTCCAGGGCGGGGACAAAATGCGGTTGTGTCAATAGTCGATCAAGCATGCGGGCCAGTGTAGCGGTACTACCCAATCGTGCTGACCCGCACAGGCCGATGTCGGCGTGACAAACGCGGGACGCGGCGCCGGGCTGGTCGAAGGCGATCGGCAGCGCCAGGATCGGCGTGCGTGCGACGATCGCATCCATGACCGTGTTCAGGCCGGCGTGCGATACCACCGCATCGGCCCGCACCAGTACTGCCGCCTGGGGGGCAAAGTCGGTCACCCAGGTCGCGCCGGCGCGCACCAGGGCGCGCTCCTGCACCGCGTCGAGCCCGCCGCAGTGGGCGACGAGCAGCTGCGCATCGAGCTTGCGGGCGGCCTTCGCGATGCGCTTGAACAGCCCGAAGCGCTGGCCTTGCAGCGTGCCGAGCGAGGCAAAGATGAAAGGACGGCCGGCGGCAACCGGGGGCATGCCGCTGGTGATCTGGCTGGTGGTGGCGGTGCGCAGCGGGCCGACGTGATGAAACGTGGCCGGCAGCGCGCGCCTCGGAAAATCGAAGCCGGGCACCGTCTGGCTGATCTGCGCCAGCGTCGACACGCATTCGTGCAGCATGCTGCGCGGCGTCAGCCCGAACGTCGCCGCCCACTGCGCGACAACCTTGCTGTGGGCGCCCATCATCCAGTCGTAGACGCGCGCGCTGCCCTGGTACATCTGCAGCGCCTGTTCGGTCGTCGCATATTTGAACGGCATGACCGGCAGCGGAATGCCGGGTTCGCGGTTCACGGGGAGGGCGCAGGCAATCGATATAAACGGTATGCCCGCGCCGTCGGCGGCGAGCGCGCCGGCCGCTTCCATCTGGTCGGCCAGCATGGCGTCGATGCGCAGCGCCTTGAGCGCGGCCGGCAGGTCGCGGCACAGCATGTCGGTGGTGCGGGCCATGTCGGCGATGACGGCGCGGATGCCGAGCGGCCCGCCCGGGTTGGCGGCGCGGCGCAGCGATTCGGCCAGGGAGCCGGCCGGATGGGACGCTTCGCCCAGGACATGGAACCCGATGCGCGGGTCGCGCAGGAATGCCCTGGCGTCGACGCGGTGCAGGAAAGTGACCTGGTGGCCGCGTTCGATCAGTTCGACCGCAATTGCTTCGAGGGCATTGAAGTGGCTGAAATACGCCGGACCTACAACTGCAAAATGCGCCATGAACGCGACCTTTATGAGATCCTGACAGCGCGGGCAGAGGGCGGTGCGCCACGATCGGCCGGGTAATTTGTTACGATGGATACAGCAACGAACCGCTGCCGTATCATGCAGAAAAGGCGGCCTGCGCATTTTCCATTATGATTATACACATGTTAATTTTCTGCTACATCACGGTGAGGATCGCGTGTCATGGGTGCACAAGTCATACAAAGCGGCGCCGCGACGGGGCTGCATCATGAACTGGGTTTGCTGAAATCCACCTTCGAGGACCGGTTGCGCCAGGTATTGGGCGAGGCCGATCCACTCGATTTACTGCAGTCGGCGATGCGCGAAGCGGCGCTTGGCGCGGGCAAGCGCATGCGGCCCTTGCTGATGATGCTGCTGGCGCGCGACCTTGACTGCCCGCCGGCCGGCATGCTCGATGCCGCCTGCGCAGTCGAACTGGTGCACGCCGCCTCGCTCATTCTCGACGACATGCCATGCATGGACGACGCCATGCTGCGTCGCGGCCGGCCGACCATCCACGTGCGCTTCGGCGAAGACGTGGCCATCCTGGCCGCCATCTCGCTCCTCTCCCGTGCGTTCGGCCTCGTTTCCACCGCGCCGGGCATTCCCGCCGACGCGCGCACGCGGATGAGCGCCACGCTGGCCAATGCAATTGGCACCAAGGGACTGGCGATGGGCCAGTACCAGGATTTGCGCTCGGGGCGCGACAAGCGCTCCTGCGACGATATCGCGGTGACCAATGAACTGAAAACCGGGATGCTGTTCGATGTGGCGGTGAACATGGCCACCGTGATTGCCGAATCGGGCGACAGCGTGGTGTTGCCGCTCAAGCGCTTCGCCAAGGCGGCCGGGCAGGCGTTCCAGATTCGTGACGACCTGCTCGACTGCCTCGATAGTGCGGTCACGGGCAAGGACACCGGCAACGACGCCGGCAAGGCCACCATCGTGCTGACGATGGGCGTGGAAGAGGCGCAGCGGCAGCTCGCGCACCTGGTGCAGGAGTCGGATCGGCACCTGGTCAGCGCGCTCGGTGAGCAGGCCGGGACCAGGTTGTTCATCAAGGCGCTGTTTGCCGACAAGGCGGCGCCGGCGCCGGCCGTGTCGCGGGTGCCTGTTGCGGTGCGCGGGGCGGCGTTCGTTACGGGCTAATGCTCAAGTGGTATGGGTCCCCGCCTGCGCGGGGATGCCCATCACGACAAATTCGGCGCCAGCCACCGTTCCACGTCCTCTTTCGATGCCCCGCGCCGCAGGACCATGTCCTCGACCTGGTCGTTGCCAATCTTCCCGACGACAAAATACTTCGACCGCGGGTGCGCCATATAAAACCCGGATACCGCCGCGGCCGGATACATGGCGAACGACTCGGTCAACACCAAGCCGATTTCTTCGGCCTGCAGCACGTCGAACATGGCTTTTTTGACCGTGTGCTCAGGACATGCGGGATACCCCGGCGCCGGGCGGATGCCGTCGTACTGCTCGGCGAGCATTTGCTCGATAGTGAGGTTCTCGGCCGGCGCATACCCCCACAAATCGGTCCGCACGCGCTCGTGCAGGTACTCGGCAAACGCCTCGGCCAGGCGGTCGGCCAGCGACTTGAGCATGATCGATGAATAGTCATCGTGCGCGTCTTCGAAGCGCTTCTCGTACTTTTCGATACCGAGGCCCGCCGTGACCGCAAACAGCCCGATGTAGTCGGCAATGCCCGACGACTTCGGTGCGATGAAGTCGGCCAGGCACTGGTTCGGGCGCGCCACGCCGTCGACGACCGGTTTGACGCCCTGCTGGCGCAGGCCGTACCACGTGAACGCGACGGTCGTGCGCGTGTCGTCGGTGTAGACCTCGATGTCGTCGTCGTTGATGCTGTTTGCCGGCAGCAGGGCCACGACGCCATTGGCCGTGAGCCAGCGCCCGTCGATGACTTTTTTCAGCAGCGCCTGGCCTTCTTCAAACACTTTCGACGCCGACTCGCCCACCACGTGGTCCGTCAAAATCGCCGGGAAGGGACCGGCCAGGTCCCAGGTCTGGAAGAACGGGCCCCAGTCGATATAGCGCGCCAGCGTGGCCAGGTCCACATTCTTGAAGACGCGGCGGCCGATGAATTTCGGTTTCACCGGCGCGAAATCGAGCTTTGCCCTGTTCAGGCGCGACGCGGCCAGCGACAGCGTCGGCAGCGCCTTCTTGTTGGCGTGCTGCTCGCGGATGCGGGCATAGTCGGTCGCAATGTCGGCGATGTAGGCGTCGCGCGATTCGGGCGTCATCAGCGACTGCGCCACCGACACCGAACGCGACGCATCCGGCACGTACACCACCGGCCCCCCGGTATGCGGCGCGATCTTCACGGCCGTGTGGGCGCGGCTGGTGGTGGCGCCACCGATCAGGAGCGGCGTCTTGCGTTCGCGGAACCACGGGTCGCGCTGCATTTCGCGCGCCACGTGCGCCATCTCCTCGAGCGACGGCGTGATCAGGCCGGACAGGCCGACCAGGTCGGCGTTTTCAAGCTTCGCGCGCGCGAGGATTTCGGAGGCCGGCACCATCACGCCCATGTTCACCACTTCGAAGTTATTGCACTGCATGACCACCGAGACGATGTTCTTGCCGATGTCGTGCACGTCGCCCTTGACGGTGGCAATGACCATCTTGCCTTTCGGCTTGGCGACCACGCCGGTGCGCAGTTCTTCGCTGGCCTTTTCTTCTTCGATGTACGGCACCAGGTGGGCCACGGCCTGCTTCATGACGCGGGCGGACTTCACCACCTGCGGCAGGAACATCTTGCCTTGTCCGAACAGGTCGCCGACGATGTTCATGCCGTCCATCAGCGCGCCTTCGATGACGTGGATCGGGCGTCCGCCGTTATGCAATTGCTCGACGCGCGCTTCCTCGGTGTCTTCGACGATCCACTGCGTGATGCCATAAACGAGCGCATGCGACAGGCGGCTGCTGACGGGTGCGTCGCGCCATGCCAGGTTCTGCTCCTGCGCCTTGCCGCCCGCCTTCAGCGTGCCGGCGATTTCGATCATGCGCTCGGTGGAGTCCTCGCGGCGATTGAGCACCACGTCCTCGACGCGCTCGCGCAGTTCTGCCGGCAGGTTGTCATAGACGCCCACCATCCCGGCGTTGACGATCCCCATGGTCATGCCGGCCTTGATGGCGTGGTACAGGAACACGGTGTGGATCGCTTCGCGCGCCGGGTCGTTGCCGCGGAAGGAAAACGACACGTTCGACACGCCGCCCGACACCTTCGCGTGCGGCAGGTTGGCGCGGATCCAGCGCGTGGCGTCGATGAAGTCCACGGCGTAGTTATTGTGCTCTTCGATGCCGGTGGCAATGGCAAAAATGTTCGGGTCGAAGATGATGTCTTCCGGCGGAAACCCCACCTGTTCGGTCAGCACCTTATAGGCACGGCTGCAGATTTCGGTCTTGCGGGCGAAGGTGTCGGCCTGGCCCTTTTCGTCGAAGGCCATGACGATGACGGCTGCGCCGTAGCTGCGGCACAGGCGCGCCTGGCGGATGAATTCTTCTTCGCCTTCCTTCATCGAAATCGAGTTGACGATGGCCTTGCCCTGCACGCACTTCAGGCCCGCTTCGATGACCGACCATTTGGACGAGTCGATCATGATCGGCACGCGCGAAATGTCCGGCTCGGACGCGATCAAATTCAAAAAGCGCGTCATGGCGGCCAGCGAATCGAGCATCGCTTCGTCCATGTTGATGTCGATGACCTGCGCGCCGTTTTCCACCTGCTGGCGCGCCACCGACAGCGCCTCGTCGTACTGCTCGTTGAGGATCATGCGCGCGAACGCTTTCGAGCCGGTGACGTTGGTGCGCTCGCCGACGTTCACGAACAGGGAGTCGTCGTCGACCGT
>Ga0247729_10001006_pt1 | contig 10641 bp, 7 predicted proteins | sample UWRJL133311R2_FD_180958 | JGI IMG/M metagenome (GOLD analysis project Ga0247729, IMG submission 180958) | Plant litter microbial communities from Arlington Agricultural Research Station in Wisconsin, United States - UWRJ-L133-311R-2 | ecosystem: Environmental > Terrestrial > Plant litter >... | reverse complement strand
ATCTTGATGACGTCGGCGCCGAAGTCGGACAGCACGGTGGCGGCGGCCGGTGCGGCGATGAAGCTCGCGCAATCCAGAACCTTGAGGCCTTTGAAGATGCCGTCTGCCATGCTGTCGCTCCCGGGACTTTTGTTGTTTTTGTTCGCGTGACGGAATGATCGATGTGATGGAATTCCGACACGGCATTTGACCCGTGTTCGTCACGCGATGCAACGGGGCGCGGCTTCTTGTTCCCTCTCCCTTGTGGGAGAGGGTGGCTTCGCGAAGCGAAGACGGGTGAGGGGTAATGTTCCGCGACACCCCCTCATCCGTCGCGGACTTCGTCCGCGCCACCCTCCCCCTCCAGGGAGGGTGAAGCATCGCCGCTATTCCCCGCCCGACAGCAGCGCGGCGTTGCCGCCGGCCGCGGCGGTGTTGATGCTCACGGTCTGCTCGGTGGCGAAGCGCACGAGATAATGCGGGCCGCCGGCCTTCGGGCCAGTGCCGGAAAGCCCGAAGCCGCCGAATGGCTGCACGCCGACCACCGCGCCGATCATGTTGCGGTTGACGTAGACATTACCGACCGGCAGCCGGTCGATCACGCTTTCGATCATGTCGTCGATGCGCGAATGGATGCCGAGCGTCAGGCCGTAGCCGGAGCGCGCGATGGACTGCAGCACCTCGTCGAGCCCGGCGGCGGGATAGCGCACCACGTGAAGGATTGGCCCGAATACTTCTTCGGTGAGTTGTTCGGCGCCGGCTAGCTCGAAGATGTGCGGCGCCACGAAATTTCCCGCCGGCGCCGTGCCCGCAAAATGCACGCGCGCCTCGCGCTTCATGCGGGTGATATGCGCGTCGAGCTTCTGCCTGGCCTCGGCGTCGATCACCGGGCCGACATGGGTGGCGGGATCGGTGGGGTCACCGAGCTTCAATTCCCGGGCGGCGCCCACGATCATCTTGATCATGCGGTCGGCTACGTCATCCTGCACGAACAGGAGCCGCAGCGCCGAGCAGCGCTGCCCGGCGGAACGGAATGCGGAGGCCGCCACATCGTCGGCGACCTGTTCGGGCAGCGCGGTGGCGTCGACAATCATGGCATTGATGCCGCCGGTCTCGGCGATCAGAGGCACGATCGGGCCGTCTTTGGCGGCCAGCGCGCGGTTGATTGAGCGCGCCACCTCGAACGAGCCGGTGAACACCACACCGGCGATATCGGGATGTTCGACCAGCGTTGCGCCGATGGCGCCATCGCCCTGCACCAGATGCAGCGCTGCTTGAGGTACGCCGGCCTCGAGCAGCAGCCGCGCCGCGGCTGCGGCGACGCGCGGCGTCTGCTCCGCCGGTTTCGCCACCACCGCATTGCCGGCCATCAGCGCCGCCGTGACTTGCCCCAGAAAAATCGCCAGTGGGAAATTCCACGGCGAGATCGCCACGAAGACGCCGCGGCCGCGCAGCCGCAGCACATTGCTTTCGCCGGTCGGGCCGGGCAACGCCTCGCCCTCGCCGAACAGTCTTCGTCCCTGCATGGCATAATAGCGGCAGAAGTCGGCGGTTTCGCGCACTTCTGACAACGCGTCATCAAGGGTCTTGCCGCCTTCGCGTTGCAATAGCGCGATGAAATGCGCGCGGCGCTGCTCTAGCAGATCGGCCGCACGTTCGAGAATGGCCGCGCGAGAATCGGCGGACGTCCGGCTCCATGCCGTATAGCCCTCGCAAGCTGCGGCAATCGCCGCATGAGCCTGCTGCGGCGTGGCATCGACGATCTTGCCTGTGTCGGCACTGTTCGCGGCCACGTCCGACAGCAGCGTGGTCAGCGCCGCGCGGTCGCCGAACTCGATGCCGCGCGAATTGATGCGGTCGGGCTGATAAAGATCGTGCGGCAGCGGGATGCCGGAACGCCGCGCGTGTTCCGGCGCGCCGATAAGGTCGGCCGGCCGGCGCAGCAGCGCCTCGACCGGCACCGTGTCATCGCCGGCCAGCGCCACGAAGGACGAATTGGCGCCGTTCTCGAGCAATCGTCGCACCAGGTAGGCCAGCAGGTCGCCATGGCTGCCGACCGGCGCATAGGTGCGGCAGGCAATGCCCGGATGGTCGGCGCCGAGTTGCGCATAGAGCGCGTCGCCCATGCCGTGCAGGCGTTGGAATTCGTAACCGCCATCGCCGGCGAGTTCGACAATGGTCGCGACGGTCAGCGCGTTGTGCGTGGCGAATTGCGGGAACAGCCGCGGCCGGAGCGCCAGAAGTTTTTTGGCGCAGAACATGTAGTTCAGGTCGGTCATCGCCTTGCGGGTGAACACCGGATAGTCGTCGAGGCCGCGCTCCTGCGCGCGCTTGATCTCGCTGTCCCAATAGGCGCCTTTCACCAGCCGCACCATCATGCGGCGGTCGTGCGCACAAGCTAGTTCATCGACATAGTCGATCACCGCCGCCGCGCGCTTCTGATAGGCCTGGATGGCGAGACCGAAGCCGTCCCAGCCGGACAGTGATGGATCAGCGAAGGCCGCCGCGATCAGGTCGAGCGACAGCTCGAGACGGTCGGCTTCCTCCGCATCCACGGTGAAGTTGAGGTCGTGAGCTCTGGCCTGCCGCGCCAGCACCATCAAGCGCGGCACCAGTTCCGCCATGACACGCGCGCGACTCACCGCCTCGAAGCGCGGATGCAGCGCCGAGAGCTTGACGGAAATGCCCGGCCGGTCAGGTAGCGCGCGATCGCCCGCCGCGCGACCGATGGCGTCGATCGCGGTGGCGTAGGAGTCGAAATAACGCTGCGCGTCGGCTTTGGTGCGCGCGCCTTCGCCGAGCATGTCGAAGGAATAAAGCGGTGTGCGGTCGGCATGAGCGCCCGCGCGGGCGATCGCCGCCTCGATGGTTTCGCCCAGCACAAAGTGGCTGCCCATCAGCCGCATCGCCTGCCGCGTGGCGGCGCGCACGGCGGGCGCGCCAAGCCGCTTGGTCAGCCGCCCGAGCGTGCCCTGCGCGGTATCGCCGGGCTGCACGACCCGCGCCGAAAGGCCGAGCGCCCACGCCGAGGCGTTGACCAGGAAGGCGCTCGATCGGGTCTCGTGGTGGATGAAGTCGCCGTGACCGAGACGGTCCTCGATGAAGGCATCGATGGTACGGGCGTCCGGCACCCGAAGCAGCGCTTCGGCCAGCACCATCAGCGCCAGTCCCTCCTTGGTGGACAACGCGAACTCCCGCAGCATCGCCTCGACGCCGCCAACGCGGCCGTCCTGCGCGCGAATCGCGGCGATCAGCCGGGTCGCGGTGGCATCGATTCGCGCGTCCTGTTCCGGGGAGAAACGCGCCTCGCCGAGCAAAGCCTCTGCGAGCGCGCCATCGTCCGGCGCGTAGGGCGCGGCGAACGGTGCAACCGGCGTAGCGTCTGATGTCGGCATGGCCGCATAACCCGCGATTCGATGGAGCTATCGCTTGGCATGATAAAACCGCTGCGGTAGTTTTCGGCGAAATTTATCGGAGCGGACGATGCAGGTAGGCCACTGGAATTTTCGCGGCAGGATCGCGGCCTGTGCGCTGGCGGTCGGCGCGTTGCTGTCCGTCGTCGCAGGCGCGCGCGCGGCCGAACTCACCCCCGGCATCAGCGAACTGTACACCTCGGTGTCGATCTATCCGCCGTCGGCAAGCTCGATGACCATCTGCTACGGCTTCGTCTGCCGGCGCCGCCACACATTCGATTTCACCGCAAGCGACAAGGCCGCGCTGAGCAAGATCCTGGCTGCGGGAAAAGCCTCCGCGGTGGCCGAGCGCGCCGCCGTGCAGAACGCCGTGGTCTGGTTCGACCGCCGCGTTGGGCCGGTGATCGGCACCGACAAGCGCATCGCCAATGCCGACTTCCGCTACTTCGACGACAAGCACAATTTCGATTGCTGGGACACCACGCGCAACGTCACCAGCCTGCTGCTGGTGCTGCAGGACTGGGGCCTCTTGAAGCATCATTTTGTGGGAGAGCCGCATTACCGCGGTAATGCGCTGGTGCTGCAGACTCCGCACAACACCGCGGTGCTGCAGGATCGCGCCACCAATGCGCGCTGGGTGGTCGACCTCTGGACGCGCGGCTATGCGCAGGCGCCCGATGTCAAACCGGTCGATCAGTGGGTTAAGGAAAACTGAGGGGGAAATTGAGCGCCGACGCGCTGCCGTGGCATGCGCGTGGACTTCAAGAACTCGACGTGTCGAGTGTTAGGGTAGAGCGCACACCGCGGATCGAATTAGCGCAATCTGCGTGAACCTGATTGCGTCGCAAGAGACGGAGACTTGTGGAAACCGCTCTTGCCGAATGCGCTCTATGTTGTTGAAACGTGATCTTGTCGGAGACTGGCCTGGATAGATGTCGAGGGAGCGGTCCGGATCACGCCGTCGCATCAAACCTTGAGGTTTTCAGCCGAGGTCTTGCCGCGGTTCGCGACTTCCTCGTATTCAACGGTCTGTCCTTCGTTCAGCGAAGAAAGACCAGCCTTCTCAACTGCCGAAATGTGAACGAACACGTCCTTGCCACCATTGCTGGGCTGGATGAAACCGAAGCCCTTGGTTGCGTTGAACCACTTAACAGTACCTTTAGCCATCACGTCGTCTCCGCGGGATTAAAAATCGATAACGAACTGCCGGTCCCCGCAAACCGGCATATCCGACATGCGCACGTTACGCCTTGATTGCCAAGCTTGATAGCTCAAACGGCGTGCATAATTTGCGGAAACACCCCGTATTGCGCTCTTCTGTGCTGTTTTGAACGCTTTTAAGGCGGTTTTGACGCGGCTGAGCGTCGCACAGTTATCGCCAATCCCGGTCCCGACGGCGCAAACCTCCGCGGCCGCCATCCAAATCCGATGGTGCGCGGCAGCAATTCGGCATTTCAATAGGTCGCGGTGAGGTAGTCCACGATGGCGGCGGCATCGCCGTCGTCGATCGGTGCGCCGTACACCTTGATCATCTTGGTCACTTCCGCCTGCCAGAATTCCTTCTTGAACTTCGGCCCGCGCGGCTGCGTCTGGATGTAGTCGGCGGAATGACACGCGGTGCAGTTGTTCTGCGCCACCTCGACGCCGGGGCCCGGTTTGAAGGCGGCAGTTTCTTCGGGAAGCACGTAATTCACAGGTGCGGCCTGCAGCGTCATCAGGCCACCGGCCATGGTGGCCGTCGCGGCGATCAGCGCAAGACTGGTTTTTTTCATGCTGGTCCCCTCAGGCCGCCGTGACGCGGACGGTTTCGACGCCGTTGCGCAGATAGCCCGCCGGATTCCACAGCGACTCCATCGGCTGCGCCACGCCGGCATTGTTGGTGGCGCGGACCTTGATCTCGTGGCTGCCGGCCGCGAGATTGACCGGCAGCGTCCATTCGCGGAACGAGTAGTTGCCGAGGTCGCTGCCGAGTGTGGCCGGCGTCCAGTTCTTGCCGCCGTCCATGGAGAGGGCGACTTCCCTGATGCCCTTGCCGCCGTCGAAGGCGATGCCTTTGAGCGTGGTGGTGCCGGCTTGCAATCGGGCGCCGTCGAGCGCGCTTGTGATGAAGGAACGCACGGTGAAGCGGTTGATCGGGATCGTCGCCTTCGGCGAGGTGCCAGGCTCGACGCAGTTGCATTCGTTGTCCGGGATGCGATAGGCCGATTTCATCCAGAAGCCATCGAACGCCGTGTCGATCACGGTAATCTCGTTGAGGTGTTTGACCCAGTAGGTGCCGTAATAGCCGGGTACCACGAGGCGCAGCGGAAAGCCGTTCAGCACCGGCAGGTCGGCGCCGTTCATGGCGTAGGCGAGCATCACCTCGCCGTCGCGGGCATGGTCGATGGCCAACGACTTGGCGAAATCCGGCGTCTTGTCGCTGACCGGCCCGTCGAGCCCGCCGAACGTGACTTCCTTCGCGCCTGCCTTGACGCCGGCCTGATCCAGCACCGCCTTCAGCGACACGCCGCGCCAGCGCGCATTGCCCATGGTGCCGTTGCCGAGCTGGCCGCCGGCAACGCGCGGGGTGAAAAAGCCGCGGCTGTTGCCGGAGCACTGGTTGACGGCGGTGATCTCCACCGCGGGCAGCTTTTTCAGATCCGCCAGCGACAGTTTCAGCGGCCGCTCGACGCTGCCCTTAATCTCCAGCGTGAAGGTATCCGGGTCTATGTCCAGCGGAATGTCGGCGAGATGGTAGCGCACGAAGAAGGCGTCGTTCGGGGTGATGACGCCCTCGTTGAACACCGCGAACGGCGTCTCGAGCTGCGGCGGGCGGCTGGTCAGGCCGATCATCTGGCGCTTCTGCGGGTAGGTTACCAACGGCCGCTCGCCGTTGTCGAACGGCATGGTGACAGTGTCGAGCGCGAACGCCTTGAGCGGATCGAAACTGGCGGCGCCGAGCGCGGCCACTCCGCCACCAACGCGTTTCAGCATCTGCCGTCTGTCGAGCATGGGGCTTCCTCCGAAGCGGTTTTAGCGCGGTCCGTCATCACGGCTGCCGTCGCGCCATAGTCGCTCCCGCATCGCCCAAGTCAATTGTGCTTTGGCGTCCGGCTAGGCCTTCGCCGCTTCCGCCTCCAGCAGCAACGACAGCACCTTTGCATCGGCGGCGGTGCGGACGATCATCGGCTCCATGCGGCCGCGGATCGCGACCTCCTGCGCGGGCAGGGCATCGGCGTTGACACCCGCCGTCCTGCAGACAACCTCCGACACCACGACTTCACAGGCGAGAACTTTGGTCATGTCCTGCAGCCGGGCCGCAACATTGACCGGATCGCCGAGCGCTGTGAACACCATATGGTCGCGATAGCCGATGTCGCCGACAATGACCTCGCCGCCATGGACGCCGATGCCGAACCGGATCGGATCGGGCAGGTCGTGTCTGAGCGCCTGGTTGAGTTCGTCGATATGGACCGAGATCAGCGTTGCGGCCTGTAGCGCCTGGCGGCAGGCACTGCGCGGATCGCAGGCAAGGCCGAACAGCGCCAGCGCGCCGTCGCCGACGAACTGGTTCGGCTGGCCGCCGCAATCGATCACCGCCTGCGATACCGCGGCGAGAAAGCGGTTGACCAGAAACACGGTGTCGAACGGCAACCGCTTCTCCGCCATCTTGGTGGAGCCGCGCATGTCGACGAACATGCTGACCAGGTAGCGCTCCTGGCCGATCCGTTGCGGATTTGACGCGTGCGCATTGGCCGACAGGGCGTGCGGCGCCAGCAGCTGGAAGAACGACAGGTCGGTGGTCGGCCGCAACTGGCAGGCCAGACGAATCGCGGGATCGCCTGCGCCGATCCGGCCGAGCACGAAGGCCTCGCGGGCCGAGGGCGCCGGCAGCGCGCCGAGGTCGCCGATCACCCGGATCCGGCAGGTCGAGCAGCGCGCCCGCCCGCCGCACACGCTGGCATGCGGCACGTGGTGACGCAGGCTTGCTTCCAGCACGCTGAGGCCCACCGGCACGCGGATGGTACGGCCATTGCCGTAGGACAGCGTGATCATGCCGGCGCGGCGCTCGACCACCATGCGCACGGCGCGCGCCGCCAGTGCGAGGCCGAGCAGGCCGAGATAGCCCAGCAGCAGATTGTCGGTGATGTCGCTCAGGGCCTGCTGCTGCCCGGGCGTACCCAGCCGCTTGGGGCCGAGATTTTGCGCCTGCCATTCTGGCGATGTGACCCGCAGCGCGATGGCGCGCTGGCCCTGGAAAATGCCGAGCAACGCCAGCGTCGGGATCAGAACGGCTGCGGCGAGCAGGTACGGCGCCGTGGCCTTGAAATGCGACTTCAGGCGCAGCCAGAAATACAGCCCGATGCAGCCGTGCACCCAGGAGACCAGCACCACGAGATACATCGACCACATCCGGAAAGACGATGCGATCCAGCTGTAGAAGATCTGCGGGTAGTTGCGGTCGATGTCGAACAGGTTCTCGCCGAGCCGCACGCCGACCACATGGCCGACAATGAGCGCGGGAACGCTGAGCCCGAGCACCAGTTGCAGCGGCTCGACAGTGCGCCAGTGGAATTGCCGCCGGTCGTACAGCGCCCAGAGGCCGAGGGCCATGTGCGTCACCACGGAGCTGTAGAAGATCACGGCGACCGGAAAGAACTGCCAGAATTTGGCGTGAATGACGACGCCGGCCTGCAGCGCCTCGAGCGAGATGTTGCCGAGCGCGTGGTTGAGGAAATGGCTGATCAGATAAGCGAACAGCACCAGGCCGCAGACCAGCCGGACCTGCCGCAGGCTGATGCCGCGGAGCAGGGAAGGCGGTGCTGTCACGGCGGCGTCACGCATGGGGCCCGTTCGAGTTCGCAGTGATATTAGTTCCCCGCGCGCCCCGATACCATGACTTGAGGCCGGCAGGCGGGCTTTGCGTCAGCATTGTCAACAAGTTGACACCGGCGGCCCGGCCGCCCAAAAGCTCGGCGATGTCCCAGTCCATGCCCTTCCGCCCCCTCGATCGCAACGTCTCCCGCCGCGCGCTGTGGGCGGTCGGCCTGCTGCTGGTCGCGCTCACCGTGATGCGCCTGGTCTATGCCGGGCTGTTCGAGCTGCGCACCGACGAGGCCTATTACTGGACCTGGTCGAAGGAGAACGTGCTGTCGTTCCTCGACCATCCGCCGATGATCGCCTGGTTCATCCGCGCCGGCACGGCAATCTTCGGCGACACTGCCTTCGGCGTCCGTTTCTTCGGCATCCTGGCGATGGCCGTGACGCAATTGCTGCTCGCCGACATGGTGCGGCGGGTGACGCAGGATCTGCGCGCCATGGTGTTCGCGGTGCTGATGCCGGAAGCGGCATTGTATTACGGGCTGCTGATGGCCAAGGTTGCGCCGGACGTGGCGATGATCCCGTTCGCGGTGGCGATGCTGTGGTCCCTGGTGCGGCTCGTCGAAAGCGACAACCCGCGCTGGTGGCTGGCCGCCGGCCTTTTCGCGGGTCTCGCGCTGCTGTCGAAGCTGACCGTGGTGATGTTGGTGCCCGGCATTCTCGCCTTCATGCTGGTGCCGGACTGGCGCGGCCGCTGGCTGCGCAGCCCATATCCGTGGCTGGCCGTGGGGATCGCCTTCGTGGTGTCGTCGCCGGTGTTGATCTGGAACATCGGCCACGATTTCGAATCGTTCCGCTTCCAGTTCGTCCGCGCCGCCACCAATAACGCGCCGTCGCTGCGCACCGTCGGCGATTTCCTCGGCCTGCAGTTCGGCCAGGTCGGGCTGATCCTGTTCCCGGTGATCCTGTCGGCGGTGGTCGTCACCGCGTGGCGCGGCTATCGCCATGGCGATGCGGTGGCCGTGCTGCTGTCGACCTGCGTCCTGGTGCCGTTCGGCTATTTCCTGTGGAAGTCGCTGACGCTGCGGATCGGCGACACCTGGCCAATGTTCATCTGGCCGGCAGCCATTGCCGCCGCCGCCATCAACGTACCGATGCTGCGCCGGGAAAATGCGTCGCCGCGCATGATCCGCGCCGGCGTATCGTGGAGCATCGCTGCCATCGGCGCCGGCATTCCGCTGGTGATGCTGGTGTTTCTCTATTGCGTGGCAAGCCCGTGGAATCTGATCGGCAAGAACGATCCGATCGGCGGCGAAGCCGGCTATGCGGGGCTCGCCGACCGCTCCTTGATTGAAATGCAGAACGCCGGTGCGACGTGGATTGCGACTTCCGACTACCGCACCTATGCGATGCTGCGCTGGCACCTCAAGGACAAGGTGCCGGTGATCCAGCTCAACGAACGCGCCCGCTTCCTCGGCTTCCGCGATCCCGGCTTTGCTGTGATCAAAGATCATGCGGGTCTCTACATCGCCCAGACGCCGGACGACCACGGCCCGCTGCTGGCCGCGACCTCCGCAAGACTGGAGCGGCTGGCCGTGGTCAGCACCATGTTTCGCGGCGTGGCGATGAAGACCTATGCCATCGACAGGCTCACCGGCTGGACGCCGGAGCTCAATCCGCCGCCCGGCACGCCATTCTATCGCTGGCCGCAACTGGCGATGGGGACGAACTGGATTCAGCTGGCGTCTCGCTGAGTCCTAGCCGCGCACTCACCTGTCGTCCCCGCGAAAGCGGAGACCCATACACGCTGTCAGTATGGCTGAAACGCAGTAGGTCCGGTTCTGCCTGCGCTCAAGTTTCGATGACGGAGGCTATCGGTCCCGCTTTCGCGGGGGGCGACAGCCTGCTGCATCACTCCTCGCCATCCTTCTTGCGCAACAGATCCTTCGCCAGATCGGCCAGCGCCGGCCGCGGCAGCGCGGTAAACGGCAGAGGCCGCGTCACGTCGATGGCCGCAAGGCCTAGCCGCGCCGTCAGCAGTCCGTTCAGCACGCCTTCGCCCAGCCGCTGCGAGAGTTTGGCGGCGATGCCGTGGCCGAGTACCTGCTGGATCATGCTGTCGGACGCCGCCATGCCGCCGGTGATGGCGAGGTGGCCGACGGTGTGGCGCATCAAGCGGATCATGCCCAGCGTGCCGGGGCGGCCGCCATAGAGCAGCGCCAGTTGCCGCACCAGCCGCAGTGCTGCGGCAAACACGAACAGCACGTCAACCAGCGCGCGCGGGCTGATCGCGGTGACAATGGAGACGCGTTGCGCCGCCACCGAGACCAGCCGGCGCGCCTCGATATCCAGCGGCGACATCAGTTCGCGCTCGGCGAGCTTGATCATGTCGGCGCCGTCGATGATGTCGTCGGCATGGCCCTGCAGCGCGTTGCGGGCGCGCGCCAGT
>Ga0247729_10001004_pt1 | contig 10648 bp, 14 predicted proteins | sample UWRJL133311R2_FD_180958 | JGI IMG/M metagenome (GOLD analysis project Ga0247729, IMG submission 180958) | Plant litter microbial communities from Arlington Agricultural Research Station in Wisconsin, United States - UWRJ-L133-311R-2 | ecosystem: Environmental > Terrestrial > Plant litter >... | reverse complement strand
TTGACTTGGATCGGCCAGATCCAGAGGAACTGCTATGTTTCGAGGAGGAGGATTTGCCCTTAGCTAAAGGCGGCACGTTTGAGGAAGATGGTGGTGAAGGAGAAGGTTCCTTGACCGGAGCAGCTGGTGGTTGTGGAGTTTGGAAAGCAGGAGATGGGCCAGACGGCGTCGGAGTGGGCAGTGACGGGTCTATCCAGTCGTCTTCGATATCATCATCAAAGCCATCACCATCCTCAGGTCGGAAATCTACACCTTGGTCTTCGTCGCTATCATCTTCGTCATCCTCTTTCCTGGCTTTCCCCTTCTTCGTCGAGGGGTGTACGAGGTCGAATCGAGAGTTGGGCCCAGGAGTCATGGGACCAAGGGGGTCTTCTTCCGTATCAACATCTTCACTTCTGCCTCTCTCACTTCTGCCTGCTTGGCTGTTACTGGCACTGGAGACTGAACCAGAATTTGAGTCGAAGAATGGCTCGTTATCCCCATCCCCATCAACCTCGGCACCTTCTTCATCAAAGTCCATATCGTCTGGTTCCGAGATCGATTCCAGACCCATGTTGTCATCAGAGTCCGATGGCCAGGTTGGTGCTTCGTCTTGAACAGAAAAAATGGTGCGAGGAAGCTAGATAAAGCCAAGCAGTTAGAGATGTAATAAACCCGAAAGGTCAATGTGAAAGTGTACGCACCTCTCCAACTCGTTTCCTAAAGTCCCACCAGTCCGCCTCATCGCGGCATAAAAAGCCAATGAGCATGCTCGGGTCAAGACCACTGAGAGGCATCTTCCTCACACGGTCGCAATGGAACGTCTTGAGCTCCGCAGCACTATACGCTGTACAGTAATGCATTTGCAATGGTTCCAGTCCAGAATCTCGGGAATTGAAGTTTGGGGAGTCATTTTCCACAGGAGCAGGGCCATAAACACCCAGCTCGCGATGATCCATCTCGGAAGGCGTCATCCTAGGCGAGCCTGGTTGACTGTGCGATGCAGAGCGCCATCTGCCGTGTTGGCCGTGATAGGAAGGTGGAGGCGACCTCGAGTGGGTGTAACTGGAGGAAGAATCCGCACTCGAATTCGAGAACTGGTGTTGAAGGGGAGAGGGTGATACAGGCGCATGATATGAGAAGTTCGAGGACCCAGTGCGAGTAGATGAAGGCGAGGTCGGTGCACGGTGATGTTGCGTACTATTGGGTGATCCAACTCGAGGCTGCGGATGCCGAAGTTTGCTACCGTCTTGATCAGGCTCGGGTGACGCCTCACGTTCGTCGTCTCCAGGACCACCGGGGGGTGGTGGATGCCGGAGTGGAATAGCAGGCCTTGTATTGTGTGGGTCAAGATAGAATAGGTTATCCGCCTGAGAGCCAACGAAGTAATATGATGAGCTCGGGCGACCACCAGCGATGCCCACGGATTGAGGAAACTGATAAAGAAGCTACGTCGGGTCTCGATGAGATGTATCTCGCAGATAAATATAAAATAATTACCTTGATGGTTTCATAGTAGATTGGATTAACTCCTTCAATACCCAGCCTGATACCCAGGAGTAGAAGCACTGGTCGATCGCCCCAAGTTTTCGTATGCTGCCGACGCGGAGAGCGACTGTTGGCGTCTCCATGAGAAGCGGCGAAAACTTGAGTTTGATATAAAGAGCTATCAACGGCGACAGCGACTGAGAGGCCAGAGGCCTCGAAATTGCTGACAAGAGTTCTACAAAAGGCTGGTGTCAGAAGAGTAGATGCCCCTACAAGTATAATGTCTCACCTGATAGCACCAGCAGCCACACTTGGTCCAAACCACTGACCAACATCTGTCCCAAATTCCTTCCCAGCCAAGGCCATCCGGTGCACGCTAAATGGTGACTCCGGTGAAGGCGTGTCGAGAAACCAAGTCAGGATCTGCACGTAAGTGGCGTAATCAGCCGTTGGGACAGGATGCGGCGGGCGTCTCCAATCTAGAAAAGAGCACATTGAGCCAACCAGAAAGTCATTAGTGCCGTTTGTACATACCACGTCCAAGATGAACATGAATCAGTGCGTTTGCCAGCAGACTCTGACCCGTCCTCAGCATGCATCCCCATCCTGAGTCACTCGACCAAGTCTTTTCCGCACCCCAATTCCAAGGTCGGGTTTTGACAGTGGTCGGGCTGCTTGCAGCTGCCTCCCAGTTATCACTGCAGAGATCAGCAAGCCTTCCGTCTTTGATGGGGGTAGGAAATTGTGACCGATAAGTGAGCCATATCCGTGAAGTGAAGTCAATATAAAAGACAGGAGGCCAGTGTGCAGAAGGATCCTGTTTCTGTTTGGAAGAGTTCTGTGATTGGCTTAAAGAGATGTCCGCAGAGCTGGAAGCTATTGAAGATGTCGAGGAACGAAAGGAAGGAGGGGACCCTGAGCCACGTCGGTGCGCAGTTGGGGAGGCGATGACGTCGGGCAAAGGGGGCAGAGGAGGTTCATAGCCTGGGTGCTGAACCCCTAGGAGCCATATGGGATCCGTACACTTGTCGGGTGTCGCATCGCTGTCGAGGAGGTATCTCATCGCCTTGTCTAAATGGCCCTTCCCATGTTTTGCCGCAGTGAGAAGGGCGGAAGGGCCTTTGCCCTTGGGAGAACCTTGCTGGGCCAGCAGGCTTGGTAGGGAGAGGTCGGTAGAGGAAGTGCTGAAGGTATGAGAGAACCAACCCGATAGTCGGGTGGGAAGATCGCCGATGCGGGATGTGGAGGATGCAGAGGAGTAAAGAGTAGGGATATGATGATGAGTCTCCGGGGCAGAGTTGAGTGGCCTTTCGGAGCGAGTGCGGGGGCGGGGTATAGTGACAGGTTCTACAATTACAGGAGGTTCATCCATTTCGGCATTATGTGAGAGTGTCGTAGAGTCAGGGGGAGGTGTATCCGAGGACTTCCTGGCCTTCTCCTCCCTGTCCTTATTGATCGATAGAAACTTGCTTTTGCGAGGCTTGGATGAGACCTGTGACTCCGGAGAGGAAGCCGAGCTTCCGCTGGTCAGGCTGCTCGAGCCAGGAGTACCGACCTGGCCAGGGTCAGTCAGCGACTTGGAGTTCGATCGGTCGCGATTGGTGGGTTTCTGGAGAAACCTTGGTAACTTAGACGGAGGAGGCGAGGTTGAGGATGGAGACGGAGTATGTCGTGAGTTCTTGCTTGACATGAAGAGAGCTGGAGGGAAACCCTGTCAGCGCCATACCTCCTACGGCAACGACGCTACTCACTCGTAAACGTAAACCTCTAGAATTCCTGACGATCTTATCACAGTCGATTGTTAAAATCCAACTGCGAAGTGTGGTGCGGGTAAAATCTAAGAATTAATGAGTCAGTACTTGGTAAGGTTCATCGTGAATTATGTCGAAACCTGTCACATAACATGACATGAAGCGTAGTCAACAACGTGGGCTTCCCCCGTAGTCCACGTTTTCAATCTCATATAAGAGAGCGCAGAAGTCAAGTGGAACAGTAAAATGACACCAGGCACAACGCCAGACTCGTAGTGATTGCTGAATCAACAAATGGAAACACCGTACCTGCCCTGCGTGGAGTGTTGGTCAACCGCGATAACTCCGTCACCTTGGACAGAGCTTAAGCCTTCTTTGTCGATGAAAATGATCTTCAGAGATCCCCAAAAATGAATAATCCTCTTCCCAAGATCGAAGCTGGGGTCCAGATGCGGTGAGTAGTGAACCAGTTTGAGCATAATGTTGTTCACACCTTCCACTAGGAAAAGAAGCTACTGCGAGCCTGCAGATACTTCTGTAAGGGTAGCAAGAAATAGGTTAGAAGATGAAAGAAGAATAAAGAACGCTCTCAAGGAGACCGTCAGAGATGGTGGTGAGACAGAAGAACGGTTTGTCGTCGTCGGTGCCAGTGTTCACGCGATAGCCTTGTTTGGATGTTTGTCATGGCATGCTCAGGGTCCACAGCATTCAACACGCTCAACAATTCACTCCCACTTTCATGCTCGGTCAAGAAGACCACACTATCTTCCAGTATCAAGAGTGTAGGTAAACATGGCCTTGTCAAACTCCAGGACCAAGACGGAACTTTGATGCTACCGCACTGGCGGTGTCTTTTGACAGGAAGCCCGTGACGATAAATCAAACATGGTGGTTGGCTGGGATGAATAATAGTGAGCCAGCACCTCTCATATCTTGAAAACCGTCTGAACAATCAAGATACACCAGAATCAGGTTTCTTTTGACAGCTGAACTTGAACATCGGAGAATACTTCAGTAAACTATAACGTTCAGCAACATACACCTGCATTGTCGGTGTACCCTTACACTTCCTGAGCTCCGAGATTTAGCTCCTTAGCGATTGAATTTTGACTCAGAACGAACTCAGAACGAACTTTTGAGTGACTGCCTCACGAAAACTCACTGATTCCTTCTATCATATATGCAGCTCCGTGGCCTTTTGATGCTCGTCCTTCATGTCGCTGCACGCCGATGATCAAAGAACTTGCTTCGCCTATTATTATGGACAAGATGCCCTCGATGTGGCCCTTTATCGAAACTCATCTTTGGAGACTGAGAGGCGAAGGTCAACTTGGATTTGGGATTTCGGCCAGATCGACCACAAATTGCAGTTCGTAATTCGTAGAGGCGAGCGAAACAACTCCTTCATTACCACTGGCCCAAATGTGGTCCAAATTGGTGCGATGCGAACCAGCTATTCTCAATTCTCCGAACTAACGTTCATTGTCAGAATATATACGTCTCCTGTTAGCGTCGTCTACCGGTACACCCCAATATCGATCGACGCTGACCTGTCAGACACGAGAAAATAGCGGGTACAGTCCCTTTGTTACAAATCTGCAGAGTACGAATATCGAGGACCCGGTCAGCAAATACCTAATCTTATCATGGTCTCCGGCTACCCTATGGCTGCACTTTTCTGGGATCTATCCCGGTCTCGGTCTTATGCTATCGGAATGAATACTCGTGCCTGCGAAGTGATCGTCACCGGCCCAGAACCCGACTCTTTCATTACAGCCACTCTGGTTATATCTGTACTTTCCCAAACAGACGTGACCCGCTGCTCGGAGTTGGTTGAAGAGCCACTTTAGCTGGCGAGAGGCTAGGACTTTTGGTTCTCATAAGCATGTCATTGAGTTACTCAAGGTCGCCTTTCTTGGGCATTCAATCTAGCGCCCCGTCATCCTCGTCCTTCTTGTGTTATTAGTCACGAGCATAAGTCATCTGGCCATCCTCCCTCGTCTTCACCAATCACGTCGGTAAATTACATCTCTTATCATTGAAATATTTGCATTCTCATGTACCACTATTTTCAGACTATCATCCTGCTCTTTGTCAGGTCAAAACTATGCAGCTGGGCACGACAAAGCCTGGCTCTGTCTCAGCCGTCCACCTCCCACGTATTGTCACCTTCCAGACCAGTTGACTCTGAGTTGAGGCTATGGAGCGGGGGTGAGTTAAAGAAAAAAGTTCTCATCTTTATCACTCATGGCTGATACACGAAGTCAAGGCCTGCCATCGCTAACCACAACCTCCGACTTCCAGAACTAAAATGGGCTGAAGAATATCACACTTTTGTCTGCCGCTTGTTTCTTCACCTGGAATGTCACTTTCGCCGACAGCCTGTGACCGCGACACAGTGAAACCATTGCAGTTCGCTGATTCGCCTGCTTTCATTCTGCCGCTGATCAGCCAGGCTCATGAACGAGTGATGCCCAATGCCAACGCCAATGCGAATGCCAAACTGGACTTCCGTTCAGCTCCTAAAGTCCGCCTTCTTGACTCGCCGTCAGCCACGGTGCATCAAAAGCGAAGAATGGCCAGGCACCGAAATCATATTCTCAATTTGGCTTGTGACACATGTGTCTACGAACCCTAGACAGGTTCATGCGGTCCTTCGCAACCACTCTCTGCTGCACATAGTGCCCGCCTGGAACGTTCCGGAACAGTACGCTCTGGTGGATCCGTACTCTGCTCGGCTTCAGTCATTGCCAGCCATCGTCGGGCATTAGACGTCTCCCAGGGTGTCAGACGCTACGAAAGGTGGATGTGAGTAAATGTCTGATTGATAGGTGTTGGCGGTTCTTGACGCTAACGTTGTCTGAAATATAGATGAGTGTAGTCTCGACTCTCAAGCCTCGACTTTCGTAAGACAGATTGGTGGCCCATTCTACAAATGTTTGGTGTTGAAAACGGATCTCACAATCTTTTAAATCAATAAAAAAAATCTATGTTTGTTACCTCTAATGTCTAAATTGTCTCCGATCAATAACCAGCCTTCTCCAGAGCGCCTTTCCCGCATTTTATTTTGTTCTTTTTATCTTTACCACTCTGTTCTACTCGGGACTTGGATCTCTGACAGTTGGCAAGTACGCGATCGCAGAACAAATGCGAAAGCTCGGATATATGCGTCGTTGAACTCGGGTGTGTGAACACGTTTTGCTCATGCAGCTCTCGAACTTGTCGAATTTCCCAAGCATCTGCTGAGCATCCGGGCTTGCTAATCCACTGTCGCCAATGCCGAGAGTCAGGTAAGATACGTCCTCCGTCCGTGTTCTGTCGCTCCTTCTTGACGACTCCGACAGAACCCTTCCATACCCGACTACCACAGGCCTGACAGACACTTACTGACAATCTGCGAAATTCTAGATCGTCAGTGTCTTGCAAAGAACTCGCCAGCGTCGTAGGAGCAACTTCGAATTGTAGTTGCTAATATGTGTCTCCTAACTTGGTTCTTATCACAGAGTCTGTTCCGCAGCTGCAATGTGACATATACCTAGACGAAATTAGGATCTCGGTGTCATATTCTCGAACGGCGTTTAACACAGTTGCTTCGGAACGTGAGGTTTCTCGTCAATGGGATTGATTTAGACCCTAGGAAGGGATTGACTATTTTCCGGAGTCCGACATACTCTGAACAGTTGTGATCCTCATTGCTCTTTGTCCCTTTTAGGCACTGATGGACAGCGCCATGAGGTGCTTTACCCGAAAACCTAATTGCAAAGTGAGTTTTGTCTCGTCGTCATTACCTACGTTATACCAGGCTGAAGCTAACGGATCGGACAACCTTACAACTCGTTACATATTTATCCGAAGGTAAAGACGTTGTACGAGGCATCATGCATACCCGTCTCGCAAGAAGCGCGTCCCACTCTCGCAACTCCGGACACATCGATGAAATCAGCATATGTCCTTCTATCTTAAGGTGAGGCTATTATCGTCGAGGAACTGCAAATGAATCCTACTGATGAAGCTTCTTTTACACCCGATCATCTCTCCGTGTGCCTATCCGCTGCATCTGACAATCTCGTAGAGGCAAAGAGCAGTCCAGAGCATACCTCAGTCCCGTCCCTGGGATCTGTATCTTGATATGGTAGGACGAAGATGTCTTGTAAACGTATAAAAGAGCACAGTGAAAGCGGTCAAATCAGCAGCTCGAGGTTCTCTACTGAACGTGCTCGGCCTTCCTTCATCTCCTATAATGTTGTCTTTCACCCGTCTTCTCTCCTCGATCTCACTTGCCGTCGCGGTCTCCGGTATGTTGAACGAACCACTTCTCTTGCTTCCTCAGATATTGACCGCTTCATTTTAGCGGCCACTGTGGCAGTCGTTCCACCCTCACTTCAGGGTACCTGGAACGATCCAAACAGCCTCACCCTCAATGGGACCGACACAGACACGACGATCATTGTCGATACGGCCAATATCGTCCAACAAAAGGGGGGTGCTACTGGCGAACCTGACCAGCCCATCCCAGCAACAGCAATCACAGCTGTCGACGGTCAGTTGACTGATGCTGGTTCGGGATCGGGATTAAGCAATGTAACTTCTCGGTCTACACCTTCCGCCATGTACCGACGGGATGCAAGCGATTATGACCTTGTCTTTGGGGGCACTGGTGTCGCTGCCACCTCTCGTGACGCATCTATCGAAGGAACGGCATATTTGACCTACACACTCGTCTCGAATTCAACCTATAATGTCAATGACTGCCTCGCCTTCTGTGACTCCGTTAAAGAGTGTGGTACGTATTTTTTCACCTGTTGTCTCTCTTAGCCAATGTACTAATCTCGTTGATGTCAGTTTTCGCCAACATCTACTACGAGTTCAACAACCCTGGGTTGGACTTCGAGCAAACTTCAAATCTGAAGTGTGCAGTCTATGCAGACGTCCATACTGCAGCAGAAAAGCTCAATTACGGCGGACAACAGCTCGAGGCACCTCCAGCAGGCCTGACGTACGTTCAGCAGAGCAGTGGGTACGCCTCCAAGAGCATCGTGGAACCCGCGGACCCCGAAGGCTACGAATTAGTCTTTGGTCCGACCAATGGGGCCAACAACGCCCCAGGAGTATGTCATTCTTAACTTTAGCGCTCGCTTTTTGACTTATTTCCGCACAGTACATGGGCTTCGCTTTCCTCGACAGGTACGATGTTGACGCCTGTGCTCAACAGTGCAACACTCGTGGGGCAGATGGTAATGGCGGTGCATGCCAGTATTTCAATATCTGGCGTGCGGTAGTCAACGGAAACCCTACAACATATACCTGCAGCATGGTAAGAGTCGCTTTTTTCCTTGCTCTCCGAGATCTGCCCAGCTGACCGCAATGGTCCTTGTGCAGTACTTCATTGCGGCAGATGCATCCACAGCGATCAACACCGGCCAAGGCGACCTGCAAGTTACCTACTCCCGTGGTTACAAGCGCAAGAACTACGTGATCGATGGCGGTTTCGAAGGCTACACGCAGTGCAACTTCTTCTGCTTCGCCTCTTCCTACTCCAATTGGGTCGGGACTAGCCCAACCGGTGGTACTCTCGATGCCAACATCTTCTTCTATAAACCCTATGCACACTCCGGCAATGGCGTCGGTCTTCTTGGTGCTGCTTCGGGCGTTGATGCCCTCGCTGGCACCCTCGCACCTACTCTACCGCTCCAAACCGTCGCAGGGAAGACGTATCAGATCTACTTCTTCCACGCAAGCGCCTTCTCCGGACCAAGTTTCGAAGGACCTGCCTTCGTTGATGTTCTTTGGAACGGAAACACCATTGCCACCATCACACCTGGTTTCAGCGACTGGAAACTCTACTCCTTCCAGGTCACTGGAGCGGGTAACGATGTTTTGGCCTTCCATGGTGGCAAGGCGCCTGCATGGTCATTCATCGACGATATTTCTGTCTTCGAAGTATAATTTAGTCTTGTAATATCTCAATACTTCTCTGGACTCTACTTATGTATCAGCAGATTGTACAATCATACAGTTTTCAATGTTGTCACTGGGTTTTTTATATATTTAATGATGGCTTCTTTTGCTCGTGGTTCAATGTCTCTGGGTAATCTGCCGGTAATAGCAGCTTTTGGCGTTACAATGTCGACACAGCTAGGCCACTGCGGGATCAACCACACAGTCGTTAGCCCCAATGGAAAGAAATGGATAGAGTGCAGTAAGCGTGAAGTTATTGCTCTCCTAGCGCAAGAATTTGAAGAAGGTAACCACCATAGATAATGTCTGCCAAGAGAGAAATTGACTTGGGGAACAAATGACGAAGCAATCACCAGAGTATCTTAACGCCATTGGGTAATGAATTCCCCTAATACGATATCCATTGGGTTTGCGAACTGTAACACACAGTAGCATGACCAAAAATCTGAGGCAGGATTGGATTTTGAGGATGTTTTTGCGACTCGCATAGCGAGTTTTATTGCTTCTCCAGTCCTTTTCAGGCACCGAAGCAGGGCAGAGAGCTGTTTTTTTTAGTGCTAAGTGTAGCAGGCCACAGCACGCTGTTAGTCTTAGTACAGACGGTTTATAGGTATCTAAAATAACACAGGGAATATATTTTGACTCAAAAGTCATCTGCGAGCGCAGTGCCAGTGTTTCTGCGCGTACCAATATCGACAAGATGTACCTGACATGACGTCGATTGGGTGAGTATTTGGGCCATCTGAGGTAGTCAATGGTCGCCATACTGTTTGCCTACGCCTTAATTTGAGAGCGACAGTTCCAGATTCTATACGATACTAGTGTCGCTTCGTCTGCATAGTATATACAAGATGGCCGCCTCGCTTTGCTTTGACGCTAGAGTTCAGTAATGGGAGCTTGGAATAAATATAAGCTCGAAGGCTATCATTGATTACCCCACGAAAATGGACACGAACATTAATTGTGGTGATAGCCTTGAATGCGAGAGTATGTTCTCGTGGCGGGCTGTGGAACTATTATGGTCCCTCATGCTCCAGTCCATTCAATATGTCTTCCACTTCGTTGCGAATATGATGAAACTATAACTAAAAACAATTGACAGGCACTTCAACAAAAGGGTAGAGCTCAAATTTTGACTAGATCGGATACAATGACAACATTCAGGATGCCGCAGACTTTCCGCAGACGCGACAATAAGTAGAGCACCCAAGGTAGGCGCTAAACAATAATTTTTACCATCTACAAGTGTAAAACCAAGCAAAACGGGGGTATAAGTATGCCTAGTAGTAGAGTTATATACCTATTAATTACACCTGCAGTGGCCGTTGCTGTATCGAGGGTCTGTGGAACAGAGGGTATTGTTGTGTCGCAGGCATAGCTATGGGATGCTCGACTTGGAACCTGAAGCCCGTTTGGCGGAGTGCACATTTATTAGCGCATCAAGTATAAGTGTATGTATATAAGTACTGGCC
>Ga0247729_10001003_pt1 | contig 10649 bp, 8 predicted proteins | sample UWRJL133311R2_FD_180958 | JGI IMG/M metagenome (GOLD analysis project Ga0247729, IMG submission 180958) | Plant litter microbial communities from Arlington Agricultural Research Station in Wisconsin, United States - UWRJ-L133-311R-2 | ecosystem: Environmental > Terrestrial > Plant litter >... | reverse complement strand
CGAACCCTTGCGCACTCACCCGCTCGGGCTGGCTCAACCCGGCGCGCAGAATCGTCGCCACCGTTTCGGCACGCGCCGTCGAGAGCGCCATATTGTCCGGGAAGGTAAGGCTATGGACCTGATCGCTGTCGGCATGGCCTTCGACACGAACCGGCCCGGCCTCGCTTTGCAGCGCATGGGCAATCCGTTCGAAGATGGCGGCGCGACCGGGTTCGAGCGCGTCCGAGCCTGAGCGGAACAGCGCACCGACCGTGGTGCGCACGCGCAGAGTGTTCGCATCCTCCTCCACGGTGACGAGACGTTGCGCGATCTCGTCGTGCAGGAATTGTGTGACACGTTGCTGCTGGGCGTCGGTGGTGACGGGCGGTGGCGGCGCGGCGCGCGACAGGCGCAGCGGTTGTTCCGGGTTAATCGCCAACACCGCGCGCGTCGCCGGCTGTCCGGTCTCGATCAGCACGATCCGGTAAGCGAGCAGCATCAGCAGGATCAGTCCGAGCACGACCGCCGCTGCCAGGGTCAGCGGCGTCCACGCCCCATAGGCCGGCGGTGCTTTGGGGCTGCCGCGCCAGTGCGGCACGAGATCGGCGTCCGACTGCCCACGCGATTGCGGCAGGGCCGCGAAGCTGCTGTTGAGAATCGCGCGCAGTTTGTTGCGGCCGTCCGGGCTGACGCGGTGCCGCCCCTCGAAACCAACCGCGAGACAGGCGTGGTATAGCTCGAGCAATTCAGCGTGCTGCGCCGGCCGCGAGAGCATATCCTCGAGCAAGGACCAGAAGCGGTCGCCGCCGATGTTCTCGCCGAACGCGCGCACCACCATGCTTCGCCGCGCCCATTCGGCGCCGCTGCGACCGCCGCTTGCCGGCAGGTTCTGCGCTATGTCGTCGATCGTCGCATATACCGCATAGCGGGCGCGGCGGCGCGTTTCCGCATCATAGCCGCCGGCGGCGAGGCCTTCGTCGAAGCGAGTCGCTGCGGCCGTGGCGCGTTGATGCAGTCGCGGCAGATCGATCGTGACTCGCCCTGAACGCACCGCCGCGATCAGCGCGAGCAGCGGCGCCGCGCCGATCATCATCACGCTGCCCACTGGCGCGCCGGCTGCCGGCCGGGGCACGTCGTCGGCATCGCTGTCATACCCGGTCGGCATCGCCTGACGCACGGGAGAGCGGCTGGCCTCCCGTCGCTCAGAGGCACCGGGATCGGGGATGAACACGGTCTGCTCGCCGGCGGGCGCATCTGGCTGGTCGCTCATCGGACCGCCTTCTTGACGCACCAGAGTTCGAGACGAAGCTCCGGCCACTCACCCGCCACATGAAGACCAAGCGCGGGCGCACTAGCGAACTCTGCCCAGTCGGCGACTGAACGATCGAGCTCGAAATAGACGAATCCGGGCAAAGCGCGGATCTGCGGTGGCGGCGTCGGGATGTGCTGGAGCGGAACGCCGCTCAGCGCCGAATCGACGATCTGCCGCATATTCTGCACGGTCCCGATCTTCGCGACGGAAGGAAAGCGTGCACGCAGATCCTCAAGCGGCATGCGCGCGCTCACCGCCAGGTAGAAATAACCGCTCTGGTACAAGGCAGGGTCGGTAATGCGCGAGGTATAGGCCCCCGGCCCCGCACGCTGGAGCGGCAACTGGATTGCGGCGCGGTCGTACACGGCTGACAGCGCCGTCTGGATCGTCTCGACTACCGGCTCGAACACCGCTTGCAGCCGGACATGATCGTAGCTCGGCAGGGCTGGCGGACGCCGGTCCTCGCGCGTCAACGTGGCGAGATCCCCGGCCACGCCGAGCAGCATCTCGTACAATCGTTCGGGATGGACCACCGGCAACGCGCGCAGATGCTGTAACCGCTGCTGGTAGCGGTTGAGCGCCTGAAGCAGCAGGAACGTCGCGAAACTCTCCGATCCGCCTTCGGTGTTCTGCACCGCCCGGATCGCCAGTTCGTCGATGCGCTGACCCATCCGCCCGATGATGTCGGCGAGCCAGCCGGTCAGCCGCGTGTTCGAGCGAATGGCGAGTGCGGGCGGAATGTAGCGATCGTCGAACACCACGCCCGCCGTCGTCACTTCCCGTACGCGCGCGAGGCCGAGCGTCACGCGGCCGTAGGTCTGCTCGCGCGTCACGCCGAAGCGCAGATTGGGCCGGGCGATCTCGACGGCTTCACGCGTTCGCTCCTCGGCGAAGGCATCGGCGACTTCGACCTCGTCGACTAGGAACCGCGCCGCCTCGGCGCCAGGTTCGGCCGTCATCCGAAACTCCACCGCGCCCGGCTGATAGGCGGGTAGCGTCAGATGGATCACCACGTCGCGCGCGTCGGGCGGCAGTTCGATCGGCGGCGGCGGCGGCAGCGTGTCGGGGATCGCGAACGGCGTGCCGTCGGGCATCACGCCGACCAGCCGCTCGACCGCGAACGTGCCTAGCGCTGCGAGACCGGCGTTGATCTTCAACTCAGTCAGTCCCCAAACGAAGGACTGCCCGGCCTCAACGCGGGCGCCGATCAGGCGATCGATGTGCCGGTCCTGCTGCTGAAGATGTTGCTGGCGAAGGAACAGCCCCTCGCGCCATGCCACGCGCGCTTCCGCCGTCATGCGTCAAGCATCCGATGTCCTGTCCGGCTATCCGTCGGCCTCGATCAAGGAGGCGATGCAGCCCGGCTATTGCGCGACGATTTCGCATCCATGTCAGCGCCTTGCCGGATCGCTACAGCGGTAACGTCCGCTCGTGTTCAGGCGGGCTCGAGCGCCGTCGCGCCGGGGCTGTGCAAGGCGAGCTTCAGCGCGGCGGCGAGTTCCCCCTCGCGCAGCGGCCACGCGATCACGCGGAAAACGTCGGGCAGCGTGCCAGGCGCGCTCGACACAACGATCGGAATTGCAGACGGCCGCGTGGCAAAAGCCTGGCACAAAGCGGCGAGGACCGCGCGGTCGGGTTGCACCAGCAACACGGCATCCGCAGCCCCGCGCAGGCAAGTCTGGAGAATGACGGCGGCATCGGTCATTTCGGCCAGAGGATGCGCTTCGTAGCCAAGAATGGCGAGCTGTTCCTCGAGCAAGGGAAGCGTAGCAGCGGCCGCCCCCACCATGATACGCTCGCCCCGCCCCTGAAGCGAGGGAAGGAGCGTCGGCGTCAGTTCGATCCGGTCTGGCCGCAGCACCGGCAGCCAGACCGTGAAAGAGCTACCGCCGCCGGGTTCGCTGACCACGTCGATCGTGCCTTGGCGATCCTGCACCACCTCCCACGCTGTCGACAGACCAAGACCTGTGCCGCTCGGCCGGGTAGTGTAGAACGGCTGAAAGATCTGCGCGAGTTGATCGGCGCTCATGCCCGAGCCTTCGTCCGTGATTGAGACGAGCACATAATGCCCCTGCTCCAGCGCGCCGTGACTGGTCGGCAACGTATGATCGAAGGCGTGAACTTCGACGCAGACTTCGATCACACCACCGTCCGGCATGGCGTGGGCGGCGTTGGCTCCTATGTTCAATAGAACCTGCTGAAGCTGCGCCGCGCTGCCCTCGATCAGCGCTTCCGGGATCGGCGCTCGCACGGTGATGGTATATTTATCCGGCAACGTCGCGCGTAACAGCCGGATCGCTTCGCGCGCGAGATCGGCGATGACGATAACGTCCCGTTCGTGCGCGCGGCGGCCGAAGCCCAGAACCTGCTCGGCGAGTTGCTGCGCGCGATTGACCGCGGACTCGATCTCCTCAAGATTGCGTCGCACCGCCGATCCCGGCCGTGTGCGGGTCAGCGCCAGTTCGCTGAAACCGGCGATCGCCCCCATGATATTGTTGAAATTATGGGCGATGCCGCTCGCCATAGCCCCGACCGTCTCCATCCGTCGGGCGCGGGCGAGCGTCCGTTCGAGGCTCAGGCGATCGCCCTCCAGCCGTTCGCGCTCGACTGCCTGGAGGATCGCGGCCAACGCCACGCGCAGCCCCGCCACGACATAGGGCCGCAATTCGAACGGACCATCGTTGCGTCGAAAGCCGAGGATCGCGGGCCTCGGTTCGGTCGTGCGCAGCAGCATGGCGCACGCCTGCGGATCGTCGACATGGTTGCCGCCGATGTTCGGGATCGGGTTGATCTGTTCGATCAGATCGTCGCGCCACAAGCCGTGGTCGAGCTGTTCCAGCAGGATCGACCAGCCAGGGCGCGCATTGCCTCCGCCCGGCCATTCGAACGTCCGCTCGATCGGATCACCGATCACCAGAAAACCCCGGTTGGCTCCGGCGTGCGACGCCAGTTCCTGTATCGAGCGCTTGATTCTTTCTTGCAGCGACAGCGTCATGGGATCGAGCAGGATGCTCGCGACCGTAGCGCTCAACCGCTCGTTCTCGGCCTGGTGTATCGCGGTCCGCGCACGCAGGCGCATCAGCAGCATATACGCCACCGCGATCAACAGGGTCAGCGTCGACGAGATTGCCAGCGCGATCAACTGGTACAGACGTCGGCTCGCATCCAGCCCCTGATGCACGGCGATACCGCGGCGGACCGATCCGATCAGCCCGTCGCTGTTCAAGGTCTTCAACTGGACCAGCAGCCGGTCCACCTCCGGCAAGACTTCCACCAGCAACCGCGCCTGATCGGCGAACTCGCTTCTTTCCGGCCGCGCCATCTCGCCCGGACCGGACACCAGTAAGCGCAGCCGCTGGCGCGTCGCCTCGGGAACACCGTCGCCGGTATGCAGCGTGAGGCGCATCAGTTCGATTGCCAGCCGCTCCACCCGGCCGTCGCCCGCGCGCAGCGTCTCGCTCGTCTCGGCGAAGCGCGTCAGCGCGTTCTGCACCAACGCGTTATCAGTCTTGAATTCTTCCACCACGTCTTCGCGCGCGTGGATACGATCGGCCAGTGCCTGGGTCTTGCGCGACAGATCGCTCTGCGGGCGGGTCAGCTCGACCACTTCGTCTACAGCCATAGAAGCGGCCAAGGCATTGTGGGTGACCGAGTCATAGTTTCTGAACAGCCCGGCACGGGCGCTCAGCACGTCTCGCTCGACCGAGCGATCAGCCAGTGCCAGCCTGTCGAGCGCCTGCATCGCGCGATTTGGCCAGGATCGATCGACGCCATAGGCATGGAATTGCGCGGCCATCAGAACCGCTGTCGCGACCGCTGTGCAGAGCATTGCCACCCGAAGCGGCGCGAGCCACTTCAAGGCTGCAGCCTCACCGTCGGCTGTTTGAGCGCGCGGTTGCGATAGTTGCCGGTCAACGTTCGCAGGAAGGCGGCGATGTCCGTCGCGTCGCGCGTGCTGAGCAGAACGTCGAGCTGCGCGCGTCCCATCGTGCGTACCGCGACAGGCAGCTCCAGCGCGCGACCGTCGTGGAAGTACGGCGCGGTCACAGCAACATTGCGCAGGCTCGGCACGCGCAGCAACTGCGGCTTGTCAGTCGTGTCCTGGTGGAAAATGCCATGGCGTTCGAGAAGATTGCCGCCGACGTTGATGCCTTGGTGGCACGATGCGCAGCCGACCGCCTTGAAGCGGGCATAGCCATGCTTCTCCTGCGCCGTAAGCGCTTCGGCATCGCCCCTCAACCACCGGTCGAAGCGCGCGTCAGGCGTGACCAGCGTCGCCATGAACGCGATCAGCGCGTCCGTAACCGCCGCTTCGTCGGGACCGCGCCTGTACGCCGCACGAAATTGGGCGCTTACGGCAGGGTCGGCCCGCAGTTTGCGCAGGCCCGGTTCGATGGACCGGCCCATAAGCCTGCCCAGCGCGAAGGTGCGTGCGATCAGCGCAGCGGTGGTGCGCGGCCGCCCCTCCCAGTTCCGCCGGAAGTTGAATTCGGCGTTGAAGACGGTCGGCGTGTTGTATGACGACGCTGTCCCATCGTCGCCTCGATCCACCCGGTTGCCGGTTGCCCCGCTGGTGTCGAGATCATGACAGGACGCGCAACTCAGCCGGCCATGTTCGGACAGGCGCGGATCGCTGAACAATTGCGCGCCCAGACGGGTGCGGATCGACTCTGGCGGTGCGGTGCGCGGCAACGGGCTGATCGGCTCGTCGCGGCCGAAATCATCCGCATCCTCGCTTTGCGACGGCTGCTCCGCCACGTCTGTGCGCGTACCGGCATGCCCCACCGTCACCGCGGCAAAGATGAGCGCGACCGATGCCGCGCAAAGCGCCAGGACCGGGGTGATGCGGTGCATCGGCGCTAAATCAGCTGCACATCGGCGTCGAAGATATAGCCGACGCCGCGCTCGGTTCGGATCAGTTGCGGATTGCTCGCGTCGATCTCGAGCTTGCGGCGCAAGCGCAGAATCTGCACGTCGATGCTGCGGTCGTAAACGTCTTCGTGCACGCGCGTCGCCTGAAGAAGATGCTCGCGCGAGAGCGGCCGGCGCGGCGCGGTGACGAACGCGCTCAACAGCGCGAACTCACCCTTGGTGATCGTGATCGTCTCGCCGGTGGGCGAGGTGAGTTGACGCGCGCGCTGATCGAACTGCCAGCCGAGGAAAGCGTAGCGCTGTTCCTCCCGGCGCACGGGGTGCAGCGTATCCATCGAGCGGCGGCGCAGCAGGGCGCGCGAGCGGGCGAGCAGCTCGCGCAAGCTGAATGGCTTGGTGATGTAGTCGTCCGCGCCCAGTTCGAGGCCGATGATACGGTCAATCTCTTCGCGGCGGTGGCCAGTGATGAGGATGACTGGCACGACGCTGCGCGTCCGCAGATTACGCAGCAAATCCAGCCCGTCATCAGTTCCGAGATGGAGGTCTAGGATGATGAGATCTGGCTCGCGCGCCGCGATCGCGCGGAACATCGCCTGCCCGTTGCTGGCGAGGATCGCACGCATGTTATGCCCGTTGATGCACTCCGCGATGAGCCGCTGCATCGCGGGATCGTCGTCGACGATGAGGATCCGCGGGGCCTTTCTGATCAGGGTGTCGTTGCTGACGTCGATCATGCCCATGAGGTTGGCTCCGTGATCATGCAAAAAGGGACAGGCGCGGCTGCGTCCGGCTTAAGCGAAGGGATAAGGATGAAGCTCATTTGCCGACAGCCCAGCAGACGTGGCTGGCGCGGTTCGCAGCATAATTACGGAACCCGCAGGCGCACGACGTGGTGGGACATGCGTCCATCCGCCATATGTTACAAAGTGTTGCATCGGTTTCTTCGCTAGGCGCTGCCGCAAAGAACCGCGAGATGGCTTGAACTCATCTCCCTGTGAGCGGGATTCAGCTTGAGGCCGGCTTACCGAAACATCCGCGGGACACGTCATGCGCGACGCCACATGCCGGCTTCGTGTCGGAAACGCGCGTGCATGCGATTGACCGTACCGCACCAACGAGCCGCCGCTCGGCCGCGATGAGAGACGCGCAGCCGCACGGCCGCCCCCGGGGCACGTGAATGATCGAGGAAGAGCCCCGTGTTGAACTGGCATGCTGACCCTCCTTGGTCGTCGAGGTTAAGACGACGCCTTGCCAGCTTTATTCCATTTGAAATCAAAAAGTTTGCGGGGATGAACATCGCACGCGAGCCCCATCGGCGAGAAACCCGGTTGGAAGCAGCAGGTACGGCTCTGACTCTCCACCGATCTTGCCGTATCGAGCCGCCGAGCGTCGCACCCGGACAACTGGAAACGGCTTGACAGAGAAGTCGGGCGGCGTGCGGGCGGCGCCCGCACTTCACCTCAAAAAACGACCGGACAATAGCGGTAGCCGAGACCCTGCCCGCCGGTCGCGATCGTGAACGACGTGGCGTTCGGCACCGTCACGATTTGCCGTTCACTGATGCGCGGACCTGGCCCGACGCCGGCGTCGATGCAGGATTGCGTCACGCTGTAGCGTCGCCCCTGGCGCAACAGTACATGCGTCAAGCACGCATGACTATGTGGATCGCCGATGCCGCCGCCATCATATGTCCGTATCGCCGCATTCGGCGCGCCCTTACATGAAGTGCCCTCCTGGACGTAGATGCCGTGCGTCAGCGGATAAACGCCGCCGACCTTGGCGGCAGCTGGCACTGCCGACGCGAGCAGTGGCGTGAACGCAAGCGCGCCGAGAGATTGTACGAGCTTCACGTTGGCTTCCTTGTGCATTCGCCGCGATACGCGCCGTTCGGGGCCGGTTGTTGCACAGCACCGCCGCCGACGCTTTTGTCTTAACCGATCACGAAATTGGTGTCGGTCTCGGCGCCGATCGTCGCGACGCGCGCCATCGCCGCGTCGGGCGCCAGCGTGGCGAACGGCTCCTGCCGATCCGCCTGCTCGACTGCGTCGAAAAACCTCCCGTGCGCGGCGACCGAAATACTTAGCAAACGCGCCGTCTCATCGCCACGATTGTTGAAGGTGTGTCTCGCCTGCGAGCGGGCGATGACAACATCGCCCGCGACACATTGCCACACGTCGTTTTCCGAAGCGAATTCTACGGTTCCGCTCAAAATGTAAAAGGCCTCGGGATAGCTGTGCGTGTGAAGCGGCACGCCCGTTCCCGGCTCGAGCACCTGCTCAAACATACAGAACTTGCCTTCGGTTTGCTCGCCTCGCACCTTCCACGTCAGATCAGCTCCGGCAACTGCGAAATGGCCACCTTCACCCTTAGCCACGCGCACCAAATTAGCCTTACGATCGTCGCTCATACGGTTCTTGTTCCTGTCAGATGAGTCACGGCGCAGCGTCCGGCATCCTGTCCACAGCCGGCGTCAGCCCTTTCCCGCTCAGGTATCCGTCAGTGAATCACGTCGCAAGGATCGAAAAATTACAATTGTAAACATTATGTCGGAACTAAGCACCTAGTTGCCGCCTCACGGCTGCGTTTGAAATTTTTGGCTGCCGAGCTTCCATCGCACTTCGTCTTCGATGCCCCTGCACCCCCAAACGTGGAAGGCAAATGCTGTCGCTGGTCGCGCGCGCATAACTTGGTCGATCAGGAAGCTGAGGTAAACTTCGCTGCCGATAAACTTATTCCGGTTTCGCACCAACACCAGGTTAGGCGTCCAGCCGGAGCTGGCACGCATATTACGACTTAGATCCCAATAATCCTCGCTGGCGGTCGAATCTCCGTTCGTCCAATGCGATCCAACGACCTTCCCCAGCGCCAGGTCATTTGCCAGAAAAGTGCTCCGGCGCGTTTCTGTCATGTGCCGCTGGTTGGCCCGCATCGATTGGCCAAAAAAGCGAACGGGTCCACCCATCATCGTTAAGGCGCTACCGCCGTTTACGCCGTAGTGGAGAGTGACGTTGCTCGGAACGACAAACGTCTTGCCGTTAATCTGCGCCGAATGTGCCATCACCACATAGTCCGTAGTGTTGTTGGTGGGACTTTCGAAAAGCCAGCAATGCTGGCCTAATGCCACCATGTTTTCGGGTCTGTTCGCCATGGCACCGCCTCCGTCCAAGCCGCCATTGCGGGTTAATAACAGAATGACGGTAAGGCGCGTTCGTCACGGGATTGATACCAACCATCGAAGACGGATTACAGCTGACATAAACCGAATAGTTACACCAACGCCTTCGGCCGCAGCGGGAAGCCCCACGTCATGAACTGCATGATGCGTTGGCCCTCCGCCTCGCACACCACCACGCCGGGCGTGCGGGGGCAGACTTCTTCCCCAGCGTTTGATGCGACACGATAAGCGACACCGAAGTGCCGCGATTTCGGCCGCTGAGCTGAGCCGAGAGCCCGATTCACAACTTTCTTAAGCATAGCAGGATCTTGCGGTTCTTCGGGTGAGCATGCGAATGGACACGGCCAGCGTCCAAGCGGTTGATGAGGAGACGGACGTTCCCAATCCTTTGCCAAGCCGCGGCATCGTCCGAGCCACGCAAATGTGCGCTCGACGACCCATCGCCGGGCGTAATCTCGAAGCTTTTGCTGCATCAGGTCGCCTGATGATCTCGATAGTCCAGCCGCCATCGCAGGCGATCGCGTCGCGCAGTTTCTGCCTGACATAGCCACCACCGGCGAAGGCATGGCGCAGCCGCGGGAAGCGTCGGCGGATCGCCATGAGCACATCGACGGTCCAGTCCCGGTCCTGAATATCGGCTGCATGCACGAGAATGAGAACCAGGAACCGCGCGTATCGGTGGGGATGTGTCGCGTGCGACCCTTGATCTTCTTGCCAGCGTCATAGCCGCCAACACCGCCGCTTTCGGTGCTTTTCACCGACTGGCTATCGATGATAGCGGCGCTGGGCGAAGCTTCGCGTCTTTCGATTTCGCTCAGGCTCATCACCAACGCCTTTTTGATCGCATCAAACAGGCTGACGTCGCGGCATGCATAGAAATAGCGCAGCACCGTCGAAATCAGTGGAAAGCATTTCGGCAACAACCGCCAGGCGCACCCGCTCTAGAGCATGGCATCCACAGCTTCGCTCATGCCATCGGTACGACGTCTACTTGTCTGGTTGCGATACCTCATTTAGCGTGATTTAGAATGCGATCTATTTTAATTTCGAGATCCTGCTATTTTTCAGGATGTCTGTAAAGTGGATTGGCCAGATCGCGTTCGAGCGTGAGCCGGTGCTCCTCTTTTCCCATTGGGGAATGTCCCAGCAGGCCCCTTTGTCGTCGCCGGTTATAAGCGTGGTTGAAGCTGGTTAGCAGAGTTCCAAGGTCGGTATGGCCGACGACATTGATTCTCAGAATCTCGCTTGCGATGCGGCCGTTGAAGCGCTCAACCATACCGTTGGGTTGTGGCGTGCAGGGCTTGGTTTCTC
>Ga0247729_10001002_pt1 | contig 10649 bp, 12 predicted proteins | sample UWRJL133311R2_FD_180958 | JGI IMG/M metagenome (GOLD analysis project Ga0247729, IMG submission 180958) | Plant litter microbial communities from Arlington Agricultural Research Station in Wisconsin, United States - UWRJ-L133-311R-2 | ecosystem: Environmental > Terrestrial > Plant litter >... | reverse complement strand
CTCCCTGATGATGCTCGCATCACCAGCTGCGCTCACATGTTCTGTCTTGCTTGGTGCGCATATATCCGTACTTTAGCGCCTCCCTCTGACGACGTTCTTCAGTATTACGGAAGTAATCACACGAGATCCTAAATGCCCCCTGGTCAGTTGGAGTAAATGCACTAAAGCCATTGGTTTGACTGACTTGGGCTGTATTTAGGATCGAAGACCTTTGTCAATGGCTGACTTGTTGGAACCACCAGCCCCAACAGATCTAACGCAAAAGCCATCTAGAATGGAAGAGGAAGGCTTCCAAGGAGGTTCCTCCGCCAAAATAGATCAATTGGTTCATTTCCTCAAGCTTACCCCAGCAAATGAGAAATCTTTGGTTTTCTCTCAGTTTACCTCCTTCTTGGACAAGGTAAATCTCCCACTATTCCAACTAGAGACGGCCAATTTCTTATTGATTTCTAGATTGCTGAAGCATTTGAAGACGAAGGGTCAATGATTTTCGCAACTTAAGAGAGCCACTACTTACTTTGTGAATAGCATCCCATACGTGCGGTTTGATGGTCAAATGTCCGCCAAGAGGCGGCAGGAGGCCATCGCTCGCTTCTCAGTTCCATTGGAAGCGGAGGTGGAAGAGACACCGGCTCTGTCTAGGGCCTCTAGGAAAACAAGTGGACGTTCTTCCGTTACCATGGAAGACGTCGGAGAGGGTTCCGACAGTGATGGCGACCTCTTGAATAGAGATGGGGATGACGACGATTTTATTGATGATAGTGATGACGATGGCCCATTCTCTGGGAAAAGATCAAAGGGTAAGGGCAAGGCGAGAACCCGTCCAGCGAAGGCATACGAGGCGTTTGATTCATCGGATTCCAATCCAAAGGTCATGCTGTTATCGTTGAAAGCGGTATGTGCTTTGAATTAGATAATGTTAATTTCTGAATCTCCTTTAAGGGAGCTCTTGGGCTGAACTTGACAGGTGAGGCTTTGCGGTTAGTGTTATCCTCCGTTGTATCTCATCGCCGAATTGTATTCAGTTGCCAATAACGTTTATTTGTGAGACATTTCGCTGCATTAGTATCATCACCAGCGTACTAACATGTTTACTTCATAGGATGGATCCGTAAGCCACCCTGATTTCTTCTCCAATGGTAGGTAGACTAATATCTTGTCATTTCTGTACAGCTGGTGGCAGGTTCGCCCTTTTCACTTGTGTCTTGCTGTGGTTCCTTTATATTGCCTTGCAGGAGGGTATCGAAAGCCAAGCCGTGGACAGAGTCAATCGCATTGGCCAGAAGAAGCCAGTCCACGTTTACCAGCTAATAGCGGAGAACACAGTTGAATCCAAGGTTTTAGATATACAAGAAAGGAAGAAACAGCTTATTCAACAGGTTTGCAGATGCTGCACTATCATTTAATTATACTTATGTTGAAATTGGCGATGGCTAGGCGTTCTCGGGGATTAAGCGTACTGAGACTGTACGCCAGCAACGGGAGGCCAGACTCCAAGGTACTGTATTACTACATGTTAGACGGACTCGATGAATAATGCCCTCTCCAGATCTCATCGACGTCTTCGGACTTCGACAACTTGCCTCTCAAGCGTCCTAAGCCGTACCATCTCTTATTCAACAAGAGCCATCCTTAATTTTTTAGAGTATGCTACCACCTAAATAAAGCACGGCCTCTCAAGATGCCTCAGGAATTCCATGGCGTAGAGAGAAGCCCATTCGTAACTGACAAACTTATATTCTTACTTGATCAGTTTAAGTAGTGAATGCTATCCAGCCTCTTATTTTACTTTCTGCTAACTATGCTTTATGCCTCTGCTGGATTCAACATACAACCACTGGTGTTTGCCATATCACATCAACAACTCTAAATCGAGTCATACTGCGGCCACACGGATTTGTTGACGCAAGAATACGTTTCTGTTGATCAACCCGACTCTAAACATTCCTCATACTGCCATGCCTCAACACAACATAAGTCTGGAATCACCTTGGAGTAGGATTAAACTTGTCCCTCCAGCTGTGACGGACGATGAGGCCTGCGCTGTCTGTCGTACACACCCGATCACCCGTCGATACCTGCAATTTCTTCCAGAACATATGACTGCAGAAGAGGCAGGAATTCGTCGAGCTACACGAGCAGAGGATTCCCACATACTCGACTTCAATATTCACTACCTTAAGCACGATGAAACCACTCAGTTTGCAGGCGTCACCGGTTTCTTCAATTTGGACGAGGGAAACTTATCCTGTGAAGTCGGCCTTCTTGTGGCGCCGGACCTCCACGGTAAAGGTCTCGCAACCGAGGCGCTCTACTTGGTACTTCAATACATTTTTGAAGAGCGAAAACTACATCGAGCGACATTTGAAACGGGGGCTGATAACGTGGGGATGCGGGGCTGGTTAGAAAAGGTGGCTGGTGCAAGACTAGAGTCAGATAGAAAGGAGTGTTGGAAGAAACCTGACGGGACTTTCACTGATGTCAAAGGCTATGCGATTTTGGAATCCGAGTGGAAGGGGCGGGTCAAGAACCGACTGATCAACCGAATGGGAGGGTTGCCATTATAATCACGAATCTGGTTTGGTAGTATCTAGAACCATAGGGTTACAGTTGCAATTGCAGATTGGAAGCTCACGTCCATGGAATTTGCACAGGTTGGTTGGATAAGAGATAAAGAATTTACACGGACGTTGATTAAGGGAATCAAGACGCGTCAAGCGTTGAACTGCAAGAAATGGCATGAGGACTGTATTCAAGGTGATTAAGAAGTGCCTTACTGCCGTCAGATAGGACTCAGCTACAATACGCGCCCTGGCATTCAGACTGAGCTTCATTTCACTAATCTCCTTGTCAACTTCCTCCATGAATCTGACATACTTCATTAGACTTTTCCAAACAAGTAGACGGCTGATCCTCACTGGATAATGAAATCCACAATCTTATGCTTGAGCATAGTTTCCGTATGTGTATTGGTTATCAAAAATGAAATATCGTATCCCTGCCCAAGTCATCAGCAGACGAGGGTAGTCAGGATGCACACTACGCACTGGTACTGGTTTCCGCCGCAGCACAATAAAGCTCTCCGCTCGTTGCATCATGAATCGGGTGAACTTGTTACATAGGATGCGTTCAATTTCGTCGGCCTGCTTGATTTTGATGCTGAGTCGAATAGAATTCACAGAGGGTTCAATCAAGACGCGTTCGTTTTCATTGCGTGAGATTGTTAGCGGGTTCAGGAGGACTTCCTTGGATGTTCTGTGAGTACATAGTCAGCGGCGTCATAAGTTGATAAATCTTGAATCATACGCTGATTCCACTTCTGGTTTGTTGTGTCGTTCCACGACCTGAATTCGCACATTTGAACAAAGCTCGTTAACTTTCAGATGATCATATCTACCTGCGACGCGAAGTTCTCTAGTGTAAGGGCAGCTGTAAGTGTGGATCGCACTGCCGCAAGGTATGGTCGCAGAACATTTGACTATATCCTCAGTCAGATGTTGTTTAAAGAACGCTAAAGACCAAGCTTACCATGGTGGTAGATATTTCAAGGGGTCAAGATGAGACGAATTGGGAAAGATGTTTGCATTAGAGCGGAGCCTCGGGATATCCCGACCTCGAGTCCGGCTAAGTTTGATGATCAAACTTGTAGAAAACTTTTCAGTTCTCAACTCACGACTTATCTCGCGTTTTCACAGTAATGGCTGTTACTTTGGGTATCTGGTCAGTTTCTACGCGTAGATCTCTTGTTTATTGTCTGATATGCTTCACAGGCACTTGGTTCTCGAAGGTGGCAAGGAGCAGGTCATCTTGACCCCTGCCTCTGTTCAAATCACGAACGTCTCGTTCGGCGAGGAAATTGCGGATGAAAGTTCAAGGACCGTCGTCAAGATGAGCTTTGAATCCCTTGGAAGCGGCGACGAAGACTCAGATGAAGAAAAGGCGGACGATGAGGACGAAGACGAAGAGAGTGGACTCAAAATCGCGACCACGGTTCTCTGTGCTTTAACTCCTGGAAAGGTACGCCCCCTACATGCCCGTTGCAACCTTTTCTTACCTATTGGGATTTTTCTTTTAGGTCGAGCAGGCTTCTGTGAATCTTGTCCTAGATGAGAATTCCAGCTTCAAATTTGAGGCGACAGGCAAAAAGTTTGTCCTCTTTATTGACTTCAAAAGAGTGCAACTAACGATTTCAATAGCACCGTCTACCTGACGGGTAATTATATTGGTGAGTGCCTCTTACAATTCGAATAGACTTGGTCGTCCTCATACTTCAATAGACCAACATCCTTACGACGACCCTCCCTCGGACGACGAAGGTTTTGATTCAGACGATTCAGAAGGCCATGATCTTCTTGACGTCAGCTCGGACGTTGAGATGTATCCTGACGACCTTGATGGTCTTGACAGTGACGCAAGGTGGGCATCAATTAGCCAATGTGATGAACACTATGGAACTCACGCGTCTCACACCCAGTCGTTTTGAGGAGGTCGATGACGAGCCAACGAAAGGCCAAAAACGTGCTCGTGAATCCGACGCTGCGGGTGATGAAAAGTCGACCAAGGCCGAGAAGAAAGCCAAGAAAATGAAGGCTGAAGGAGGAGTCGCTGTACCCGTCGAATCCGCTTCTGCACCAAAAGCGGAGAAGAAAAAGGAGAAGAAAGATAAGAAATCGGGTGAGGAGGGTCAAAAGAAGCCTGACGGGGAGAAGAAGAAAGAAGAGCCCGCCAAGAAGACTCTCCCCAGTGGTGTGATCATCCAGGACGCGAAAGTTGGCACTGGACCCATGGCCAAGAAGGGTAATACCGTCAGGATGAGGTACATTGGAAAATTCACCAATGGCAAGGAATTCGACAAAAACACAAGTGGGAAACCGGTACGCGCTTTTTATATATACTGATTCCTCTAGTTGATGTGGTTGTCTCGTCCAGTTCACCTTCCACCTTGGTAAAGGTGAGGTCATCAAAGGCTGGGATGAGGGTATCGTTGGAATGCAAGCTGGAGGTGAACGTCTGCTGACCGTCCCCGCAAGCATGGGGTATGGGAAGAAAGGCACAGATGGCATTCCCCCAAATTCAACCCTGGTCTTTGGTTCGTATTCTTCCTGATTGCAGGAACCATTTACTGATCGGATGGTCTAGAGGTCAAGCTTTTGGAAATCAAGTGACCGCTCCTCTCACAACCTTAGGCCCCCAAAAGTATACCACCTATACAGTATCTATGTGCGGCGTGATCTCTTGGGCTCATTGACATGTTGTATGTGAATGTCTCTATGTTATGTTAGATGTATTCTTGATGTCTCTACCAATTCGAATGTTGCAAGAAAGGCTTCGCCAATGTGGACTCCACTGACGATTGTGTCCAGATTAGTGATTGCTTGGTATCACAGAACGTCATGCAACCTATGTTCATAAGAACCAATCGGGCCGAAAGCGGCTGAACTGTCCGTGACGACCAGTTGAATCACCATGGTATCTGTTCAGCCTATCCATCTTGAGCTTGAACATTCTCCAGGATGCAAAGTGCTCTCCTACTCTTCACTGTATTTTTGGTGTATGTCTGCCAGAAATTCTTGGCCTATCGAAAAGCGGTTCGCTCTATACAGTAAGCCTCCAATCGACGCAAGCATCATCTTGAAGTCGAACTCTCCCTTCATTTTCAGAAACCATCCAGGATACCGTGTTTTACTTGGTGGTCATTTCTTGTTCAACTTCCTGCCGAAAATAAGGGGAATTAACCGAGGGAGTAACAACCTCTTCAAAGATAAACACGAACGTTCGTTGAGTCCTAAATAAAGCCCACTGTTGTATTTCTTACAAGGCGCTACCAGCTTTCGAAAAATATGGCTGGGATATCCATTCTTCGGTAAGTTGGTGACTCTTCCGGCTTGAGCATAAGTTAAATCGCTTTGGCAGGTTACCATCTTCCCAGCCACGAGACCTTATTTAGTGCTTGCAGATGTGGCAGCAATCAAAGTCAGTGGACATATCTGTTTGAACATAGGTTCAACTCCATAACCATGTTATAGGACGTTGTAACCTCACGAGCGCGGTTCCCGAAACCCGTTCAGTTATACAAGGCGCTCTCGTTCTATGGTCGGAACATTGTGGCATCGGAAGGCGAAGAATGGAAGAAGTACAGAAAGATCACAGCGCCTGCTTTCTCCGACGTATGTTGTCACTACCATACAATACACTCTGAGTGTTCATTGACTCGGTTTCTTAAAGCGCAATAATAAACTCGTCTGGGATGAGACGATACGAATCGTACAGGGTCTCGTCGATGACGTATGGAAGGACCAAGATGTCATCACACTGGAACACTGCGTGCCAGAGCTCACATTACCGGTAAATTTTCCGTCCAATCCCACTTCGTGGTCCGTCTGACTATCTCCAGATTGCGTTGTTGGTCATTGGTACAGCTGGTAAGGACTTACGAACTTTACATGTAGGTTCATTCTGACTTTGTGCACAGGGTTTGGAAAAAGGATATCATGGGGAGAAGACGCCAGCATTCCAGCTGGTCACAAGATGACTTTCAAGGATGCTTTAACCATTTCCTCAAGCGACTTCTTCTTCAGAATTCTCCTACCTAACTGGGTTATGGGTCTGACCAAGAGGACAGAGCGCTGCCGCCTTGCGTTTGATGAGCTGCGCGTAAAGTCGTCCATTCTTAACCCATCGATCATCTGCTAAATGCGATCTAGCTTTATATGGTGGAGATGATCCACGAGCGTCAAACCTCAGAAAAGGTCGAGCGCCATGATTTATTTAACAGCTTGTTGGAAGCGAACAGCAACGATCTCGATGTCACGGCTCTCACAGAGGATGAACTGATTGGCATGTCTTATACCTAACTTTTATGTCTTCTCCTTCAAGTAACATCGTTACAAGGCAATATCTATATTTTCCTTCTCGCTGGTCACGAGGTGAGTCGTTGCGTACAGATTTTCGTCTCAGATTTTACCTTATGTAACCTTAGACGACTGCACATACCCTGGCCTTTACGTTCGCTCTCTTGGCCCTATACCCGGACGAACAGGAGAAGCTTTATGAACACATCAAATCCATTATTCCTGATGGACGCATTCCAGTGAGTATCTCGGACTATATAAGTAACAAGACTAAATATACTGTAGGACTACGAGGAAATGCCTCTCTTCACTCAATCGATTGCGTAAGACCTTCTATGACCGCTTCAAGCAATGTTGCACATTAACATTATATGTATTCTCACAGAGTATTCTACGAGACGTTGCGAATGTTCCCTCCAGTATGCATTACTTCTTGAAATTGTGTGGACAATCCTAACGCTATCGTCTCAGGTGGTCGGTATACCTAAGATGGCTGCTGAAGACACGACCCTAGTAGCCACCAACAGCCAAGGCGGCCGTACAACAATACCCATACCGAAAGGAACGTTTCTTACTATTGACACTCCTGGGTTACATTACAATCGTAAGTATCACATCTGTTCTTAAGAACACTGCTGAACATGCAGCTCTTAGCTCGGTACTGGGAGGACCCACATAGCTTCAAGCCTGATCGTTTTCTCAAAGATTGGCCTCGAGACGCCTTCTTACCATTCAGTGGGGGTGCTCGTGCGTGCATTGGCAGAAAGTAAGGGTGACCTTTAGCAGAGTAAATTGGACCTAACATGCTCTGTCTGTAGATTCTTCGAGACAGAAGGCATCGCCATCCTCACCTTACTTGTATCCAAATACCGTATATCCATCAAAGAAGAACCAAAATACGCAAATGAGACGTTTGAAGAACGCAAATCGCGTATCCTGGCATGCCGTACAAGCCTGTCATTAACGTACGTCCTTTTTTTCACGAGTCTGAGGATGCTAATAGTTTCTTGCATTAGTCCACTCCGCGTCCCATTGACCTTCACAAGAAGGCATTGACATTGAATGGCATCTCATGCGACCTACAAAGATGAAATCTGGTGATATTTGGCTTATTGCTAGTTATTTGAATGTACATTGCTTGGTTTATCATCAATCTGGTTATGTAGATAGAAAAGAACAAGATTACCTACTCCTGCGTGTCCTCCGACTCAAAACCGGGCATTTGAGACGCATACTACAGACCAACTCTTAGTACATAGCGTGCTTTGGTTTGCTTGGCCGGGAATGGTCTGCCTAGGGTGGGATAATGTTGAAGCTGGAAAGTGAAAGTGTAGCATAACCAGGTGGTTGTGGAGCGAATTATCAAGACACATTCGCCTGACTGGTTACATGCACTAGCGAAATTATACTCTCTGGCCGAAATCTATGATCTGGGTGTTCATCCACTTTCGGACGAATTTTTTATTTTTAGTGAACCCATTTATGTAAAGTGGTCAGTCAGAGGCTGTACCGGGCGCTAAAAGGACTACTAAAACAAGCACGCGAGATGATCAACGGCGAGTGGAAATCATGATCACGTTTCTATACCTGACACCCATTTTTGTTGTTGAACCTTTTGCCACTGCTGCGGAGCCACCTGCGAGCCCCACAGATTTCGGAACGGGGAGTTAACCGATGGAGCAGGCACAGGGGAGATTTCTGAGATCTCCGACGTTGTCGCTTCATTTAGCAGAGAGACGATCCCACGGATCGGAATATATGAAATAAGGATTTAGCGGATATAGGATGCAGTGCTCGTTTACTTGATGGGCGTCTCTTGCGCTTTTTGGCTGAGATAACGAGGCTCATCACGCGAATGCAGCTGCGGAAGGGGGTCTTCGGGGACGGAGAAAGTAACTTCCCGCATTCGTGTCCAAGAGATTGTGGATACTAATCCTACGGAAGGGCGACGGGTGAGTCGCGTACGCACGGCAGAGCTTACTCACATGGAATATACTTCAGGCGGATTGGTTGCTGCTACTATTGGGTCAGTAATTTGTCTTCGTGTTGTCGACAATAGATTAGCTGGTTGTCGCTGTGGTCGGGGCGAGTACTGTGCCGCCACTTTGGAAGGACATTTAAAAACCTGTCATATATAATCACGAAATTGACGGTCTCTTGAGGACGACATTCGCCCAGAATTTAATTAATGAGTTCGAATAGGGGCAGTCCAACGTAGAAGATAGAAAAATAATTGCTGCGATAGGGAGCACAGAGGCAAATGATTTCGGCATGACGGTGAGTCGACCCGGCTTGAAGAGAGAAAAAAGAGGTGGTATGATCCTTCCCCTCCAAGCTGTGCACAGATTATGTTGATGGCAAATTTGTGGAGATGAGCGGGGATTCTGTTCATTTAGTCTTTAGCTGATCATTAGGATGCCGAGCCTCGTCTGCCTGCGGGGGGGAATGATGATAACCAGAATAAACTTCGACCGCATGGACGACTGGGTGGTGGTGAAACCCTATCTTCTTACATCGGCCTCAACGCTCGAAGCAATGCTGCGCGCCTGCAGCAAGGACTTCCATGTCGAAATTGTGGAAGGGAAACCCGGCGACGGCTGAGAATTGTCCAAGGAGAGACGAACCAAGATCTTGTACAAATAGTTTGCCCGTCAGTTATTTGGTGCTGCAACACTAGGACGAAAACAGAAGGTCACGCTGATAAACTTGACCATGGGGAATCCCCTCTTGTCCGTTTGGTCCACTATGGAAAATTGTGGACCAGAAAGCTATAAAGGTCAGAGTCTCTCCATCTGGAAGCATGCATTTCTCAGACCTTCCCCATTTCATGTGTAGCTCCCCTACCTCAATGGACGAAGCTCATCGTCGCCAACATGCCCTCGGAGGCGCTCATAGAACGACCATCGAGGATCTGGAATGTCGAATCTTTATGTGAGGATCCTCGTCCATTCTGACACATACCTCTGAAGACACCTACTAATAGGCGAGCCTTTCAAGACATGACACCAGTCGTCCGTACATCCTCACATATCCTCCCCTCCACCTCCCCCGCTGCACTCGAGCGGCAAATATTCTGGTCGGCATCACTTTCCAATGGTTGCTTACAGTTTCGTGGAGTATTTGGTGCTCGACGAAAGGTAGGAATTACCATGGGAATGGAGTATGTCGACCACAACGATATGTTGCTCGACTGCGACACGTACGCCAACACGTAGCGTGCTGCCTCGACAATCGCAATTTTCATCATACCATCGTGAGCGTCGATCAACTCAAGTCCATCTACCTTCCCTAGACCCAAGAGATCTGGTTGGAACGGGAAATTTTATGAATGGTTGGGGATCGGGCTCACCGTTTACAGATGCTCGTGACTACCGCTTGACATCCAGTATCATCGCAGATTACACTGCCATCCGGGTTTGAACGAGTTATGTTCATAAGATGCTGGATAGTGCAACGATGGAGCAACGGATTGCTTGAGTACGTTGGTCATTGGTCGTTGTTCTAGGTGAAGGTCCCGCCTTCATATGTCGTTCACATTGTGTTGACGATTACTTGCCCGCAGCACGTAGAACTATCCGCCCGTATGCCTGTATGCATACCTGAGCTGCAAAAGGCCCCATCGAGCAGAGAGACCGCACAACTGCCCCCAGCCATCGAACAACGAGTCGAGGGCCTCGCCACCCTTCGATGACGTCAATGCTCGCCTGGCATGTATAAGGCTTATGCAGGCGCTCGAAACATTGCTATATGGCCGGAGAAACGAGGTGATCAAGGGGAGGTAGAATCCAAGGTGAAGGA
>Ga0247729_10001001_pt1 | contig 10661 bp, 14 predicted proteins | sample UWRJL133311R2_FD_180958 | JGI IMG/M metagenome (GOLD analysis project Ga0247729, IMG submission 180958) | Plant litter microbial communities from Arlington Agricultural Research Station in Wisconsin, United States - UWRJ-L133-311R-2 | ecosystem: Environmental > Terrestrial > Plant litter >... | reverse complement strand
CCAGTAACGCGTAGTGCGAAGCTGTATAACTTTATCCGTTATAAGATGAAAGACATTGAAACTGGTGAGATTGATTACGAAGGCCTTCGCCAACTAGCAATTGAACACCAGCCAAAACTAATTATTGCTGGGTTTAGTGCTTACCCAGGTACTCTTGATTACGACAAATTTGCTGCAATTGGAAACGAAGTCGGCGCGCTTCTTATGGCAGACATGGCGCACGTTGCTGGTTTAATTGCTGGTGGTGTTGCTGAAAACCCACTTGACCACGGCTTCCACGTTATGACAACCACGACACATAAAACCCTTCGTGGCCCGCGCGGTGGTTTAATTCTTTCTAAAGGTGTTGTAGGCAACCCATTGAAAGTACCGGAAAAGACTATAGAAAATATCCCAACACTCATTGACCGAGCGGTTTTCCCTGGTATGCAAGGTGGTCCACACATGAACAACATTGCAGCTAAGGCTGTGGCCTTCCACGAGGCATTGCAACCAGAGTTTAAGGTATATGTTGAACAGATACTCAAAAACGCCCAAGTTCTTGCTGAAGAGCTTAAGAAGGGCGGCTTAAAGCTTGTTACTGGCGGTACTAAGAACCACCTTATTCTTGCAAATGTTTATGACAGCTTTGGTATTGACGGCAAAGAAGCTCAAGAGCGACTTGAGAAAATTAATATTATTGTGAATGCGAACGCAGTGCCAGATGATCCATTGCCTCCATTCCGGCCAAGTGGTATCCGTTTAGGCACACCAGCCGTAACAACAAGAGGCCTTGTTGAAAGCGATATGGTGGAAATTGCAGCGCAAATTATTGCAGCATTGAAGTAATACTTTAGTAGCTAAGAAACAGGGCAGCCGATTGTGTAGCCGTTTGTAGTCCCGGAGATTTGTCCAACGCTAATAATTTCTACACCGCTACCTGCCAAGAAATTGTAATAACTTATTATATTGCCGGTTGCACTAGCGAGGGCTGAAATTGAGGTCGGTTGTGCAGTAGTGGCGCCAATACCACAGGTTACGAATTTAACAGTATCTTTACCTTCTGTCGATAAAGGATTTGTGTTCGGATTTACGGTAAACTTTACACCTGAAAGGTAATAAGGAGTGTTAGTTGCTGCCGACGTTAAATTACTAGCGGTCATAGGGTACTGGCCTGTTGGTCCATCGGATGCATACAGCTCGGCTTTCTTTTGTACGGATACGGCTGTTGTTTTCGCTGCACTTGCGTTAGCACGACTCGTTATACCATTGTAAGACACGATAGTTATAGCCGCTAAGATTGCAATAACTACCACGACAATAAGAAGTTCAACGATAGTAAAACCATTTTGAGTTTGTGTTTTAGATCTGATGTTATTGAAACTCATACGAGTTTGCCCCCTAGGTCAGTTCTAGTTTAGTGTTAGTTATCAATATATTACTTAAAGAAGAAAAGCACAAGTTAAATAAAAATAGAACGATTCATGCGAATCGTTCTATTTTGTACTTAATAATTTAGATTAGTAAGTTGCTGGGCAGTAAGAACCGATTGTACCTACAGTGATGGTCTTGATTGTGTTGTCTTGGAAGTTATACCATTTGATGTTTGCACCTGTTGGTACGAATGTTGATGCTGTTGCAGCACCTGTTCCAGTTCCACATGGTTCGAATCGAACGGTGTTTTTACCGTTAGATGTGGTTGGGTCTGTTGCTGGCGCAGCAGTAACGTTCAATGAACTTGGTGCAATGTACCATGTGTTCGCGCTTGTTGTAGTTGTTGTTGGAGTTACTTGAGAAATTGCAGCTGCACCTGTTAGGTCGCTGATTGTACGAGGATAAGTCGAAGATGGACCATCTGATGCAAATAGTTCAATTTTCTTTTGTAATGATGCAGCTGTTGATTGTGCTGCTGATGCGTTTGCGCGGTTAGTGATACCGTTATATTAAACGATAGTGATTGCTGCCAAGATGGCGATAACTACCACAACGATCAAAAGTTCAACGATAGTGAAACCTTTTTGGTCTTGTGTGTTAGATTTGATGTTCTTGAGACTCATGATGAGCTGCCCCCTAATTACTTAAATACGAATTATTCTGCCATAACTTTACTACGCCAATGAATTAAGCGCAAGCATTTTCTATGCAAATTTACTGGTGTTTACTAGAGACTTTTATAACAGTATCGCCAACTTCTGTTCGGTAGAAAAGTGCAAATCGGCGACAATCTTGAGTTTCGGCTGTGCAGAGGGAGCCGTCGGTTTGGATTGGCTGGTATACATATTGGGTAACGGTTGGTTGTGGGCTTACTCCGGAAGTGCTTTCTACGCTATTTGTAGCGGGGATAAACGATGCTGCAACGCTTGCTGCGTCGGGGGCAGTGACTGTTTCCATATCGATATAGGGAAAGAAGGCTTTAATTGATGTCGCGCCACTTGCAAGCAACGCAGTAGAAGGGTAGCGACCTAGTACGGTCGAGGTATTTACGCCTGTTTTATAGAAAGTCTCCAAGTTATTGGCAATTGCAGTAATTTCGGCAGCTCGTTCAGAATCGCGTTGGCTGACTTGGGTTGAGCTAATATTCACTACCGCCAAGGTTAATAAGATAACCATAATAGCTACTGTTACAAGAACTTCTACAAGAGTAAACCCGCGTTGTTTCATGCCCTAAGCATAAGAGCTTTGTGTTGAATCTGCAAGGTTTTTAAGCGAGTGGGATTTCTAATGGTTCTTGTTCAATTTGAATTTGGAAGGTATCGCGAACTTTATCAGCAATTTCGTCGCGAGCGGATGCGAGGTCGGCGTAACCCGTAGCCGATTCATTAATAAGTACTAGACAGTTTTTCTCATTTACGCGCATACCATGAAGAAGCTGGCCTTTAAATCCACACTTTTCAATAAGCCAACCGGTAGATACCTTAAACTTACCGTTACCCATATCGTAGGCTTTAATATCGGGGAAGTTTTTCTGTATATCGTTTAATTGCCACTGCTCGATAAGGCTATTTTTGAAGAACGAACCAGCGCTTGGCTTTACGGCAGGGTCAGGGAGCTTGTCTTTGCGGATATCAATAACTGCATCGCGGATAGACTGGTGGGTGATAAGTTGAATTGAATGTTCATCAATATAGGCTTGGAGTGAATCGTAAAAAGGCGCTGTTGGCTGATTTTTCGAAAGCTCGATGGTAATACTTGTAATGATATAACGACCTTGTTCGCTGCCGCGGAAAATACTGTGCCGGTAGCTAAAGCCACATTCGCTATTTTGTAAGGTAACAAAGGTATTATTTGAGGTATCGTAGGCTTCAAGCGACACTAATGTTTCGGAAATCTCTTGACCATAAGCGCCAATATTTTGCACTGGCGCTGCCCCGCAGGTTCCTGGAATTGCCGACATAGTTTCAATACCTGTGAGGTTCATTTGAACTGTTCGTGCAACTGCCAAATCCCAGTTCTCACCAGCGCCAATTTTAATGGTCATAGTATTAAGCTCGTCTTTGACGATTTCAAAACCTTCGATGCGCATGCGCAGTATTAAGCCTTGATAGCCTTCGTCGTGGGCGATAACATTGCTGCCTCCACCTAGAACGAAAATTGGGACTTGCTTAGCTGCTGCATTTTGATATACCTCTTGAAGTTCTTCGCGAGAGTGAATTTCTGCAAAAAAACGAGTAGGCCCACCAAGGTGCATAGTGGTGAGGTTTTTTAGCGGAATGTTCGTGTGTATATCCATAACTACTATAAATTATAGCTTTAATGAGAATATTATGCTACAATGACCCCTGTACTTGGTACCAAATTTGCACCCGTAGCTCAGTGGATTAGAGCATCTGTCTTCGGAACAGAGGGTCGGCGGTTCGAATCCGTCCGGGTGTACCAATATTATGAATATAACAAAATAGCACCGGTTTACCCGGTGCTATTTTGATTGTAGATAAACTACTGTTGCTGTTCGAGTCGTTGAACGGCATCGCTCGCACGGTTTGCAGTGCTTTGTGCTTCACCAGATTTATCAAGGGCCATAATTGAAAGAGTAAGGGCGATAACAGCACCAATTAGTGCCAGTGCTGATAGTAGTTTTGCTACTTTTGCATCAGAGTGTGCCTCGTGAACATCTTTACGTAGTTCGTTTGTACTAGTATTTTGGTTGTAATCTTCAGCCATAATCTATCTCCTTTATTACTGTCGTGTATATAAATATAGTTAAATATATCAGCAAATTATGTAAAATTTTTAACTAAAAAATAAGACTTCCGAAAAAGTCTTATTTTATGGGAGTGTAAATATTATTTACGCGCAAGAAGAATTAAACGTGTAATACCCCAGGTAACTAATGCGTAAATCGCAATAGTAAGAAGTGTCTCAATTTCAAAACGTGATACACCAGCTTGGAATTGGCTCACTTGTAGCAATCCTCTAAATGGCGCAACCATCGGGTCGGTAACGGTATAAATAAAGTTTGCGAATTGGTTTGCAAGGTTTGCACCTAGAAGTGCAAGTACAAAACGAATTGCGAGAAGTGCAATAAGTAAGCCTGCGATGTATTGAATTACTTGTACAACTTTTGAAATTGTATAATTTTGAGTATCTTTTTCTACTGGTTGAACGCGTTCAACAGGTTCGACTGTCGTTTCTGTCTTCTGAATTTTAATCGGGTCTTCTTGCATAGTGATGCTCCTATTAGATGTAATGTAGCATTTCATAAATGATTTGCTGTCTAAACTACATTGTAACCCCTATTATTTGAAAAAATGTAAGAAATTTTACAGTAAATACTAATCTGAAGTATTAAATTGTTGTGTATGAACATTAATTAATTCATAGGAGGTTACTATGAAGCCAATATCAACTAAAATTCACACAATTATCGGTTTGGTAGTTGGAGTCGTATTACTGTTTGCTCCAAAACTTTTTGGATTCGATGACAATACTGCAGCAACGACTGTACCTATTGTTGTTGGTATCTTCATTATTCTTAACGAGCTGATTACAACGAGCCCATACAGTCCGCTGAAGCTTGTACCGATGCGTGTACACATCATCCTCGATGTTGTTACGGGTGTATTCCTTGCTGTATCGCCATGGCTCTTTGGTTTCATGGACAGCGACCAACCTAGCCAATGGGTACCACACCTTATTGTAGGTATTATGGTTGCAGGTTACGCGCTGTTAACATCAACTGCGGACGACCGCACAAAATCTGTTGTTGAAAGCTAATCAACTTTAGTAATTAAATAGGCCCCTGCGAGGGCCTATTTGCTTTTGCTTGCAACTTATAATCTATGGAATATAGTATGAATGTCACCAATACGTTCGCAGTACCCCGAGTAGAGAGTAGAGCTGATTATGGGATGTACGGACCGAGGAAGTAATTTCAATGCCCTTATCTTTTTTCAGAAGGAGCAACGATGGATGTGCGAATGGTCTGGCGACCAGGTATCTATCGAAGCACCGCTGAGGGAGATGGTGGTTGAAAAAATTGCCTCTGAGTACGGCGGATCTTCGCTCGATGAATGGGATATCACCCAAGTCGAGTCAGGTAATTTCAAGGCGATTCGAAAGACGCTCATCGGCGGTAACTAACCAAGCCTCACAAATTCGCATCGAGCAAAAGAAAAGCTCTGCGTTGATTCGTGGGGCTTTTTGCTTTTTAGCCGAACCGTTCAGTTTTTATATTTTCAACTGGAATGCCAAGTTCTTGTAGTATATCGGTGGTTGCGCTAACAAAACCATTCATGCCGCATACATAACAAAGCGGTGTTTTTGAAAACTTCTTTAAGGTCTTTGTGAACAACGCGCTGTTTATGCGTCCGGTAACGCCTGTCCAGTCATCTGAGTCGTTTTGAGTAAGAGTAATAGTGACATTTGGCATATTTAAAAAATCATCTTTGAATATAATGTCTTTGAATGTTCGAGCGCTATAAAATAGCTGCATTTCAGATTTTGCATTTGCAGCTTTATGTGAGGCGAGTATGGAATGCATCGGAACGACCCCGGAGCCACCGGCAATTAGTAAAATAGGCTGAGTGTTTTCTTCGGTCCAAGTAAAAAATTTACCAAATGGCCCCCGAATTTCAACAGAATCGCCAACCTCCAGATTGTCGGCAAGGTAAGTGGTGACTTCGCCATTTGGTACTTGTTGAATAGTTAAATTAAGAAGCGGCATTGCGTCGGCGGTTGACGACGCCGAATAGGGACGTGCTGCTTGGTAGCCATTTCCGGCAGTAAGCTGTAATTCGTAGTGTTGCCCAGCAATATGATGTGCAGGTTTTGGAAGCATGAAAGAATAGGTTTTAACGTTGGGGGTTTCGTCGATAATTTGTTTAACGACAGCTTCCTGCCAATCGTTATTGCTAATATTCGTCACTGTACCGCTCTTCTTTCCAAGGGTCTCCATAGTTGTGGTAGCCGTTTACTTCCCAGAAACCGCTTTTATCGGTTTTTGAAAAGGTAAGTTGGCTTATCCATTTTGCGCTTTTCCAGAAATAGAGGTGAGGTACGAATAGCCGGGCAGGGCCGCCGTGTTCGTCGGTGAGTGGCTCGCCGTCAGCATGAGTGGCGATCATTGCGCGACTTCCGAGGACATCCCAAATAGGTAAGTTGGTTGTATAGCCACCAAAGCTTTTCGCAAGCAAGAAGTTTGCATTTGATTTTAGGCCACCGGCAAGGCTGATAAGATCTTCAATTGATACGCCTTCCCAAGGCATGTCGAACCTACTCCAGCGAGTCACACAGTGAATGTCGGTTTTAAGCTGTGTTTTAGATAAGTTGTTAAATGTTTCCCAATTAATTGTAATAGGGGAATTAACTTCGCCATCAATAGTAAGTGACCACTCTTCGGTATCGATATGTGGCGTTGGTTCATATGATAATACCGGCCAACTCGTAACTTGTGTTTGACCTGGGGGTAAACGGCGAGAATTGTCCCCACCTTTACCTGTAAAATCTTTATTTACTATGCTCATAACTCTATTATACTCCTTGCCAAAGGGTGGTGAAAAGGGTATAATCTACCAAGTTACATATCATTGTAAATACGGGTCAGTAGCTCAGCTGGTTAGAGCGTCTGCCTCTTAAGCAGAATGTCGTGGGTTCAAGTCCCACCTGACCCTCCAAGAAATATATGTGATAGAACAGGTTCAAGTCCTCAAGACTATAACCCATCAAAATAAAATACCGTTCGGCTGAACGGTATTTTATTTTGTTAACGGTTTTATTGCAGCGCTGTATTTGTTACCCTAAGAGTATATGAGAATTCTTGATGGACGCGAGTTAGCCGATTATGTAAAAGAGCGTCAACTAAAGCAAGTGCGTAATTTACGCCAGTCTTGGAAGACCATTCCTAAGCTCGCCATTGTGATTGCTAACGACGATACTGTTATTGATACGTTTGTGCGCCTAAAGCAGGTGTACGGCGATGACATTACGATTGAGGTAGAGGTTCGACGCGTGAAGCAGGCTGTTATTCGTGAAACTCTCGCTGAATTAAACGATAATCCAGCAATTCACGGAATTATTGTCCAATTGCCACTGTCTGACCCAACTGAAACGGATGAGATTGTTGGCTTGATTGCACCCGAAAAGGATGTTGATGGACTCGGCACTAGCGGTACGTATATTTCAGCAACCGCAACGGCTATCGATTGGTTAGTAGCTGGCTATAATGTCACACTTAAAGAACGGGTTATCGCAATTGTAGGGCAGGGTCGCTTAGTCGGCGCACCTTTAGCTGATTTATGGAATAAAGCAGGATTAAACGTTGTTACCTATGACGACACGACAGTTGATTTGCAATCTGAACTTCGAAAAGCTGACATTATTGTTTCTGCTACTGGCGTTCCTGGGTTAATAACATCACAAATGATTTCACCAGGTAAGGTAGTTGTGGATGCTGGCACCGCCTCCGAAAACGGTGTTTTGGTTGGCGATATTGCTGAAGATGTTCGTGAACGCAACGATTTAACAATCACCCCAGTGCGTGGTGGGGTTGGTCCGCTTACTATTGCAGCCTTGTTTGATAATGTTATTCAAGCAGCAAACGCTACAGTTGAACGAAACTAAGCTTGTTTTTCTAAAGCGTCTTTAACGCGTTGTACAACTTGCCGAGGGGTAAGTTCTGCTTTTACGATATAGCTATGAATACCGAGGCCACGAATGGTCTTTGGTGCTTCTTCTTCGCCAAGATTTGTCAAAATAATAACAGGGATATCTTTGCCCCAAGCGCTCTTTCGAATAAGGGTAAGCGCTTCATCGCCAGTCATTTCAGGCATTTGAAGGTCCATAAGAATAATGTCAGGCATATATTCTTCGACTAAAGCAACGCCGTGCACGCCATTATTGGCAAGTTGCACGTCGAAGCCGTCAGCCTCGAATTTCATTCGATACATTTGGCTGATAACTGGGTCGTCTTCGATAATGGCAATTTTGGTCATACGTTCATAATAGAATAGGTAAGAGTAAAAGCCAAGTTGCAAAATATAGAAAAATAAGGTATAATATGTGCAATTATGATAGACAAATCTGTTTCAGCTGATTTTGATATGAATATTGCGTCGGCGCGTGTTGATAAATACGTGTATGAGCACTTTACCGAGCAAACAAAACCTGAACTTGTTTTATTGGCACAACAACTCCATGCGAGAAGTTATATGGGCGAAGGCTTTGTGCATGATGATGCCGTTGATGATGACGGTACAATGGCGAGTGATATCGACAAAGCACGGGGTAATTCGGTTAAATATTATATTGGATATGAATCAGAAGATGATAGCCAGGTGCCTGTTTCAACGCTTCGCAAAATTAGTCTTCAAGGTAATGAAACGGTTGAAGATTTGCCTGGCTATCAACTAAGTAAGAATGGACTGTACGACGAAGAGCGTGAGTGGCTTGCTTCAATCGCGCCAAGGCGTTTTCAAGAAATAAGTTCTTTTGGACATATTCCTGAGTCACCATCAACCTCTGGGCTTGAACTGCTCAGAACTGTACTGCAGGATTCGGTTGGTTCGGATGAAATTTGGTTCTTTACGATGGTGTCTGAAAAATATAATACACTTGTGAATTTATTCGGTCCAAATGCTGTACGCAAAATTGGTGAGGCTATTCCATTAGTTGACCCACGCGTTGCAGATATTTCTTTGGTTCCAGCGATTGTCGATACCTCTGTATTTTTCCAACAAGTCTATGAAACTGCTATAAATGAAACTATTCCTGCAAAGCGGCGTCGCCATATGGGCATCTTAGCAAACTTCACTGAAGGCTTAACAGAAGCGCAGATGGGAAGTGATGTATACCAACTTATTCACGGTGCCAGTAACCCTGCGGTTCAAAAAGACGATATTGATATGGGTAGTTATATTCGAGAACAGCCCAACTACAACTTACCTAACGAATGGCGCGCGCCTGATTCATACGACTTAAACATTAATGGTGACAAAATTGCCTTGAAAGAACTCCTAGATAGCGGCCAGGTGTCAGCTATTCAAGATACCTTTAATGCAGGCGAGCTTTTCGAATTACAACACCCTCTAGAACATAATAATGAACTGTTAAAACAAGAATTTTTAGACGATGTTGAAGGTCGACGAGAAAAAATCGGCGCTTGGTTTCACTACCCTTGGTCTAGAAGCCTGGTTCATTTCCCCAACCAAGCTGATTATCAATCGCTTCGCACACTCCGTAATCGGAATATGATTACCGATGAAGAGCAAGCCAGTCTATTACTTGCAACGCCGCTTATTGCTGGTATGAGTGTTGGAAGTAATGTCGTCGAACAGCTGGTTTATTCAGGCATTGGGGGCTCGTACATTCTTGCTGATTTTGATACGCTTTCTATGTCAAATCTAAACCGGATTCACTCTGGAATGCACCAAGTAGGCGATTTTAAAATTGATATTCTTGCTAAAAAAATTAGCGAACTGGACCCTTATCTAAATCAGGTTCATATGCGTGAAGGCATTACACGTGATTCACTCGAAGCATTGACCGAAAAACCAGATATTATTTTCGATGAAGTCGATGACTTTTCGGCGAAAGCATTGTTGCGTGAGTATGCACAAAAGAACGGCATTCCGCTTTTAATGGCCACGGACGTAGGTGAGACGTCGATTATTGATATCGAGCGACATGATATTGAGAACGTACAACCTTTTAACGGTCGATTAAATCGTCAGACAATCGACCTAATGTTATCGGGTGAAATGACTGAGGAAGATAAAAAGAAAATCACCACTAAACTTATTGGACTCAGCAATGCTAGTATTCGTTTGCTCTCTTCTGTAAACGACAATAAAGTTGTTGGTACGCCTCAACTCGGTACGACCGCCAGTATTGGAGGCGGCTTAGCGGCAATTGTAACGAGAGATATTTTACTTGGTGCAGATGTTCAATCCGGTCGTAGGGTTTTGAAAAATCGTAATGCCTTGGGTCTTGCGTCGCAGTCGACATTTCAGGAAAGCATTCAGACAATCCGACAGTTCCTTAGCAAAAGCTAGTATGACTTTATAATCTCGACTATACTGTGAGAATGATTGAAATGCTCATGGCTATTGCTGGTGTTACAGGCGCAGCACTTATTGGCCTGTTTGTATTGAGCCGAGGCCTTCAAAAATGGTCAACACGAGCATATGGATTAATGACATTTTCGTTTATTGTTTTAATGATAGCGAATCTATTTACAATTGGCACTA
>Ga0247729_10001000_pt1 | contig 10664 bp, 9 predicted proteins | sample UWRJL133311R2_FD_180958 | JGI IMG/M metagenome (GOLD analysis project Ga0247729, IMG submission 180958) | Plant litter microbial communities from Arlington Agricultural Research Station in Wisconsin, United States - UWRJ-L133-311R-2 | ecosystem: Environmental > Terrestrial > Plant litter >... | reverse complement strand
CAAGTCGCGGCCGTAGGCGGCGACGGTGTGCGGTGACAGGCGGCGCTGGGTGGCCAGTTGCGCCAGGTAGCGCGCGGGCCAGTCCGGGCCGCTCGACATCAGCTGCGCAGGCCGGCCAGCGCGACGCTGGCGGTTTCGCCGATGTGGGTCAGGAAGTCGGTGCCCATGTCGCCCGTGAAGCGGTCCGGGTCGGGCGAGCCGAGGATCAGCAGGCCGAAGGCATGGCCGCCCGCGGTCAGCGGCAGGATGACGGTCGAGCGCACGACCGACGCATCGTCGAGCCAGCGCACGGCTTCGAAATCGTGGTTGCTGCCGCAGTAGGGCGCGCGCAGGCTGTTGGCAAAGATGCGGGCGTCGTCCGATACCCCCTGGGCAAACCAGTTGCTGCTGTGGCTGTCGGCCACTTCCCACAGGCGCAGCGTGGCCTGCGGGACATTAAAATTCGATTGCAGGCCGGCCAGCAGGGCGCGCGGCATGTCGCCGGCGTCGTGCGCGCGCAACAGGTCCTGGGTCCAGCCGTGAAAGCGGTTGGCAATGGCCGCATTGTCTTCGGCGATGCGGGTCAGTTCGCTCATGCGCAGCTCGAGCGCGGCGTATTTCGAACGCATCACTTCCATTTGACGTTCTTGCAGCGACACGGTCTTGCCGGTCAGCGGACTGGTCAGTTTGACTTGCCCCAGCAGCGTCACGTGCTCGTCGAAAAAAGCCGGGTGTTCGGCCAAATAGGCGGCGACGGTGGCGGAATCCAGTGTTGCGGTCATCGGGGGCAATCATTGTTAAACAAGTGACTGCAATTTTAACCGAGGGACCGTGTGCCGAAGGACACAACCGCGAAAAAGACGCCCGCAGGCGTCTTTCCCTGGCTCAGAACCGGTGGCGCATGCCGATTTGCAGCGCGCGGCCATTGTCGCCCGGCGTTTTCAGGAAGCCGCCCGGCGAGCCAGCCGTGCCCGGCGTGTACTGGCCGTCGTTCTGGTTGTTGATCTGCGCGACGACGGTATAAATGTCGGTGCGCTTGGACAGGTTGTAGTCGTAGCCCAGTGCAAACAGTTTCGCGTCGCTGTTCGAACTGGTGCGATCGTCCTGCTGCGCAAACGACGCCATGATGCGGCCGGCGCCGATGCGGTAATGCAGGCCGAGCTGGTAGCTGGCGGAATCCTGCTGCGTGTTCAGGTTGATATTGGTGACGAAAATATTGCGCAGCGCCGCGGCCGTGGGTGCGCCCAGCGGGGCCAGCAAGGGGGCCACGGTGCCATCCCAGCCGGCCACGTAATCGGCCACCAGCACGGAATGGGTGTTGCGCTGGCTGTGGTAGCCGGCAAAGAATTTCCATGCGTCGAGCGTGTAGGAGCCGCCGACGGTGATCGTGCGCAGGCTCGGACGGTCGTTCTGGTCGTAGCCGTGGTTGTAGCCGATGCCGACATCGAAGGCGTTCGCTTTATAGGTCATCGCGACGGCGCGGAACTTGTTGTAGCGGCCCAGGTAGCCGGAGTTTTTGGTGCCGTACATTGCCGAGCCGCCCAGGCCGTTGGGCAGGGCAATGCGGTACTGGATCGACTTTTGCGAACGGATATCCGCACCCAGGGCCGTGAACCCGGCGGTGCCGCCGGTGATGCCGCCCCAGGTGCCGGCCGTGCCCGACTCGAACGCATCGGCCGCGGCGAAGACTTCGTAGCTCGGCGTGTACATGCGCCCGAGCAGCACGGCACCCACCGGCGTGATCAGGCCGACCATCGACGTGCGGTCGAACAGGGCGCGTTCGGGATTGACGGCCGGCGCGCCGGGTACCTGGAACGCGGTCTGCAGGCGCTGCACGATGGCGGCGGGAATGGCGCCCATGCCGCGCGTCAGGTACAGGCCCTGGTTGTCGTTGATCAGTGTCGGGGTCTGGGTGCCGGTGTCGAGTTCGATCCGCGCTTCGAGGTTGAACACGGCCTTGTAGCCGTTGCCGAGTTCCTCCGTGCCCTTGAAGCCCAGGCGTGAGCCGTCGGCGATGCCGCTGGCGATGCGGGTCGGACCGTCTTTCTGGAACATGACGCCGGCGTCGGCAATACCGTAAATGGTGACGTTCGATTGCGCCATGGCAGGGCAAGCGAACGCGGTGCAAACCAGCGCGGCGAGGGTGCGATTTTTCATGAAGTCTCCGTTGTTTTTTGTCTGTACTGCGCTGTCGAATATGACATCGATTGACAGTGCTGTACAGACACAACGGCAGCTTCGTGCCCGCCATGTGCGCCGTTGTCGATTAATAACGACAAAGCAACGACAAAGGCGAATCCGGTTGCCCGGATTCGCCTTTATTTACGACCTTGCGGGGGTCAACAATCAGAACGAGTGGCTGACACCGACGTCGTAGTGGTTGATGGTCGACGAAGCGGCCGTGGTGCCGATGGCGCCTTCTTTACGTGCTGCATCGAGGTAGATGTAGGTACGCTTCGACAGGCTGTACTCGTAACCCAGCGACAATTGCTTGGTGACTGGCTGGCCGTCCGGCGTTTTGCGGCCATAACCGGCCAGCAGCTTGCCTGCACCCATCGTGTAGTTCGCGCCGACAACCCAGGCTTTGACTTCCGAGTTCAGGGCAAACGTGTGGTCACGATCCTGGTGGGTGTAGGTGCCCATCAGTTTCAGTTCCGGCATCACCAGGAACGATGCGCCCACCACGTACATCTTGGTTTCGACGGCGTTACGTTCGTAGGCCAGCATGGCGCCCAGCGGACCGTTGGTATAGGTGCCGTTCAGCGAGAACGGGTTGCTGGTGGCCTGGGCGTTGGCGGCGTACTGCGGCAGCGTGGTGGTGCCGCGACCGACGATGGCAGGGCCATTGTTCGATTCTTTGGTGCCGACGGCACTGTTGAACTGGAAGCCGCTGAACGACGGGGTGTTGTACCAGACGGCGTTCGACCAGCGATTGCCCGAGTTGCCGGCCAGGCTCAGTGGATCCGACGTGTAGCCGGCCACGGAGAGGTCGGTATAGAAACCGGCTGGCGTTGGCAGGCCGTGCCAAGGTTCGAAGGCCATGATGGTTTCCTGCATCGGGGTCAGGCCGCGACCGATGCGGACCATACCGAAGTCACCTTGCAGGCCGACGCGCGACTGGCCCTGGAACAATGGACGCTGGGCGCCATTCGAACCGGTTTCTTGCGTGCCGGTGTCCGGCTCGTAGCGCATTTCCAGTTGGAAAATTGCTTTCAGGCCGTTGCCGAGTTCTTCGCTACCCTTGAAACCCAGGGTGTTCGCCGCGCGTTTGCCGATGGCCAGGGTCTGGTCGGTGCGCTTGACGAAACCTGCGTCGATGGTGCCGTAGATCTGGACGTTCGATTGGGCTTGAGCGAAGCCGGCGCAGGCGCCAAGCAGTGCTACTGCCAACAGTGATTTTTTCATTGTAGTGATGTCCTTAAATTGAATCAGTATTCCCAGGGAGGCATCGAGTCGTGGCTGGATGCTCTGATAGGTGAACCTTAAATGCTTGTTGCGTCAAGATTACCGGATTGGTCGATTATGAACGGTGCTCTTAGTGGAAAGCCAATAATTCGCTTGCCGTTGTTGTATTTCCGTGACGAATCACTGTGCACCGCACCAAAATCGTGCCAAAAGGAAACCAAGACACGGCCGAGCTTGCCACAAACTATCCGTTACCAAGCTTGCGCCGCATCAAAGGATGGCATGTTCCACAGGCTCCGCACCAGATGCTGGCTTAGACTGGCGCACATCGGTGCATAAACCATTGCGACGCAGCGTTAGTGTTGTATCTTGGCAACTGTTGCTGCCCTGCTGTATCATTTCTACTCACTTTGACACTCCATCATGGCTAACCGAGAAGAGCTGGCGATCATCCGCGGTGCACGTTCAGGCAATGCAGCGGCGCAGCTGTCATTGGGTGAACGCTATTTGTTCGGTAGTTCAGGTTTGCCACGCAGTTTGCCCACGGCCTTGCACTGGCTCGATCGCGCGGCGCGCCAGGATTGCGCGCCCGCCTGGGAACTGATCGGCAACCATGTGCCGCTGGAACTGGCGCGCCAGAGTCCGGGGCCGGTGCTGCAGTGGTACGAACGGGCGTGGCGCGCCGGCGTGGCGCGCGCGGGTCTGGTTTATGCCCAGCTCGCGTTGGGTCCCCGCTGTCCTGCCGCACCCAGTGGCGCCGACGCGAGCGACGTGGTGCAGGCGCTCGAGACTGCTGCGCAAGCCGGTTTCCCCGAAGCGCAATGGATGCTGGCGCAGCGCCAGGGCAGTGCTGCCGCTTCGTCCGCCGTCGTGACGGCGCCGCCCAACCCTGCCGCGCCCTGGCTGCAGCGCGCCGCCGAGGGCGGGGTGGCTGAAGCGCGGTTTGCCCTGCTCGAAGAGGCATGGGCTGCGCAGGCATGGCCGTTGTACCTGGCGCGCAGTTTGCCGGCGGCGCGCGCGCTGCTGGACGCGGCGCACAAGCTGGGCCGCGCGGCGCCGCGCCTGGCCCCGGCCGAAGTGACCATGGTGTCCCGCTGCGCACGCTTGCTGTCCGAAGGCGTGGCGGTTGACGCCGCCGGCAGCACCGGGCCGGACGAAGTGCACCGCCTGTGGGAACTGGCAGCTGCCGAGCAGGACGCCCACGCCCAGCTGGCGCTGGGCTTGTGGTGGGCACGCATGGGCATCGATGGCCGCCGCGACGAGGCGCTCGGCGGCGCCGCCAACTTCAAAAAAGCCATCCGCTGGCTCGAGCAGGCCGGTGAGCAGGGCCTGGCGCAAGCCTGGTTTGCCCTGTCGCGGATCTATATGAAGCCGGAATTTTCGCAACGCAATATCGCGGACGCCCAGGGTTTCCTGGAGCGGGCGGCGGTCATGGGGTATCGCGAAGCGCAGTTCGAATGTGGCAACCTGGCCTGGCGCGCGCGCCGCGACCATGCCGGCAACGACGTGCTGGCCGTGTTCTGGCTGCAAAAAGCTGCCGCGCAAGGGTGCGAACAGGCAACAGCCATGCTCGACAAGATTGCTCCCCGCTGCGATGGCCCGCTGTTCACCGAAACGGGTGCATTGGCGGCGCGGCGCGACCTGACGATCGCGCAACCCTTATTGGCGGCGCGCCTGGCGCTGGCGGCGCTGTTCCAGCTGACCCGCGCCGAGGCGTTGCTGCTGGATGTGAAGGCGGCCGACCGCGGCCATTGCCTGGTAGTCGATATCCGCGCCAGCTACGGGCGCAGCAAACGCCGCCTGGTGCAAATCAATCCCGTGCAACGCCAGCGCTTCGACCAGATCCTCAGCGTGTTCGGCGACATCGATACCGGTCCGGCCGGACCGGAGGGCAATTACCGCCAGCGCCTGTATCGCCTGCGCACTTCCATTCCTGAAATCGCGGATTTCGACATGGCCGCGTAGTTAAAGGCTGATCTCGCCTTCGAACACCGTGACGGCGGGGCCGCTTAAATAAACCGGATGGCCAGGGCCGGCCCAGGCGATCGACAGGTTGCCGCCGCGCGCGGCCACTTTCACAGGCGAGTCGAGCAGGCCGCGGCGGATGCCGGCGACGACTGCCGCGCACGCGCCGGTACCGCAGGCGAGCGTCTCGCCGGCGCCGCGTTCAAATACCCGCAGCCTGATGTGCTGGCGGTCCACGATCTGCATGAAGCCCGCGTTGACACGGCGCGGAAAGCGCCGATGCGTTTCGATCAGCGCGCCCGTCGCTTCCACTGGCGCCGTGTCGACATCGGCAACCACTTGCACCGCGTGCGGATTGCCCATCGAGACGACCGAAAACAGCACGGTCGCCGCGCCGATCTGCAATGGCCACAACACATCCACACCTTGTGGCACGCCTTCCAGGCCGTTTGCATCGAACGGCACCGCGGCCGGATCGAGCACCGGCGCGCCCATGTCGACGGTCACGCTGCCATCGCTTTCCAGGCGCGGCGCAATGATGCCGGACATGGTTTGCACGCGGATGGTATCGGCTTTACTCAAGCCCTGGTCGCGCACGAAGCGGGCAAAGGCGCGGGCGCCGTTGCCGCATTGTTCGACTTCACCGCCGTCATTGTTGTAGATGCGGTAGCGGAAATCGGCGCCGGTCACTGTCGGCTGCTCGACCACGAGGATCTGGTCGGCGCCGATGCCGAAGCGGCGGTCGGCCAGGCGCGCCCACTGTTGCGGCGTGAAATCGGCGGGTGTGCTGGTCGCATCGATGACGATGAAATCGTTGCCGGCGCCATGCATCTTGGTAAATTTAAGGTTCATATTCTTTACAGGCCGTCGTACAGGGATGGTTCTCCCGGCGGGCGCGTCTTGAAGCGTTTATGGGTCCACAGGTATTCGGCCGGCGTTTCGCGGACCCGGTCCTCGATGAACGCATTCATCTGGCGCGCGGCTGCGACCATGTCGGTACCGGGGAAATCGTCCATGGGTGGATAGAACTTTACCTTATATCCTTTGAAGTCCGGCAAGAACGTCGCGACCACGGGAATGACCTTGGCGCCGGTGGCGGCCGCAATACGTCCCATCGCCGTCAGCGTGGCCGCTTCGACGCCGAAGAAGGGGACGAACGCCGCGTCCTTTTCGCCGAAATCCATGTCCGGCAGCATGAAATAAGGGATGCATTCGCGCAGCGCACGCAGGATCGGCTTGATGCCCTGCTCGCGGGTGAACAGGCGCACCGGGCCGTAGCGTTCGCGGCCATAGCGCATCATGTCGTCGAAGGCCTTGTTCTTCTGTTGCGCATACACGCTCGACAGCGGCACGACGCGGGCAGCCACGCCGCCCACGTCGAGGCACACGAAGTGCGGGCAAAACAGGATCGTCGGCCCGCTTTTCATCAACGCTTCCGGGATCTCACCGTCGATTTGAATCAGCGCGCGCATACGGGGAATGGGCAGCCACCAGATCAGGCAGCGTTCGATGATGCTGCGCGAATACGCCTGGAAGTGGTGGTGGGCCAGCGCCACGCGTTCCTGTTCCGACAATTCCGGCATGCACAGGCGCAGGTTGATCAGGCAAATCTTGCGGCGCTTCGGGATGGCGTAGTACATCAGGCTGCCGATGGCGTTGCCGAGGCGGCCCAGGACCGGCAGCGGCAGGAAATGCGCCAGCCACAGGAAAAACAGCAAGACCCTCATGCGTCCACCTGCGCTTCCTCGGGGCTCGCGACGCCGTGCGGTTTTTTATAGCGGTTGTAGCTCCAGAAATACTGCGCCGGGCAGCTGGCGATGAGTTGTTCCATGGCGTGGTTGATGGCGGTGGCCTGCGCGGCGGCATCGCCTGCCAGCGAACCGTCGAACGGCACGAAGCGCACCACGAAACCGCGCCCCTTCGGCAAGCGCTCGGCGTAGACGAGGATGACTTCGGCCTTGGCCATGGTGGCCAGTTTCGCAGGCAAGGTCATCGAATAGGCATTGCGGCCAAAGAACGGCGCCCAGACGCCTTCGCCTTCCTGCGGCACCTGGTCCGGCAGCACGCCGATCGGTTCGCCCCGGCGCAGCGTCTTGGCCAGGATGCGCACGCCCGACATATTGGCCGGCGCCAGATGCAGGTTGTGGCGTGCGCGCGCGCCCTCGACCAGCGGCTTCAATGCCGCCTGGCGCGGCGGGCGGTACATGACCGTCAGCGGCGTGTGCAATGCGATTTGCTGGGCCGTCATCTCGAAGCAGCCCAGGTGTGGTGTCAAAAACACGATGCCGCGGCCGGCGTCGAGCGTCGCTTGCACGTGTTCCCAGTTTTCCACGGTGGCGTGACGGGCGACGCGCTCCGGCTTCGCGCACCAGACGAACGCCAGCTCGACGATCGCTTTACCCGCTTCGGCAATGGCCGCGTGCAGGTGCTGGCCGTAGCCGGCGTATTCCAGATTCTCGCGCAGCCGCTTGCGGTGGGACGGCGAGACGGCGTACACCAGCCAGCCCAGTCCGGCACCCAGCGCGTGCAGTTGACGCAACGGAAAAATCGATAAAAAACGGAAGAGGAGAACTAACATAAAACCAGCCTGAGTTCGTGAACAAGCGTGTTGCCTGCGCAAAATTTCGTAAGGAGCGTAAAATACCACCGAATGCAGGATCCGCCGAGTTAATAGACAACTTGCGATGCGGAATATAAATGTCGCTAAAGCGTCGCGGAGCATGTGCTACTGCGACAGAAACCATTTCTAGAACAGTAACAGGAGCTCCCCGATGTCGAACGACTACCTCTTCACTTCCGAATCCGTCTCGGAAGGCCATCCCGACAAAGTCGCGGACCAGATTTCCGATGCCATCCTCGATGCCATCCTCGAGCAGGACCCGCGCGCACGCGTTGCTGCTGAAACCTTGTGCAACACGGGTCTGGTGGTGCTGGCCGGTGAAATCACGACGTTTGCCAACGTCGACTACATCCAGGTCGCACGCGAAACCATCCGCCGCATCGGCTATGACAATACCGAGTTCGGTATCGACTATAAAGGTTGCGCGGTCATGGTCTGCTACGACAAGCAGTCGCCGGACATCGCCCAGGGCGTCGACGAAGGCGCCGGGCTCGACCTCGATCAGGGCGCGGGCGACCAGGGCTTGATGTTCGGGTACGCCTGCGATGAAACGGCGGAACTGATGCCAGCGGCCATTCATTACGCGCACCGCCTGGTCGAGCGCCAGTCGCAGTTGCGCAAGGACGGCCGCCTGCCATGGCTGCGTCCGGACGCCAAATCGCAAGTCACGCTGCGCTACGTCGATGGCCGCCCGGTCGCGGTCGACACCGTCGTGCTGTCGACCCAGCACGCGCCGGAAGTGAGCCACTCGCAGATCGAAGAAGCGGTCATCGAGGAAATCATCAAGCAAGTGTTGCCGCGCGAATGGCTGACCAACACGAAATACCTGGTCAACCCGACCGGCCGTTTCGTCATCGGCGGCCCGCAGGGCGATTGCGGCCTGACCGGCCGTAAGATCATCGTCGACACCTACGGCGGCGCAGCCCCGCACGGCGGCGGCGCCTTCTCGGGCAAGGACCCTACCAAGGTCGACCGTTCGGCCGCCTACGCCGCCCGTTACGTCGCCAAGAACGTCGTGGCCGCCGGCCTGGCGCGCCAGTGCCAGGTGCAGGTCAGCTACGCCATCGGCGTGGCGCGTCCGATCAACATCACCGTCTACACCGAGGGCACGGGCGTGATTCCGGACGAGAAGATCGCCGAACTGGTCATGGCGCATTTCGACCTGCGTCCGAAAGGCATCGTGCAGATGCTCGACCTGCTGCGCCCGATTTACCAGAAAACCGCTGCCTACGGCCACTTCGGCCGCGAAGAGCCGGAATTCACGTGGGAACGCACCGACAAGGCCGCGATCCTGCGCGACGCGGCCGGCCTGAAGTAAGCCTGGCCCGAAGTTCATTAAAACCGGCGTGCGTCCTCGTGGCGGCGCCGGTTTTTTATTTGTCTTTCACGAAGCGGTAGACATGGCGCGTCAGCCACGGCTGGCCCGGCAATTGCGTCAGGCGCGTGATCGTCAGCTGCACGCCCGTGCGGTTGAGCAGGGTGCGCATTGCCACTGCCTGCTTGTTTTCTTCTGCCGTTCCTTCCACTTCCAGCGTGACGTCGGCGTCCGGTCCGGCGCGCCAGGTCGTCACGCGTGCCGGGGAACCGTCCATCGTCAGTGTGCTGCCATCCGGCGCCAGCGACCATCGTTCACTGGCGCGCACCGTTTTACCGGGGCCGTCGTCGTAGACGTAATCGCCGCGCAATGCCGAGGCCGGTCCGGAGAACGTCACCGTGGTCGGCAGCGTGACCTGCCGGTCGTTGCTGTAATCGCGGTATTGCAAGGTGCCGCGCCACGCGCCGGCCAGTGCTTGTGACAAATCCGGCGCCGCCACGCCTGGCAGGCTGATGGAGCAGGCGGCCAGGAAGGCCATGATGTGTTTGGTCATTTCAATCTCCTCGTGAAAGAAGCCAGCCTGGCGCCAGAGGCGGGCCCTGTCGCCTCACATACCGGATTTCAAGACATGAGACGCGCGCCACGCGCTGGGCGTGAGGCCCGTTTGCTCGCGAAACACGCGATTAAAACTCGCTTTCGATGAAAAGCCGCACGCCAGGGACAGCGCCAGCAACTCGGCAGAAGGATCGGCCAGCATCGCGCTTTGCACGGCTTCCACGCGCAGGCTGTTGATGGCCGCATTGAAATTCCGGCCCAGTCCGACGTTGAACGCGCGCGACACATACGTCTCGTTGGTGCCCAGGCGTTGTGCAACCTCCGGCAGCGTCAGTCCCGGCTGGCGCCACCAGCCGGCGTCCCGGATTTGCACCAGCCAGGCCGCCGCCGTCGCGTGCCAGTCGCGTCCGGTCGCCGGGGCGGGGGTGCTGGCGACCATCTGCGGAAAGGTCCGGCCCGCATGGCGCCACCCTTCGAGTCCGAGCCACAGCACGATGGCGGCGAACGCGACGTACTCGGGAAACCGGTCGTAATACGTCAGTCTGGAAAAGACGCGGCTGTACACATCGAAACCGGTGGAGAGCGCCAGCCACAGCGACAGCGCAACCAGGACGGTCGTGACCCACGGCTGGCGCTGGGCATCGACGTCGCTGACGTGTTCGCGCAACCAGGCCAGGTAGCGCCGGCGCAGCCGCCACGCCAGCACCAGGTAGCAGGCCAGCGAGACGGCGCCGGCCGCGTCGACCAGCGGTGAAATCCACGGTGCGTGGATGCCGGCGTCCCACGCGTTCTTGCTGGCGACCGGCAACGCAAACGCCCACAACT
>Ga0247729_10000998_pt1 | contig 10677 bp, 13 predicted proteins | sample UWRJL133311R2_FD_180958 | JGI IMG/M metagenome (GOLD analysis project Ga0247729, IMG submission 180958) | Plant litter microbial communities from Arlington Agricultural Research Station in Wisconsin, United States - UWRJ-L133-311R-2 | ecosystem: Environmental > Terrestrial > Plant litter >... | reverse complement strand
TAAGTTCGTTACTGAGTTCGTACGTCGCACGCTTTGGATACACGAGAACCTTGCCGATCAAGTCCTGACCCTTTGGGCCGATCTCCGTGAAATCACCGCCACGGAAGCGATGAACGGACGCAAAACCACTCATCCTGCCGTTATTCAAAAGCGCCTCGATAGAATTCAGTCTTTTCCTTGGACGGACAAAACTGGTTCACCAATCACCTCACTGCCTTTCGCTTTGTCTACTGACGATGACACACCAGGATCGTGGCCACCGAAAAGCACGAGATCGTTCTACCAAATGGTGAGTACCATACAGGCGATGAATTGCGCCCTTCTCGCTTTCTGCACCGGCGCGCGCGTAAGCGAGCTGTCATCTGCTCAAGACACGGATTTGCAGGGATCGGCAGACCGAATGCATTCCAGGATTATAAAATTAGTGGATGAAGTGGAGGGAAAACGTCGTGATTGGCCCCTTCATCCCGCCGCCTTGCGTGGACTCCGAATACAGCAAAGGTTAGCTGGCCTAGTGCGATCCGATGACAACACGCATCTATGGGTTATTCTTCGCGATGGCGATCGAATTGGGGAGCCTCTACTGAATCTCACTGAACCGCTGGTGAAAGCCGTCGACTATCTCGGACTTTCTGGACTTACTGGAACAGATCGGGCTCATCTGCATCGTTGGCGTCATACCGTAGCCCGACTTGTCGCGCTCGCTGTCGTCGGAGCACCACAAGTTCTGCTGGACCTATTCGGTCACCGCGACCTCAAAATGACGTTACGCTATATGTTATCCGACCCCGAGCTGTTCGAGGAGGCCATGAGAGTGGCGAAGGAAAAGACCTTCGCAATGGTTGGTGAAGCTCTAGTGGAGGTAGCTGATGGAACGGTGAGCGGACCAGCAGCGAAGTCGATCCGCGAAGGTCTTGCCACGCTCCGAATGCGTCGAGGCGAGGATGTATTTGAAACATCGAGTCTTCGCGAGACAATCGACATTCTGAGCTTCAATGAGAGTGATTGGCGAATGGTTCGACCTGGCGTCCTATGCACGAAGGGTCGCGGTCAGTTCGGTCCATGTACGAAACGGCGGGGCAAGCCGGATCCTGGGTCTTGTCGCACAAGCTGCGATTTTCGTTTGGAAACTTTCCGATCCAAGCATCTCTGCGAAGAGACGTTACGAGATCTTATTGCGGAACACAGAGTTGCAGTCGGAGAAGGCGCAATTATGCTGTCCGAACATCTTAAAGGGCAAATCGTTGAAAGTCTCAGACGATGGGACGATGTCAGAACAACGGTTCTCAGCGAACATCCCGACGTTCGATCCATGTGGGAATCCGCTTAATGAGTATAAAGATCCTAGCGAACAAAAATGCCATCGCGAGTCGAGGGGTTGAATATACCGCCGAGCGGCATCGCCGGAGCCGACTTTCCTTTGAGAAATTGATGCTCCAAATCGAGCATGAGATTGATCGGAATGGCGGTCTCTATCCTTTCAATAACGGTATACTGAACGGGATAGAGTTACTGAAAAGAGCGGGCAAAAGTCCCGCCTATCTACAAAAAAAGACCGAAAAAATCAGAGCGCTGAAGACCGAGGTCAATGCGTGGCTCAAGCGGGTCAGTAGCGACATCCCGGTCAACACCACTTCCATCCGCCGAGAAGTTAACCGGCGCGAAAAGGAGATCGTCGCAGCTTTGAGCGCCTCAAGGCAAGCCTATGCTGAGCTAGAGTTAGAATTCGCTCAGATAACCGCCGATTTGGCGGAAGCCAACCAGAAGATCAGTACGCTCCAGAAGGATATTGCAACTCTCGCGGTTCGGCTTGCGGGAGAAACAATCACCCAGCTCCGGCCAAAAACCAAAAGAGCGTGATAATGGCTTTTTCCGGAACTCCTTTAATCCGCACTTCTCTGACTGCACGATTGCTCGATCTAAAGCTTCTCGTACGCAATAGATCACTAGCACGTCAAACATTCACTCAAAAAAGCTCACACCATGTCAACATATAAACTGAATGACGTAAGAGATAATTCAATTTTCGAACATGAACTCACGAAAGAACTCGAGCGCGGTTCAACGACGCTGGTCAAAGCTGCGCTGAAGATCGGCATATCCTCGGCGACCTTACGCATCCTGCTAAGTGCAGAGGGTAAGATCCGCGAGCAGAAGCGGAAGGGCAGCCCGATTACAGTGTCGCATGCCGATATCGCCCGTCTTGCCCGGGATTATGCCGACTCAATCGCTTTCACCGATCTTGGAAGGTTCTTCGGTGTGGGTGGCACCATCGCGCGGAAACTGCGAGACGCAAGCGATATTCCAATTTGGATTAGAGGCGGCAAGAATGGTACCAAACATCGGTACCTGTTCCGCCGTGGTGATCTTCGAGCGTGGGTGGATCGCCTAGTCGGTGACGTTCGAGTTCTGACGCAGCTGCCCGACAACTGCCTGTTACTAGCCGAGACGCCGCTTCGCAAGAATTTTCCCGTTGTTGATCTTGTTCAAGCCATCCGAGGCGGAAAGTTGACGATAGCCGGAAGGCTTGCCGGTCGCCCTAAGTTTGGCGGCGCAATTCTGAGAATAGAGGAGATCGAAGCGTGTATGCCCGACGAAATGAAGACGAAATTGGGATCGCAACGGCGCCCGCCGAGAGGCCCCTATCGCAAACAGAGAATGGCTCGGTGGGCGTAGGCGTCCAACTGCCGAGCCGCAAGAAGCGCAGAGTGAAAGCAAGCGATTTGGACAATGAGCGCTCAATGCGAGAGCAGAACTTATTGTCATCTCAAATTTCCGAAGAATAGATCGGCGAGCTGCTATCGGCACGACAGACGACGATCTCGTGCGCGAGCGTTATTCTCCGAAATTTGCCCCCCGCGTGGCCAATTCGTCGTTAGCGCCTTTTCGAGAGGTCATCGGGAAGCGTTTGCGTTAGCGTAATCCGCGTCAGCAGGCATATTTCGCAGGCATATTCCTTCAATTAACCAATTGCAACTGCAAGCATAAGTGCTTCTAACGGTCGTATAATTGTGGCAGCACGACGGGGTGTTCGTAACAAACTACAAAATGGAAAGGGCCGCTCGAAAGAGCGGCCCTTTTCGTATATTAAGCTGTCCGAGTACTTTTGGTGTGGCCCATGAACATTTTTGATTTCATCACGCAAGACGAGATTGATGATCTGCCCGACGACGACCCGCAGACGGCATTCACAGGCTTCGTGCGAATAGCACAGGGTAGACTAGCCGAACGATCCAGCGAAATTGATCAAAACGACCAATCCGGCTGGGAGGAACTTAACGAAGCTCGACTTGGCTTTATGAACGTTGTAGTTGCTGCGGCAAAAAAGTATCAAATTGAACCGTTCGCTTCCCTCCTAGTTCCTAGTGTCAAAAACTTTAGTTCCAACGATCATAAACAATTTAAGACTGATCTTGACCATTACATGACTCAACTACTTCTCGATAATAGCTCGAGAAATAAGCGCGATTCAGTTCTAATAACACCCGAGTTGCGTACTTCCATTCGAACATATGTATTTCATCTCCGCGAGCTTATTGAACGATCGGATGAGATCGAAGATACAAGACGACTAGTTCTCCTCAAACGATTATCGGAATTTGAAGCAGAGCTAGAAAAGAAACGTTTGAACTTTCTTGCTGTTACAATCTTGGCAATCACTTTGGCCAGCGCGCCTGGCGGTCTAGGTGCGTCTGCTGATATAGCAAGCAAGCTTTTGACAAATATTCTTCGAGTTGTTGGCGAAGCCAAGATTGTTGATGAAGCCTCTAAACGACTTCCTTCATCGGCTGGGCAGATGATAATTACTGGCCCACGTCACGGCGAAATCGTACAAAGCGATTTTGGATCAAGCCTCCAACCAAGGCCTCGCACTTCCAACGATTTAGATGACGACGTTCCGTTTTAAGATCGTCGGGAAACGTAGCCCGACCAGCAAAGAGACATCCGGGTAACGCTTGTTACGATTGTCCCCGCCGTCGGATTGCCAACTTGCGAGCAAGCCCGATTCGCTTAAGAGAAATGATCCGAATGGTATCCGTGTTCTCTTCCGAAGAGCTTTATCGTCGTATTGGTCGGATTATCGAAGAATGTCCTTCGTTTGCTGGCCTGGCTCCCCTTTCCGGAGATCAGTTGACTTGGCTGGGTCGCGCCGAAGCTTTGATCGAGGCAAGTGGAGACAAGCTCATTTATACAGAATTTGCCGCAGCGAGGGGCTCGCTTGTTCATTCGACAATGCGACAATCTGGACTTCAAAATTTAATGATGGCGCTTTATCGACTGCTCGCGAAGGCGGAGTTAGCGGCACCGGCTTCAGCCCAGGGCGCGTTCATTCCGGTCGGTGGCAGCTTTGATGCTTACGCTGCATTGTCGAAGGTGTTCTCGCAGGCCAAGTCCGATATCCTGCTAGTGGACCCGTACATGGACGATTCTGTTCTTCTGGATTTTGCTGGCGCCGTTCCTGAGACGGTAACGCTAAGATTGCTCTCAGATCAAGCGACAGTAAAACCGTCACTCGAACCAGCAGCCAAGAAGTGGAAAGGACAGTATCCAGCCCGCGGGCTTCAAGTGAAATTGACGCCTCCCAGAAGCCTGCACGATCGAGCTATACTCGTCGACGGGAAGGATGCCTGGACAATCACGCAGTCCTTTAAGGATCTAGCTAAACGGTCGCCGGCAGAAATCGTGAAAGCAAACGATATCGCAGCTCTTAAGATCTCTGCTTACGAGCAAATTTGGCACACCGCCGGAGTTTTGGCATGATGGATACGCGGGAGATTGTAGCGGGAAGCGTGGTGCAGCTTAAGTCGGGTGGCCCGCTAATGACAGTTCAGCAAGTTGAAGATCATTGGGGAGCTCTCACCGCTTGGTGCGATTGGTTCGTGCAAGATAAGGCTCCATGGAAAAAAGAGGATGGGACATTTCCTGTTACGTCATTAAAGCTAGTGGAGTAGGCAATGGCAGCAGAAAATCAAATGGTTACCTATCGAATTGCGACCCCCTGTGATGAAGCCGCCATCCTAAAAGTTTTTGCTGAGGTAGCTCCTGAAGTTCCAACCGCTGTCCGCCCACAGACCGAAGGAATCATCACGGAATTAGTGGCAACGGGTAGTTCGTGGGTTGCGATCGATGCCAAAGACCAGGTTGTCGGAGACGCGCTCGCCGCAATGAACAATGACACGCTCTCGTTAGTCTACCTAGGCGTTTCCAAAACAATGCGGAGTCAGCACATCTCTTCCTTCCTAATATCGAAGTTAAAGAAAAGTGGTGCACCGATAGTGACGGACGTCCGCTCTAATAATACCAGTTCGATGGTTGAGCGCTTCGAACACTTTGGGTTCTTTAAGAGTGACGTTGACGCGGATCGCACGAAATTGCGCTGGGAGAAACAGGCGACGCCTAAGCAAGAGTAGGTCGGCTTAGTGAAGCGTAGTCCACCCTATTCACATGCTTTTGGCCTTCACGCCACCTCTCCCTCCGGCGCACACCGCGCCGTTTTCCACAATTGCGCTGACGCCATCTGCCAGTCGAAGGCATGGTCGCTCGGGCCGTGCGCCGCAAGATGCGCCAGGCGCGCGACGGCCTCAATGACGCCGGGCCGGTGGCCGGCCGGCACCCACCACAGTACGAAGGACGGACCGTCCAGCGGCGCGAACCAGTTTTCGCGGCGGCCATAGAAGCGCTTGTGCACTGTCTGCCAGACGAAGCGCTCCAGCGCCGCGACGCTCTCCCAGACCGAGAAGTTGACGATGATGCGGGGGTCGGCAAACGGCTGGGTGTTGGTGGCGTTGCCGCTGTCGTCGATGTAGCGCCAGACAAAGCCGTCGCTGCGTTCGGCGATGCCGTTCACCAAAGCGAGATTGTTGGTGAAATCCGCCATGCGAAAATCGTCGAGGTCGTAGCGGATGCGCCCGATGTTGAGCTGGGCGAGATGATGATGGGCCGGTTGGTGCATTGTCATACTTCCGTCTCCGAAGCGAACCGTTCACGCGTCGCGCGCCAGACAGGATATCGCAGCGGGTCAGGTTGGAGAAGCGCGGCGCCCGGATCGGCTATGGCCTTGCCGGCGCGGGAGGACGCGACGAAAGCTGGCGCAGGAAATCGTTGGTATCCCTGGTCAGGCCATTGCCCTGCGTCTGTTGGCCCTCACGGCCGGCCTGCAACGAGGAAGGCGCGGAGGTCGGATTCTGGCGCGCAATCAGCAAGGCGACGAAAAGCCCCGTTGCCACGACCAGCGCAACGATGCCGAAGCGCAGGGCAAACGCATGGGGCTTCCAGTGCCCGCCCGCGGCAGGCTGTGGCGAACCCGCTTCGGCCGGCGGCGGCTGTATATCGGCGGGCTGGCCGGCAGGGAGTGGCGCTTGCGGTTGGCTGCCCTGCACGGAGCCTGCGATCGCCAGCGGCACGAGACTGGCCGCGCCGGTGCACAGGCCGACCCTGTTCATCGCGTCCAGGAAGTCGGCGGACGGGAGATGGTTGACGACCGCATAGGCGGTGACCATCAGCGGAGCGACGAACAGCAGCGCGATCAGCAGCGATCCGCCGATCCAGCCGATGTCGCGAAACCGGCCCGCCACCACGATGGCCAGCGCGGCAACGATCACCGTGTCGACGCCGCCTGCCGCCCGGAAGCCTGCGAGGCGGGCGAACGACGCCACCGCATGCGCGATCACCAGCGGGATGGCCCATGTCCAGAACAGGCGTCTGCCAATGCGCTCAGGCAAATACATGATCTGCCCCGGTCCAATCAACCGCATCGCCCCGAACGCAACCTGTACGGGAATTGCAGTAACGGGTCAAGAATGCAACCTGGACCGCTCCCGTCGAACGATCGCCGCGATCTCGCTCCGTGATGTGTTGCAGCCGGTCGGCGCGCAGCCTACACCGCCCCGATGCCTTCGCCTGCCAAACCTCCCGTCCGCAAAGCGCGCAAGAAGTCAGGCTGGCGTCATCGTCTCCGTGCCCTCGCCCGCTGGCTGCGCGCGCGCTGGTCCGCCGCACCGATCGCGCTGCGCATCGCGGTCGTGGTCGCGGCGCTGCTGATCGCCCTCCCCCTCGCCAACCTCGCCTGGCAGGTCATTCGAAAACCGACCGAGCTGCTGTTCTTCGCCGATCGCAGGCTCGACAAGCCGCCTGCCGAGACCTGGCGGCAGTACGGCGCGTCGTTCCGGCGGTTCTCCACCGACGCGGTGTCGCCCGAGTTGCTGGCGGCGCTGGCGCAGACCGAGAGCACCGGCAATCCCGCCGTGCGCACCTACTGGCGCTGGCGGTGGAGCTGGAATCCGGCCGCCTGGTACAGGCCCGCCTCGAGCGCCGTCGGCCTGCTGCAGATGACCGATCCGGCCTTTGCCGAGGCCTCGCGGTTTTGCATCCGCGGCCACGTGGTGATGGCCGATTGCTGGTTCACCAGCCTGTATTTCCGCCCGCTGCCCGGCCACGCTATCGAGCTGGCGTCGATCTATCTTGACCGCCAGGCGGCCGGCGTGCTCGCCGCCATGCCGGGCGCGACACCGAGCCCGCAGCAGAAACAGGATCTCGCCGCCGTCATCCATCTGTGCGGCGCCCGGCCCGCCCGCGGCTTCGTGCGCCGCGGCTTCCAGCCGATGCCGGGTGAGCGCTGCGGCGATCATCTGGTCGCGAGCTATCTGGCAAAGGTCAACGCCATGAAGCAGCAGTTCTTGCGGCTTGCCGCGAACGATCCGGGCTAACAAGCCGCAGGGTGCAGGCGTAGGGTGGGTTGAGCGTCTTCGCGAAACCCACCGGCGGAAGCTGGTGGGTTTCGCAAGGGCTCAACCCACCCTACGGACGACAAAGGGACCCATGAAACTCACCAGCAAATCCGACGCCGTCTGGACCTCGTCGCAGGACGAAGAACTGCGCCGCCAGCTCGCCGCCGGGCGCAGCGTCAACGAGATCGCGATCCGGCTGAAGCGCTCGCCGCTTGCGGTGCGGACGCGGATGAAGAAGATCGGCGTCGGCGAAGCCAAAGCGCACTAGGACATTGCCCCGTCATTGCGAGGAGCCCTTGCGACGAAGCAATCCAGTTCTTCCTCGCGTGTGACTCTGGATTGCCGCGTCGCTTCGCTCCTCGCAATGACGGCTGCGAGTGACTCGATCTCAGCTCAGGCGGCCTAATTCCCGCAATTCCACACCGGGCCGATCGGGGTCTGGGTCCAGCACGGGCCCATGCTGCCGCCATTGTACTGGCCGCGGTAGAAGCCGGGCCGGCCGAAATAGTATTTTTCGCCGTCCGACCAGCGATAATACACCGGCGTGCGCTCGATATACGAATGCCGCCGCTCGCGCCGCGCCTGGCGCAGCACCGCGGGGTCCTGCCTGAACAGCGGCGCGGCGTTGTTCAGCGGCTGGTGATAGCCCGGCAGAAAGCCGTAGCCTTTCCAGATCTTCGGTTTCTTGTGAGCCGGCGCCGCCGAGGCGACGGCGGACATGAGCGACAGGATGACGGCAATGGACAGACACATGAATCGAGACATGCGGCCAGCATAGAGAGCCGATCGCGGCGGGGCCAGTCACGTCCAGGCGAGCGCTGGCGGAGCCTATGCCGCGGTCACCCGATCGCTGTGCGGCGTCACGAACGCGATCACCGCATCGGCCGCATCCGCCGCGAAATCCGCATCGTCGCGCAGTGCCTCGATGGAACGCGCCCGCGGAATTGCGTCGCCGTCGGCGCGCATGACGGCAAAATGCCCGGCCAGCGCCTCGGCGGCATTGGCAATGGCTTCTTCAAATTGATCGCCAGCGGAGATGCAACCCGGCACGTCGGGAAAGCTGACGCCGTAGCTGGTGTCCCTGTCCTTGTGGACCAGCGCGATGTAGCCCTCGATATTGTCCTTGGCCATCAGCGTGGCTCCTTCAGACCGGCCTGCCGGTAGACCGACCGCACCGTCTTGGAATGCAGGTCGTGCTTCGGATGCGGCACGGTGACTTTACCCGGTTTGGTCGGATGCTTGAAGTGGTGATGGCTGCCGGTCGCACCGATGAAGCGCCAGCCGTCGGCTTCCAGCTCTCTGATCAGGTCGCGCGAATGGATCGGCATGGAAGGCTCATGCTATCCGAAAATTCCACGCCGCGGCAACATACCCTCCTCCATCGCCCCACGGCGACTTTGGTCCCCTTTCCCCATTGCCCGCATCTGCGCTAGCGTGATGGCGGGAATCTGCACCGCGTGCAGCACGGCAGGCGACAACAATAACGAGTGCGCATCTGGAGGCTGGCGCTGCGGTGTCCCCGCCGCCTCAGGGATCGCACCACCCGAGGAAACCATATGAAATCCCTGTTCCGCGCCGTCGGCGCGTGCGTCATCGTGTTCGCCTGCAGCAGCGCCGCCCAGGCGCAAAACTGGCCGAACCGGCCGATCCGCATGGTGGTGCCCTATACGCCCGGCGGCTACACCGACCTGATGGCGCGCCTGGTCTCGCAGAAAATGTCCGAGGCGCTGGGCCAGCCCTTCGTGATCGAGAACAAGCCCGGCGCCAATGCGGTGATCGGCACCGACAGCGTCGCCAAGGCCGCGCCCGACGGCTACACGTTCGGCACCGTGATCGCCGCGCATTCGGTAAACCCGACGCTCAATCCAAAGCTGCCCTACGACACGCTGAAGGATTTTACCTACGTCTCGCTGACCTCGGTGGCGCCCTTGATCCTGATCGCGCATCCGTCGGTGCAGGCGAACAATATCAAGGAACTGATCGCGCTCGCCAAGGCCAAGCCCGGCGTGCTCAATTTCGCCTCGTCGGGCATTGGCTCGGCCGCGCACCTCACCATGGAAATGCTGAAGAGCCGCGAAGGCATCAACCTGCAGCACGTGCCCTACAAGGGCACGTCCGGCGCGCTGCAGGATACGGTCGGCGGCAACATCAACGTGATGTTCGACGTGATCGGCCCGCTGATGTCGCAGGTCCGCTCCGGCCTCGCCAAGTCCATTGTGGTCACCGCGAAGGAGCGCGTGCCGGCGGCGGGCGACGTGCCGACCATGGCCGAGCAAGGCATTCCGGATTTCGTCAGTGGCACCTGGTCCGGCATCATCGCGCCGGCGGGCACGCCGAAGGACATCGTCGACCGCATCGCGGCGGAAGCCAAGAAGGCGCTGGCCGATCCCGACCTGCGCAAGAAGCTCGACGACCAGGGCATCGTGCCCATGGGCAGCACGCCCGAAGAGTTTCGCGCTTTTGTCGGCGAGGAAATCGTGCGCTGGAAGAAGGTGATCGTCGACGCCAATATCAAGACGGAGTGACAACACCATCGTCATTCCGGGGCGCGTCGATCCGCACAGCGGATCGGCGCGAACCCGGAATGACACCGGCCACCGCGCTGGCCGAAGCGGATGAAATTCGCTATACAGTTTTATGACATTTTCGCGACAATGGCGTTCGCTGGTCCCGCTAACCGCTTTCACGGTCCTGCTGCTGGCGCCCGGGCTGGCCATTCATTTCGGCCTGTTGCCATTCGCCTACCGCACCTACGCGCTGCTGGCGGTGTCCGGCCTGTGCATCGCTCTGTGCCTGCTGTCGGGCCTGTCGCTGGCTGAGCTCGGGCTCGGCCGGCCGTCGTTCCGCGAACACTGGCTCGGCTGCGCGGTGCTGACCCTCGGCCTTGCCGCGATCATGGTGCTGCAGACGCGGCTGTTCACCTTCGACTCCGAACCACCGGTCTGGCTCA
>Ga0247729_10000997_pt1 | contig 10688 bp, 8 predicted proteins | sample UWRJL133311R2_FD_180958 | JGI IMG/M metagenome (GOLD analysis project Ga0247729, IMG submission 180958) | Plant litter microbial communities from Arlington Agricultural Research Station in Wisconsin, United States - UWRJ-L133-311R-2 | ecosystem: Environmental > Terrestrial > Plant litter >... | reverse complement strand
GTTAAATCTACCGGCTCGTGGTACGTGGTGCGCGAAACGCCCGACGGGCAGCTACACCGCTGCCGGCTGCGCGGCAAGTTCAAAAACCAGGGCCTGAAGGTGAGCAACCCGCTGGCCGTGGGCGACCAGGTGGACTTCACCGTGGAGGAGCAAACTGAGGGCGCGGGCGTGATTCACCACATCGAGCCGCGCCGCAACTACATCATCCGCCGCTCGGTGCACAAGAGTGAGCACGCCCACATCGTGGCCGCCAACCTGGACCTGGCGTTGCTGGTGGTCACGCTGGTGTCGCCGGCCACCTCGTTCGGGTTTATCGACCGGTTTCTGGTCACGGCTGAGGCCTACCACATTCCCGTCCGGCTCATCTTCAACAAGGTGGACCTCTACGACGAGGAGCTGGCCGGCTACCAGGAGCAGATTCTGAAGATGTACCGCCGCACCGGCTACGAAAGCCTGCGCTGCTCAGCCCACACCGGCGAGGGCCTGGCCGAAATCGACGCCCTGCTCGATGGTCGGGTGACGCTGCTCTCGGGCCACTCGGGCGTGGGCAAGAGCACGCTCATCAATGCTTTGGTGCCCGACCTGGACATCAAGACCTCCGAAATCAGCCAGTTTTCCGACAAGGGCGTGCACACCACCACCTTCGCCGAGATGCTGGAAGTGCGCCCCGGCACCTACATCATCGACACGCCGGGCATCAAGGAGCTGGGGCTGGTCGACATTCCGCCCGCCGAGCTGGCCCATTACTTTCCCGAGATGCGCGCCCTGCTCAACCAGTGCCGCTACCACAACTGCCAGCACGTGCACGAGCCCGACTGCGCCGTGCGCGAAGCCGTGGATAAAGGCAAAATAGCCCTGCCCCGCTACGACAGCTACCTCAGCATGCTCGCCGGCCAGGACAACCGGCACTAGGGCAACAACGACTCAGACTGGAACAAACGGCCCGCCCGGCGGTTTTTCCGGCCATGACTACTTCCCAAACTACGAAGCTCGCCCTGATTGGCCTGGGCCAGATGGGCCACGCGCTGGCCACCAACCTGGTGCAGGCCGGCTACCCGCTCACCGTCTACAACCGCACGGCCCGCAAAGCCGACGACCTGGTCCGGCTGGGGGCGCAGCTGGCCGCCTCGCCCACCGAAGCTGTCCGCCACGCCGACGTCGTCTTCACGATGGTGACCGACGATGCGGCCCTAACCGAACTGACCACCGGCCCCGCTGGCCTGCTGGCCGGACTGCAAAAGGGCGCGGTCCACGTTTCGTGCAGCACCGTAGCCCCCGATACCAACCGCCAGCTGGCCGCGGCCCATGCCCGGCAGGGCTCCGTGCTCGTGGCGGCTCCGGTGTTTGGCAAGCCCGACGCCGCCGCGGCTGCCAAGCTCTGGATTGCGACTAGTGGTCCCGCCGCAGCCAAAGCCGCTATCGGCCCGCTGCTGGAAGTGCTGGGCCAGGGCACCCACGATTTCGGCGACGACGTGGGCGCGGCCAACGTGGTAAAGCTCTGCGGCAACTTTATGCTGGGCGCGGCCATCGAGGCCATGGCCGAGGCGTTTACGCTGGCTCAGAAAAGCGGCATTGCCCGCGAAAAGGTGTACGACTTCTTCACCAGCACCCTGTTTGCCAGCCCCGTGTACAAAAACTACGGCAAGCTCATTGCCACCGAGCACTACCAGCCCGTGGGCGCGGCGCCCGCCATCATCCGCAAGGACCTGAAGCTGGTGCTGCGCGAGGCCCAGGAGCGCGCGGTGCCGATGCCCTTCGCCAACATCGTCTTCGACCAGCTGACCGCCACCGTGGCCGTGGGCAAGGAAAACGTCGACTGGGCCAGCTTCGCCGAGCGAGTATCGGAGAATGCGGGCCTGGGCAAGTAAGGTAAGAGCGGACTACTTCTGCACGGGCGGCTGGGGCTTACGCTTCGGCCGCCCGTTCTTTTTTGAAATAACCTGTCCCAATTCCCACAAAAAAGCCCCGCCAAGTCGGCGGGGCTTTTCTTATCACCAGGGAAATAAACTCGGTTATTGGGCCGGAGCCGGGGGCAGCAGCACCTGGTCGATGACGTGGGTGACGCCGTTGCTGGACACCACGTCGGGAATCTGTACGGTGGCGTTGTTGATCATCACCTTGCCGTCTTTCACCGACACCTTGATTTTCTCGCCGTTGACGGTGGTCAGCTCCTGGCCGTCTTTCAGGTCGGAGGCCAGCAGGCGGCCGGCAATGACGTGGTAAGTGAGCACGCCTTTCAGTTTTTCTTTGCTCTCAGGCTTCATCAAGCCTTCCAGAGCCCCCTTGGGCAGGGAAATGAAGGCCGAGTTGGTGGGCGCGAATACCGTGAATGGGCCGGGGCCGCTGAGCGTGCCGCCCAGGTCGGCGGCCGACACGGCCTTGATGAGCGTGCTCACGCTGGCGGCCTGCACGGCGTTCTGAATGATGGTCTTGTCGGGGGTCATGGCCACGCCGTCCACCATCACGCCCTCGGGCTTGCCCATGCGGGCCGAATCGGTCGACATGTTGGCCGAGTCGGCTACGATGGCGGCCTGCTCCTCGGCGGTGGCGGTGGTTTCGGCTTTCTTGTCGCCGCAGCTGCTCAGGCCGGCGGCCAGCAAAGCGGCGGTGCTCAGGGCTAGGGAGGCGTTTCTCAGGATCTTTTTCATCGGACGCGGAACGGGGTTGTTGTAGGGGTTGGTTGAGTTCGGGAGCAATATCGGGATATTCGGTTTCCGATGCCGTATGCTCCACTTACGAAGCCGGACATTTATCCGGATGTGGGGGCGGCAACCGAATTGGCTACCTTTGCGGCCGGCTACGCGGCCCGCGGGCCCGTATAGCCGGTTTTCCCATCCATCTAATTTTCTTTCTTTCGCATGAAAACTGCCGAAATCCACACCAGCAAAGGCGTGATGAAAGTCGAGTTCTACGAGCAGGACGCGCCCAAAACCGTCAAGAACTTCACCGACCTGGCCCAGCAGGGCTTCTACGACGGCCTCAAGTTTCACCGCGTGATTCCGAACTTCGTGATTCAGGGCGGCTGCCCCAACTCCCGCGACGGCGCCAAGGGCCAGCCCGGCACCGGCGGCCCCGGCTACAAGATCGACTGTGAGCTCACCGGCGACCACCAGTACCACGAGCGGGGCGCGCTGAGCATGGCCCACGCCGGCCGCAACACCGGCGGCTCGCAGTTCTTCATCGTGCACAGCCGCGACAACACCGCCCACCTCGACCGCAACCACACCGTGTTCGGCAAAGTGGTGGAGGGCATCGACATCATCGACCAGATCAAAGCCAACGACGAGATTCAGAAAATCGTGGTGACGGAGCAGGCCTAGCCTACCCTTCGCTACAATGCACGAAAAAGCCGCCTGGATTCAGGCGGCTTTTTTAGTGTGCAGTAGATCAGAGCGTAAAAAACTAAATGAGGCTTCCCGCGGGAAGCGGCCGGCTAGCGGTGAAACAGCCGGTAGATGGCGCCGTGGCTGCGGGTGCGGCTGCCCTTGTACTGCTTGTAGTTGGGACGGTGCACCACCACGCGGCCTTTGGCGGCGGCCCGCACGTAGGGCGAGCGGTCGGCGGCGGCGGCCGGCGACGAGGGCACCAGCAGGGCGATGAGCAGCAGCAGCGAAGCGAGGCGGGCAATGAGGGAAGCGTTCATAGAATAAGAAGAAGGTATGGAGGGGAAGAAGCGTTGGTGGCGAGTCCGGCGGCCCCTTTCGGCCGTTGGAGTGATACAAAGCAACAACTCAAAAAACTCCCATTCCGGCCGTCTCGACCAGCCCGGCATTCTTCTATGCCAACGGCCGCTTTTCCTCTCCAAACCGCCGCTACGGCCGGTGGATTTCGGCGGGAGTTTTATGCCGGATTCGGCTTGATTGGGGCAGCGTTGGCTTAGCCCGGCGCATGAGCGGGGTGCAATAAAGGCGGTCATTCCGAGCTTGCCGAGGAATCTCGCGTGCTGACGGCAGAGTACTAACTCAACGAAGCGGGCGAGATTCCTCGGCAAGCTCGGAATGACGTTATGGTTGGTTATGCACTCCTGCCGGCGCCTGGCGCGGTTGAGTTTGCCGGCCCGTTTCCCGGTATGGTATAAAACGGCAGCGCCGCCCGGGAGCCGGGCGGCGCTGCTGGTTGCAATAGTGGGGCGTGTGTGAAAAACCTGTTCGTTATGAGCCGGCGACCCGGGCCTACCAGCGCTGGAAGAACCAACGGTTATGCCGGGCATTGTATTGCTTGTAGTTGGGGCGGTGCAGCGTCACGCGGCCTTTGCTCACACCCCGGACGTAGGCCGTAGGGCTGGCGGCAGCGGCCGGAGCGCTAGGCACGAGCAGAGCCAGAACGAGGAGCAGCGAAGCGAGGCGGGCGAGGATGGAAGCTTTCATGACGAGGAAGATGAAGGGGTTGCGAAGTGTCTGGGTTGAGTTCCGAAGGCCCTTCCGGCCGTTGGAATGATACAAAGCAACGCCACAGAATCATGCTATTCCGGCCGTTTCGGCCAGCGGCCCGCTCTTCTGTGCAAACGGCGCGTTTTTCTCGCCGAACCGCTACGGAACCCGGGGAAAGTTGGGGCCCGCAGGTGGACGGCGGAAAGCAGAACTGTTGACTGCCCCTTCGTAGGCAGACAGTTTGGTCAGCGCAGTGGCTAAGCCCTGCCCAAATACCGAAGTATTGGGACCTGGGTAGACGTGTAATCTGGCGTTGAGTTCCCAATAGCCGTCCTCGGTATAATAGTAAATAAGAGCTTTTTCGGCACTGGTTAGCTGGGGCAAGGACACGGCCCGACGGCCGGTTTGCACGGCGCGTAACGCATCGGGCAGGTTTTTTCTGACGTAGGCAAGTAATTCGCGTTGGCGCATAAATAAAGGATTCGGCTGCTAGATACGCAGCTCGGACGCTTCCATTCACGACGCAGCGAAAATCAGCCTGGAGTCAGTGGAGTTGACACCTGCCCTGCTGCCGCAGCGGGAAGCGCTTGCACTCCTGGGCCGCGAGGGTGTTAGCTGCGCGCTGGGCGCGCCGACTCTTCGCGCAGGAAGTTCTGGACGAGAGCCGCAAAGCGTTCGGGCTGGTCCAATTGGAGGGCGTGGCCGGCGGCCCGGAGTTGCTCTGCTTGCAGCCTCGGGTTCAGACGCTGCAGCTCTTCCGCAACCGCCGCCGAGATTATCCCTTTATCCCCAAATACAAGCAGGGTCGGCACGCGTAATTCCCGCACCAGCGGCCTGTACTCGGGGTTTGGGGGCATGAGCACGTCGAAAGCGCGCAGGCTAGTTTGCAGCCGGGCCTGGGCAAACAGCGCTAGGGTTTCCGCCGACCGGTTCGGATGCCGGACCCGCGCTTCGGCCACTATTTCCTCCTCTGACTTGCCAAGCATCTGCCGGTGTTGCTCGGCCACGTTATTATCCCAGACCTCGCGCTGCACCTGGGGGCTTAGAAAGGTAGGGTCGGCCAGGATCAGCCCCCGCAGGAGCGCCGGGTGGCGACTGGCCACCACGGCGGCCGTCATCCCGCCCATAGAGTGCCCGAGCAGGAAGGCCGGCGGCAGCTGCAGGGCCCGGATCAGGCCGGCAATATCGTCGGCGTGGTTTTCGTACCGGTATCCATAGTTCGGCACGCTTGACTGACCGTGTCCCCGGGCATCGGGCATGATGACGTCGTATTCGGGCTCCAGCGCCTGAGCCAAACTAGTCCAGCACAGCCCCTTCGTCATCAAGCCGTGCAGCAGAATCAAAGGCGGCTTGCGGCCCCCGGTTCGGGTGTAGTGGAGGGCAATGCCGTTGGTTTCGCAGAAGGCGGTGTTCCAGGTGGTCATTGGGGGTTTCTTCCGGGCGTAGGTTCAGGATTAATTTTATCAAGCCACTCTAATGGCCCGGCTACCTTATGCCGGGCCGCCAAATTAAGTGGCCCGGCGGTAACATATGCTTCGGCCCAACGACAAACGCCCCGCGTACCTTGCGGCACGCGGGGCGTTTGGTAAGCTGGCGGTTGAGGCCGCCTACCGGCGCCGCTTGGGCTTCTGCTCCTCCTCGTCGTCCTCGTCCTCATCCCCGCCGAAGCTGGGCATGGTGAACATGGAGGAGAGCAGGTCCTTGAACTGGGTGCCGGCCTGCACGCGGTTGCGCGAAATCAGGCTGTGCTCGGCCAGGCCGTGCAGGCAGAACTCCATCAGGAAGAAGGTCGTTTCGGCGTCCTCGTTGGGATGCAGAAAGGCCACGATGTTTCGCAGGCCGGGCACCTGCTCCAGGGCGGCGTGGTAGTCCTTATCGGAGGCGTCGCTGAGCACGTCGACGGTGTTGCCGGCCCCGAACCAGTCCTGCACCTCCTTGTAGGGGTTTGGAATGCTTTTCTTTTTCTTCTGCTTGTCGGGGTCGGGGAAGTAGGTCAGGAAGAGCGTGCGGATGGCTTTGCCCATCAGCTTCTCGGCCACCAGGCCGGCCCCCTCCTGCTCACCCTCATACACCAGCTCCACCTTGCCCGTCACGGCCGGCACGGCGGCAATGAAGTCGGCGATGCGGACGTAGGTTTTCTTTTCGCCGTTGATCAGGGCGCGCCGCTCGGCTGCGCTGATCAGGCTCTCGTAGGCCGCGATGGTCAGGCGGGCCGACACGCCGCTCTTGGCATCCACGAACTCCGAGGCCCGGGCCTCCACCGCTACCTGCTCCACCAGGTCGCGCACGATTTCGTTGGTGGTCACCCGGCCGTCCTGGGCCTCCTTGATGCGGGCCTCCTGGCGGGTGATGCGCTTGCCGATTTCGATGGATTTCGGGTAGTGGGTGATGATCTGGGAGTCGATACGGTCCTTGAGCGGGGTCACGATGGAGCCCCGGTTGGTGTAGTCCTCGGGGTTGGCCGTGAATACGAACTGAATGTCGAGCGGCAGGCGCACCTTGAAGCCCCGGATCTGGATGTCGCCTTCCTGCAGGATGTTGAACAACGACACCTGGATGCGGGCCTGCAAGTCGGGCAGCTCGTTGATGACGAAGATGCCGCGGTGCGAGCGGGGAATCAAACCGAAGTGAATCACCCGCTCGTCGGAGTAGGGCAGCTTGAGCGTGGCGGCCTTGATGGGGTCGGCGTCGCCGATGAGGTCGGCTACCGATACGTCGGGGGTAGCTAGCTTCTCGGTGTAGCGGTCAGAGCGGTGCAGCCAGGCCACGGGCGTGGCGTCGCCGTGCTCGGCCAGCAGGTTTTTGGCGTAGATGCTTAGCGGCTGCAGCGGGTCGTCGTTGAGCTCGGAGCCTTCCACCACGGGAATATACTCGTCGAGCAGCTCCACCAGCAGGCGGGCGATGCGCGTCTTGGCCTGCCCGCGCAAGCCGAGCAGGTTGATGTGGTGCATGCTCAGGATAGCGCGCTGCAGGTCCGGAATTACGGTTTCCTCGTAGCCGAAGATGCCGGGAAACACTTCTTCTTTGGCCTGGAGCTTGGCAATAAGGTTGTCGCGGAGCTCCTGCTTGACGGAGCGGGGCTGGTAGCCCGATTTCTTGAGGTCGCCGAGGGTGCGGATGTCAATTCGATTCATAGAGTAGGGAAAGTACGGCCCCCGGCAGCGTGGTAGGCCGGGGCGCGGGAAGGTAGTGTATAACTCCCCAAGGGGGCCATTGGTTCGAGGGCCCGGCGCGCCCTCGCCGAAAGCCGGGCCGCCTCACCCGATTATGTGATGCCGCGCCCTGGCGGATGCGCCGATTCCGGGGTATTCTTGCACGGGTTGCCGCCCGCCGGCCGGACTTCCCCCAATCGGTTCTTTTCACCCCCGCAGCCTCCCTTCCCCATGATGCGCCGCCCCGTTCTTGCCGCCCTGCTCTGCCTGCTTGCCGTCGCGGGCCGGGCCCAAACCCAGCCCGTCGTGCAGTGGCACCACCTCGACCCGGCCGCCGACAAGGCCATCGGCATCAGCACCGACCGGGCCTACGCCCTGCTGCGGCAGCGGCCGGCCCCCACGGGCGCGCCGCTCATCGTGGCCGTCATCGACGGGGGCATCGACACGGCCCACGCCGACCTGCGCCGGGTGCTCTGGCACAACCCACAGGAAATTGCCGGCAACGGCCTCGACGACGACCACAACGGCTACGCCGACGACGTGTACGGCTGGAACTTTACCGGCGGGGCCGACGGCCGCAACGTCTTCGAGAACCAGAAGGAGGAGACTCGGATCTACGCCCGCCTCCGGCCTCTGTACGAGCATAAGACCCTGGCCACGGTGCCGCCCAGCAAAAAGGCCGAGTTTCGGCTCTACGAGCAGGTGAAGCGGGCCTACACCAACAAGCGGGCGGCGGCCGAGGCCGACTACGAAAACGACGCGCAAGAGCTGGCCAAAGATTTGGCCAACGTGGCCACTTTGCGCCGGGCCTACGGCGTGGCCGTGGTCGACTCGGGCCGGCTGCGCCAGCCGCCTGCCGTCGCCGACACGGCCCTGCCCCGGCTGGCGGCCCGCTACTACCAGGCCGTGCGCGGCAAATTCCCTAATCTCGACTCGCTCACCAATCAGTACAGTCGCTACCACGCGAAGCTCAAGCGCCGCCTTGACTATGACTACAACCTGGCCTACAACCCTCAGCCGCTGGTGGGCGACCATCCCGCCGACCTGGCCGAGCGCCACTACGGCAACCCCAACGTGGAAGCCGACCCGCGCGACCATGGCGTGGAGCACGGCACGCACTGCGCGGGCATCATCGGGGCCGACCGTGCCAACGACCTCGGCGGGCGCGGCATTGCCGGGCAGGTCCGCATCCTGAGCGTGCGAGCCATTCCCAACGGCGACGAGCGGGACAAGGACGTGGCCAACGCCATCCACTACGCCGTCGACAATGGGGCCAGCATCATCAGCATGAGCTTCGGTAAGTACTTCTCCCCCGAAAAAGCGGTGGTCGACGAGGCCATGCGCTATGCCGATAGCAAGGGCGTACTGCTGGTGCACGCCGCCGGCAACGACCACCTCAACGTCGACACCACTACCCAATACCCCACGGGCCGCTTTCTCAACGGTCAGACCATTCCGAACCTGATAACGGTGGGTGCCAGCGCCCGCACCAACGACGAGCACCTAGTGGCTTCCTTCTCTAACTACGGCCGGCAACTGGTGGACGTGTTTGCGCCCGGCGTCGACATCATCTCGACCTATCCCAACAACCAGTATCACCCCGGCAGCGGCACGAGCATGGCCACGCCGGTGGTGGCGGGCGTGGCGGCGGTGCTGAAAACGTACTTCCCCCAGCTCACTCCCGCCGAGCTCAAGCGCATCATTCTGGCCTCGGCGGTGCCCTACCACACTCAGGTGCTGCTGCCCGGCACCAAGCAGCACGTCGACTTCGCCACCCTTTCCCGGACCGGCGGCGTGGTCAACCTCTACGAAGCCGTGCGCCTGGCCAGCGCTGCTCCGGCCCGGAGCGCAAAAGACGCGGCCACGAAGTAAGGCCGGGGCTATAGTTTTCCCCAGGCAAACGGCCGCTCCTGAGCAGGAGCGGCCGTTTTGGCGTGTGGGCAGCCTACGCCCAAAGGAACGTCATGCAGAGCAGCTGGTGCATCGAGCAGAGACAACGCGAAGTCGAAGCACCGCTACCGCCTCGTTGAATTACCACAACGAACTGGTAGAAATTCTTCGACTTCGCGGACGCCAGATCAAGCCCAGCTGTTCTATAGTATCCTTTGTCTGCGTATCCCCGCTTGCCCTCCGGTGCTCCGGCCCGGGCGGCGCAGCGTTATTAACGTCCGATTAAAAATCCCCTGTTTGGGTCGATTTAATCCTATTTTAAAGTCAGGCCGGGGCGTTCCGCCGTATTTTTGCAGGCAGAACCGGCGGCCATTCTCCCGCAATGGCCCCGTGCGGCCGGCGTATTCCCCGAATCTGCCGCGCTGCGCTGCCGTCCCCGCCACTCTTTCCCTTACCGTCTCGGGCTGAGCTTTCAGCCGCGCTGCCTGGCCGCAGCCAGGCGCCAAGACCCACTTATTGCACTTATGGCCGCAAAACACCTGGCTTCTCCCCCGCCCACTCCCTGGCAGCGGCTCACCCGCATGCTCGAGCCGGAGCGCCGCTCCATCCGCTACATTCTCTTTTACGCCATTGCCACCGGCCTGATCAGCCTCACGCTACCGCTGGGCACCCAGGCCGTGTTTAACCTCGTCTCGACCGGGGCCGTGTTCAGCTCCACCTACATCCTGATCGGGGTGGTGGTGGTGGGTGTGCTGCTGGCCGGCCTGCTGCTAATCGGGCAGCTGGCGCTGGTGGAGGCCATGGAGCAGCGCCTGTTCGCCAAGGCCGCCATCGAGTATGCCTACCGCCTGCCCCGCATCGACCCCAAGGAACTGGAGGGCGAGAACCCGCCGGAGCTGGTCAACCGCTTCTTCGACATCCTGACGGTGCAGAAGGGCCTGACCAAGCTGCTGATTGACTTGATGTTTGCCGGCATCCAGATCTTGTTCGGCGTCATCGTGCTGTCGTTTTACCACCCCGTGTTCGTGGGGCTGGGGCTCACCATCCTGGTGATGCTCGGGCTGATTTACTTTCTCAACTACCGCCGGGCCCTGCGCACCAGCATCGAGGAATCGGCCTACAAGTACGAGGCGGTGGAGTGGCTAGAGCACGTGGCCGGCCACCTGCCCGCGTTTCGCGGCAACCCCGCCGCCCAGCAGCAGGCCCTGGAGCGCACCGACGAGCTGACGGCCTCCTACCTGCGGGCCCGCAACGACCATTTCCGGGTGCTCAAAAA
>Ga0247729_10000996_pt1 | contig 10690 bp, 13 predicted proteins | sample UWRJL133311R2_FD_180958 | JGI IMG/M metagenome (GOLD analysis project Ga0247729, IMG submission 180958) | Plant litter microbial communities from Arlington Agricultural Research Station in Wisconsin, United States - UWRJ-L133-311R-2 | ecosystem: Environmental > Terrestrial > Plant litter >... | reverse complement strand
AGGTCCTTGGCGAAGCCGGCCACGGGCGAGCCGGTGAGCTTCGAGTAGTCGTGCAGCGTGTTCATGCCGAAGCGCAGCTGGCGGGCTTTGCCGCCGAATTGTACCTGCACTTCGCCGCGGGCGCTGTTGGGTGTCTGGGTATCCATGAATAGAAAGGGAGGAAGAAACCGGAAGCCGGCCGGCACCGTGCCGGCCGGATAAAGACCGACTATGGGGTGGGCACCAGGGATTTGTTCAGGTCGCCGGTAATGCGAAAGGACGTGTTGAAAGTGCCCTGCTGACCCTGGGAGGCGGCCAGGCCCACCTTGGTGATGAAGGCCGAGGCCGTCCAGCGCGGGTCGCCGGGCTCCGAGCCACCGAAGGTGAGCGTGACGAGGGAGCGGTTCATGGCCATGTCCAGCAGGTTCTCATAGGTGATGTTGCTGGCCGCGTCGGAGCCGGTGGCCACGCGCATGCCGCCCTCGGCGGAGGCGGTGTAGTCAATGTCGCCGGGCTCGAACTCCTTGGCGCCGCCGGAGGCCCGGCAGGAGGTTTCCAGCTCCTCGATGGTGGCGTCGAGGCTGATGCTCTTGGCGCAGCCGATGAGCTTGTTGGCAGATAAGGCGCCGAGGTAGACGCCCAGTACGCCAAATTTTTGGTTTTTGATAGCCATGGTAGGGGTAGGGAAAAAGGGTTAAGAAACAGTTGGGGCGGGCACGGTAACCCGGTAGTCGACGGCTCGGTGGAAAAGACTCATCTCCTGCTCGTAGAGGTCAGTGGCGTTCAGGCAGCGGATATCTGCCTCCTGCTCCTCGTAGCCGTCCAGGGCCACGCGCACGGCCTCTTCCACCACTTCCAGCGCGTCGTAGGAGGCGGCGTAGACGCTGACCTGCAGTTGGGCCGTATCGGGCCCACAGCCAGCGCGGAACGTCTCGCCCTGGCGGGTGATGAGCTGGTAGCGCACGGCAGGGAAGGCCTGGCCCTGCGGCACGACGACGGGGAAGATCCGGCCGTCCACCAGCTCAGCCAGGTCGGCGGAAGCGGTAAGGCGCGTGTAGATGAGTTGGGAAGCGGTCATGCTAGCCGAAGTTGACGTCCTGAAAGTTGTTGTCGAGGCAGGCGCGCAGGTCGGTTTGGATGCCGGCCTGCACCTGCGGTAAGGCCGTGGCCACGGCCGGCCGGATAAAGGGCTGCGCAGCCAGGCCGGGGTGGTTGACCCGACGGATGAGCCGGCCCTGGAAGGCCAGCGTCTTGCCCTTCTTGGGCAGGATGACGTGCGGGGCGGCGCCGTACTCCAGCAGGTGGGCGTGGTGGCCTTTGTAGCCGTTGCCCCGGCGCGGGCCCACGGTGACGCTGGAGGCGCTGCCGGCATTGCGCCCCACCAGAATGCCGATGCTGCGGGTGGTTTCGCCCGTCACGTCGGCATTGCTGCTCAGGCGCTTCTCCTCGCGCACCAGAATACCCGCGTTTTTGCGTAGCACCTTCGTCATTACCTTATTGCCCACCCGCTTAGGCAGGGAGTCCAGTACCTGGGCCGCCTCCTTGAAACCCACGAATTCTAAGCCCTTGCTCATTATTGACGGTTTTCAGCGGTGAGGTCCAATGCCTCGCGGCGCCCGACCTCGGCCACGGCCAGGATATCGAACTGCTTGCCCTGGTAGGTGACCTGCAGGCGGGTGTTGACGGCGGCGGCCCGGTAGCGGATGCGGAAGACGACCGTTTGCACGGCCTGCTTCTGCTCAGCCGAGAAATCCTCCTGCCCGTTGCGGTAGGTGATTTGCGCGGCCACGCGGCCCAGCGCCGTCCAGGTGGTGGTGATGCCGCCGGAGCTCGGGCTCTTGGTTTCGGTGAAGGCGTCCAGCTGGATGCGCCGGTCGAGGCGGCCGATGTTCATAGCGTGGGCTCCCGTTCCAGGTTCATCAGCCACGTGGCCGAATAGGGCAGTTCCGTGACGATGGTGCCGGTGATGACGGCCTGTCGGTTTTCGTAGAAGTGGGCCAGCAGCTGCAGCAGCGCCTGCTTGCGGAGCGGAGCAACGGCAGCCGCGTCGGCGGCCCCGGCGCTGAAGTACACCTGCACCGCCTCGGGGCGGCCACTGGTGCGCGGCAACTCCGAGGGGAAGGTGAAGCTTAGGGCGGTGGGGTCGTAGAGGCTCACGGTGTACCGCGAAGACTCTACTTCCACCTCCGCGCCGGCCGGGTCCAGGTACACGACCTTTTCCACGGCCACCACCTCGCCGGCACCCAGGGGCAGGGAAGCCCGGAAGCCCGTGGCCAGCAGCAGGTAGTCGGCGCGCATCAGCGGCCGCTTCACGTACTCCGTCCACACCTGCGCCACGGCCGGGATGAGCACGCCCGTCAGGTGGGCGTCGTCCTCCTCGTGGTCGAGGCGCAGGTGCGCTTTGGCTTCCTCCAGCGTCAGGGCTAGGGGCAGCTCGGCGGCGGGCGTGAGGCGGCGTAGCAGCATGGCTTACAGCTTTTCAAAGAACTCGCCGTCCTTCGAATACTTCTCGTAGGCCTCGGCGCTGATTTCGCCCTCGTCGCCGGCGAAGTAGGCGAAGGCGGGGTGCGAGCGGAGGAATTTCACCTTGACGGGCTTGGTCTCCTTGGCTTTGGCGGCCTTTTCGTCAGCGGCTTTCTTTTCCGTAGCGGTTTTCTTTTCGGCGGCTTCCTGCTCGGCAGCGGCCTTTTGGTCGGCGGTCTGGGACATTGGGTAGAGGGTAAAGTGGAACGCTTGGCACCCCAAAGGCCCCGCACGGCGCACCGGCGGGGCTTTTGGGGGTGGGGAGGGCTAGGGCTAGGCGTTTGCCGCGGCCTGCGCAATGGTGGTGTTCGGGATGGCGTCCAGCATGGCCGCGAACGATTTCTGCCGGCGCAGCATGATATCCCAGAACGTGTTGATGACCAGGCGGACTTCGCCTTTCAAGGCCAGCGTGACGTCGTCGCGGGTGATGTCCATGCCGCCCCACTGCCCGATGAACAGGTCGTTCCAGTTGCCGAACAAAAGCGCCGAAGCCAGCGAGGAGCTGCCCTTGGTTTTGTCCTTAATCAGGTTCGAGGCAATGAAGGGGTAACCGTTGAGCTCCGTGTTGTTGTTGAGCACCATCAGCGGGTTGCCGGCCGCGACGGGCTGCGTTTTCAGCGTGCCCTTGATCTTGGTGCTCAGCAGGTATTTGAGGCTGCCCAGGGCGGCGTTGTTCACGTCCACCATGGCTTCCAAAGCCACCAGTGTGGCCAGGTCCGGCACGGCACCGTTGGTGCCGCCCACGAACTTGGAGATGCCCGCGTTGTTGAGCACGCCCAGCGGCTCGTTGTCCTGTCCGTCGCCGTAGATGGCGGCCATGTCCACGGCCCGCGTCACCGAGCCGATAATTTCGTTGCGCACGAAGGCCTCGATGTCGATGCTGGACTGAATGATCAGCTGCTTGGACATGTCGGCGTAGGTGCCCAGCCGGTGCGGGGTCATCTTCTGGCCGCCAAACTTGACGTTCGACTTGTCGAGGGTTTCGATTTCCCCTTTCCAGGTGGAAACGGCGCCCTGGGTGTTAGTGGGAAAGTTGATGTCGCCCTGCAGGCCGGTGAGCACCGTGGCCCCCAGGTCGCGGGTCACCAGCCGGTCGCGCAGCAGCTCAATCATGCCGCGGTATTCGTCGCGCACCAGCGTGCGGCCGTCGGCGGGCTGGTCGCCCTGCGTGACGGTATTGTCCCGGCGCTCCCGGCCCTGCAGCACCAGCAGCGGCACGCCCACGCCGTGGACTTCCTGCCCGAGCGAGCGGGCTTCCTTGACGGCCTCGTCGTGCATCTCCTTTTCCAGGCCGGTCAGCTTGTCGGGGTCTTTCGCCCCCCGAATGGCCTTCAGGAAGGAGTACTCCCGGCGGGCCGAGTCATCCTCCGAGGAGCGACGGTTGGCCGAGGGGCGCTGGCGGCCGGCCAACTCGGCGGCGACCTGCTCCTGGCTTTCGGCCAACTCGATTTCGGGCACTAGGGCTTTCGCCTCCGCCGCCAGGTCGGTGAACTGCGTAGCTTCCTCTGCGGTCAGGCTACGCTTTTGGGTCTTGGCCAGTTCGGTCAGGGCGTTGGCCTGGTCGAGCTTGGCAGCGCGCTCTTCGCGCAGTTGTTGGGCAGTTTTCATTACTGAAAAGGGGTTAGGAGAGAGACAAAAGGCGTTCGTAGTGCTCTAGCGGAACTTCCGCTTCGGGGGCTGGGTGTCCTTGTTGAAAGTGGTCGAGGCTGCGCTTGGCGGCCTTGGAGTCGGTATAGGCCGGGGAGGTGACGGGGCACACGTCGTAGACCTTGTCGATCTTGGTGACGCGCCGGGTATAGAGACTGCCGCCGGCCGCATCCTGCTCTTCGCCCCACTCGTCGCCGCCACTTTTGATGGTGAAGACGAAGGAAGAACCCACCACATCGCCGCGCTCGATCTTGCGCATCACCTTCACGTGGTCGGGGTCGAGCGGGTCGTAGCCAATGCGGTAGTCGAGTCCGCCCGAGGCGTTGCGACTCAACGTGAGCGTCCCGGAGCGGGTATGCCCCAGCAGCACATCGGAGTTGTGATTAAACACGCCTTCGACTTCGCTCAAATCAGCGCCATCCAACGCCGTCGGATCGATTTCCTCCACGAAGCGGAAGCCCGCGAAGCCCAGCGACACGCTGCGCACCCCGCAGACAATGGCCGTACCCACGAAGGCGACGGGCTCCTGCCCGCCGTCGTTGGCGCGGTACTCCAGCGTTGGCTTCTCGCCAGCAAGGCGCATTTCACGGCCCTCAGGCAGTTGGGGCGGGTTCTTCGACATGGTCAGAGGTGTTTGGGGGTAGTTTGCTGGCTATTTGGGCATCGGTTATCTCCGAGACCCGGCTCAGCGGCATCATATTGACCGGGATGTAGCGCTCGTCGCCAGCGGGGCCGATGCCGTTTTTCTCTTCCAAGGCCAGCACATCGTTGATCGAGTAGGCCCCGATCTGCGTCATGGCTTTGTAGTAGTTGGCGCGGGCGGTGGCATCGGCCCGCATCAGGGCCGACAGGTTGTGCTTGAAGTAGGTAGTGTCCGCCTCACCCACCTTCAGCAGCTTGAGGCGGTACTCCTGCTCGATGTTGAGTACCCAGGGCATGAGCGTGTCGCCCACGTAGTCGAGGCTCTGCTGCTCGATGTTGTTGTTGGTGCTGCGCTCCAGGTTGCCCGTCTTGTGGGGCGGCATGCGGTAGATGGCGCAGACCTCGGCCCAGGTCAGCTTGCTCTGTTCCAGGTACTGCGCGTCGGCCGGGGTCATGCTGATGGTGCGGGCTTTCAGGCCGTCCTCCAGCACCAGGGGTTTGCCCGTATTCTCCACCCCGCCATAAATAGCCTGGTAGCTGGCGCGCAGGTTCTCGGCCCCCTTGCCGTCCAGGCGCTTGTCGGTTTCCAGGGCAATGGTGTGCTTGGCACCGGCCTCGTAGAACTTGGCCGCGCCACGGCTGGCAGCCAGGCCCTTGCCGAAGGTTTCGCGGTGGTAGTGCAGCACCGACACGCCCATCACCCCGTCCAGGCTCAGGCCGCGGAAGTGCAGTACTTCGTAGTCGTGGTAGGTTTTCGGGTCGCCGACGAAGCGGTACCACAGCCGGCCGCCCGACTGCCAGACGTCGGTTTCGTCGGGATGCTTGTAGTGCAGGGCAATGGGCTCCTGCCGGCCGTCGCGCTCAATGCGGGCGTAGGAGTTGCCGCGCAGCAGCAGCAGCGCCACCAGGCTCTGCCGCAGGTGGAAGCTGTTTTGCAGGCCAGAGGCTTGCAGGTTCAGCAGGCGCGTCACCTGGCGGCTGGTGACGGGCGTAATGCCGTTGGCCGTCTTGGTGAAGAGCTGGCAGGGCAGCCCAGCAATGTCCTGGCTGATGTTGTTGACGCACGCCCAGGCGGCCGCGTGGCCCAGCACGGTGCGCTGCGTGACGCTTACCCCGGCCGAGCCAGCCAGGCCGCCGAACAGGTGCCCGATCAGCGAGGGGTTCGTTTCGTCGGTACCGATGGAGTAGCCTATGCCACGCTTCTCGCGCTCTGCGGCAATAGCACGCTGCAGCGGCGCGCTGGGCGCGGGAGCCGGCACGGGAGCCGGAGCGGAAGAGCGGAAAAAGTCGAAGAGGCCCACGGGGTGCGTTGGAGAGTATCCAAAGCTACCGGGCGACCTAGCCGGGATTCGCCTGCGGGGGCGGGAAGTTGTTGAACAAACGAAAAACCCCGCGGATAGGCGGGGTTTTCAGGACTGGCAAGCGCTTTCTTTAACTCGGAAGGAGTTCACGAAACGCAAGCCGCAAGAGGTTTTTTGAACGTTGATTTCGTGAACCAGTTTTTTGAACTTGGCAGCAGGCCACAGGCTATTTTTGGTACCTCACAAGTAACTGTGAACAGCCGTTCAGGAAAAGGAGCCGATTAATCAAAAATTCACTTGCCAATTGGGCCTATGAAGGAGGAATAAATCAGTAAGAAAACCACTGCCGCAAGCCACACTGATCTTAATCAGGGCTCACATAGCCGCCGCTACGAGCGGTCAGTTGGCCAGGAAATATATCTTCTTCAGGTACTCTCGTAGCGACGTGGGCTTGCGGCCCAGCAGCCGCTCGACAGTACTGTGTATGCCCGACAGCATGCCGTGTTGGGTGGCAGCTCCCCACTGGGCGAAGAAGGTGGCGACGACTCTAGGGAAGCCTGCAGCTACCTTCTGCGCGATGTAGGGTTCCGGCTCGCTGCTGTTGTACGTGATCGGCCGGCCCGCCAACGTGGAGAACTCCCGGGCGATGTCGTGAAACGAATAAGCTTCGCTCCCGGTCAGGGTGTATTCCTGGTTTTCATGCCCTTCGCTGATCAACAGGGCAGCCGTGGCGGCGGCTAGGTCGGTCCGGGTGACGAACGCGATCTTGCCTTCTCCGGCCGGGAAACGGATCTCCGCCTCCGGCACTTCGTTGCCAATCAGGTACCCTAGGCCTTCAAGGTAGTAGCCGTTGTGGAGAATGGTGTACACCAACCCGGATGCTTTGAGGTATGCTTCCGTAGCCAAGTCGCTTTCCGTGACCTCCGGCAGCACAAAATCGGAGCTGCGCTGAATGCTGGTATAGAACAGGTGCTTGACCCCGGCCTGCTTCGCCGCGTCGATGACGTTGCGGTGCTGGTGCACCCGGTCGGTAAAAGCTACGGCGGAAACCAGCAGCACTTTCTCAACCCCGCGGAAGGCGTGCACCAGCGAGGGGTAGTCCAAATAGTCGCCTTGCCGAACGTCGACGCCCCGCTGCACAAGGTTGGTGGCTTTGCTTACGTCGCGCACCAGGGCAGCGATTTCCGCGGCCGGGGTGGTTTCGAGCAAAAAGTCGATGGTTTCGTGGCCTAAGCCACCAGTGGCTCCAGTTACTAGGATCATGCAAAATAGAATTTAAAAACCACGACTGCGTGGTCGGCAAAAAGGCGAGAAGGTGCGAAGCAGAATACAACGGGGGCAAAACCCGCGTATATTTGCTTGCTATTTGCAAGCGCAAAGATGAGTCATTTAACTTGCAAAAAACAAGTTAAACAAAGTATTTTTTCATGAAAGAGCTAAAACAGCGTTCTACCTGCCCCATCAGTACCTCGCTCGATGTGCTCGGCGACAAATGGACTCTGCTGATTTTGCGGGACCTGGTGTTCGCCGGCAAGTCGACCTATGGGCAATTCCTACAGTCGGCCGAAAAAATGGCGACCAATATCCTAGCCGATCGCCTGGCGGTCCTCGAGGCGCAAGGCATTATATCCAAGGCCGTGGCCGCCGATAAGAAATCAAAGTTCACTTACCGCCTGACGGAAAAAGGCGTGGATGTAGTCCCCATTCTACTAGAGCTTACTGTGTGGGGAGCCAAGCATTGTCCGACCATCATTGCCCCTGACTTGCTGGCAGAACTCCAGACCAGGAAGGGCGAAGCCGTTGAGAAATACCAACGGCTCGCCCGCGAACAGTCCCTGGCATAAACCAGTAACGTAGGGTATCGAAGGGCGCAACGAACAGGGTCGTCGCCTGCCCGTCACGAGCGCCTCAACTGACAGGGCACTTACACCTGCTCTAATGAAAGTAAGCAGCCGTTACTTGAGATCTGACTAACAGGCATTAGCCAAGCCAGCAGCAAGTTGTTCATAGAGGCAGCAGCACCGCAATCGGGCGAGTAGCAGAAGGACGGTGAGGAATCGTCGGGTGATAGTTCAGCGAAAGGGTAGTTCAACCTTACAACTCAATCAGGCCGCGCTGATTGTAGACGCTGTCGGCCTCCTTTTCGTCGGTCATGTACTCGCCCAGAGCCATGACCAGGGCCACCATGCCGTCGACTTTCTCCTTGGCCTTGCCCTTGTCGATCTTGATGTTGCCGGCCGGGTCGCGGGCCAGCACCACGTTGCCGTTCATCCAGGCCAGCACCGGGTCGCCGCCGTGGTGTACCTGCCCGTCCAGCACCAGCTTCTCCAGCTCCTTGGTGGGCGCGTTCATCGAGACGAAGCCCTGCCCAAAGGGTGACATCTGCACGCCCTCCTCCGTCAGGTCGATGACCAGCTGCGAGGAGTTGTAGCGGTCGTAGCCGATGCGTAGCACGCGGTAGGCCTCGCACAGGTGCCGCACTTCGGCCTTGATGTAGTTGTAGTCGGTCACGTTGCCGGGCGTGGCGAACATGAGGCCCTGATCCACCCACTGCCGGTAGGGCACCTGGTCTTTTAGGGTGCGGGTATCGACCGTATCCTCCGGAATCCAGTAGAAGCGCAGGGTTTCGAAGCTGCCGTCCTCGTTGGGAAACACCAGCACCAGGGCGCAGATGTCGCGCACCGAGGCCAGGTCCAGCCCGCCGTAGCACTCGCGGGTGAGCAACTGCTCGGGCGGCGTGACTCCGTTGCCCAGCGCCCACAGCTCGGCGGGCAGCCAGGTTTCGGCCGAATCGGTCCACAGGTTCAGGTGCTTGGTTTTGAAGTTGACCTGCAACGAGGGCGTGCGCACCGAGTCCTGGTACTGCTCGCGCAAATAATCCCAGCCCACCGATACGCCCAGGTTGGGGTTGGCCTTCCCCCAGGTGGTTTGGTCGTTCCAGTCGTCGTCCTCGTCGAGCGAGAAGATAATGGCGAAGTAGTGGTCGGCCTGATGGTGGCCTTCCAGGATGCTGATGCAGGATTGGCGCAGCAGCGCGCAGGGCCCGAGCTTGTTGAAGCCGGCGGTGGTGATGATGCTCAGCAGCGGCTGGGTGCGGGCCCCGGTAGCCGACTTGAGCACGCCGTAGAGCGCATCGTTGGGGTGGGCGTGGTACTCGTCGATGATGATGCCGTGCGGGTTCAGGCCGTCCTCGGTATTGGCGTCGGCCGACATGGGCACCATCTTCGAGTTGGTGCCGGGCACGAAGATGCTGTGCTGCTGCACGCGAATCATCTTCAGGGCCGTCGACTTGCTGGCCATCAGCTTAGCGTCGCCGAACACGATGCGGGCCTGCTCTTTCTTGGTGGCGGCCGTGTAGATCTGCGCGCCCGGTTCCTGGTCGGCTACGAGCAGCTGCAGGCCGATGCCGGAGCTGAAGGTGCTCTTGCCGTTCTTGCGGGCTACCTCCTTGTAGGACTCACGAAAGCGGCGGGTACCGTTGGCGCGCTTCCAGCCGAAGAGCGAGGCGATGATGAACTGCTGCCAGGGCTCGAGCGTTAGCGGCTGGCCGGCCCACTTGCCGGTGGTGTGGGCTAGGAAGGAGTAGAACTTGACGGCCGCCGCGGCGACCTTGTCGGAGAAGTACAGGCCCCGCTCGTGGCCCGTTTCCAGGTCGCGCAGGTGCCGCTCGCAGGCCAGCATTACGTAGCGGCCCACTCGCCAGGGCATGGCCCGCAGCTTAGCCTGCAGGGGTTTAACTTGCTTTCTCAGCTGGGCAATCTGGGCCTGGTGGCCGTCGGGCTCCTTTTCCAGAGTGCGGAGTTGTAGTAGCAGGGGCCGGAGCTGCTCCTGCACGGCGGCTTCGGCGCGGCCGACGGCGGCGGCATCGTGGGCATACTGATGCCAGGGTGGGAGGGAGTTCATGCTTTCATGTCTTTCATCATTTCCGCAAAGGGGTCGGCTTCCTGGTCGCCTCCCAGGGCGGATACCCGGCCGCGGCTGGCCGGAGTCAAGCCAAATTCGGTGAGCATGCGCAGAGCCCGCTTCCAGGCGTCAGAGGCAATGGCTACTTCCGGATTAGGGCGGCGCATGGTCTCGCCGGCCTCCGTCTGCATCTCATACACCAGGCCGATGCTGTGCACCTTCTGTCGGGCCTGGGCCCACTCGGCCAGCGCCTCGGTCAGCAGCTGCAGGGCAGGGCCGTCGGCCATGGTGGTGAGCTGCATGCTCAGCAACACGGCGCCAACTTCGGCCCAGTAGTGCTTGGCCAGTGGGCTGAGCCACTCCGGCGGCGTGGGCAAGTAGACGGTCGGCTTGGGCTCGTGGGCGTTGGTGCGGCAGGGCTGGTCGGTACCGGCCAGTTGCTTGAGAACGGTTGGTTTGCGCGCAGGCATAGGGCGGAAGAGAGCTAGGACTTTTGGGGTTCAGTATTGCACGCGTGTGTGAGAAGGGCAGGGCTACGGTGTAGAAGGGAAAACCCGGGAGGATTTTGACCCCCTACCCCCTGCATCGGCCTCAATGCGCTGGAAACGCGGTTTTTCGGGTGGAAACAGCTTAAACGGGCTGGAAACGGGGTTTAGGCCGGGGCGGGTGGGGCCTTGCCCTCCTGGGCGCTCTTG
>Ga0247729_10000995_pt1 | contig 10695 bp, 9 predicted proteins | sample UWRJL133311R2_FD_180958 | JGI IMG/M metagenome (GOLD analysis project Ga0247729, IMG submission 180958) | Plant litter microbial communities from Arlington Agricultural Research Station in Wisconsin, United States - UWRJ-L133-311R-2 | ecosystem: Environmental > Terrestrial > Plant litter >... | reverse complement strand
GCGCCGCACAGGATGGCGGCAGTACCGTTTCGGAATGCCTGCTGGCGGCGAGCGGTATCGATCCCAATCATGAGGAAAGCTGGTACCGGCAGTGGAAGAAGGCCGCCGACGTCAACAAGGCGCGCGGCGACATCGCTGCGGCCCGGCGCCACGTCAAGACGGCGCTGAGCAACTGGCTGCGGGCGGCAAATTACTACCGTACAGCCCAGGTATTCATGGCGTCGGGCCAACCGCGCCAGCGCGCGGCGATCTCCCAGATGATCGCCTGCTCGCAGCTCTACCTGAAGCATACGACGCCCGCAGGCGAGGTGATTGAGATCGCCGGGGCGGGTGACAGAAGCCTGCAAGGATACTTCCTGCCGGCGCCCGGGCGCGCGCGCCGGCCTGTCGTGATCTGTGTCGGGGCGCCCGACCACTTCAAGGAAGAGCACCTTTACCGGATGCCGCGCTATGCCCATGAGCGCGGTCTGTCGCTGCTACTGGTCGATCTGCCGGGCCAGGGACATGGCCATCACCAGGGGCGATCCTTCGGGCGTTACGATCTGGAAACCGAGATCAGCAACTGGACCGACTGGCTGGTCGATCGCGGCGATGTCGATCCGCGCCGGATCGCGATTTTCGGCGACGGTCTCGGCGCCTCCTTCGCCACCCGCGGGGCGGCGTTCGACGATCGGCTGGCGGCCGCAGTGTGCGATGCCGGAATCTGGGAGTTGCACGAGCGGGCATTTCTCGCCGCCCGCCTGTCGGGCGGCGCCGCCAGCGCCAACTTTGCCGGCGATATCGAGAAGCTGTGCCGCAGCAGCGTCGCGCGCACCATCAAGTGCCCGATCCTGGTCGCGCTCGGCGAACACGATTGGCTCGACGTCCGCCACGTCACCCGCTGCTGCGAAGCTCTGGTGGCGGACGGGCTCGATATCGACCTGAAGATCTTCTCGGCGGCGGAAACTGCGGCCTCCCATGGCCAGTTCGACAATCCCACCATCGGCAATGAATTCATCTTCGACTGGATCGCCGACCGGCTCGCCCGCAAGCGGTAGGACTATCCGCGATAATCCCGCACGCGCTTGACCATCTGCTCCACATGGGCGATCGGCGTTTCCGGCGTGATGCCGTGGCCGAGGTTGAAGATGAATCGTCCTGACGCGTAGTTCGACAGCACGTCGTCGATGGCGCGGTCCAGCGCGTCGCCGCCGGCGATCAGCACCAGCGGGTCTAGATTGCCCTGCACGGCGACGCGGCTCTGCACGCGCTCGCGGATAAAGGCCGGCTCAGCCGCCCAGTCGATGCTGACGGCGTCGACGCCGGTGGCGTCCACATAACCCGGCAACAGCGCGCCGGCGCCGCGCGGAAACCCGATGATTTTGGCGTTCGGTACTTTCGCGCGCACGCCGTCGACGATGCGCTTGGTCGGCTCCACCGACCAGCGCTGGAATTCCCGCGGCGGCAGCACGCCGGCCCAGGTGTCGAAGATCTGCAGCACGTCGGCGCCGGCCTTCAACTGGCCGAGCAGATAGGTGATCGAGTTCTCGACAATCGTATCGATGATTTTCGCAAACGCTTCGGGATGGCGGTACGCCATCATCCGCGCCGGCCCCTGGTCCGGCGTGCCGCGGCCGGCCACCATATAGGTCGCCACCGTCCACGGCGCGCCGCAGAAGCCGATCAGCGCGATGGTCGGGTCGAGCTGCGCGCGCACCCGGCGCAGCGCCTCGAACACCGGCTCAAGCTTGCCGAAGTCGGCCTGCGGTTGCAGCGTCGCGACTTGCTCCGGCGTGTCCAGCGGGTCGAGCCGCGGGCCCTCGCCGACTTCGAAGCGTACTGAGCGGCCGAGCGCGTAGGGGATCACCAGAATGTCCGAGAAGATGATCGCGGCGTCGAAGTTGAAACGGCGGATCGGCTGCAGCGTCACTTCGGCGGCGAAATCCGGATTGAAACAGAGGTCGAGGAAACCGCCGGCCTGCGCGCGCACTTCGCGATATTCCGGCAGGTAGCGGCCGGCCTGCCGCATCATCCACAGCGGCGGAACATTCTGGCGGTGGCCGTTGAGAACATCGAGGAACGGTTTGGCGGGGGACTGTGTCAAGCGGCGTTTCCGTGGTTGGTCGACAGGCGTCATTGTCGTTTCTGATACACTGCTGCTAGGCTCTTGGCGAGCCGAGCCGGCTTCAAAAGGACAGCGCCATGAACGCAGCTGCAGCAACGGAAACCTCCGCGGCATGGCGCGATGACGATCTGCCGGCGCCGGTTTCCGGCCAGCGTCACGAGATCGCAGGCCCCCTCGGCCGCCTGACCTATTATTCCGCAGGCCCGGAAGCGGACAGTGCGCTGCCGCCGCTGCTGCTGGTGCACAGCATCAACGCCGCCGGCTCGGCCTACGAGGTGAAGCCGCTGTACGAGCACTATCGCAACTCGCGCACGGTCTACGCGCTGGAACTCCCCGGTTTCGGCCATTCTGAACGCAGCCAGCGCGTCTATTCGGTCCGCCTGATGACCGATGCCATCCTGCGCATGGTGCGCGAGATCCACGGCGTCCACGGCGCCGGTCCGATCGATGCGCTGGCGGTGTCGCTATCGTCGGAATTCCTGGCGCGCGCGATCTCTGAAATGCCGCTGGCGTTTCGCAGTGCCGCTCTGGTCAGTCCCACCGGGTTTCGCGCCCGCGACAAGGCGACCAAATGGCGCGGCGGCACGCGGGGCATGCCATGGCTGCATGCGCTGTTCGAGTTTCCGCTATGGAGCGAAGGCTTCTTCCGGCTGCTCACCAGCCGCGCGAGCATCGGCTATTTCCTCAAGAAGACCTGGGGCTCGGACAAGTATGACCGCGGCCTCGCCGACTACGACTATCTCACCACCCACCAGCCCGGCGCACAGCACGCGCCGTATTATTTCGTCTCCGGCTTCCTGTTCAGCGAAGACATCCTGCGCATCTACCAGACGCTGACCCTGCCGGTGTGGATGAGCCACGGCGTGCGCGGCGATTTCGTCGACTACAGCGCCAAGGAGAGTGTGCAGGGCCGCGCCAACTGGAGCATCGACGTGTTCCCGACCGGCGCCATGCCGCATTTCGAGAACGAGGCGGCGTTCATCGCGCGCTACGATGCATTTCTCGATGGCGTGGGGTAGGCACGGCATCGCATGGCCGAACTGAACTGGAATACCGACGGCGCGGACTGGCCCAACCGGGCCGCAAGCCGCTTCGTCGAGGCCGCCGGCATCCGCTGGCATGTACAGCGCATGGGCGCGGGACCGCCGTTGTTGCTGCTGCACGGCACCGGTGCCGCCACGCATTCCTGGCGCGGGCTGCTGCCGATCCTCGCCGAACATTACGACGTGATCGCGCCGGACCTGCCCGGCCACGGCTTCACCTCGTCGCCCGCGTCGCAGCGGCTGTCGCTGCCCGGCATGGCGGCGGATGTCGGCGAATTGCTGCGCAAACTCGATGCGACGCCGGCCATTGTCGCCGGCCATTCCGCGGGGGCGGCGATCCTGGCGCGCATGTGCCTCGACGGGCGCATCGCGCCAAACCTGCTGGTCAGTCTGAACGGCGCGCTGCTGCCGCTCTCCGGCTTTGCCGGCCACCTGTTTTCGCCACTGGCCAAGCTGCTGGTGATGAACCCGCTGGTGCCGCGGCTATTTGCCTGGCAGGCCTCGTCGCCCGGCGCGGTGGAGCGGCTGCTCGACAACACCGGCTCGCGGATCGACGCCGCCGGCATCGCGCAGTATCGCAGGCTGGTACGCAGCCCCGCCCATGTCGCCGCCGCGCTGCGCATGATGGCGAACTGGCAATTGGAGCCGCTGAAACGCGACCTCCCACGGTTGACGACCAAGTTGCTGCTGGTCGCTGCCAGCAACGACCGCACCATCACGCCCGATACCGCGCGCCGCGTCGCGGCGATGGTGCCCGGCGCGGTGGTCGAGAGGGTGGCCGGCGGCCATCTGGCGCACGAGGAGCAGCCGCAGCAGATCGCGGATATCATCGCGAAGTATGCGCGGGCGTAGGGTGGGTTGAGCGCTTGCGAAACCCACCACCCTCTGCGATGGGTTTCGCAAGCGCTCAACCCATCCTACGAACCTCGCGCTTCTCGTGACCAGTTTGTAAACTAAATAATACATATTCACCCTAGCCAACTGTAAATAAATAATTACACTGGCGCCATGCTTGACCCGATCGCCCCGTTCCGGACGACGCCATCGCATCGCCAGCCCGAGGCACTGGTGATCGGTAGCGGCTTTGGCGGACTGGCGGCGGCGGTGCGGCTCGGCGCCAAGGGCTATCGCATCACCGTGCTGGAAAAGCTCGATGCGCCCGGCGGCCGGGCCTATGTCCACCGGCAGGACGGCTTTACGTTCGACGCCGGTCCCACCATCGTCACAGCGCCGTTTCTGTTCGAGGAATTGTGGAAGCTGTGCGGGCGCCGCATGGGCGACGACGTGACGCTGGTGCCGGTGTCGCCGTTCTATCGCATCCGCTTTCACGATGGCACGCATTTCGATTACAGCGGCGACCCCGCCGCCATGCGCGCCGAGATCGCGCGCTTTGCGCCGCGCGACGTCGGCGGCTACGACGCCTACATGAAAGCCTCGGAAGCGATCTTCAAGGTCGGCTTCGAGCAGCTCGGTGACGTGCCGTTCAGTACATGGACCGACATGGCGCGCATCGCGCCGGAGATGATCCGGCTGTCGAGTTTTCGCAGCGTGTATTCTCTGGTGTCGAAATTCTTCCGGCACCCGAAGCTGCGCATTGTGTTTTCCTTCCATCCGCTACTGATCGGCGGCAATCCCTTCACAGCCAGTTCGATCTATTGTCTGATCGCGTTCCTGGAGCGGCGCTGGGGCGTGCATTTTGCGATGGGCGGCACCGGGAAATTGGTCGATGGCCTGGTGAAACTTATCGAAGGGCAGGGCGGCACGCTGCGCTGTAACGAAGACGTCCGTGAAATACTCGTCGAGAACGGCGCGGCGCGTGGTGTGCGCCTCGCCTCCGGCGAAACGCTGCATGCCGACATCGTCGTCTCCAACGCCGATTCCGCCACCACCTATCGAAACCTGTTGCCGGCCTCCACGCGAAAACGCTGGACAAACAAACGCATCGAACGTGCGCGTTATTCCATGAGCCTGTTCGTCTGGTATTTTGGCACGCGAAAGAAATATTCTGACGTGCCGCACCACATGATGCTGCTCGGCCCGCGCTACAAGGAACTGCTCGCCGACATCTTCGAGCGCAAGCAGCTCGCCGAGGATTTCAGCCTCTATCTGCACCGGCCCACCGCCACCGATCCGTCGCTGGCGCCGGAGGGCTGCGACGCGTTCTACGTGCTGTCGCCGGTGCCGCATCTGCAGAGCGGCACCGACTGGCGCGTCACGGCCGAACCCTATCGCCGCGCCATCGCGAAAACGCTCGGCGACACCGTGCTGCCCGACCTGGAGAACCAGATCGCGACGTCGCACATGCTGACGCCGCAGGATTTCCAGGACCGGCTGTCGTCGTTCCGTGGCGCCGCCTTCGGGCTCGAGCCGGTGCTGACCCAGAGCGCCTGGTTTCGCCCGCACAACCGCAGCGAGGATATTGCGAACCTCTATCTGGTCGGCGCCGGCACCCATCCCGGCGCCGGGCTGCCCGGCGTGCTGTCGTCCGCCCGCGTGCTCGATGCCCTCGTCCCCAACGCTCATTTGCTGGTGAGTCCATGATCGCAGATGCCGATATCGCCGCCTGCCGCGCGCTGCTGAAAAACGGCTCGCGCACCTTTCACGCCGCCTCGAAGGTGCTGCCGCGAAAGGTCGCCGATCCCGCGATCGCGCTGTACGCGTTCTGCCGGCTTGCCGACGACGCGGTCGATCTCGGCACGGATCGCGCGGCCGCAGTGGCGCGGCTGCGGCTGCGGCTCGATGGCTGCTACCGCGGCCAGCCGATGCCGCATCCGGCAGACCGCGCTTTTGCCGCGGTGGTCGCGCAATTTGCGATCCCGCGCGAACTGCCGGAGGCGCTGCTCGAAGGCCTGCAATGGGACGCGCAATCGCGCCGCTACGAGACGCTCAACGATCTCACCGCCTATGCCGCGCGGGTCGCGGGGGCCGTTGGTGCGATGATGACTTTGGTGATGGGCGCGCGCGCGCCGGAGGTCGTGGCGCGCGCCTGCGACCTCGGCGTCGCCATGCAGCTCACCAATATCGCGCGCGATGTCGGCGAGGACGCCCGCGCCGGCCGGCTGTATCTGCCGCTGCAATGGCTGCGCGAGGCCGGCATCGATCCCGAGGCTTTTCTGGCGCGGCCGGCATTCTCGCCGGAGATCGCGACCGTCGTGCAGCGGCTGCTCGATGCGGCGGAGGTGCTGTATGCCCGCGGCGGCCTGGGTATCGCGCATCTGCCGCTGTCGTGCCGTCCCGGCATTCATGCCGCGCGTGCGCTCTATGCCGAGATCGGCCGCGAGGTCGAGCGTGCCGGGTTGGATTCGATCGCGCAGCGCGCGGTGGTCTCGACGCGGCGCAAGCTGGCAGTTTTGGCGCGCCGGCTGGCCTTCGCCGGGCCGATAGCGGCGCCGGATCTTGCCGCGCTCGCCGAAACGCAATTTCTCATCGACGCTGTCGTCGCCACGCCGTTGCGCGCGCGAACACCGCGCGGCAGACCGGTGGAGGACCGTGTGGTCTGGGTGCTCGACCTGTTCACCCGGCTGGAGCGCCGCGACCAGTTGCAGCGCGGAAGGCTGTAGCCCGGATGAAGTCGGCGCGCCGCGCAGCGGCACGGCGACGCAATCCGGGGCCGGCCTCGCCGCATATCGCGAATCCGGGCTTTCGCGCGCTTCATCCGGGCTACAGCCGGCGGCTGCCGCGTGCTATTGACTGACATCAATGCACCGCAGAGCCGAATGCCTAGAATGACCGCTATGAACATCATCGCATCCCCCCAAAGCATCGCCGAGCAGCATCGCGCTGTCGCCAAAGTCTGGTTCGAATCGCTGCGCGACCGCATCTGCGCCGAAGTCGAGGCGCTGGAACGCGACGCACCGGCGGAGCTGTTTCCCGGCGAACCCGCGACCTTCACCTACAAGCCATGGACCCGCGCCACCGGCACGGGCGGCGGCACTGGCGGCTTCCTCAGCAATGGGCGGCTGTTCGAGAAGATCGGCATCCACACCTCGTCGGCGAACGGCACGCTGACCCCGGCGATGGCCAGGACGCTGCCCGGCGACGGCGAGCAGCTCGATTACGTCTCCACCAGCATCAGCCTGATCATGCATCCCAGGAGTCCGCGCGTGCCGACCGTGCACATGAACACGCGGTTTCTGTCGACGGCGCAGGGCTGGTTTGGCGGCGGCGCGGATCTTACGCCGATGCTGCCCGCGGAGCGCACCGCGGATGCGCCCGACACCAGAACCTTTCATGCGGCGATGCGCGCCGCCTGCGACGCCCATGATCCCGCCTACTACGACAAGTTTAAGGCCTGGGCTGATACCTATTTCTTCCTGCCGCATCGCGGCACCGCGCGCGGCGTCGGCGGCATCTTTTACGACCACCTCGACAGCGGCGATTTCGACAAGGATTTTGCTTTCACCCGCGACGTCGGCTCGGCCTTTCTCGACGTCTATCCGAAAATCGTCCGTGCCCGCATGATGGAGCCGTGGACCGAGGCCGAGCGCGCCCAGCAGCTCGAAACCCGCGGCCTCTATGTCGAGTTCAACCTGTTGTACGACAAGGGCACCATGTTCGGCCTGCAGACCGGCGGCAACATCGAAACCATCTTGAGCTCGATGCCGCCGCTGGTGAGCTGGAGCTAGCCCATTTTTGCGAAGAAACGCTTCAGTAACAGCCGTCATTGCGAGGAGCGAAGCGACGCGGCAATCCAGAGCCACAAAGGAAGAACTGGATTGCTTCGTCGCAAGGGCTCCTCGCAATGACGGAGCCGCGGAGGACAGCACATGGACAGCTATCTCGGCTTTATCGAATTCTTCGTCGTCGCGATGTTCGTGATGGCTTGGGCGGTGCTCGAGTGGCAGGGGCGCAGGTTGGATCGCAAGAGGGAAGCGGAGCGGGGCAAGGAGCGCGAATAGATGCGGTGATCGTTCCCCGGACGCGATGCAACACGCAGTGTTGCTTCGCAGATCCGGGGGCCCGGTTGCTTAAGATGGCACCGGGATCCCGGATCTGCGCAGCAGCGTAAGAACGCTGCGGCGCGTCCGGGAAACGCAGTTTACCCCCTTGCCCTCGGCATCCGGAACGGCAGCATCGCCTGTACTACCGGACTTCGAAACCGGTCCAGCGACAGGCTCTCATGCATCAGTGTCACCGGCTCGCCCGCTAGCTGCGCCGTGACGACGGAGCGCGCGTAGAACGGCGCGTCCTCCAGCGTGCGCAGCACGGAAACGCTCCCTTCGCTGCGCACGCTTCGCGCCACGCGCCAGCCCGTGCGACGCAAAGGCTTCACCGCGGGCGGCTGAAACGCCTGCATGTTGCCGGCATCGTCGAACCGCATCGCCATGTTGAGCGCGCTGCCGTCGCGGCGCTGCGCCTCGTACAGGATTGCGGTGCCGTCGCGCAGCGCGCCGCGCGCCCATTGCCAGTCGGTAAAGCCGTCCTCGATGGGCGCGTCGCCGCAGTTCATGTCGAAATAGCCATCGCCCTGCCAGCGCACATGTGGCTGCTCCAGGGCCACCTGCACCCGCGCGCAAGGCGCCATCGGCCACCAGCGATGGTTGCCGTGCTCGTTCAAGACGAATTCCTGCTGCGTGATGGCGGACGGCACCACGCGCACCGTGCCGCGAATGCGCGAGGGAAACGGCACCATCACCTCGTTGATATGAATCGTCAGCGCCGTACCGTCCCACTGCAGGTCGCTCGGCCCGATCCGCAGATGCTCCACGCTGCGCGACACCGCATGGCGCGGTCGCTCGGTCATTGCCCAGCTTTTGCCGCCGCGGCGGTACAGCGCGACATTGAGCGCGCAGTGATGCAGCGGATCGACCGGGCCTTTGCGTCGCGCAAAGGCGTAATACGGCGAGAATACGCTGCCGATGAAGGCGATGATGGTGATGCCGCTCTCGCCGTCGTCGCTCAGCGCGTCGACATACCACCACGCATAGCCGTTGTGCGGGACCGCGCGCGCGAAGTCAGGTCCATCCGCAGGCACGCCGCCGCCGCGCGGCCCGACAGCGCCGCCATCGGCACGCCCGGCCCCGGATGGGCGCTGCCCCCCGCCAGATACAGGCCCGGAATTTTCGTGCGCGCCCCCGGCCGCTGGAACGACGCCGTCCATCCGTGCGAGCTGCGGCCATACAGCGCCCCGCCGGTCGCCGGAAACAGCGCGTGAAAATCGTTCGGCGTCGTCGCCTGGATCTGCTGCGGTGTCACCGTCAGGCCGCGTCGCTTGAGCACGCCAAAAGTCCGTTCCGCGCATCGCTGCACCTCCGCTGCATCGTAGACATGGCGGTCGCCATTGGCCGGCGCGTTGACCAGCACCAGCAGCCGCTCGCCGCCATCGATTGAAACCGCGTCGTCGCCGCGGTCCTGCGCGCAGACATAGACCGTCGGCTCCATGGGCAACGCGTCGCGCCTGAAGATGGCGTCGAACTCGGCCGGGTAATCGCCCGAGAAGAACACGTTGTGACGGTGCAGCGGAAAACCGGAGGTTTTCGCCGTCATGCTCCACGTCATCGCCGACAGCGAACGCGCCCGCGCCGGAATGGCGGGCGCGCCGCGGCTTGCCGCCTTGCCGAACAGTCCGTCGGCCACCGCCGCAATATCGGCATTGACGATGACGGCATCGGCGTCGAGCCGCTCGCCCGACGCCAGCATCACGCCGGTCGCGCGGCCGTTCGCCATCAGCACCTCGCGCACCTCGGCGCCATACCGGATGTTCGCACCTTGCGATGTCGCGGCATCCGCCAGTGCCGTCGCCAGCGCGTGCATGCCGCCCTCGACGCTCCAGACGCCGTCGCGTTCCACATGGGCCACCAGCATCAGGGTGGCCGGCGCGAGGTAGGGCGACGAGCCGCAATAAGTCGCATAACGCCCGAACAATTGCCGCAGCCGCGGGTCGTGAAAATACTGCGCCAGTGCTGACGCCATAGACGAGAACGGCTTGATCTCCGGCAGGTCGAACAGCCCGCGAAACCCGTTGGCGCCGAGCAACGCGGCCATGCTCGGCCGCTCGCTGCGGAGAAACGGCTTTTCCAGAATATCGTAGATGCGTTTGGTATCGCGGCAGAAGGTGCGGTAGCGCGTGGCTTCCGCAACCCCCGCGAAATCGCCGATCGCTTCCACCGAGCGCGCCTCGTCGGCAAACAGGTCGAGCCGCGACGTGCCGTCCCACGCATGCCGCGCCAAAGTGTGCAGCGGCTGCAGCCGCACGTGGTCGGCAAAGTTCATACCCGCCGCGGCGAACAACTCCTCGAACACCCAGCGCATGGTGAACACCGTCGGGCCGCTGTCGATGCCGCCGAGCCGGCGCATCTTGCCACCCGGCGCTGCAGCGCGCTCCAGCACGGTGACCTCAAAGCCGTCGGCCGCCAGCGCCAGGGCCGAGACCAGCCCCGCCACCCCCGCGCCGACAATGACGACCCGATCCCCGGCCATGGCTGTCACTTTCAAATGGCATTGACAGGTGTCAATATTTATTTACATTCTTGACGACAAGTCAAATGGACACTTCGCAGCCAGCCCCGGGAGCCTGTCATGGATGTCGCCAGCCGGATCGAGCGGACC
>Ga0247729_10000994_pt1 | contig 10702 bp, 7 predicted proteins | sample UWRJL133311R2_FD_180958 | JGI IMG/M metagenome (GOLD analysis project Ga0247729, IMG submission 180958) | Plant litter microbial communities from Arlington Agricultural Research Station in Wisconsin, United States - UWRJ-L133-311R-2 | ecosystem: Environmental > Terrestrial > Plant litter >... | reverse complement strand
ACTCAAATCGATCATGACGCATCCGGAGCTGTCGCGCGAACTGAACCTGCCGGCGGTCGAGGATTATTTTGCGTACGGCTACGTGCCGGAACCGAAAACGATTTTTTATAACGCCTATAAACTTTCGCCGGGTTACTCGATCACCTTGAAAGTCGGCGACAAGGCCGTCAATCCGGTGAAATACTGGGATGTGCCGTTCAACATCCAGCCACAAAAGGATGGCCGCGCCGTCGAGGAAGAACTCATTGCGCGCATGCGCGAGGCGGTCAAAAGCCAGATGGTGGCCGAAGTGCCGCTCGGCGCCTTCCTGTCCGGCGGCGTCGATTCCAGTGCCGTGGTGGCGATGATGTCGCAGGAAGAAGCGCACGTCAAAACCTGTTCGATTTCGTTCGACGACCCCGATTACGACGAATCGGCGTTTGCCAACCAGGTGGCCAAGCGCTACGAGACGACCCACTTCGCCCAGACCGTCAGCACCGACGACCATGGCCTGGTCGACACGCTGGCGCACCTGTACGACGAACCGTTTGCCGACAGTTCCGCCATCCCGACCTACCGCGTCTGCCAGCTGGCGCGCAAGCACGTGACGGTGGCCTTGTCCGGCGACGGCGGCGACGAAAACTTCGGTGGCTACCGGCGCTATCGTTACGCCATGGCCGAGGACAGCGTGCGCTCGCGCCTGCCGGCCGGCCTGCGGAAAAGCGTGTTCGGCACGCTGGGCGCGATCTATCCGAAAGCCGACTGGGCGCCGCGCATGTTCCGCGCCAAGACGACCTTCGAAGCACTGGCGCGCGACCTGACCGACGGCTACTTCCACGGCGTGTCGATCATGAACGACCGCGTGCGCGACCAGCTCTTTTCAGATGGGTTTCGCACCAGGCTGCAGGGTTATCGCGCCATCGAAGTCATGCGCGGCCACGCGGCCAATTCGCCGACCGACGATCCGCTGGCGCTGATTCAATACCTCGATTTCAAGACCTGGCTGCCGGGCGACATTCTGACCAAGGTCGATCGCGCCTCGATGGCCCACTCGCTGGAAGTGCGGGTGCCGCTGCTGGACCACCAGTTCGTCGAATGGGCGTCGAGCCTGCCCTCGGACCTGAAACTGCACGGCGGCGAAGGCAAGTACATCCTGAAAAAAGCGCTGGAGCCGTATCTGCCGGAAGACATCATGTACCGCCCCAAAAAAGGGTTTTCGATACCGGTGGCGGCGTGGTTCCGCGGCCCCCTGCGTGCGCAGGTGCGCGCAGCGGTATTGAGCCCGCTGCTGCTCGATACCGGCATCTTCAATCCGGCTTACCTGCGCCACATGGTGGACCAACATGAGTCGGGCGCCAACGATTACAGCGCGTCGCTGTGGTCGGTGATGATGTTCGAGGCGTTTTTGCGGGTGAGCGTCGGTGCCTGACTTTGCAAGCGATTCCGTTCGGACCGCTTTCGAGTGTTGCCCCGCAAAGACACTCACGGAATTTTATGAATCCATCCTTGCGGATAACTTTCCTAGTCGATAGGATGTTGTTTGTATAAGAAATATTTCTATTTCTCAATTTAACTGCCAGCGCACTTCTCTTTCTTGCGCATCCACGATCAGCAAGGAATCTGTGAAACCCAACGCTTCAATCCACCAGGCCGATCATCTGGCGCCGCTTGTCGTCGACCTGGACGGCACCTTGACGCCGACGGACACCCTGATCGAATCCTTGATCCAGGTCGTCAAAAAAAATCCGCTGGCGATATTTCAAATGTTGTTCTGGCTGACGCGCGGGCGTGCCGCATTCAAGAACTGGGTAGCTTCGCACGCCAGCATCAATGCCGCACTCCTGCCCTACAACGCGCCATTGCTTGCCTATCTCGAATCTGAAAAATCGCGCGGCAGGGTCATCGTCCTGGCGACCGCAGCGCACATTTCAATTGCCGAGAAGGTGTATGACCATTTTGCCTTCTTTGACAGTTTCATGAGTACCAGCGGCGACGAAAACCTCAAGGGTAAAAATAAACTGGCTGCAATCAAACAACACGTCGGTGCCGCGTTTGTCTATGCCGGTGACAGCAGCGCCGACTTGCCCATCTGGCGGGAAGCGCAAGGGGCTGTCGTGGTCGGCGCCAGCCGGTCGGTTTCTGCAAGTGCGCGGAAGCTGACTTCCATCGAGATGGAATTCCCGAAAAAAACGGCCGATGTCAAAGTCTGGTTGAAAGCGCTACGCGTGCACCAGTGGCTTAAAAACGTCCTGTTATTCGTTCCCCTGGCGACTGCCTTTTCGTTTTTCAGCCTGATGAATATCGTACCGGTCATCGCTGCCTTTATTTCGTTTTCGCTTGCTGCGTCGGCAACCTACATCGTCAACGATTTATGGGACCTCGAGACTGATCGACAGCACCCACGCAAAAAAATGCGTCCTTTCGCCAATGCCCAGATTCCAGTCATCCATGGACTCGCCGCAGCGTTGATCCTGCTGAGCGTCGCCATTGCACTGGCCAGCATCATTTCAAAAGCATTCCTGCTGTTTCTGCTGCTGTATATCGTTGTGACCAGTACCTACAGCTTTATTCTGAAATCCTACGCGTTGCTGGATGTAATGGTTCTGTCGCTGTTGTACACCTTGCGTATCCTGGCGGGTGCGGCTGCCCTGCAGATTCCCACCAGCCAGTGGCTACTGGCGTTTTCAATGTTCGTATTCCTGAGCCTGGCTCTGGTTAAACGATGTTCCGAGCTGATCGGTATGCGAGCTGACCAGCGCACCTCCTCGGCCGGACGCGACTACCACGTGGAAGACCTCACGGTGCTCTGGCCAATGGGCGTCGCGACAACCGCATGTTCGATCGTCGTGTTCGGCCTGTTCATTCACTCGCCGGAAACACAAGCGCGCTATTTGACACCATCAATCCTGTGGGCGACCGCGTTCCTCTTGTGCTACTGGTTATTCCGCCTTTGGATCAAAACCGCGCGTGGCGAAATGCACGACGACCCGGTGGTGTATGCCCTCATCGACCGAGGTAGCCGCCTGACGGTCGCCGCGATTGGCGTGAGCATGTTGCTGGCCCGTTTTCTGACAGTTGATCTTACCAAATGAATATTCTATTTATCGCAGCGTTGAGCATCGCCATGTCGGTCGCCGCGCAGTTCATGCTTAAAGCGGGTATGGGGAGTGTATCGGTGCGTGAAGCACTGGGGGCGGGTTGGTCGGCAAATGCAGTCAAGGCCGTGGCATTCAATCCCTACGTGGTGTTGGGTTTCGCATTCTATGGATTGGGCGCTGTGATCTGGCTCAGCGTCCTGGCGAAATGGGATGTGAGCAAGGCCTATCCGCTTGTGGGGGCTGGATTCATCTTGACCTGCGTGGTTGGGCTGATGACAGGTGAGACGGTCACCGTCCAGCGTGCTGTCGGGTGTTTGCTAATCGCCGCTGGGGTCTTTGTTGTCGCGCAGAGTTAACCAAATAACTCGAGCTATATGAATTTTCTTAATCCACTATTTGCGGTGATTCTAACCGTGCTTGCAATACTACTTGTCCGTACGACGTTTATTTTTGTCCAAGATAAGTCATCCCCCACACACTTTGAGACTATTGACGGACTACGAGGATATTTGGCATTTTTTGTTTTTTTACATCATGCTGCCGTATGGTACTCATTTTGTCGAACTGGATTATGGGTAACATTGGACTCGCACCTATATACCCATTTAGGCCAGTCAAGCGTGGGACTGTTCTTCATGATTTCCAGTTTTCTTTTTTATAATAAGTTACTTAATAGAAAATTTCAGAAAATTAATTGGCGATCTTTTTTTATCGGCAGATTCTTCAGATTGACGCCGCTTTATCTTTCCGTAATAATTTCCATGTTTTTGCTTGTTGCGGTCCTATCAGATGGAGCATTAATTGATAAACCAAAGTATATTCTTTACTGTTTAGTCCGGTGGGTGCTATTTACAATTCCAGGTGCGCCAAAAATTAATTCGATTGAAGCAGATCAGATCGTCGCATATGTTACTTGGTCACTGATATATGAGTGGTACTTTTATTTTGCGTTGCCGCTGATCTCACTATCGACAGGGCAACGCCCATCCTGGGCGCTTTTAGTTTCGCTGGTGGGAATCTGTCTCGCCTGGTACGGTGGATTTCAGTTGAAATTTGCAGCCAGCTTTTTTGGTGGAATGGTTGCAGCGCAATTAATTCGACTTCCGTCTTTCAAACTATTTGCACAAACGTCATCAGCTTCAGCGCTCGTATTGGTCTGTATGGCAAGCGTGCTCTTTTTCCCCGGCGCTTATGGAATTTTTCCGTCCATGATTCTTTCGGTGGCGTTTTGTTTGATCGCTGGAGGTGCAAACATTTTTGGCTTGTTGATCTGGAAGACATCGCGCAGGCTTGGGGAACTTGCATATAGCATCTACCTTGCTCACGGAATACTGCTATTCTCAATGATAAATTTCATTGTTGGCAAGAAAAACATCGCAATGATGTCAAGCATTTATTATTGGATATGCATTGCGATAACCGTGCCATTTTTGCTAGTGATATCCACAATCACGTTTCGTTACATTGAAACTCCTGGAATTAGCTTAGGAAAGAAACTCGAAGCGCGTTGGTCACGTGTGCATGGCATGCAATCAGCGCAAGCCGAAGGGCCGCAAAACCCTTGAACAACCGACCTGAAACCGATTTTCAATGCTTCCGTTCAACTAACGCCGCCTCCTTCAAAAACAATGTGGAGGAATTAAGCACATAACGAAACGTTCTTTTGTTATTGCTTAAGTCGCTCGAAGTTGGACCTGTACCAGCCTTGAAATCGCTCCAGCCCTGTCGCCAAAGTGGTCTGCGGCGCAAAATCGACCCACGCCTTCAGCTTGCTGGTGTCAGCATGGGTGGCTGGTACGTCGCCCGGCTGCATCGGCAAAAATTCCTTCTGTGCTTTCACGCCAAGTGCCTTCTCCAGCGTCTCGATGAAATACAGCACGGATACTGGCTGATCATTGCCGATGTTGTACACAGCGTGTGGCACGCCACCCTCTTCGCTCGGCTTGAATAGCAAGCGCACCACGCCTTCGACGATATCGTCGATGTATGTGAAGTCGCGCGTCAGCTTGCCTTCGGCGAATACCTGGATCGGGTCGCCTTTGAGCAGCTTTTGCGTAAAACTGAAGTAGGCCATATCCGGGCGGCCCCACGGGCCATACACCGTAAAAAAGCGCAGCCCGGTGGCCGGTACTCGATACAGCTGGCTGTACGAATACGCCATCAGCTCGTTCGATTTCTTCGTGGCGGCATACAGCGACACCGGGGTGTCGGTCACGTCGTCTTCGCTGAACGGCACCTTGGCGTTGGCGCCATACACGCTGCTGCTGCTGGCATACAACAAGTGCTCGATCTTGCCCTGGCGGCAGGCTTCCAGGATATTGCCGAACGCGACCAGGTTGGACTGAATGTACGCGTGCGGATTGATCAGCGAGTAACGCACCCCGGCTTGCGCCGCCAGGTGCACCACCAACGTCGGTTTTACCCGCGCGAACAGTGCCTCGACCTGCGCCACATCGGCCAGTTCGACGACATCGCACGCCACCCCCGCAGGATCGAGCAGCGCCGCGACACGGTCATGCTTTAACTGCGGGTCGTAGTAATCATTAAAATTATCGCAACCGAACACCTGGTGGCCCATGGCGGCAAGGCGTGCCGCAACATAACTGCCCACAAAACCAGCAGCTCCCGTGACCAGGATGCGATGCGTTCCAGCGATCATCAGGCAGCCTTCCGGCTGACGCGGCCGATACCTTCGTACGACAGGCCGGCAGCGGCCACTTCGGCCGGGTCGTAGATATTACGACCGTCAAATACGGCCTTGTCGCGCAGGCTCAATGCGAGGGCGCTAAAGTCCGGTGCGCGGAATTCTTTCCACTCGGTGACCAGCACCAGCACGTCGGCATTGTCAGTGGCGGCATTGGCCGAAGCCACGACGGTCAGTTGCGCAGCGCATTTTTCGTCGCCGTGCTCTTTCTGCAACAGGTGCAGGGCTTCCTTGCTGGCGACCGGGTCGTAGGCGCGCACGATGCAGCCGGCCTTGAACAGTTCGCGGATCAGCACCAGGCTCGGCGCTTCACGCATGTCGTCGGTGTTTGGCTTGAACGACATGCCCCACAGCGCGACAGTCTTGCCCGCCAGTTTCTCGACGCCACCGTAATGGCGCGCCAGCTTATTGAACAGCACGTTTTTCTGCGCTTCGTTGACGCGCTCGGTAGCGTCGAGGATGTGCATCGACTGCTTGTGGTCACCCGCGGTTTTCACGAGCGCCTTGACGTCCTTCGGGAAGCACGAACCGCCGTAGCCCATGCCGGCGTACAGGAACTGGGAGCCGATCCGTGGATCGAGGCCCATGCCCAGGCGCACCGCTTCGATATCGGCGTCCAGCAATTCGGCCAGGTTCGCCAGTTCGTTCATGAAACTGATGCGGGTGGCCAGCATCGAATTGGCGGCGTATTTCGTCAGCTCCGCACTGCGCACATCCATTTCGACCAGTTTTTCGTGGTTGCGGCTGAATGGCGCATACAGCTGACGCATCAGCTTGGTGGCGCGCGGGTCGTTGCTGCCGACCACGATGCGGTCCGGGCGCATGAAGTCGTCGATCGCGGCGCCTTCCTTGAGGAATTCGGGGTTGCTGACGACGGCAAACGCCACCGTGCTGCCGCGTTTGTCGAGCTCGCCCTGGATGGCGGCACGCACCTTGTCGGCGGTGCCCACCGGTACGGTCGATTTGTCGACCACCACCAGCGGACGATCCATGCGCTGGCCGATCGAGCGCGCCGCCGCCAGGATATGGGTCAGGTCGGCGCTGCCGTCTTCGTCAGGCGGTGTGCCAACGGCGAGGAACACCAGGTCGGCGTGGGCAATGGCTTCATCGTAGCTGGTTGAGAACAACAGGCGACCGGCGCTCGCGTTGCGTGCAACCAACTGATCCAGGCCCGGCTCGTGGATCGGAATCACGCCGTTTTTCAGCATCGCGATCTTGTCTTCGTTAACGTCAAGACACAGGACGGCATTGCCGACATCTGCAAAACACGCGCCGGAAACGAGGCCGACGTAGCCGGTACCAATGATGGAAATCTTCATGATGTATATAAGGGAATTGTCAGCACAACTGGAATCAGGCGCGACCGCGGTGCAGAGGGCCTGGAAGGCCCACTGGCGCCGTCGCCGGGTAGTGGAAATGTCTAAAGTAAACTTGAATTATAGTATCATGGTTGATAAGTATTTCTGTGTTAGCCCGCCAACTGTGCTGCCCTTTGGCAAAATTTATTTCTTTTTGGCGACAATCGCCTGGCGTCCCCAAGTGTCTCTGATAGTATCGCCGCTTACTTCTGCGGCTGCGGGCATCCCTGCGCCTGATTAATAAATATGAAGCTATTAACTTTCAGCACCTTGTACCCCAACTCGGAGCAGCCCAATCACGGGATTTTCGTCGAGACCCGCCTGCGCTACCTGATTGGCAGCGGCAAGGCAGAATCGCGCGTGGTGGCGCCGGTGCCCTGGTTCCCGTCGCGCGATCCCAAATATGGTCCCTACGCCCAGTTCGCGCGCGTGCCACGCCATGAAGAACGCAATGGCCTGTCGGTCGCCCACCCCCGCTACCTGGTGGTGCCGCGCATCGGCATGAACATTACGCCTTTCATGCTGGCCCAGTCGGCAAAAAAGACCATCGGCCGCATCCGCGACGAAGGCTATGACTTCGACGCCATCGACGCCCACTATTTTTACCCGGACGGCGTCGCTGCCGTCATGCTTGGCAAATATTTCAATAAGCCGGTGGTAATTACGGCGCGCGGCACCGACATCAACCTGATACCCCAGTTCGCCTTGCCGCGCAAGATGATCATGTGGGCCGCGGAACGCGCCAACGGCATCGTCACCGTCTGCCAGGCGCTGAAGGAAGAAATTACCGGGCTGGGCGTTGCCAACAAGAACATCGTGGCGCTGCGCAACGGCGTCGATTTGCAGCGCTTCCAGCCGACCGACCGCGCCGCCGCCCGCGCCGCGCTGGCCATCAACGGTTTCACGATCCTGTCGGTCGGGCTGCTCGATCCGCGCAAGGGCCACGATATCCCGATCCGCGCGCTGGCTGAATTGCCCGACGTGCGCCTGATGATTGCCGGCTCCGGTCCCGACCTGAAAAAACTGCAGGACCTGGCCACGCAGATGGGCGTGGCGGACCGGGTAACGTTCCTCGGTCCCATCCCACAAACCGCGCTGGCGCAGTATTACAACGCCGCCGATGTGCTGGTGCTGGCCTCCTCCCGCGAAGGCTGGGCAAATGTCCTGCTCGAATCGATGGCGTGCGGCACGCCGGTCATTGCCAGCAATGTCTGGGGCACGCCGGAAGTCGTCAATGCGCCGGAAGCGGGCTTGCTGATGCACGAGCGCACGCCCGCCAGCCTGGCTGCCAGCGTGCGCCTGCTGCGCGCCAACTACCCCGACCACAGCGCCACGCGCCGGTACGCCGAGCGTTTCAGCTGGGACGACACCACCCAGGGACAGCTCGATCTGTTCCAGCAAGTCATATTGGATAAAGCTGCGTGAGGATTCTCTACCACCACCGGACCCGTTCGAAAGATGGGCAGTATGTCCACATCGAAGAAATGATCAACGCGCTGCGTGCGCTCGGCCATGAAGTGATCATCGTTGCGCCGCCGAGCGCCGAAACCGAATCGTTCGGCTCGGATGCGGGCGCTGTCGCCGTCTTGAAACGCTACATGCCGAAGTGGTGTTACGAGCTCATCGAACTGGCATACTCGCTGGTGGCCTACCGCCGCCTGGCCGCCGCCGTGCGCCAGCACCAGCCGGATGTGTTGTACGAACGCTACAATTTGTTTTTACCGGCCGGTATCTGGCTGGCGCGCAAGTACAAGCTGCCGATGCTGCTGGAAATTAATGCACCGATCCTGGAAGAGCGTACCAAGTATGACGGCTTGTCGTTGACGCGCCTGGCGCGCTGGTCGCAATCCTATGCCTGGCGCAAAGCAGACCTGGTATTGCCGGTCACCCAGGTGCTGGGCGACATGGTGCAGGCGTATGGCGTGCCCGCCGAACGCATCGTGGTGATCCCGAACGGCATCAATGGCGACCGCTTCGATGGCAACACCGATGTAGCGGCGGCCAAGCGTGCACTTGGCCTGGAGGGCCAGCTTGTGCTGGGCTTTACGGGTTTTGTGCGTGAATGGCATGGCCTGGACCAGGTGATCGACCTGATCGCCAACGACCCGCCGGATGCGTTGCGCACGCTGCTGGTGGTCGGCGATGGTCCGGCCCGTTCCGCACTGGAACAGCAGGCAGCCCGACTGGGCATCGCCGCACGTGTGCACTTTACGGGCATCGTGGAGCGCGACGACGTCGCCAAATATGTTTCAGCGTTCGACATCGCACTGCAGCCGGCCGTGGTGGACTACGCGTCGCCGCTCAAACTGTTCGAATATCTGGCGCTCGGCAAGGCCATCGTGGCGCCGGGCCAGCCGAACATCCGTGAAATCCTGACCCACGAAAAAAATGCGCTGCTGTTCGATCCGGCGCACCCGGCGCAGCTGGCCGCCTCGATCCACCGCCTGTGCGTGGATCCGGCCCTGCGCCTGCAAGTGGCAACCGGTGCGCGCGACGCCATCGTCGAGCAGCAATTGACGTGGAAGGCCAACGCGCAGCGCGTGGTGGACCTGTTTGGCAAGCTGAGGGGCCGCCATGCGTGACTTGCTGATGTTCGCGGTCATTTTCGGCTCGATCCCTTTCATTTTTATGCGGCCTGCCCTAGGCGTGCTGATCTTCACTTGGCTCAGCCTGATGAATCCGCACCGCCTGAGCTATGGTGCAGCATTCGATTTTCCGTTTGCGGCGCTCATTGCAATGGTGACGTTGGCGGCCGTGGTACTGAGCAAACAACCGAAGCAGTTTCCCCGCACTCCCGTCACCATCGTGTTGCTGGTATTTTGTGCCTGGATGACGCTGACCAGTTTTTTTGCACTCGAACCCGATTTGGTATGGCAGGAATGGAACCGCGTCATCAAGACCATGTTCATGGTGTTTGTGTCGCTGATGGTCCTGAACACGGAGCGCGACATCAAACAATACGCGTGGGTCGTCGCTTTGTCGCTCGGTTTCTATGGCCTGAAGGGCGGCATTTTCGTCGTAATGTCGGGAGGCTCCTACAGGGTGTTTGGACCGTCAGGCAGCTATATCGAGGAAAACAACGGCATGGCGCTGGCGCTCGTCTCCACCCTCCCGCTGATCTGGTACCTGCGTAACCAGGTCAAGAACAAGTGGCTGTCATTGGTCATGCTGGCCATGACGATTTTCTCGGCCATCGCGGCCGTCGGCTCCTACTCACGAGGCGCGCTGCTCGGTGGCGGGGCAATGCTGAGTTTTCTGTGGCTTAAAAGCAAGAACAAAGCGAGCACCGGCGTGGCGGTCATTGCCATGATCGCCGTGATCGCACTGGTCATGCCACCGCAGTGGTTCGAACGCATGAATACCATTGACGACTACAAGCAGGACGATTCGGCGATGGGCCGTATCAACGCCTGGCAATTTGCCATCAATGTGGCGACCCACAATGTGCTTGGCGGTGGCTTCAATGTATTTACGAGGCGCCAATTTGCGATTTACGCACCGGATCCACTCGCCTACCACGTAGCGCACAGTATTTTTTTCCAAGTGCTCGGTGACCACGGGTT
>Ga0247729_10000993_pt1 | contig 10707 bp, 8 predicted proteins | sample UWRJL133311R2_FD_180958 | JGI IMG/M metagenome (GOLD analysis project Ga0247729, IMG submission 180958) | Plant litter microbial communities from Arlington Agricultural Research Station in Wisconsin, United States - UWRJ-L133-311R-2 | ecosystem: Environmental > Terrestrial > Plant litter >... | reverse complement strand
GACGGCGTTCGGGCAGATCAAGAACTTCTCCGGCGATCCGGTGGCGGTGTTCGAGATCGTCCGCGACGCCTCGGCCTACCGCACCCTGACGCAGACCTCGCTGACCTGGCTCGGCATCATCTCCGCCGCCGTGCTGGTCATCGCCGGCGCCATCGCAGTGTGGATGGGCAGCAGCATGGCGCGCCCGATCAAAGCGCTGGAGGCCGCGATGCGCGCCATCGCCGACGGCAACCACACCGTTGCGATCCCCGGCGCCGGCCGCAAGGACGAGATCGGTTCGATGGCCGGCGCGGTCGAAATCTTCAAGAACGGCCTGATCGAGACCGACCAGTTGCGCGCCGAACAAGAGCAGCAGCGCGAGCGCAGCCAGGTCGAGCGTCGCGACACCATGAACGCGCTGGCCAGCCGCTTCGAGAGCGGCGTCGGCAGCGTGGTCGGCGCGGTCGGCTCCGCCGCGGGCGAATTGCGCAGCACCGCGCAGTCGATGGCCGCCACCGCCGAGGAATCCACGCGGCAGACGGCGGCCGTCGCCGCCGCCTCCGAGGAAGCCACCCAGAGCGCGCAGGCGGTCGCCGCGGCGATCGAGGAGCTCAACGCCTCGATCAGCGAGATCGCCCAGCAGGTCAATGAATCCGCCCGGGTCGCCGGCGATGCGGTGTCGCAGGCCAATATCACCAACTCGGAAGTACAGAGCCTCGCCGAAGCCGCGCAACGAATCGGCGACGTGGTCAAGCTGATCAGCGAGATTGCGGCGCAGACCAACCTGCTGGCGCTCAACGCCACCATCGAGGCCGCGCGCGCCGGCGAAGCCGGACGCGGCTTTGCCGTGGTCGCCTCCGAGGTGAAGGCGCTGGCGACGCAGACTTCCAAGGCCACCGACGAGATCTCGGCGCAGGTCAACGCGATCCAGAACGCCACCCGCTCCTCGGTGGATTCGATCCAGGGCATCACCTCGACCATCGGCAAGGTCAGTGAGATCGCCAGCGCCATTGCGGCTGCCGTGGAAGAACAGGGCGCCGCCACGCTGGAGATCGCCCGCAACGTCGCCGACGCCGCCCGCGGCACCGGCGAGGTCTCCGAGAACATCGCCGGGGTCAACGACGCCGCCCGCGAAACCGGCCACGCCGCCACCCGCGTGGTGGAATCCGCCGCCGACCTGTCGCGCAGCGGCGAGGACCTCAAGACCCAGGTCGACGCCTTCCTGCGCGAGGTCCGTGCAGCATAGGCTTCATAATGATCTAGATGAATCGGCATTCCCTCCCCGTCATTGCGAGGAGCGAAGCGACGCGGCAATCCAGAAGCCTCAGGCTCGGCAAGAACTGGATTGCTTCGTCGCAAGGGCTCCTCGCAATGACGGAAGCGAGTGATGTCGATAATCTTCCCGCTCTAACCTTTTCCTGTGAGTGGGGCAGGCGAAGTTGGGCGCCGGAATAATACAGCAGCGCGCTACTTCCCCGCCTCGCTCTTCAGCAGCAGCTTGTTGGCGGCGATTTCCTTGACCAGCAGCGCATCCAGTTCGGCCGATGTCATCGGCATCGGCTCGACGCCGAGCTTCTTCAGGCTGGCCTGCATCTCCGCAGTGTTCAGCACCTTTGTGCCTGTAGCGTAGAGCTTTGCGATGATCTCCGGCGGCGTCTTGGCGGGCACGAAGACGCCGAACCAGATCGCGCTGTCGGCATCCTTGAGACCGGCCTCGATCGGCGTCGGCACCTCGGGCAGATCGCGCGCGCGGCTCGGCGTCGATACGACCAGCGCCCGGACCTGGCCCTCGCGGATCAGCGGCAGCGCCGTGGCCAGCGGGCAGAAATAGAAATCGATGCGGCCACCAATGATATCGGTGATCACTTCCGAGCCGCCGCGATAGGGAATGTGCGAGGCGTCGAAGCCGGCAGCGACGCGGAATTTTTCGGAACTGATATGCACGGCGCTGCCAACCCCCACCGAGCCGTAATTGATCACCGTGCCCTTGATGCGTGCAGCGCTGAGGAAATCCTCGATCGTTTTCCACGGCCGTTCGTTCGGCACGATCATGACATTGGCGCTGTAGCCGATCATCAAGACGGAGGCGAGATCGCGGCCGGTGTCGTAGTTGAGATTGGGGAAGATCGCCGGCGCGATGGAGATGGCGTTGGTCTGCGACAGCAGCGTGTAGCCGTCGGGGTCGGCCTTGGCCACCGCCCCAGTGCCCACCGAACCGCCGGCGCCCACGCGGTTTTCAATGATGATCGGCTGGCCGAGTTCGGTGCCGAGTTTCTCGAAGAATAATCGCGGCACCACGTCGCCGGCGCTGCCGGCGCCGAACGGATTGACGGCCTTGATGGGCTTGAGCGGCCAGACGGAGTCGGCCTGCGCGATGACGGGGGCCAGCAGGGTGGCGGCCAGACATGACCACCGCAGAAACTTCTTCATCACGCGCTCCGGTTGCACCATTTTGGGGATGGCGGGGCAAAGGGAGAGCGTTGCAAGATCGGGGCCGGGGAAGAGGCAGGACCGTTTCACGAGTCGTCCCCGCGAAGGCGGGGACCCATACACGCTGTCGTCGTGGCGGCCACCGGCCGACAATATCGTGCTTCCATGGAGAGGTCGGAGGCTATGGGTCCCCGCCTTCGCGGGGACGACGTGGAGGGTGCGGTGCTAATTCTTCAGTGCCGCCAGCGCGTCTTTCACATTGGGATCGAGCCCGGCGCCGCCGGCGTCCAGATGCGCCATGATCTGCTTGCGCATGCGCGGGTCCCAGAATTTCCGGATGTGCTCGGTGATTCCCGGCACGGCCTTGTCATGGCCCTGGCTGTTAAAGAAGGTGCCGATCTGGTTGGCCATGTAGATCAGCCGGTCAGGCGACGTCGATGTGTGCATGGTCCATTCCCTGCGCGCTTGCGTCGGACGCGACGCGGTGCGGATGCGTGAAAATCTCAAAGCCGTCGGCGCGCGCGATGGCGACGAGGGTGATATTGGCAGCTTCCGCCATGCGGATGGCGAGTGCGGTCGGCGCCGACACCGAGACCATCACGCTCGCGCCGATGGCGGCGGTCTTCTGCACCATCTCCACGGAAACGCGGCTGGTCAGCAGTACCGTGCCTTCTGACGCATCGACCTTGTCCTGCGCCAGCGCGCCGGCCAGTTTGTCGAGCGCGTTGTGACGTCCGACATCCTCGCGCAACGCGACGATACCATGCGACGGAGTCCAGAACGCCGCGGCATGAACCGCGCGGGTTTCGATATTGATCTTCTGCAGCGGCGCCAATAATGCCATCGCGGTCATGATCTGCTCGGGCGCAAACACCCTGCCCGGCCCGACGATGGCCGCCGGCTTCACGGCCTCGGAAATCGAATCGATGCCGCACAACCCGCAACCGGTGGGGCCGGCGATCTGCCGGCGCCGCGCGCTGATGCCTTCGGCGGTGTCCGTCGCCAGCCACATGCGGAGTTCGATGCCGTCGTCGAACGCGACCGCCTCGAACGTTTCAATCTCATCCGCCGACTTCACCACGCCTTCGCTGAGGCTGAAGCCGATGGCAAAATCGTGCAGGCTGTCCGGCGTTCCCATCATCACGGCATAGGTGCCGCCATTATAGGTGATCGCCAGCGCCGTCTCTTCCGGCACGGCGCGCAGGCCTTCGCTGGCGCCGTCGCGGCGCCAGATGGTTCGTGTAACCGAGCGTACCGGATCGTGCATCTCTACTCCGCCGCTTCCACCACCGGCATACTGATGCGGCGCGACTGCCGGGCCTGCTCGTCGTATTCCTTCTGCCATTCCGACGGCCCGTTGGACGGCGAGATCTGCACCGCCGTCACCTTGTATTCCGGACAGTTGGTGGCCCAGTCCGAAAACTCGGTGGTGATGACGTTGGCCTGCGTGGTCGGGTGGTGGAACGTGGTGTAGACCACGCCGGGCGCGACGCGCTCGGTGATCAAGGCGCGCAGCGTCGTCTCGCCGGCGCGGCTCTGCAGCCGGCACCAGTCGCCGTCGCGCACGCCGCGCTGCTCGGCGTCATGCGGATGCATCTCCAGCCGGTCCTCTTCGTGCCAGACCGTGTTGGCGGTGCGCCGCGTCTGCGCGCCGACATTGTACTGGCTGAGAATGCGGCCGGTGGTGAGCAGCAGCGGGAAGCGCGGCCCGGTGCGCTCGTCGGTCGCGACATATTCGGTGAGCATGAACTTGCCCTTGCCGCGCACGAAGCCGTCCATGTGCATGATCGGCGTGCCCAGCGGCTGCTTCTCGTTGCACGGCCACTGCACGGAGCCAAGTTCTTCCAGCTTGGCAAAGGAAACCCCGGCGAAGGTGGGCGTCAGTGCCGCGATCTCGTCCATGATTTCGGACGGATGGTTGTAGTGCATCTCGTAGCCCAGCGCCTTGGCGAAGCCGAGGGTGACTTCCCAGTCTTCCAGGCCGTTCTTCGGCGACATCACCTTTCGCACGCGCTGGATGCGGCGTTCGGCATTGGTGAAGGTGCCGTTCTTCTCCAGGAAGGTGGAGCCTGGGAAGAACACGTGGGCGTAGTTCGCGGTCTCGTTGAGGAACAAGTCGTGGACTATGACACATTCCATCGACGACAGCGCCGAGACGACGTGCTTGGTGTTGGGATCGGACTGCAGGATGTCCTCGCCCTGCACGTAAAGGCCCATGAAGGTGCCTTCGACGGCGGCATCGAACATGTTGGGAATACGCAAGCCCGGCTCGTTGTTGAGCTTGACGTTCCACATCGCCTCGAACTGCTCTCGCACCGCATCGCCGGAGATGTGGCGATAGCCCGGCAGCTCATGCGGGAACGAGCCCATGTCGCAGGAGCCCTGCACGTTGTTCTGGCCGCGCAGCGGGTTCACGCCAACGCCGGGACGGCCGATATTGCCGGTGGCCATGGCAAGGTTGGCGATGGCGATCACCGTGGTCGAGCCCTGGCTGTGCTCGGTGACGCCAAGCCCGTAGTAGATCGCGCCGTTGCCGCCGGTGGCGAACAGTCTGGCTGCTTCGCGCAGCTCCTTCGGGTCGACGCCGGTCATGATGGCGGTGGCTTCGGGCGAGTGGTTGGGCTGGGCCACGAACGCCGCCCAGTCCTCGAACTCGCTCCAGTCGCAGCGCTCGCGGATGAAGGTCTCATCGGCCAGGCCTTCGGTGACGATCACGTGCGCAATCGCGGTGAGCACGGCGACATTGGTGCCGGGCATCAAAGGCAGATGGTGCTGCGCCTCGATATGCGCCGAGCGCACGATGTCGGTGCGACGCGGATCGACCACGATCAGCTTGGCGCCGGCGCGCAGCCGCTTCTTCAGGCGGGAGGCGAACACCGGATGTCCGTCGGTCGGATTGGCGCCGATGATCATCACCACGTCGGTGTCTTCCACCGAGTCGAAATCCTGCGTGCCGGCCGAAGTACCGAAGGTCGAGGACAGGCCGTAGCCGGTCGGCGAATGGCAGACGCGGGCGCAGGTGTCGACATTGTTGTTGCCGAAGCCGGCGCGGATCAGCTTCTGCACCACGAAGACTTCTTCATTGGTGCAGCGTGAAGAGGTGATGCCGCCGATGGAGTCGCGGCCGTACTTGGCCTGGATGCCCTTGAATTTCTTGGCGGCGAAATTGAACGCCTCGTCCCATGACACTTCCTGCCACGGGTCGGTGATCTTCTCGCGCACCATCGGGTTGAGGATGCGTTCCTTGTGGTTGGTATAACCCCAGGCGAAGCGGCCCTTGACGCAGGAATGGCCACGGTTGGCCTTGCCGTCCTTGAACGGCACCATGCGCACCACTTCCTCGCCGCGCATCTCCGCCTTGAAGGTGCAGCCGACGCCGCAATAGGCGCAGGTGGTGACCACGGAATGCTCGGGCTGGCCGATCTCGATCACGGCCTTCTCGGTCAGCGTCGCGGTCGGGCAGGCCTGCACGCAGGCGCCGCAGGACACGCATTCGGAGCCGAGGAACGACTCGCTCATGCCGGGCGAAACGCGGCTCTCGAAGCCGCGGCCGGAAATGGTCAGCGCAAAGGTGCCCTGCACTTCCTCGCAGGCGCGAACGCAGCGCGAGCAGACGATGCACTTCGAGGGATCGTAGGTGAAGTACGGATTGCTCTCGTCCTTCGCCATCCAGTGATCGTTCTCGCAGTCGTGCGGCGAATGATCGTGGGAGTGCGAATGGTTGTGCGTCTTGGCGAAGACGTGGTTCTCGCCCTCGTAGCCGTAGCGCACGTCGCGCAGGCCGACCGCGCCGGCCATGTCCTGCAATTCGCAGTCGCCGTTCGCAGCGCAGGTCAGGCAGTCCAGCGGATGGTCGGAGATGTAGAGCTCCATCACGCCCTTGCGCAGCTTCTTCAGCCGTTCGTTCTGGGTGTGGACCACCAGGCCTTCCATGGCCGGTGTGGTGCAGGACGCCGGCGTGCCCGCGCGGCCCTCGATCTCGACCAGACAGAGCCGGCAGGAGCCGAACGCATCCACCATGTCGGTGGCGCACAGCTTTGGAATCTGTGTGCCCATCTCCATGGCGGCGCGCATGATGGAGGTGCCCTCGGGCACCGAGACGCTTTGCCCGTCGATGGTCAGCGTGACCATCTTCTCGCTCTTGGAGCGCGGGGTGCCGAAATCGATTTCATGAACGAGCGACATGAGGTTGCTCCTATTCTGCTGCTTGCAGGTGGGCCGGCGGCGGCCCGAAATCTTCGCGGAAATGCTTCAGCGCGCTCATCACCGGGTACGGCGTGAAGCCGCCGAGCGCACAGAGCGAACCGAACTTCATGGTGTTGCTGAGATCTTCCAGCACGGCGATGTTCTCGGCGACGCGTTCGCCGCGGCGGATCTTGTCGATGGTCTCGACGCCGCGCGTCGAGCCGATCCGGCACGGCGTGCACTTGCCGCACGATTCCACGGCGCAGAACTCCATGGCGAAGCGCGCCTGCTTCGACATGTCGACGGAGTCGTCGAACACTACAATGCCGCCATGACCGATCAGGCCGTCACGCTTGGCGAAGGCTTCGTAGTCGAACGGCGTGTCGAACATTTCGCGCGGAAAGTACGCGCCAAGCGGGCCGCCGACCTGCACCGCACGGACAGGTTTGCCGGTAAAGGTGCCGCCGCCGACATCGTCGATCAGTTCGCCGAGCGTGATGCCGAAGGCGACCTCGAACAGGCCGCCGAACTTGATGTTGCCGGCGAGTTGGATCGGCATGGTGCCGCGGGAACGACCCATGCCGAAATCGGCATAGGCCTTGGCGCCGTCATTGAGGATGAACGGGATCGCCGCGAAGGACAGCACGTTGTTAATCACGGTGGGCTTGCCGAACAGGCCCTTGTGCGCCGGCAGCGGCGGCTTGGCGCGGACGATGCCGCGGCGACCCTCGAGACTCTCCAGCAGCGAAGTCTCCTCGCCGCAGACATAGGCGCCGGCGCCGACGCGGACCTCCATATCGAAACTGTGACCGGAACCGCGGATGTTGTCGCCGAGCCAGCCGGCGCGCCGGGCGGCTTTGATGCCCTCTTCCAGCGCGATGACGGCGTGCGGATATTCCGAGCGGATGTAGATGTAACCCTTGGTGGCGCCCACAGCGATGCCGGCAATGGTCATGCCTTCGATCACCACGAAGGGATCGCCTTCCATGATCATGCGGTCGGCAAAGGTGCCGCTGTCGCCTTCGTCGGCATTGCAGACGATGAATTTGCGGTCGGCCTGCGCCTCGGCCACCGTCTTCCACTTGATGCCGGTGGGGAAGCCGGCGCCGCCGCGGCCGCGCAGACCGGAGGCGGAGACGTCGGCAAGGATGCCGATGGTGCCCAGCGTAAGCGCGCGTTCCAGGCCCTTGTAGCCGTCATGGGCACGATAATCCTCGACCGAGCGGGGATCGACCACACCGCAGCGCACAAAGGTCAGCCGGGTCTGCCGCTTCAGCCAGGGAATCTCGTCCGTGACACCTAGACGCAGTGCGTGTTCGGCATTGTTCGACATCGCGTCGAGCACGGAACCCACATCGGCCTCGGTGACCGGGCCGAAAGCGACGCGGCCTTCCGGGGCGGCGAGTTCGATCATCGGCTCGAGCCAATAGAGGCCGCGCGAGCCGGTGCGCACGATTTCGAGGTCGAGGCTGCGTTGCTCAGCCAGTTGCACGAAGGCGGCGGCAATTTCATCGGCGCCAACGGCAACCGAGCCGGCATCGAGAGGGATAAAGATCTTCATCGCTGCGCCTCCGCCACCAGCGCATCGATGCGCTTCTCGTCGAGGCGGCCAACCAGACGGCCATCGAGCATCGCCGACGGCGCCGTGGCGCAGAGCCCGAGGCAATATATCGGCTCCAGCGTAACCCGCTGATCCGGCGTGGTTTTCCCCATGGAGATACCGAGTTTCGATTCCGCACGGGCGACCAGCGCGTCGCCGCCGGCGGCCTGGCAGGCTTCGGCGCGGCACAGCTTCAGCACATGCTTGCCGGCAGGTTCGTGGCGGAAGTCATGGTAGAAGGTGAAGACGCCGTGGACCTCGGCGCGCGACAGGTTTCGCGCTTCCGCGATCATCGGGATCGCCGCTGCGGGGACGTAGCCAAACGCCTCCTGCAGCGCGTGCAGCATCACAATGGTGCCGCCCTCGACATCGCCGAGGCCGGCGATGATCTCGGCGCCCCGCGTCTCGTCCCATGGTTCGTAAACTGAGGTCATCGCGTTTCCGATTGTTATTCCCAGAAACGCATGAAAGTTGGAATCGCTCCAAAGATCAATAAAGCAGTCTCATGCTGCGATACGGAAACCGTATCGAGCTATCGAGGAATGCGAAGATTTTGAAATGGTTAGTTCGGTTGCGGTGCAGCAATTGCTGCTCGCTCCGTCCTCTCCCCGTCATTGCGAGGAGCGAAGCGACGCGGCAATCCAGAGGCCACAAGGAAAGACTGGATTGCTTCGTCGCAAGGGCTCCTCGCAATGACGGTTGAGGGCGCACGCGTGCGGCCTCACGCCTCCAGCGACGGCGCCACTTCCCGTGCGATCTGCACCAGGGTGGCCACCAGCGGCGTCATGGGATCGCGCTGCGGCACCACGAGGCCGACGCCGTAGGTCACCTCGGGGTCGACGATGGGGATCATCCGTACCGAGCCCGACGCGGTCAGGCCGAGGGTTTCCGCCAGCTTGGCCGGCATCACGCTGGCCCAGCGCCCGGTCTTTACATGGGTATAGAGCACGATGATGGAGTTCGAGGTCAGCATCGGCATCGCCTCGGCGCCGACGGACTTCAGCGCCCGGTCGATAATGCGGCGGTTCTGCATGTCCGGCGTCAGCAGGCATAGCGGCACCTGGCCGACTTCCTTCCAGGTAACCTGATCGCGATCGCCGAACATGCCGTCCGGCGAGGTCAGCAGCCGGTAGCTCTCCTTGTAGAGCGGGATCGAGCGCACTTTGCCGAGCGGCTCGTTCTCGATGTAGGTCAGGCCGGCATCGACCTCGAGATTTTCCAGCAGGCCGAGCACGGCTGCGGAAGTGCAGGACACCACACGGAACTGGACCTCGGGATGGCGGGCGCGGAACGGCGTGGTCAGCGAGGCCACCATGCCGAGCACGGTGGGGATCGCGGCGATGCGGATTTCGCCGGACAGCCGGTCCTTGAGGCCGTTGATCTCCTGCTTCATGGCGCGGGCATCGCCGACGATGCGGCGCGCCCAGTCCAGCGCCCGCTCGCCTTCCGGCGTGAAGCCCTGGAAGCGCGAGCCGCGCTGCACCAGCATCACGCCGAGCAGATCTTCGAGCTGCTTCAGGCTGGTGGACATGGTGGGCTGGGTGACACCGCAGGCTTCGGCCGCGCGGCCAAAATGCCGTTCTTTCGCCAACGACAGCAGCAGTTCAAGTTTCTCGATCAAGGTGCGCCTCGCTCGGACCACATGGTGACAACGGCGGCGCTGCGCGAGAATCGCGTATGTGGTTCTTCATTTCCGCCCCCGCGAAGCATATGGCGCGGAATACCGGGGCCGCAACCCGCGAGGCCCGTGGCTGAGCCACGCCTTTGGTCGGGTGTCGCGCGCGAACGCTGAAAGCAGCTGCTGCATCAATGGCGGCAAGAGACCGTCTAATAGCAAAAGAGCCTCGTGAGAGGCTCTTTGCATTTGATGCGTATTGTTCACACTGAGACAGCGTGCTCGCGAAACCTGATGCGATCAGCCGAGGCGGCTGATCTGCTCTTCGGTCACGACGCGCTCGACGTTCTCGGTCTTGCTCTTGATACGGTAGCGCGGACGGCCATCGGCTTCGATCGGCAGGCAGGAGGTGATGGTGTAAACGCTGCGTTCCTTGACCATCGAGCGACCCTGCGGTCCCTGCAGCTGGTGGTGGACGTCGTCATTGATTGCGTAGTTATGCGCCATTATTCATACTCTCCACGATGGGCGGCTTTTAGCCACAACCGGGCCGTAAAGCAAGAAATCTGTAGCAATTTCGGCCAGATAGCACGTCAGGCCTGATATGCAATCAGCGCCGACCGGCACTACTTGTATTACCTCAGCCGGTAATTCGCGGCGCAATTGCCGGTCCCGGCGGCAGCCCAAGGGCACTTTTGGGTCAGAATCGCAGGCTTTCGGGCCATTCACGGCTTCGATAGCAACGCGGCGGTACTGTTAGTTATGAATCCAATTGCTGGAAGGGGCGCGTGAATCGCGTCCAGAAACCGAAAAACCACCGGCAGGGCATTGCCGGTGGTTTCGGAGGTTTACATTAAAGTTCGCGTGTCTCCTTGAAGACAATGGCCGGCGAAGGATT
>Ga0247729_10000992_pt1 | contig 10715 bp, 8 predicted proteins | sample UWRJL133311R2_FD_180958 | JGI IMG/M metagenome (GOLD analysis project Ga0247729, IMG submission 180958) | Plant litter microbial communities from Arlington Agricultural Research Station in Wisconsin, United States - UWRJ-L133-311R-2 | ecosystem: Environmental > Terrestrial > Plant litter >... | reverse complement strand
CGCCGGTTTTAATTCTGTAGCTTCCTACAATCCATATTGGGATATGCGTGGAAGTACATTTGAAGATGTCGATGGATACCGGGTTGTATTGCAAAATAGTGAGTGGAAAGTTTAATGACTACGCAGGAAAAAACGGAAGAGTTTTATATCGACAATGAAGCTGATATGGTCGCTTTCGGTGAGCGGTTGGGTCGTGAATTTTTTGCGCAATCCAAATCTCTCTGCGTATTTCTAAATGGCGATTTGGGCGCGGGTAAAACCACATTATCGCGCGGAATTTTGCGCGCTTTCGGTCACCTAGGCGCAGTGAAAAGCCCGACTTATACTTTAGTGGAAGAATATATTTTTTCGGGTCGCCGTGTTTATCATTTCGATTTATATCGCCTGGGTGATCCTGAAGAGTTGGAATACATGGGTATCCGCGATTATTTTTCGGAAGGCAATCTTTGCCTCATCGAATGGCCCGAGCGTGGCCAGGGCATATTGCCAAAACCTGATGTATTAATTGATGTAAAGGTGCAAGGTGAGGGGCGTATTATTTATATCTCCTCTGCAAATTTTAAGTTTTAAACGTATCGCTACTTTAAAAATTATAGTTACATAAAAATTTTAAATTTATGAATAAGGTCAATTATGAATAGACTTGAATTTCAGTCTTTATGCAATTCCATTGGTGATGAAGTTGAACGTTTGTTGCCAGATGTTTTAGCGGTTCCAGAGGAAATGCAAATTGCTAATGGAAACTGTGTGCTCTGTGTGATGAATGCAGAAGGCGATACGGTCGTACGTATGTATGGTGGAAGTAATCCTGCTCGCCAACGTCAGGTTGCGCAAGTAGCTACCAAAAAAGCTTTGCAAGTGTGGCGCACTGGGTATGCGACAGGTGCGTATGAAAAATTAGTCTACAACGGTGAGTTGAATACCGATGATTTTGGAATTCCGCATCCTGAATTTATTGGCTGGCTAGGTGGGCTTGAAGCAAAAACAAAAAATGGCGAGCGCTTAATTGTGGCATTCAGCGGTGTTCGTGGTGAAGAGGATCAGGGGATTTTGCGTAGAGCTGCGGAGAATTTAAAAAGTTTCTCAATTGTGGAATAAATTCTTTAATCAGGTCTTTAAAAAACGCAGCTTAAGCTGCGTTTTTTTATTTTATAAATTACCTGGAAAATCATTCTTCGCTTTCAATCAGCTCGCGATAATCGTGTGCATCAAGCGCTTCTTCAAGTTCTACTAAGTTGTCCGGGCGAACGCGGAAAAACCAACCATCGTCGTAAGGTGATGAATTTACAGTTTCTGGTGCATCGGCCAAGGCTTCGTTCACTGCAACGACTTCGCCGCTTACAAGTGAATAAATATCAGAAGCAGCTTTAACGGACTCAACGACTCCAGCCTCTTCGCCAACAGCAACGCGGCTGCCTACTTCAGGAGTTTCTACAAACACAACATCGCCCAAGGCTTCTTGTGCATGGTCAGTAATACCGATGGTCACTGTGCCATCTTCTTCAACGCGTGCCCACTCGTGGCTGCTTAAGTATTTTAATTCTTTGCGGATGTCGCTCATGATATTTTCCTGTGTTCTAAAATTTTGAAATTTTGTTGATGATCAATAATAAAAATGTTTCTGATTCAAGATTATTACGTATGTGCGTTCACAAATATCACAGACTTGTTTTTTTCGGTCTTGAAAAAATAATTCTTTAAAATGGTTACTACATTTAATCGTTAAACGAGAGGTTTACCATTGCGTACAAAATTGGGTGCTACCACATCAACCAAAACTTGCTTGCCGCGCATGTCCACATGGCATTGATCGCCTATGCTCACGGGTACTCGTGCCAGAGCGATAGAATAGCCTAAAGTTGGCGAAAAAGTACCACTGGTAATCACACCTTTTTGCTCAGTACCTGCCACGCTAACAATCTGGTCCGCACGCATAACACCGCGCTCCCGCAATACTAATCCTACTAACTTAAATGCTGGACCTGCATTTTTTTCAGCTTCAATTGCGCTACGGCCAATAAAATTACGGTCGCTTGGATTCCATGCGATTGTCCAGCCCATATTTGCAAAAAGTGGTGACACATTGTCGTCCATTTCATGGCCGTATAAATTCATACCCGCTTCAAGACGCAGAGTGTCGCGTGCCGCTAAACCACAGGGAGGTACGCCAGCTGCCGCAAGTGCATACCAGAAACCCACGACTTCATCATTAGGTAACATGATTTCCAGGCCGTCTTCGCCGGTGTAGCCAGTGCGGGCAATAAACCATTCTCCTTCGGGTAAGCCTTGGAATATTTTTAAGCTATTGATCACATTACTGCGAGCGGGGGAAACAACGCTTTTTGTGAGCGTAATTGCGTTTGGGCCCTGTATCGCAATCATCGATAAATCGGTGCGCTCTTTGAGTTCAACCTTGAAGTTAGCGGCTATTTTGGTCATCCACGCTAGGTCTTTCTCACGGGTGCCGCAGTTAACCACCGTACGGAACCATCCGCCCATATTGTAAACAATTAAGTCGTCGATCACGCCGCCATCCGGGTTTAGCATACCGCTGTAAAGTGCTTTGCCTGGAATCGATTCGATTTTGACAACATCATTGGCAAGAAGATATTGCAGGTAGGCCTTGGCATCGTCACCTCTAACATCGACTACGGTCATATGGGACACATCAAACATACCGGAAGCTTGACGAACATGGTTGTGTTCTTCGATTTGCGAGCCGTAATGTAACGGCATATCCCAGCCGCCGAAATCAACTAACTTTCCACCCATTGACTGGTGAGTAGCATAAAGCGTGGTTTTAAAACCCATGAAATACCCCAAGCATAAAGTGCTTTAAGAAAGGATCCGGACGAAAGCCTGGAAAGTCTAACGATAAATAAGGAAGAGGCGACTATTCTAGCGACCAGCGTCAGCTTCTACCAGTTGAATAAAGCTTTTTGATCCTGCTCCATTAAATCCGTGAATGATGTGGATTATTTTTTCAGCAATTTATCAACATAGTAGTCTCATGAGTTGTAATGCACTCATTAATAAACAAGAAACAAGGCATACTGTCGTCATTACGGGCGCGGCAAAACAGTAATAAAATTCACAGCGGGAGATATGCAATTGACTACTAAATCTGTGTTTAAAATCATCGGCTATATTTTTGCATTTTTGGTTTTAGCGATAATTATTTTGGCGTTTGCGGTAGATGCCAATACATTCAAACCGCGAATTCAGGCAATGGCCCAGAAGCAAGGTGTTGCGCTGACTATGCGCGGTGATTTGAATTGGGCTTTTTGGCCGTCCATTGGTCTCGCTGTAAACGAGGTGTCTGTCGCCAGTGTGGATACACCTGAAGAATTAATTGCCAACGTTAAAAAAGCAAGTTTGTTAGTGGCATTTATGCCGCTGTTAAAAGGTGATTTTCAAATCAAACACATTATTGTTGACGGAGCAGTTATTGATTTAAACGTGAATGAGCAGGGCGTGGGTAATTGGGAAGCTTTGTTGAAGAAAAAGCCGCCTGAAACAGTAGACAAATCAAACGCACCTGCAACAGAGAGTGGAAAAATTCCTTCCATATCTATCGAAGAAATTAGTGTACATGATACTAAGCTTACCTACATCAACTTATCTAGCGGACAAAAGTTTGCACTTAAAAATATTAATTTGGATGCTGATAACGTTAATCTCACAGGCAAAGCTTTTGACGTAGATTTTTCATCAGAAACTGAAATTAGCGAAATAAAAACCAAAGCAGCGCCCATTACTGTAAAAACTAAATTGCACAGCAACGTAACCATAGGTGAAGGTTTTAATTCACTGGCGTTAGATAAAGGCGAATTAAATCTTGATGTAAATGCTACACAATCAGCGAGCTTGAAAGTCAATTATTCGATTGCGCTGGAAGAGATAAAAAGTAATTTGCGCTATAAAGGTAATCTTAGGCTACCGACTGTTAGCCTGAAGCAAATTATGAATGCATTTGGCGTTACGCACAAAACTGCTAACGAAAAAGCTTTATCTGAATTTAGTTTGAGTGGAAGTTTTGAGGGCGATAAAAAGCGCGTGGCATTTAACTCCGTGACTATTCAATTGGATAAAACGCATTTGAAAGGTAGCTTGGCGATCAACAACTTTGCTACTCAAGCACTTGTAGCAGATTTGCAGGGCGATACGATAAATGTGGACGATTATCTTGCACCAAAAGCAGACGAAAAAGCCCCAGTGGCTGCAAAAACCGCTACAGGTGATGAGCCCCTAATTCCAGTAGAAACCTTACGCAAATTAACCGCTGATCTAAAACTTGGATTTGAAAAATTTGTTTTTAGTGATTTAGCGCTGGAAAAAGTGTTACTCACAATTAACTCTAAAAATGGCGTATTACAGCAACAACTTAATGCTAATGCTTACTCAGGTAATATTCACCATAAAACTGAACTCGATTCCCGTGGACAAGTGGCACGTATAGAGTTTGAAACCGTAGCGCAAGGAATTGAAGTTGCTCCTATCTTACAAGCTAAAAAATTGGATAAAAGCCTACACCTTAGTGGTGCTATCCAAGCTAATGCGCGTGGTCAAGCCACGGGTGTGACTACGAATCAAATTTTCGATTCTTTAATCGCAAACGCAACTTTTTCAGGCGCAAAAATTCGTTTGGCTCCACTGAATATTGAACAGCAATTTTGCAAATTTATTTCGTTGGTAAATCGTGAAGAAGTTAGTGGCGGTGAGGAGTCTGCACCAAGCTGGAATGCTTACACTGAACTGCGAGAGTTAACGGGTAAGCTCAATATGGCGAAACGTATTATTACTATTGAAACCTTAAATGCAGGCGTCGAAAAATTATTGTTAAGTTCAACCGGCAATATTAATTTAGCCTCAGGCAGCTACGATTTTTCATTACCGCTAAAACTGGTGCGCGACACTAATGACACGCCGCAAAGCATTACCACTAGCGCCAATGGATGCACCGTAAAAAGTAATTACTGGGCTGAGCGCAGCATGAGTTTACTGCGTTGCAAAGGTGCTTATGCCGAGATTAGCCCTGCACAAGATTGCCGCCCGGATAAAGACATGTTGAATGCTGTTGTGAAAGATTTTGCCGAGTATAAATTAAAAGCAAAATACGGTGAAAAAGTAGATGCTAAAAAAGAAGAGCTTAAACAAAAGCTGGAAGAAAAATTAGGTGAGGGCGGCGCTGAAAAAGCTAAAAACGTTCTTAAAGGTCTATTCAAGAAAAAAGAAGAAAAATCTGAGTAATGACAACAGCATTTTCACAATCCGTTTTAAAGTGGTTCGATAAACATGGCCGTAAGCATTTACCGTGGCAGCAAAATATCACACCTTACCGAGTGTGGTTGTCGGAAATTATGTTGCAGCAGACGCAAGTAGCCACGGTCATTCCCTACTTTGAGCGCTTCACAAAAAAATTCCCTACAGTCCAGAGTCTTGCGACTGCACCTATTGATGAAGTTTTACATTTATGGACAGGTTTAGGTTACTACGCGCGTGCGCGCAATTTGCATCGCTGCGCCCAAACTGTTGTAGGGCAGTATGCTGGCGAATTTCCCAATTCAATTGAAGCATTAAGTGAATTAACTGGAATAGGACGTTCAACTGCAGGTGCTATCGTTAGCATCGCATTTCAGAAACGCGCTGCTATTTTGGATGGCAATGTTAAGCGAGTGCTCGCGCGCTATCATGCGGTGGATGGATGGCCTGGACAAACAGATACGCTGAATCAATTGTGGGAAATTGCAGAAACACATACCCCTAAAAAGCGCTGCAATGATTACACTCAGGCGATGATGGATTTAGGTGCAACTGTGTGCACGCGCAGCAAACCGAAATGCGAACAGTGTCCATTGCAATCAGGGTGCATAGCCTACGCGCAAGGCGAACAAACTCGTTATCCTGGTAAAAAACCGAAAAAAGAATTGCCAGAAAAATCCGTGCAATTACTAATGTTGCGCAATACATCCGGTGAAATTTTATTACAGCAACGTCCATCGCAAGGTATCTGGGGCGGTTTATGGAGCTTCCCCGAATTATCTATAGATGCAGACGCTCACATTCACGCGCAAGACAATTTTGGAAAAGTCATTAATTCTGAAATCTGGAATTCTTATCGGCATACCTTTAGTCATTACCATTTGAATATCACACCCGTGTTAATCCAACTCGGCAAAACTCAGCAGGGTGTTGCGAGTGGCGGAAGTCATTGGTACAGCCTCCATCAACCTGAAGCTTTAGGTTTGGCTGCCCCCGTAAAAAAATTGCTGGAAAAACTCAGTCAGTTAGATCCGCGACGTTAATTCAACATAGAATACGCACCTCTGATTTTAATGCGTATAGGAACTCTCATGGCTCGACTCATTTTTTGCCGTAAATATAAAGAAGAATTGGAAGGGCTTGATGTGCCTCCCTATCCTGGCGCTAAAGGACAGGATATTTTTGACAATATCTCGAAAAAAGCCTGGCAGGAATGGATGGCACATCAAACTATGCTGATCAACGAAAAGCGCCTCAACATGATGGATATGGGCACACGTGTTTATCTCAACGAGCAGATGGTAAAGTTTCTGTCGGGCGACCAATACGATCAAGCCGATGGCTACGTTCCCCCATCAAAAGCGTGATCGCGCAATAAATATGCAACTGCTAATGAAATGCTGCGAGATTTAATTAACCCTTGATAAAAAAGGACTTTTTTCAATCCCCGGTATTGACTCAAAACCCCCGAGCAGGTTTAATACGCGCCTCTTGCAGCTAGCCTGCAAAGGATACGCCCAGTTAGCTCAGTCGGTAGAGCAGTGGATTGAAAATCCTCGTGTCCCTGGTTCGATTCCGGGACTGGGCACCATATTTAAACCCGAAGTTCGTAAAGAACTTCGGGTTTTTTATTTGCCGCATCATATTATCGCTACAGTCTGTTCTCATCACCGTCTGGAAATTTTTTATTCCGCTATTTTCTTATCTTTAAATCAACTTCAGTCACTCGTTAAGATACTTTGTATAACGCTTCTAGCATATTTCAGACGAAAACTCAGGGAACGTCTAAAATTGTTTAGCTGGGTGGGCGATGCAAGAAAAATATGAAAGCGGAATTTACATCTGCCGTTGATATTGTTTAATAAAGACATGAGTAAATCATGCTAATAAGAACTGAGTAAAATCATGGCAGATACAACCAACTTCGATTACCTAAAAGAGCACGACCCCATATTTCATCAATTGGCGGCTGCCGCAGAACGATCATTTATTAGTGACCCTAACACGACGCTCATAAAGCTGAGGCAATTGGGCGAAGCTATTGCGCAAGACTTAGCCGCTCGCTGCGGCATCAAATTTGATGAGCGCACCACTCAGTTGGATTTGTTGCATCAAATTCGACAGGAAATTCGGCTTGAGTCCGCTACCCTTGAGCTTTTTCATGTATTGCGGGTTGAAGGCAACAAGGCTACTCATCAATTTAAAACCCAGCACAAAGAAGCTATTTCAGGTTTGGCATTTGCTCGGGAGCTGACAGTTTGGTATCACCGCACTTTTGGTAAACAGGGTGCGAGCTTTAAACCCGGTCCATTCTTGCCTCCGCAAGATCCATCGAAAGAACTGCGCGATTTACAGCGACAAATCGAAAATTTAAAAAATGATTTACACAACGCAAGCCAACAGGTCGATAGCAATTCACAGCTCTCAGTTTTAGTTCAACGTGAAAAAGAAGAATATGAAGTACTTGCTTATCAAATGGATGCAGAAGCGCGAAAGTTTGAACTGCAAGCAAAAGAAAACGAAAAAAAACTACTTGCACAGCAACAAAAATTTGACGCGCACTTAAAGCAAGTTCAAGCAGAGCTCACCAAACAAACTGAAGAAAATCAAAAAATACGGCAACAGCAACTTGCTAACCTCAGTCAAAAAACACAACAAGCCAGTTCGCAAATTACGCTGAATGAGGAGCTTACCCGCGTTATTATTGACACGCATTTAATAGATGCGGGTTGGGAGGCAGACACCCAAGCGCTCACCTACCAAAAAGGCGTGCGTCCAGAGAAAGGCAAAAATAAAGCAATTGCGGAATGGCCAACACTTGGTGCGCAGAAAGCAGATTACGTTTTATTTGCAGGATTAATTCCCATTGCCGTGGTGGAGGCTAAGCGTGAGAATGAAAACGTCGCGGGAAAAATCCATCAGGCTGAACGTTACTCTCGCGGTTTTAAAATTGTTGAACCTATGCAAGCTGCATGGGTTGCGCAAGGCAGAACAATTGCATGGGCCGATGCAGAAGATGGTCACTTTCACATTCCCTTTGTATATTCCTGCAATGGTCGCCCCTTCGTTAAACAACTTAAAGAGCAATCGGGAACATGGTTTCGCGATGTACGTGAACAATCCAATACCGCCGAACCTCATGAAAAGTTTCACTCACCAGAGGGTTTGTTAGACAAATTAAAACGCAGCCGTGAGCTAGCAGAACAAAAATTAAAAGCAGAAGGCTTCGATTATTTAAAGCTGCGTGACTATCAAGAAAAGGCTATCAATGCAGTTGAACTCGCGCTTACCAATAATCAAAAAAATTGCTTACTCGCCATGGCAACTGGCACAGGTAAAACGCGCACCATTATCGGTTTAATGTATCGCTTTTTAAAAGCTGAGCGTTTCAAACGAATTTTGTTTCTAGTTGATCGTACCTCTCTCGGCAATCAAGCCTTGGATTCTTTTAAAGAAGCCAAACTTGAAGAAAATAAAACGCTCTCATCGATTTACAACATTGCCGAATTGGGCGATATGGCTGTCGAAGCCGAAACCCGCGTGCAAGTCGCTACTGTGCAGGCCATGGTAAAGCGCTTGTTTGCTTCCGATAACCCACAAACCATCGATACTTACGATTGCATCATCGTAGACGAAGCTCATCGCGGTTATACGCTTGATCAGGAAATGACTGAAGGCGAATTGTTGTATCGTGACGCCGCGCAATACACTTCAAGTTATCGTCGTGTTTTAGATTATTTTGATGCAGTAAAAATAGGCTTAACCGCAACACCCGCGAAACACACGACCGAGATTTTCGGTAAACCCGTGTACACCTATTCGTATCGTGAGGCTGTCGCCGATGATTGGTTGATAGATCACGAACCGCCTATCCGCTATCAAACCTTGCTCAGTAAAAATGGCATTAAATTCGAGAAAGGTGAAACAGTCAGCGCAATCAACACGCAAACCGGTGAAATTGAATCGTCTGAATTAGAAGATGAAGTGAACTACGACGTAGAGTCTTTTAACCGCACTGTTATTACCGAAGGCTTTAACAAAGTAATTTGCGAACAGCTCGCGAAAGAACTAGATCCTTTTGGTGATGAAAAAACCATGATTTTTTGTGCGACTGATTTGCATGCGGATATGGTAAAGCGCTTATTCGATGGAGCATTTAAAGCGCTTTACAACGGTAGCTACAATGAAGCTGCCGTGCGCAAAATTACTGGCAAGAGCGATAAGGTTGATCAACTGATTCGCAACTACAAAAACGAACGTTACCCCAATATTGCTATCACCGTGGATTTATTAACTACAGGTATAGACGTATTAAAAATTTGCCACATTGTTTTTTTACGTCGCGTTAAATCTCGCATTCTTTACGAGCAAATGATTGGCCGTGCTACACGTCGCTGCGATGAAATTGGCAAAACTGTCTTTAAAATTTACGACCCCGTGGATATTTACGCCCGCCGCAAGATGTAAGCACCATGAAGCCCTTGGTGCGCGATCCGAATATTACTCTCGAACAATTAGTTGACGAATTGAGTAACCCGGAAATTTTGGAAAGCAGTTTAAATGTCGGCGGAGTTCAAGCTGGCGCTAGCCATGCAGACGACGTACTTGCTGAACTCAGTCAAAAAGTCATGCGGGTTATGCGCAAAGCCAATAAACTTGCAGAACAAAAACCCGAACTAAAACAAAAATTAGATGAATTAGAAAGTCTCTGGGGTGTTCCGCCAAAAAACTTGCATCATCACCTGCGTGAAATCGGCCCCACACAAGCAGTGCAATTTATCCAGCGCATTGGTGGCTTGATAAATCACGTCAACGAAATAAAAATTATTCTTGGTTCGGAACGCATGCCGCTTATTTATGAAGGGGCAGATGAATTTTTAGACCGCCAACAAAACTTTGGCGTGAATGAAAAGCCTGCAGATTACTTGCTCAGCTTTAACGATTTTATAAAAAATAATATCAACCAATCAGCCGCGCTTGCTGTAGTGGTGAACAAACCCAGAGATCTAACCCGCGAGCAATTGAAAGAAATTAAATTGCTGCTCGACAACAACGGTTACACCGAAACCAAACTCAAAGCTGCATGGCGTAACAATACTAACCAGGAAATTGCCGCCAGTATTATCGGCCATATTCGCCAAGCCGCTTTGGGTGAGTCACTTATTCCCTTTGATCAACGTGTTCACAATGCCCTGCAAAAAATCTATGCATCGCACGCGTGGCTACCTGCACAACGTAAATGTCTAGAGCGGTTGGGCAAACAGCTCATTCATGAAGTCATCATCGACCACAACTTCGTTAACAACGCCTTCGCGCAAGAAGGCGGTGCTAAACATGTCGATAAACTACTGAATAGTCAGCTGGATAAAGTCCTTAACGCGCTTGCGGATGGTTTATGGGTGAAGCTAGCTAGCGACATGTATAGATAATGCGATTTTCTATACATGTTTAGT